>WBZL01004946.1_pt1 | contig 11260 bp, 9 predicted proteins | sample 5204291 | NCBI WGS metagenome assembly WBZL01 (sample SAMN12344345, study PRJNA552823) | activated sludge metagenome | biome: Activated sludge suspended growth; feature: Nitrification reactor; material: Wastewater; isolation source: activated sludge from nitrification reactor of wastewater treatment...
GGCCGTCAGCCGGTCAACGGCCATCACGGTCGACGGGGTCGGCCACGCAGTGGTCGCCGAGCAGCAGCTCGGCGGGTCGACGCCGCCCGAGCAGATCGCCCAGGCCCTGGTGAGCAGCCCGGCGACGGCCGAGATGACCGACGCCAGCCAGAGTGCCGACGGGATCGACCCCAAGACCCAGGTCGCCGCCGGCATGGCGACGTTCTTCTTGTTCTTCACCGTCCAGTTCGGCGTGCTCGGGCTGCTGGAGGAGCGCCGGGTCGGCACGCTGCCCCGCATCCTGGCCGCGCCCGTGCCCCCATGGCAGGTCGTCGCGTCCAAGGTCCTCGTGAGCCTCGCGATCGGGCTCGCCTCGATGACCTTCCTCGTCCTCTTCGCCACGCTGCTCCTCGGCGCGTCGTTCGGCAGTCCCATCGGGGTCGCCCTGCTCGTCGTCGGCGGCGTGCTCGCGGCTGTCTCGACGGCGTCGTTCGTCGTCGGAACCGCGCGTACGGCGGAGCAGGCGGGCGCGATCCAGGCCGGCGTCGCGCTGGTGCTCGGCATCCTCGGCGGTGCGTTCTTCTCGATGGCGCGGTCCGGCGGGATCGCCGCCGTGGCCACCAAGCTGACCCCGCACTACTGGTTCAACGAGGGCCTGGTGCGGATGACCGGTGGCCAGGGATGGACCGCGGCGCTGCTGCCGTTCGGGATCCTGCTGCTCTTCGCGGCGGTGGTCGGCATTCCCGGGCTCCTCCTCGCCGGACGGAGGGTGCGCCCGTGAACGCCGTCGCCGCCATCGTCCGCGCCAACCTCAAGCGGCTCTTCTCCGACCGGTCCAACCTGTTCTTCCTGGTCGTGCTGCCGCTGCTCATCGTGTTCTCCCTCGGCGTCGCGATCGGGGGGTCGGTCGGCGACTACAAGGTCGGGGTCGTCGATCCGCACCCGACCGAGCTCAGCCGCGCCGTCACCGCTCGGCTCGAGGCGACCGCCAACGTCACCGTGGTCCGGGTCTCCGACGCCGGCGCGCTGCGCGACGACGTCGCGCGCCGTACGCTCGACGGCGGCTGGGTGGTCGAGCCCGGCGCGGCCGAGGGGGACCTGACCACCTTCCAGTGGTTCTCCTCCGGCACCGGCGACGACACCCAGCTGCGCACGATCGCCACGTCGGCGATCGAGGAGGCCGGGGTCCGCGACCGCGTTGTGGCCGTGGTCGCCGACCAGACCGGGGCTCAGCCCGAGCAGGCCGCGTCAGCCGTCGACGCCGCCGCCGCGGCCGCGCCGACGACCTCGGTCACGGTCGAGGAGGTGGGCGAGCCCGGCAACGAGGCAGCCAGCATCCGCGCGGTGTTGGCCGCCGGCGAGCTCACCTTGTTCATCTTCCTGGCGTCCGCGACCGGCGCGACCTATCTGCTGACCACGCGGCTGCTCGGGGTCACCCGGCGGGTGCGGGCCGCGCCCGTGCCGATCGCCCAGATCGTGACCGGCGAGGCGATCAGCCGCTTCGTGGTCGCGATGCTGCAGGCCGTCATCGTCTTCTTCGGGAGCATGCTGCTCTTCGGCGTCGACTGGCACGACCCGCTGGCGGTGTGGCTGCTGTGTGTTGCGATGTCGCTGGTCGGCACCGGTGTCGCGATGCTGCTCGGGACGCTCGGCCGGACCGAGCAACAGGTCTCCGCCATCGGCCTGATGCTGTCGCTGGTGCTCGCCGCCCTCGGTGGCTCGATGCAGCCGCTGGAGTTCTTCCCCGACGCGCTCCGCCGGGTGGCCTTCATCACGCCCCACGCCTGGATGAACGACGCCCTGTGGAAGATCCTCGTCGAGGGGGGCGGGCTCGGTCAGGTCTGGGTGTCGCTGCTCGTCCTCACCCTCGCAGGCCTTGCCCTGCTGGGCTTGGCCTCCGCCGCGCTGGCCAGGTCGCTGCGCTGACCGCTCGACCAGATTGTCGACCAGACCTTCGCCGAGTCGTCACATCTTGTGACGACTCGGCGCCGGATCGGGAGAGCCGGTCGGCGGAGAGCCGCTGTGGGCTGGTCCATCGGGTCCGGTCGTTTTGCCTCTTGAGACGGCTGCGGCCCATCATTTGAGGCGAACACGTACTTTCGACGTACCCCCGCAGGGTGACCTGCGAGCGACCCTGAGGAAACGACTGCATGTCTGACGAGAGCAGGGTCGACGACCCTGTCGTCGACCCCCAGCCGTCCAACGACGCTCCCAAGCGACGCGGCAAGGTCAAGAAGCGCCACACCGTCGCCCGCGTGCTGACCGTCAGCATCCTGGTGATGTCGATGGCCGTGGCGCTCTTCGTCGTCTATTCGTTCCGTCACCTCAGCGGCAACCTCACGACCGCCAACTATGAGGACCAGCTCGAGAACCGGCCCGACAAGGTCAAGGTCTCCGGCCCAGCCGAGCCGCTCAACATCCTCGTGATGGGCTCCGACACGCGTGCCGGCGAGGGCAACAACATCGACAACGAGACCGGCGGTGGCGGCTCCGACACCACGATCCTGATCCACCTGTCCGCGGATCGCGAGCACGCCTATGGCATCAGCATCCCGCGTGACTCGATGGTCGACCGGCCCGCCTGCGACCACGGGTCGATCCCCGCGGCGTCCTACCAGATGTGGAACGCCGCGTTCGCGATCGGCGGCCCAGGCTGCACGATGCAGCAGTTCGAGCAGCTCACGGGCGTCCGGATCGACCACTACGTCGTCGTCGACTTCAACGGCTTCCAAGGCATGGTCGACGCGATCGGCGGCGTCCAGGTCTGCGTGCCCGAGGAGATCAACGACCAGGCTCATGGCATCCACCTGCCGGCCGGCACCTATGACGTCAGCGGGCGGCAGGCGCTCTCCTATGTCCGCCAGCGCTACGCCGTTGGCGACGGCTCCGACATCGGCCGGATGAAGCGCCAGCAGGCGTTCATCGCCTCGATGGCCAACAAGGTCATCTCGGCCGGCACGCTGTCGCGTCCCGACCGGCTGCTGCGCTTCCTCGACGCCGCGACCGCCTCCATCAAGGTCGACCGGGGCCTCGACAACGTCGGCAAGATCGCCAAGCTCGGTTATGAGTTCCGGCACATCAACCCGAGCAACATCCAGTTCCTCACCATCCCGTGGACCTGGGACCCCAGCGACCCCAACCGGGTCGTGTGGGCCGCCTCGGCCGCCTCGGTCTGGACCAAGATCGCCAACGACGAGCCGCTGTCCAAGCGGCTGACCGCCACGGCCATCAACGCCGCCAAGGCGCCGGGCGCCAGCGACGAGGCCTCCGACGACCCGGCCGACAGCGGACGACCGCCGCGCAGCCCGTCGTCCTCGCCCTCACCGAGCAGCTCCGCCGCCACCGACGCCGCGGCCGCTGCCGGCCTGTGCACGTGACCGACGACCTGATGCCTGCCGACCCGGCAGAAGATCTGCCGGATCGATCCCGGAATGCCGCCGATCCGGCAGAAGATCTGCCGGGTCGCGAGGAGCCGGAGTGGAAGCGACGGCAGCGGCTGGCGGCGGTGTTCGGGGACGTGCTGCCCGAGCAGACCAGCGACGATTTCGACGGCGAGGCGAACCCCGGCGGCGCCGCGGGCGAGTCCGCGTCCGACGCATGGCTGCGACGCCAGGTGCCGCCCCATCACGGCTGACGCCCGCGTTCGTACCTGTGGATGAATCCGGTTAGTACGGAAGGCTGGGAGGCGTTTGCCTTCCGTACTAACGCGATTTGTCCACAAGAGGTGGACAAGCGACTGGCCCCGACCGGGGCGGTCGGGGCCAGTGCGGTGGAGCGGGTGGAGTCAGCGGGTGGAGCCGGTGGTCAGCTCTTCTGGGCGGCGAGCAGGTCGCGGATCTCGGTGAGCAGGGTGATGTCCGGCGGGGTGCCGGGCTCGGGGCTGGGGAAGAACCGCTCCTTGGCCTTGGTGTAGGGCAGCACGACGAAGAAGTAGACGACGGCCGCCAGGATCAGGAACGAGATGAGGGCGTTGAGGAAGAAGGCGAAGTCACCTTCCTTGGCGCCGGCGAACATGGACTCCTTGCCTCCGACGGCCTGTGTCAGCCATGCGGTGAAGGCGGCGACGACGGCCCCGAAAGCGCCACCGATGATGACGGCGACGGCCAGGTCGACCAGGTTGCCGCGCAGGATGAAGTTCTTGAACCCAGACATGGGGCTTGTCTCCTTCTAACGGGACCCCCCGGGGAACCCGTCTAGACGACTGTGACGGCCTGAGCCTAGTCATTTCGCAGGTAGGTGAGGAGTTGCCCAACCTGTGACACCGCTACATCAACGGCATCTTCTGGGTGCACCGCCAGCAACAGCAGGCGTCCGGAGGCTGCCGACCCCAGTGGGGCCGACCCCGCCATGCCCTGGCCCGATGGGTCCGCCGGGACGGCCGCGACGGTCGCGTCGGCAGCGACGATCCCGGGTGGGGCGCTGCGCGACCCGGTGGCCAGCACGTCGATGACGTCGCCCGGGCGCAGCAGGTCGGCGGCGGCCGCATCCGGGAACCGCACCGGGACGAGCACCCGGTCGGGGAAGCCCGCCCCGAGCCCCGGCCCGACGAGCCGGACGTCGGTGACCGGTTCGCCACGTCGCAACGGTGCGGCGAGGACCGAGCCGACCGGCGTGTCCGCGAGCCCATCGGGCACGAGCGCGACCGGGACCCGGACGAGGTCGAGGTCGCTGCGCTCGATGACGGTGCCGGCCGCCAGGTCGCGGCGGGCCACCTGGACCGCGGCGGTCGGGCCCGGGGGCGGTGAGACGGCCCGTAGCACGCCCAGGACGGCGATGCCGGCGAGCAACGCGGCCAGCGAGCGTCGCCGCGCCAGGAGGGTACGGCGCAGCACGCGACGCAGCCGGGCGGCGGCCGACCGGCCGCGCGTCACCAGGTCGACAGGGGAGGAGTGGCTCACCCGGCGGAGGCTAGGTCAGCCGGACCCCGCCGGTGGAGCGCCCTCCACAGGGGCGGTGGAGGGGGCTCAGCTGGCGACGGCTGTGGACGACGAGCCGCCCGACCCGGAGCCTGACGGCGTGCTCGAACCGGACGACCCCGACGAGCCCGACGAGCCCGACCCCGACGACGAGTCGGAACCGCCGGACGAACCGGTCGACGACGAGCCCGACGACGAGGACGAGGTGGACGACGAGGACGACGACCCGGTGTCGCTCGCGGTGGAGGAGGACCGGCTGTCGGTGCGATAGAACCCGGAGCCCTTGAAGACCACGCCGACGGCGTTGAACACCTTGCGCAGCCGCCCCTCGCACTCGGGGCAGTGCGTCAGCGCGTCGTCGGCGAAGCTCTGGACCTGCTCGAAGGAGTGACCGCACTCGGTGCAGGCGTACTGATAGGTCGGCACGTGAACCCCTTGGCGACGTTTCCTGGGGCGCGAGGGGTTGGCACTCGCGCCGGGTGACTGCCAGATTCTACGGCACAATGGCCAGCACCATGAGCGACCAGCCCGTCCCGGACCCCGAGCCCACCCCCGCCACCGCCCCCGGGCGCTGGCGACGGTTCCGCGGCCTGCCCTGGCCGGCCCGCTGGTCGGCCTATGTCGCCGGCGTGGTGGTGCTGGCGCTCGTCGCGGGCCTGGTCGCCGGTGTGGTCTTCGTCCGGCGCCCGTTCCCGCAGACGACGGGCACCATCGACCTGCCGGGGCTGACCGCCCCGGTCGAGGTGGTCCGCGACGCCAACGGCATCCCCCAGCTCTATGGCGACACCGTCGACGACCTGATGCGCGCGCAGGGCTATGTCCACGCCCAGGAGCGGTTCTTCGAGATGGACCTGCGGCGCCACATCACCGCCGGCCGACTGTCGGAGCTGTTCGGCGAGTCGACGCTGGAGACCGACAAGGTGATCCGGACGATGGGCTGGCGCCGGATCGCCGAGCAGGAGGTGGCGCTGGTCTCGCCGCACACCCGCGAGCTGCTCCAGGCGTACGCCGACGGCGTGAACGCCTATCTCCACACCCACGGCCCGACCGAGATGGCGCTGCAGTACACCGTGCTCGGGCTGACCGGCCTCGACTACACCCCCGAGGACTGGACCCCGGCCGACTCGCTCGCGTGGCTCAAGGCGATGGCCTGGGACCTCGAGGGCAGCGCGTGGATCGAGCGGTTCCGCGTCCTCGCCGGGGTCAACCACACGCCGGCGGAGGTCGACGAGATCGCCGGCGGCTACCCCTATGACCAGCACGCGCCGATCGTCACCCAGGGCGGCGTGCGTCAGGACGTCTTCGACCCGAGCGCGCCCGCGGCCAGCAGCGGCGCGGTCGGGAGGCCGGCCTACTCCCCGCGCGAGCGCCGCGCCCTGGTCGCCGTCCACACCGCCCTGGCCGCCGTCCCCGAGACGATGGGACGCGGCTCCGGCATCGGCAGCAACTCGTGGGTGGTCAGTGGCGAGCACACCGACACCGGGGCGCCGATCCTGGCCAACGACCCCCACCTGGGGGTGAGCCAGCCCGGCATCTGGGTCCAGATGGGGCTCCACTGCCGCACCGTGGGCGACGAGTGCCCGCTCGACGTCGCCGGCTTCACCTTCTCCGGCTTCCCCGGCGTGATCATCGGCCACAACGCCGACATCGCCTGGGGCTTCACCAACCTCGGTCCCGACGTCGCCGACTACTACCTCGAGCGGGTCGTCGACGGCGACCAGTGGGAGTACGGCAAGCAGCTGCGGCCGCTCGCCGTACGGCGCGAGGTGATCAAGGTCCGGGGCGAGGACGACTTCGAGCTCGTCGTGCGCGAGACCGACCACGGCCCGCTCCTGTCCGACGTCTCCAGCGACCTGAGCACGGTCGGCGCCAACGCCGACATCGCCGGTGGCGGGACCGGTGACGGCAACATCGCCGTCGCGCTGCGGTGGACCGGCCTCCAGCCGACGACGACGGCCGACGCCGTGTTCGAGCTCAACACGGCCTCGGACTGGCAGGAGTTCCGCAGGGCGGCGGGCGACTTCGCCGTCCCGGCCCAGAACCTCGTCTATGCCGACACCGCCGGCCACATCGGCTATCAGACCCCCGGGCTGATCCCGGTCCGCAAGCCCGGCAACGACGGCACCGGCCCGGTCGAGGGCTGGAAGCCGCGCAACGACTGGGCGGGCGACTATGTCCCGTTCGCGGCCCTGCCGTCCGCCTATGACCCGGCCGACGGCTTCATCGTGACCGCCAACCAGGCGCCGATCGGGGCCGACTACCCGTTCTATCTCGGCGCCAGCTGGGACATGGGCTACCGCTCCCAGCGGATCCGCGACCTGCTCACGGCGCTGCTCGACGACGGCGGCACCGTGTCGGTCGAGGACATGACCACGCTCCAGAACGACGACCTCAACCCGATGGCGGCGGTGCTGGTGCCGCACCTGCTCGAGCTGGGCGACCTGGGCTCGCGCTACTACAACGACGGCCCCGACCTGCTCCGCACCTGGGACTTCACCGAGTCGCCGGACAGCGCGGCGGCGGCCTATTTCAACGCCGTGTGGTCCAACCTGCTGCGGCTGACCTTCCACGACGAGCTGCGCGAGGCCATCCAGCCCGACGGCGGCGACTTCTGGTTCGCCGCGGTCCAGCGGCTGCTCGACAAGCCGGGCGACCCGTGGTGGGACGACCGGGAGACCGAGGTCGTCCGCGAGACCCGCGACGACATCCTGCGCCAGGCGATGCTCGACGCCCGCGACGAGCTGACCCGGCGGATCGCGCGCGACTCCGAGGACTGGTCGTGGGGCCGGCTGCACCGGATGAACCTCAAGGAGCAGACCCTCGGCAGCTCCGGGGTGGGCCCGCTGGAGTGGATCTTCGACCGGCAGGGGATCCCGGTGGCGGGTGGCACGTCGATCGTCAACGCGACGTCGTGGAACGCCGCCGAGGACTACACGGTCACCGCGGCGCCGTCGATGCGCATGGTGGTGTCGTTGGCCGACTTCGACGAGTCACGCTGGATCAACCTCACCGGTGTCTCCGGCCACCCGTTCGACAGCCACTACGCCGACCAGACCGCGCTGTGGGCAGACGGCCGGACACTGCCCTGGTCGTTCAGCAGTGACGCGGTGCACGAGGCCGGCGAGGACGTCCTCACCCTCCGGCCGGCGTCGGCAGGCTGACCACCCGCGTCGGGGTCGCCGCCGCGGTCACCGGTCGGTCGTGCGGCTCGACCGGTACGTCGACGCCGAGCTCGTCGTCATAGACCAGCACGCAGGTGAAGGTGCCGACGGGCACCCGCGCCAGCGCCCGGTCATAGCAACCGCCGCCCTTGCCGATGCGATAGCCCTGCCACGAGACCGCCATCGCGGGCACCAGCACAACCTCGGGGGTCGCGATCGCGTCGCGGCCCAGGGGCGGCGTGGTCGGCTCGAGCAGGCCGAACCGCGCGGCGGCCAGCGAGCCCGGGCCCTCATAGGCCGCCCAGTCCAGGTCGAGGTCGCGCAGCGTGACCGGCAGGAGCACCCGCTTGCCGGCCTCGCGGAGCCGGTCGAGCAGCAGCGTCGTGCCGGGCTCGTTGCCGACAGAGACATAGGCGGCCACGCTCGCGGCCCGTCGTACGTCGGGGTGGGCGAGGAGCACCTCGGCGATGCCGTCGGCCGCCGCGCCGACCTCGGCGAGGGACCGGCGGCGCCGTCCGGTGGCGAGCTGGTCACGCAGCGCGGTCTTCGCGAGGCGTGCCGAGGAGGAAAAGTTGTCGTCCGCAGAGGGGGACGATTGCAGGTCGACCACGTGGCCAGCCTACGATCGGGGGTATGGCTAGTTCAGGCTTGAACCGGGCTCGGGACAAGATGGCGGCAGCCGGGATCGACCCCGTGGCGATCGACGTGTTCGCCCACTACTTCCGACTGCTCGAGCACGGCGAGACCGGGATGATTCCCGAGGCGTCGATCGAGCCGCTGTCGATGGAGTCCCTGGCCGACGTCACCGTGAGCGACGAGGACGCCGCGAAGGCGATCCGGACCACCGCGGTGATCAAGCTCAACGGCGGTCTCGGCACCTCGATGGGGATGGAGCGCGCCAAGTCGCTGCTGTGCGTCCGCAGCGGGCTCTCGTTCCTCGACATCATCGCCCGCCAGACGCTCCACCTGCGTGAGCGCTACGACGCGCCGCTGCCGCTGATCTTCATGAACTCCTTCCGCACCAGCGCCGACACCATGGATGCCCTGGCCCGCTATGAGGACCTGCCGGTGTCGGGCCTGCCGCTGGAGTTCCTCCAGAGCAAGGAGCCCAAGCTCCTCACCAAGGACCTCGTCCCGGTGAGCTGGCCCAAGGACCCCGAGCTCGAGTGGTGCCCGCCTGGCCACGGCGACATCTATCCCGCGATGGTCGGCACCGGCCTGCTCGACAAGCTCGCCGACGCCGGCTTCGAGCGGGTCTTCGTCTCCAACTCCGACAACCTCGGTGCCGTTCCGGACGCCCGGGTCGCCGGCTGGTTCGCGACCAGCGGGGCGCCGTTCGCGATCGAGGCGGTGCAGCGGACCGCCTCGGACAAGAAGGGCGGCCACTTCGCGCGCCGCAAGGCCGATGGACGCATCGTGTTGCGCGAGACCGCGCAGACGCCGACCCACGACCAGAAGGCGCTGACCGACCTGACGCGCCACCGCTATGCGAGCACCAACAACATCTGGTTCGACATCGCGGCGATGCGCGAGACCCTCGAGGCCCGTCAGGGCGTGCTCGGGCTGCCGCTGATCCGCAACGTCAAGAACGTCGACCCGGCCGACCGGACCTCGCCCGAGGTCATCCAGATCGAGACCGCCATCGGTGCCGCCATCGAGGTGTTCGAGGGCGCCCGCACCATCGAGGTCGGCCGCGACCGGTTCGTTCCGGTCAAGACGACCAACGACCTGCTGATCCTGCGCTCGGACGTCTATCAGCTGGGCCAGGACTTCGTGATGGACCAGGTCTCCGACGAGCTGCCCTATGTCGAGCTCGACGCCGACTTCTACAAGTACGTCGTCGAGTTCGACAAGCGGTTCCCCGACGGGGCCCCCTCGCTGCGCAAGGCGACGTCGTTCAAGGTCGACGGCGACTGGACCTTCGGCCACGGCGTCAAGGTCATCGGTGACGTCAAGCTCGACAAGGAGGCCGGTGCCCAGCGCGTCGCCGAGGGAACGGTCCTCTCGGATGGCTGAGACCCCGGCTGGGGCTCCTCCGGAGGACCAGGGCCTCCTCCCGATCGAGTGGCTGGTGGAGCGGATCCTCGACACGGTCCGCGAGCTGCCGCCGATGCCGCAGCCGCTGATGGACACGCTGGGCCTGGCGTGCGCCGAGGACGTGCACTCCCCGATCGACCTGCCGCGCTTCGACAACTCCGCGATGGACGGCTATGCCGTCGTGCACGCCGACGTCGCCGACGCCTCCGAGGACACCCCGGTCACGCTCCCGGTCATCGGCGAGATCGGCGCCGGCCAGGCCAACCTCTTCGCGATGTCGCCCGGGTCGGCGGTCAAGATCATGACCGGCGCCCCGGTGCCGGCGGGCTGCGACGCCGTCGTTCCCTATGAGTGGACCGACCGGGGTGTGGCACGGGTCGAGATCACCCGGGCCCCCAAGCTCGGCGGCAGCATCCGTCGCGCCGGTGAGGACGTCCGCGAGGGCGACCTCCTCATCGCACGCGACACCGTGCTGGGGCCACGCCACCTCGGCCTGCTCGCCAATGTGGGCCGCTCGACGGTGCTGACCCGGCCGCGGCCCCGCGTGGTGGTCATCTCGACCGGGTCGGAGCTGCGCGACGCCGGCACCGAGCTGTCGCGCGACTCGATCTATGACGGCAACTCCTATCTCATCGCCGCCGCGGCCCGCGCCGCCGGCGCGATCGCCTATCGGGTCGGCATCGTCCCCGACGAGCCGCGGGCCTTCCTCGACGCCCTGTCCGACCAGCTCGTGCGGGCCGATCTGGTCGTCACCTCCGGGGGTGTCAGCCAGGGCGACTTCGACGTCGTCAAGGAGGCCCTCAAGCCCCTCGGCACGGTCTGGTTCGGCAAGATCGCGATGCAGCCCGGCAAGCCGCAGGGGTTCGGGGTCGTCGGCGAGGACGAGACCCCGATCTTCACGCTGCCCGGCAACCCCGTGTCGTCCTACATCTCCTTCGAGACGTTCGTGCTGCCGGCGCTGCGCAAGATGATGGGCAAGCAGCCCTACCAGCGCCCAGCGGCCACGATGAGGCTGACCCGGGGGATCACCTCGCCGGTGGCCCGCCGCCAGTTCGTCCGGGCGAATCTGGCCGTTTTCATCAACGGGCAGGATGGTCAGGTCGAAGTGAAACTGGTCGCGGAGCTGCACGGCCGTTTGCAACACGGCGCTGTGTTCAATGGCGCTGA
>WBZL01004947.1_pt1 | contig 11257 bp, 10 predicted proteins | sample 5204291 | NCBI WGS metagenome assembly WBZL01 (sample SAMN12344345, study PRJNA552823) | activated sludge metagenome | biome: Activated sludge suspended growth; feature: Nitrification reactor; material: Wastewater; isolation source: activated sludge from nitrification reactor of wastewater...
GACGGGGCGGCGGCTGGCACCGCCGCGGTATCCACGCTTGCCACAGGCTCGGGTTTCACGACATCGGTTTGCGGACTCGGCAACGCGGTCTGGGCCGCGGGATCCACCGGCAACACGCGGGTTTCGAATTCACGATTTGGTGCCGGCGGAATTTCAAGATCAACCGTACCGGACTCATGATTCGGACCGTTGCTGCTCAGAATCATGGGCACGAAAATGATTGCCAGCGCAATCAACACGACGGCCCCGAGCAGACGTTGTTTCAATGCGGGTTCCATGAGCACGCACGCGAAGGAAAGAGATTGCGATTATACCCGCCGGGCGGATACGCCGTCGGTTTCTCATCCGCTTGGCGAAGTCCGGTCTCGGTTCAGGCTGCTGTTTGCTTCGCCAGTACTCCCGCCACGACAAAAAAGGAGCCGAACGCAAGCACGCGATCCTCGCGGCGCGCCGCCTGCGAGGCAGCGCCCAAGGCAGACTCCACATCTTCATGACGGCCGCCGACCGTGAATTGGGTCCTGCCATGGAGCCGTTTTTCCAGCTCATCAAGGGAAAGACCCCTCGGGCTTGCGCCACACAATGCGCACAGGTGCCATTCGTGGACATGCGCAAGCAGGGGCTCCAGCATTCCCGCCACATCCTTGTCATCCAAGGCACCGAATACGGCGATATTCCGGCCCGGTATCGGGTTCGCCTCGATCCACGCCGCCAGTTCCCGCGCAGCCTGGGGATTGTGGGCGACGTCCACCACCAGCATCGGCGCATCGGCCAGACGTTGAAGGCGCCCGCCAACCCTCGCATTCACAATGCCTGCGGCAATGGCAGACGGTTGCCATGCGATCCTGTCCCTCAAGGCATGCAATGCTGAAATAGCGGTAGCGGCATTGCGGATCTGGCATGGCGCTTCCATGGCTGGAAGTGGCAGTTCCAGCGTTTCACTGCCGCTTGACCATCGCCATCCGGTGGAGGTCGTTTCGGCGCTGAAATCACGCCCTGCGCGTTGCACGAGTGAACCCAGCTCCTTGGCGACGTCCAGCAGGGTCGGTGGCGGATCGTTGTCGCCAATGATGGCAGGCCGTCGCGGCCGGAAGATGCCTGCCTTTTCGCGCGCGATGCTTTCCCTGTCGTTGCCCAACCAGTCCTGGTGATCGAGATCGACCGTGGTGACTATGGCCACATCGGCATCGATCAGGTTGACCGCATCCAAGCGTCCACCGAGCCCAACTTCCAGCACAGCCACGTCTACTTCATGCCGCGCAAACAGCAGGATCGCCGCCAGCGCACCGAACTCGAAGTACGTCAGCGAAATATCCCCGCGTGCTTCCTCGATCCGTTCAAAAGCCTGAACCAGGGATGCATCATCGGCATCCAGGCCATCAATGCGCACGCGCTCGTTGTAACGAAGCAGGTGCGGCGAGGTGAAGGTCCCCACGCGCAACCCGCCAGCGCGCAGCATGGCTTCAAGAAAGGCAACCGTGGAGCCTTTGCCATTGGTGCCGCCCACGCTGATCACCATTGGTGCCGGCAGCGGTGATCCCAGCCGCTGCCAGACCTTGCGAATCCGCTCCAGGCCCATGTCGATGCCGCGCGGATGGGCTGTGGCTTGCCAGGCAAGCCAGTCCTCCAGCGAACGACTAGCGCTTGGCTCGGTCAAACCGGATTCTCCGCAAGCTCAGCGCATCAGGATTCGACGTGGCTTGATCGGCAGCCTGCCGCGCCAGTACTGGATGATCGCAAATCCGGCAACCATGCCGCCAAGGTGGGCGAAATGTGCGACGCCGGCCTGGCTTCCGGTCACACCAAGGTACAACTCGATGACGCCATAGCCGGTGACAAACACCCATGCCGGCATCGGTATCGGCGGAAACAGCAGCATGATGCGCTGATGGGGAAACATCATGCCGAAGGCAAGCAACAGGCCGAACACGCCGCCCGAGGCACCCAGGGTGGGATAGAAGCCACCGCTGAAAAACTCGATGACGATCAATTGCGCGATGGCCGCGCCGATCACGCAGGAGATGTAGTAGATCGCAAACGGGCGCGAACCAAACAGGCGCTCGATTGCCCCGCCGAACATCCACAAGGCCAGCATGTTGAACAACAGGTGGGTCAATCCGCCGTGGAGAAACCCGTAGGTCACCAACTGCCAGATCTGGAAGCCCAGAGTCGTTCCGTCCGGCAACAATTCGGACCCCAGCGGCCAGAGCGCGAAATGGATGAGCAGTGCATCCGGAAAAAGCTGCTGCAGCAGGAAGATTCCCACATTGGAAATCAGCAGTGCGCGTGTAACGGGCGGCAAATCGATCGGCATGCGAAATCCTGGCGGGAGGTGGCGTGAAGCGCGGGTTGCGGAAGCGACTCAAATCGAGGCGGAATGGTGCATTTTCAACGGCGGTCGCGACCCCGATGATGTCCTGGGGGCGCCCAGAGTTCGGCATCCAGATCACGGTGCCAACCATGTTGCGCCAGATCGACGCGGGTGCCAGTCAGCATGACACCCTCCTTGGCCAAACGCCGCTTCTGCAATTGGAACTCGCGGGATCCCGCCGCAAACGCCAAGCGGCCATCCGCGCGCAGGACGCGATGCCAAGGCAGTTTCTCCGCTGCGCTGGCCTCGCGCAGAACGCGCCCGACCAGGCGCGCGCAACGCTGCAAGCCTGCCCGGGCGGCGATCTCTCCGTAACTGGCGACACAACCCGGTGGAATCCTGCGCAGCACCCGGACTATGGCCTGCTGCCTTTGTTGCGCACTGGATTGCATGATCGACATGGCTGGGGCACGCTAGCACACGCGTGACTCGATTCGGGAGATTGATGTGCAAAGCTTCGAACAGATCCGCTCGCATGTCGGCAACCTGCACACACTGCGCACCAATGACCCGTATCTGATCAGTTTCGACCTCACCCTGCCCGATGGGCGACATCAGGGCATCTACCTGGCCGAAATCGATGACGAGGACGGTGGCAAATTCCTGCGCGTATCCACGCCGATCGGTCCCGCAACCGGCGTGGACGCGGCGCGCTGCATGCGTTTCAACTGGGAACAACGCACGGGGTACCTTGCGATCAGCGATCTGGACGGCTCCCCCTACCTGCACCTGATCGAAAACCGGCCGTACGCCTCGCTGCAGGTGCCGGAACTGGATCGCATCATCGCCGAGCTCGGCAACCTGGGCGACCGACTCGAACAGGCGGTTTCCGTTGGCGGCGACGCGTTCTAGGGAAACTCTGAACGAGTACGGAACTCATTCGTCGCGAGCAAGCTCGCTCCCACAAAATCAAGCAATGGTGGGAGCGAGCTTGCTCGCGACAATACTTGATCAGCCCTTCCCTAGGAAAATCAGCCTAGGCCGAGCGCCTGCAGCATGCGCACCATCATCCACGCCAGGATGGCGGTGACGGGAATGGTCAGCAACCAGGCCCACACCATGCGCTCGACAACCGACCATTTGATCGCCGAGAAACGCTTCGCGGCGCCCACGCCCATGATCGCCGATGAAATGTTGTGCGTCGTGGAAACGGGTATGCCGAAGTGCGACGCAGTAATGATGACGGCTGCAGATGCCGATTCCGCCGCAACTCCGTTGACCGGGTGCAGCTTGACCATCTTGTGACCCAGCGTGCGGATGATGCGCCAACCACCCGCTGCAGTACCGGCGGCCATGGTGACGGCACAGACAATCTTGATCCACAGGTCAATCGGAAACTGCTTGTCGGCATCGGCTTCGACGCGCAGGAACGACAACCAGTCCGGCAAGTTGTCGAGTACCCCGGCCGAGGTCGCGCCGACCAACGCGAGCGCAATGATGCCCATGGTCTTTTGCGCGTCATTCATGCCGTGCGAGAGTCCCATGGCACTCGCGGAAACGATCTGGACCTTGCGGAAAACGCCATTGAGCACGCGCGGCCTGGCGGCTTTCTGCAGCGCACCCTTGCGCGATGAAAGGAAACTGATGCTGGCGAACAGGCACCCCATGATGAAGAATCCGATGAGGAAACCGAGCAGCGGTGTGCTGAACATCGGCAGCACCACCTTGGGCAACAAACCCTTGCCTTGCCAGAAGTGCTCCCCACCCTGCCACCAGATGATGGCGCTCCAGTTGTTGTGTGCAGCCGCGAGCGCCGCCCCGCACAGACCGCCGATCAACGCATGCGAAGAACTTGATGGCAGACCCCACCACCAGGTGATGAGGTCCCAGATGATCGCGCCGAGCAACGCACATATCAGCACCTCAGGGCTGATCGCGACCACGCCGGCATCGACCAATCCCGAGGCAATCGTCTTGGCCACTGCCGTACCCCACAGCGCCCCGATGAGATTGGCGACCGCAGCCAGCATCACCGCCTGGGTTGGACTCAGCACCTTGGTGGCGACAACGGTCGCAATGGAATTGGCGGTGTCGTGAAAGCCGTTGATGTACTCGAACACCAGCGCAACGACGATGACCAGCAGAACCAGGGTCACGGGGAGATCCTCGCTTCTGCGCTCAGGAGTTCTTCAACGCGATCTGGTAGATCACGTTGCCGGCATCCCTGCAGCGGTCAATGGCCTTTTCCAGCAATTCGAACAGATCCTTGCGAACCATCAGCTTGCCCGCATCCGCTTGGTCCGCGAACAGGTCGCGATAGAGTTCCAGCAGCAGGCGATCCGCCTCGGATTCGATGGACTGCATGCGCTCATTCAAGGCATGCATGACATCGAGCTTGAAGCCCTTGCGCAACTCGCCAACCATGTTGACGATCACTTCGGATGCTCGCGCCAGCATGGCCGCCTGCGAGCTGTAGTCGATATCCGTGAGCCGATCCGCGAACAGTGCATAGCGCTCGGCAAATTTCTCGACGGTTTTCGGAATCTTGTACAACGCGCCAGCCAGGGCTTCGATGTCCTCGCGCTCGAGCGCGGTGACAAAGGTGTTGACCAGTTCCTGGTTGATCTGGGCAAACAATTCCTTTTCGCGCCGACGCGCAACCCGAAACTCATCCAGCGCCGGCGTCTCGGACTTGTCGGCGAGCATGGTGCCGAGCGCGCGCGCGCTGAGCAGGGCGGCATCCGCACTTGCTTCAAGCAGGCCGTAGAACTTGTCGCCCTTGCCGAAAATGGTCTGCAACGAAAACATGTGGCGTGCTCCGGTTCATTGGGAAGGGATCGCCGAAGCCTGCGCCGCGAACAGTCCCCCAGACGGCGGGGTCGGGATTTTACCGCATTGACGATCCACAGTATGCGGTTGACGCGCCCTACTCCGTGTGGTTTGCCTGCGAATCCGGGACTCTTCCCGCCAGATGCGCCATTCTTTGCGCGTCGGCCAGGATCCCGCGCAGCACACGCAGTTCCCTTTGGTCGGGTGCAGCGCGCAGAAACAGCCTCCGCAGGCGCTGCAGGATCGTTCGCTCCGATCGACCCTTGTGGAAATCGATGTCGCGCAGGGTAATCGCCAGATGCTCGAAAAATCCCTCCAGTTCCTCCACCGCTGCGGGGAAGTCACGATTGGAAGGTCGTGACGGGGCGCCGGCCAGTTGCGCCATGCGCACTTCGTACGCGATCACCTGGACGGCCTGCGAAAGATTCAGCGAAGAAAAAGCCGGATCGCTGGGTATATGCACGGCCGCATGGCACAGCTTGATCTCGTCATTGCTCAGGCCCGACTGTTCGTTGCCGAAAACCACGGCAACCTCGTTGCCGGCAGCCAGGGAAGCGACAATCCGCGTTGCCGCTTCGCGCGGCGTCCATTCCTCCATGGCCACGCCGCGCAGCCGTGCCGTGGAGCCAACCACCAGCCTGCAATCGGCAATGGCACCTGCAAGAGTCGCCGAAACTGGCGCGCGGGAAAGCACATCGTCCGCTCCGGCAGCCATCATGTGTGCATCCATGTGCGGAAATTGTTCGGGTGCGACCAGCGACAGGCGCTGGAAGCCCATAGTGCGGATCGCACGCGCCGAGCTTCCGATGTTGCCCGGGTGCGACGTGCGCGCCAGGACAAAGCGCAGACGACCGGAAATTTCCCCACGCTCGGATACTGCTGTCATCGTCCGGATTGCCCTTGCGCTTGCCGATATTTGGCGGCTTGGCCGCGAATTTGCTAATCTTCCGCGCCGCGCGCGATCAGACCGCAGACGCATCGTTCTTTTTCATTCCACTTCCGATGGACCCAACATGCCCAGACCCGCCGTAAACGTGGCGGTGCGCGCCGCGCGTGCCGCTGGTCAGATCATCCTTCGCTACATGAATCGCCTGGACGGATTGGCGATCATCGAGAAGCAGCGCATGGATTTTGCCTCGGAAGTGGATCGCGCTGCCGAAGCAGAGATCATACGCGAGCTCAAGCGTGCATTTCCCGGACATGCCATCCTCGCCGAGGAATCCGGCATGCAGGGCAGCGGCAAGCACGTTTGGGTCATCGACCCCCTGGATGGAACCCACAACTACCTGCGCGGGTTCCCGCATTTTTGCGTATCCATTGGCATGCTCGAGAATGGCGAGCCGATGCACGCGGTGGTATTCGATCCGCTTCGCGATGAATTGTTCACGGCCAGCCGTGGCGATGGGGCATACCTCAACGATCGCCGTATCCGGGTGAGCAAACGGACCGAACTTTCCGGCGCCATGCTGGCCACGGGATTCCCCTTCCGCCAGCGCGCACACCTCGCACCCCAGTTGGACATGACGCGCGCGCTGCTGGCTGATGCGGAGGACATCCGCAGGACGGGCTCGGCGGCACTGGACCTTGCCTACGTCGCCAGTGGGCGGTTCGATGGCTACTTCGAGATTGGACTCAATCCCTGGGACATGGCGGCAGGATGCCTGCTGGTTCGCGAAGCGGGTGGACGCTTCTGCGACTTCATGGGTCGCGACGGCATTCCCGCAAGTGGCAACCTGGTCGCCGGCAACCTGAAGGTGGTCGACGCGATGCTGGCAACCATGAAGCCACAGATTCCTCCGAACCTCGCAATCTGAGGCAGGCTCGGCAGTCCGGCTAATCAACAAGTGTTTCGGATGCAAGAAAAAGCCCGGCGATTGCCGGGCTTTTTCGTACCACGTTGTTGCAGGTGAACCGATTACTGGTTCTGAACGGCCAGCTCGGTGCGACGATTGCGCTGACGGCCTTCCTTGGTGTCGTTGGTGTCGATCGGTGCGCTTTCACCGAAGCCCTTGACGCCCGTGATCTGGCTGGCGGCAACGCCGTGCGAGGTCAGGTAGTCGTACACGATCTGGGCGCGGCGCTCAGACAGGGTCTGGTTGTAGGCATCGGAACCGATGGAGTCGGTGTGGCCATCCAGTTCAACCATGACGCCCGGATTGCGGCTGAGCACGTCAACGGCCTGGTCGAGGATCGCGATGGAATCCGCAGTCGGCTCCATCAGCGTCGGGTTGATGTCCGACTCACCCGAACGCGGACGGTCAAACTTGAAGTTGACACCACGCAGATCGATGACGACCGGGGTAGCGGCCGGCTCTTCCGGCGCTGCCTCGACTGGAGCGGGCGGCGGGGGAGCAGCAGCAGCTTCCGGTTCAGCCGGAGCCGAACCGCCGAATCCGATGGTCAGGCCAACCGAGGCAATGCCGTCGACATAGTGGGTATGGTCACCGGCACCCGGGAACTGGCCACGCAGGCTGTTGTTGTCACGGTCATAACGGGCGGCAAGTTCGCCGCGCAACGCAATGCGCTCATTGAAGTTGTACTGCACACCGCCACCGACGGTGGCCATGACGTCCCAACCATCAGCCTGCACGGTACCGGAGTAGGCAGCATGGCGCAGCGCGCCAAGACCACCGAGGACATACGGACGCCAGGTGGAACCTTGCTCGCCGAAATACCAGCGGCCGGTCATGCCGACGCTGACGCTTTCCCATTCGCGATTTGGGCGGAACGAGTCATTCTCGAAGTCGGCGTTGTTGAGCGCGTATTCGAAATCCAGCGAGAAGTTCGGGTTCACCCACCAGCCGATGCCGATACCGGTGTAAAGCGAGGTATCCGTGTCACGGTTGCTGTCGGAGAAAACCGCACCGACGCGTGGGGCCACGTACCAGTTGCCATCCTGGGCGTGTGCAACAGACACGCCACCGCCCAGCAGGGCCACGGCAATCAACGCACTCAAGGCTTTGTGTTTCATCATCGCAGTTTCCTCAGTTTTATTGGATCCAGATTTGACAGCCACAACGTGACGCAAAAGAAGGGCATAGCCCTGTCGCCTATGGTACGACGATTCGGTCATGCCAGAACGCCATCTTAACAATTTATGAGCATGGCGACCTGAACATCGGCCTTGGATACATTTTCCGTAAAATCAATTCGTTGCGTCGATTTTCCACGCACTTTCAAGGAAATTGTTCAGCTTTCGCCAACCACGTTCCCCGATTGCATCAAGGGGACCATCAACCCACTTTCAACTGCGGACACAGCATTCCCGGTCTCCCGCCGAACCGTGCTGCCTGTGTTGATGGATTTCATCAGGAGTCCGAATTTGATGGTACCCGCACCCAGCCTTCCATCAACACCCGTGCGCTGCGGCTCATGACGGCACGGGTCACCGTCCACCGGTCGTCGACCTGCTGAACAGAGGCGCCCACCGACAGGGTGCCGGATGGATGTCCGAAGCAGATGCGCTCGCGGGAACCTCCGCCAGCGGCAAGATTCACCAGCGTGCCCGGCACCGCGGCAGCCGTGGCAATGGCCACCGAGGCCGTACCCATCATGGCATGGTGCAACTTGCCCATCGACATCGCGCGCACATTCACGTCGATGGCGCTCGCGGCAATGGGCTTGCCACTGGATGATTGGTACGCCGTCGGTGGCGCCACGAATGCAAGTTTTGGCGTGTGCTGGCGGCTGACTGCTTCCTCTGCCGTCTTGATCAGACCCATGCGCATCGCGCCGGCCACGCGAATGGCCTCCAGCTTCGCCAGCGCCGCCTTGTTCTCGTTGATCGCCGGCTGCAGCTCGGCGCCGTCATAGCCTAAATCCGCTGCGTTGACGAACACGGTGGGAATGCCGGCAGTGATCATGGTGGCCTTGAACGTGCCGACACCCGGCACATCGAGATCGTCAACCTGATTGCCGGTTGGAAACATCTGCCCACCGGATTCGCCGTCATCGGACGGATCGATGAATTCCAGCACGATTTCCGCTGCCGGAAAGGTCACCCCATCCAGCTCGAAGTCCCCGGTTTCCTGCACCTGCCCGTTGCTTACCGGCACATGCACGAGGATGGTCTTGCCGATATTGGCCTGCCAGACCCGGACGCAAACCGTGCCCTCCTGCGCAATGCGATCTGCCGGAACGAAGCCGCTGGCAATCGCGAACGGACCCACGGCGGTTGAAAGGTTGCCGCAATTGCCAGACCAATCCACGAAAGCGGAGTCGATGCTGACTTGGCCGTACAGGTAATCCACGTCGTGATCGGGCACGGATGCCGGAGCGATGATCACGCATTTGGATGTGCTCGATGTCGCGCCGCCCATGCCATCGGTGTGCTTGCCGTAGGGGTCGGGCGAACCGATCACCCGCATCAGCAGCGCGTCACGGGCTGCTCCCGGCGTTTGCGCTTCAATCGGCAGATCCTGCAGACGGAAGAACACGCCCTTGGAGGTACCGCCACGCATGTAGGTGGCCGGGATGCGCAATTGAGGAACGTGAGACATGAAAGGTTCCCTGTGTTCGGTTTGGTAGTTCCGCTTCGGATTCCAGGCGAGTTCATCAGACAAAACAGACAGGTCAGCCTTTCAAGGAATCCAGACGACGCATCCGGACCAAGCAGATTCCCGCCTCGGACGTCGTATTCAGGCCGCCTTTTCGTTGGCCAGGAATTCCTGGGCGAAGCGTTGCAGGATGCCACCGGCAAGGTACGTGGTGACATCGTCATCGGAATCCAGGCGACAGATGACCGGCACTTCGACGCGCTCGCCATTATTGCGATGAATGACCACGGTGAGCGTGGCAGCCGGAGCCGGCGTTCCGGTCACATCGAAGGTTTCCGTGCCGTCGATGGCGAGAGTCTTGCGCGTGGTGCCGGGCTGGAACTGCAAGGGCAACACGCCCATGCCGACCAGGTTCTGGCGATGGATGCGCTCGAAACCTTCGGCAACGATGGCTTCCACGCCGGCCAGGCGCACGCCCTTGGCTGCCCAGTCACGCGATGAACCTTGCCCATAATCCGCGCCGGCAATGATGATCAGCGGCTGCTTGCGTTCCATGTAGGTTTCTATTGCCTCCCACATGCGCATGACCTTGCCATCCGGTTCCACGCGCGCCAGCGAGCCCTGCTTCACCGTGCCGTCGACAATGGCCATTTCGTTGATGAGCTTGGGGTTGGCAAAGGTGGCACGTTGTGCGGTGAGATGATCGCCGCGATGGGTGGCGTAGGAATTGAAGTCTTCCTCGGGCAAGCCCATCTTCGCCAGATACTCGCCGGCAGCGCTGGAAGCCAGGATCGCGTTTGATGGCGAGAGATGATCGGTGGTGATGTTGTCACCCAGCACGGCCAGCGGGCGCAGCCCCTTGAGCGTGCGTTCCCCGGCCAGCGCACCTTCCCAATAGGGCGGATTGCGGATGTAGGTGCTCATTTCGCGCCAGGCGTAAAGCGGCTTGGCGGCACCGCGCGCGCGCGCCGCGAACATGGGCTCGTAGACCTTGCGGAACTGGTCAGGTTTGACGCTGGCCTTCACTACCGCATCGATCTCGGCATCGGAGGGCCAGATGTCCTTCAGGCGCACCTCCTTGCCTTGCGAATCGAAGCCAAGCACATCCTTTTCGATGTCGAAGCGCACGGTGCCGGCGATGGCATAGGCAATCACCAGCGGCGGCGAGGCAAGGAACGCCTGCTTGGCATAGGGATGGATGCGGCCATCGAAATTGCGATTGCCACTGAGCACCGCCGTGACATACAGGTCGCGTTCGACGACTTCCTTCTGGATGGCCGGATCCAGCGCGCCGCTCATGCCATTGCAGGTGGTGCAGGCAAAGCCGACGATGCCGAAGCCGAGCTTTTCCAGTTCCGGCAACAGATTCGCCTCTTCAAGGTACAACTGCACGGCGCGCGAGCCGGGAGCCAGCGAGGTCTTCACCCAGGGCTTGCGCCCAAGTCCGCGTGCGTTGGCGTTGCGCGCCAGCAAACCGGCGGCAATCACGTTGCGCGGGTTGGAGGTGTTGGTGCAGGAGGTGATCGCGGCAATGATCACGGCGCCATCCGGAATCAAGCCCCTGGCTTCCTCGTCCCGGGCCGCAAGCAGTTTGGCCTCGTCGGCAATACCGCGCTCCTGCAAG
>WBZL01002769.1_pt2 | contig 11255 bp, 12 predicted proteins | sample 5204291 | NCBI WGS metagenome assembly WBZL01 (sample SAMN12344345, study PRJNA552823) | activated sludge metagenome | biome: Activated sludge suspended growth; feature: Nitrification reactor; material: Wastewater; isolation source: activated sludge from nitrification reactor of wastewater...
CGAGGCGCCCGGTGGCGTGGAGGAGGCCGTAGGTCGCACCTGACCCGAGGGCCAGGCCGATCAGGGCGGCGACGACGATCGCGGTCCGCTTCATGAGCGCTCTCCTCGGGCTCGCGCCAGGAGGTCGCCGCGGAGGCGCGCGCGATCGCGGTCGATGCGGTCGTCGAGCTGGCGGCGGGCGGCCGGCTCGAGCAGGGCGAAGTGCTGCTCGAGGAGGCGCGAGGTGGTCCCGCCGAGGGCGACCGGCGCGGCGGGCAGGGTCTCGGCGGCGGGGGTGCTGGTGGGGCGGGCGGACTCGGCGGTGGCTCGCTGAGCGACGACCGTGGGCGCGGTGCCGGTGGCGCCGGTGGGCGAGGTGGAGGTGTCGGTGTCGGCGCCGTCGCCGGCGATCACGAGGGCGAGGGCGGCGGCGCCGGCGAGCGCCGGGGCGGCGATGAAGACCCACGCGCGCCGCCACCACGGCCGCGGGGCGACGACCGGCTCGAGCTCCGCCAAGACGCGGTCGAGCTCGGCGGGGGCGAGCGGCTCCGGGCCGCGGGCGTGGCGGAGGAGGTGGAGGACGGCGAGCTCGGCGTCGAGGCTGCCGGCCTCGCCCTCCTGCTCCTGACCGGCGCGGAGCTCGTCCTCCCAGGCCGGGTCGAGGACCTGGCGGGGCGAGTTCGCCTTGGGCGGATGGTGGGGGGGGTGGGTCATGCGTCGCTTCCGTGGTTCGTCGCTGGGGGGAACGCCGGCCGCCGGCGCCAGCTTACGCGCGCGGCCGAGGTCATGCGATCGCGCCTCCGAGGGAGAGGCCTTCCTTGTCACAGGCGGCCCGAAAGCTCTTGCAGGCGCGGAAGAGGAGGACGTCGAGGGTGCCGATCTTGACCTCGAGGAGCTCGGCGCACTCCTCGCGGGAGCGGTCTTCGAGGAGGCGGAGGCGGAGGACCTGGGCGTAGCGAGGGTTGAGGGTGTCGAGGATCGCCTCGATGCGCTTGCGAAGGGCGGCCCGCTGGAGCTCCTCCTCCGCGGGGTTCTTGGGCGGCTCGTCGGCCGCGTCAAGGTGCTCGGAGAAGGCGCCGCGGAGGCGCTGGCGGCGGCCGGCGGCGCGGAGGAGGTCGCGCGCCTTGTTCTTGGCCATCGTCTTCAGCCAGGGGTAGAGGCCGCCGTCCTGGTAGGTGAAGGTGGCGAGGTGCTTGTGGGCGGAGAGGAAGGTCTCGCGGAGGCAGTCTTGGGCGTCGTCGCGGTCGCCGAGCATCGGCACGAGGACGTACGAGAAGAGGGTGGGCGCGTAGGCGCGGTAGATCTGCTCGAACGCGCGGCGATCCCCGGCCGCGGCGCGGCGCACGACCTCGCGCTCGTCGGGGATCCGCTCCGTGGCCACCCGGCGGAGGGTATCGCGCGGCCGGCGCAAAAGCGCAAGCGCTGGCGCTGCGGGCCCGGTCGTGGTTGACAGGGGGGATCCCATCCCGGAGATTTCGAGCATGAGCGGGCGCGCCTTCGAACCCCTGATGCACGAGTTGGCCGAGTGGATGAGCGCTCCGTCGGTCGATTTCGAGATGTACGGCGACTACAACGAGCAGTACCGGCCCGCCGACTGGACCCGGAACCCGGCCTCGGACGAGGTCTTCTTCACCTTCGGGATGGACGGGAGCGGCGGTCAGGTGGCGCTGTGGCGGCGCGGTGAGGGGGACGAGCCGGTGGTGATGCTGGGCTCGGAGGGGGAGGTGGCGGTGTTCGCCCGCGATCTCGCCGGCTTCCTCGATCAACTGGCGCACGGCGCCGATCCGCGGGCGATGCTCTACGACGGGCTCGAGGGCGACGGCGCCGCGGACGAGGCGATGGTCGCGTGGGTGCGCGAGCGCTTTCCGGGCCGCGATTTCGTGGGGCCGGCCGCCGAGTACGCGGCCGCGCAGGCGATGAAGCCCGAGTTCGAGGCGCTGCTCGCGGCCCACGTCGGTGGGTCGGTGGGCGACGCGTCCGCGGCAACGGCCCCGAGCGTGGAGGAGAAGGCCGCGAAGAAGGCGAAGCCGGCGAAGGGGAAGAAGGCCGGGAAGGCGGAGAAGAAGGCCGAGGGGAAGAAGGGAAAGAAGGCCGAGAAGGCGGGGAAGAAGGCCGAGGGGAAGAAGGGGAAGAAGGCTGAGGGGAAGAAGGCCGAGAAGGCGGAGAAGAAGGCGGAGAAGAAGGCGGAGAAGAAGGCCGAGAAGGGGAAGAAGGCCGAGAAGGAGAAGAAGGCCGAGAAGGAGAAGAAGGCCGAGAAGGAGAAGAAGGCCGAGAAGGCCGAGAAGGCCGAGAAGGCCGAGAAGGCCGAGAAGGCCGAGGTGAAGGCGGTGAAGAAGGCGAAGAAGGCGGCCAAGGCCGAGGCGAAGGTCGCGAAGGCGGCGGAGAAGGTCGCCAAGAAGGTGGCGAAGAAGGCGGCCAAGGCGGAGAAGGCCGAGGCGAGGGCGGCGAAGGCTGCTGGCGGGAAGACCTCGAAGGCGGCCGAGGGCGTCGAGGCGAAGGCGCCGAAGAAGGCCTCGTCCGAGAAGGCGAAGGCCGGCGCCAAGAAGGCCGCGAAGTCGCTGAAGAAGGCGGCGAGGAAGGCGGCGAAGGCGACCGAGAAGTCGGCGGCGAAGAAGTCGGCGGCGAAGAAGTCGGCGGCGAAGAAGAAGTCGGCGGCGAAGAAGAAGTCGGCGGCGAAGAAGAAGTCGGCGGCGAAGAAGAAGTCGGCGAAGAAGAAATCGGCGAAGAAGAAGTCGGCGAAGAAGTCGGCGAGCTGAGCGTTCCGTGCCCCGGATCGACCGCATCCTCGCCCACAACCTGGGGCTCTCACGGCGGGTGGCGACCCGGCTCTTTCGGGACCGGCGGGTGACCCTCGCCGACGGGACGCCGCTCACGGATCCGACGCTGAAGGTGGCGCCGAGCCAGCTCCCGTGGACCGTCCGGGTCGACGACGACGAGCACTCGCTCTACGCCCGCTATCACGTGCTCCAGCACAAGCCGGTGGGGGTGGTGACGGCGCTCCGTGACGGTCGACACCCGACGGCGCGCGGGCTCCTCGGCGATGAGGTGCCGCTGGCGGACGATCTCCGCGCGGTCGGTCGCCTCGATCTCGACGCCTCGGGGCTCCTGCTCTGGACCACCGACGGCGCGCTCCTCCACCGCCTCACCCACCCGCGCTACGCGATCCCGCGGACCTACCAGGTCGCCCTCGCGGCACCCTTCGCGCTCCCGGACGATCTCGGGGCGGTGGTCCTCGACGACGGGTACCGGCCGGCGATCCACGCGCTCGCGCCGATCGAGCGCGCGGCCCTGCACCCCGGGCTCGGGGTGCCGGACGGCTGCGAGCATTTCGCCGAGGTCACGATCAGCACCGGCGTCTTCCACGAGGTGAAGCGGATCTTCGCGGCGCTCGGCTCGTCGGTGGTCGGCCTCTGTCGGGTGCGCTACGGCGGCGTGGAGCTGCCGGTGGATCTGGCGCCGGGGGAGCACCGGGCGCTCGACCTCCACGCGCTCTTCGCCGGGATCCACCCGCGGCCGCCCGCGCCCGGCGAGAGCGATGATCTCGCCGCCGCGGCGGGTGCCGACGACGACGACGATGACGACGACGGGTGAGCCCGGCCGCCTGCGAGTGGCCGCGCGCGTCGTCGACACGGCCGCGGAGGGGCCGGGGCGGCGCTACGCCCTCTGGCTCGCGGGCTGCTCGCTCCGCTGCCCGGGCTGCTGCAACCCCGAGCTCTTCGACCCGCGGGCGGGCGAGGACGTCGCCGTCGAGGCGCTGGCGGCGGAGATCCTGGGGGCCGCTCGCGCCCACGCGCTCGACGGCGTCACCCTCCTGGGCGGCGAGCCGCTCGAGCAGATGGCAGGGGTGACGGCGCTCGTCGGCGCGCTGGCGGGACATGGCCTCGGGGTCATCCTCTTCACCGGCCACACGCTGGAGGAGGCGCGGGCGCTGGACGGCTTCGCGCGCCTGGAGCCGGCGCTCGACACGATCGTCGACGGGCGCTTCGACGCGGCGCGCCGCGAGCCCCGGGTGGGGGGTCGGCGCTGGATCGGCTCGACCAACCAGCGGCTCGTCCACCTCACGTCGCGCTATGCGGACGCCGCGCTCTGGGGCGGGCCGGCTCACGTCGACGTGCGGGTGGGCAGCGACGGCGCGGTCGCGGTCCACGGCGACCCCGAGCTCGCGCGCCGGCTCCTGCGGCGCTTCCCGGGGTCGACGGCGCTTTAATACACGGTTTTGGACGTCATTTATTGAGATCTTTGGATTTGCGGAATTCGGGCGTCGACCCTACTCTTCGCCGGAGTTTGAGATCTCGCGGAGGTTCTCCGGGGATATTCAAAGGTAAAGAGCAGGATATTACCATGGTCCAGGAAGCCCGCTACGACACCCACTACGCCCGCCCCGAGGACGTCGAGGAATTCGTCCGCGTCCTCGAGTCGTTCGAGCGCGGCGAGCTCTCGGCCGAGGAGTTCCGCGCCTTCCGCCTGCTCCGCGGGGTCTACGGGCAGCGCCAGCAGGACGTGAACATGCTGCGGATCAAGGTGCCGAGCGGGATCCTCGACGCCGCGGCGCTGCGGGTCTCGGCGTCGATCGCCGACGACCTGACGGCCTGGAAGAAGGGCCACATCACGACCCGCCAGAACATCCAGTTCCACAACGTCCGCCTCGCCGACATGCCGACGGCGATCGCACGCCTCGCGGAGGTCGGGGTGACGACCGTCGAGGCCTGCGGCAACTCCGTCCGCAACATCACCGGCTGCCCCTTCGCCGGCGTGTCGCCGACCGAGGCCTTCGACGTGACCCCCTACGTGCAGGCGGTCGCGCGGATGTGCCTCGGCGCGCCGTGGGCCAACGACCTGCCGCGCAAGTTCAAGATGGCCTTCGAGGGGTGCTCGCACGAGGACCACGCGCAGACGGCGATCAACGACGTCGGCATGCGGGCGAAGATCCGGGGCGGCGTCCGCGGCTTCGAGGTCTTCGTCGCCGGCGGCCTCAGCACGACGCCGCGGCCGGGCCACCGCCTCCACGACTTCATCCCCGAGGACGAGCTCCTCGGGCGGGTGGAGGCGATCATCCGCATGTTCGGGCTCCTCGGCAACCGCAAGAACAAGGCGCGGGCGCGCCTCAAGTACGTGCTGAAGAACCTCGGGGTCGAGGGCTTCGTCGCGGCCTACGAGGAGGAGGTGCAGAAGCTGGCGGAGCGCGGGGAGCTCCGTCGGCCGATCGCGCTGCCGCCGGAGGAGTCGGCGCCGCCGCTCCACCCGGAGGCGGCGAGGAGCCCGCGGATCGGCGACGACGATCCGGCCTACCGCGAGTGGCTGCGCACGGTCGACCCGCAGAAGCAGGCGGGCTTCGCCACCGTGACGATCAAGCTCTACCGCGGCGATGTGTCGGCGGACCAGTTCCGCGCGCTGGCCGACCTCTGCGAGCGCTTCTCGGACGGGACCATCCGCACCGGCAACCGCCAGAACCTGATGCTCCGCTGGGTCCGCCAGGAGCACCTGCCGCACGTCTACGCGGCGCTCCGCGAGATCGGCCTCGCCGAATCGGGGGCGAACACCATCCACGACGTGGTCTCGTGCCCGGGCGCCGACACCTGCAACCTGGCGGTGACCTCGAGCATGAGCCTGGCGGCCCACCTGACGCGCTTCCTCAAGAACCCGGGGAAGTCCGCGGACTCGGTCGAGCTCACGCGCGGGCTCGACATCAAGATCTCGGGGTGCCCGAACTCGTGCGGGCAGCACCACGTGGCGGCGATCGGCTTCCACGGGACGGTGCGCCACGTCGGCGAGGGCAAGCAGGTGCCGGAGTACCAGCTCCACCTCGGCGGCGGCTTCGACGAGGACGGGGTCGAATTCGGCCGGCACATCGTCAAGATCCCGGCGCAGCGGGCGGGCGAGGCTCTCCTCGCCCTCCTCGACCTCTACCGCGACGAGCGCGAGGAGGGCGAGGCGCCGCGGGCCTTCTTCCAGCGGGTGAGCAAGGAGGAGGTGGTGGCGGCGCTCGGCGACTCGATCCTGAAGAGCGACCTCTCGAACCTCCGCGACGAGGACACCCGCGATCTGGGCGCGGCCGGCGGCTTCAACGTGATGATCGGCGCCGGCGAGTGCGCGGCGTAGCCCCGGTGAGGGCGCTCGCGCGGCGTGGCGCGGGCGCTCGTGCGGGCCGCGGCCGCCCGGCTAGGCGGCGGGCGGGCCGGCGATCGGCAGGGTGACGGTGAAGGTGGAGCCCTCGCCGGGGCGGCTCGTGAGGGTGAGGGCGCCGCCGAGGAGGCGGCAGTACTCGGCGGAGATCGCGAGGCCCAGGCCAGTGCCGCCGCGGCTGCGGGTGGCGGAGCCGTCGGCCTGGACGAAGGGGATGAAGAGGCGGCGCTGGGTCTCCTCGTCGATGCCGATGCCGGTGTCGAGGATGGCGATCTCGACGGCGTCGCCGTCGCGCCGGGCGCGGAGGGTGACGGTGCCGCGCTCGGTGAACTTGGCGGCGTTGCCGAGGAGGTTGATGAGGACCTGGCGGAGCTTGAGGGCGTCGCTGCGGATCACGCCGAGGTGTCCGTTCGGACATGTGCAGACGAGCTGGTTGCCGCGGTCGGTGACGAGGCCGCGGACGGTGTCGGCGACCTCCTGAAGGAGCTCGTCGAGGTCGACGCGCTCGATGAAGACCTCCATCTTGCCGGCCTCGATCTTGGAGATGTCGAGGACGTTGTTGATGAGGCCGAGGAGGTGGCGGGCGGCGCCGAGGATCCGGTCGATGTCGCCGTCGATCGCGGCGATGTCGCCGTCCTGGCTCTCGTCGCGGATGAGCTCGGCGTAGCCGAGGATCGCGTTGAGCGGGGTGCGGAGCTCGTGGCTCATGTTGGCGAGGAAGGTGCTCTTCACCCGGCTCGCCTCGCGGGCCTCGGCCTCGGCCGCGCGGCGGGTGGCGACCTCGTGCTCGAGGCTCTGGTTCGCGTCGGCGAGGTCGCGGGTGCGCTCGTCGACGCGGCGCTCGAGGTCGCGGCGAGCGGCCTCGGCGGCGGCCTCGGCGAGCTTCCGCTCGGTGATCTCGTGGGCGTAGATGCGGGTGAGGTGGAACTCGGGGATCGCGTGGATGCCGAGCTCGAACCAGGTGTCGCCGGACTGGACCTCGCGGACAAGGCGGGCGCCGCGGTCGCTGGGGGTGCGGACGAGGAGCTCGCCGAGGCGGGTGAGGATCGGGTCCAAGAGGCCGCGGGCGTGCATCTCCTCGCCGGCGGCGTTCATGTAGGTGACCTCGCCGGCCTCGTCGAGCTCGAGGATCGGGCTCGGGTCGAGCTCGGGGAAGGAGGCGAGCTGGGTGAGCTCCTCCTCGTCGCGGCGGCGCTGCGTGCGGTCCTCGGCGAGGACGCCGATCCAGCGGGCGCCGTCGTCGGTGATCCAACGAGTGGCGCGGAGGTGGAGGTGGCGGCCCTCGCCCGGATCGTCGGGGTCGCCGGCGAGGAGGACCTCGAATTCGCGGGCGGGCGAGTCGAGGAGGGTGGCGACGATGGCCGGGCCGCCGGCGGCGCCGGCGTCGCTCAGGAGATCCGCGAGCGGACGGCCCCAGGGGGCGGAGACGGCGCCGAGGAGGCGCCCCGCCGCGTCGTTCCAGGCGACGGCCCGGCCGCCCTCGTCGACCATGAGGAGGGCCTCGTCGGAGCGCTTTGCCCATTCGGCGAAGAGGCGCTCCGGCGCGGGGCTCCCTCGCGGGGCCGGACCTGGGGTCGACACGTGGTCACGCTAGCAGATCGGGTGGTGACTCCACCATGCGCGCGGGCGCGCGGGGCGGCCGCCGCGGGCTCTTGTCCGCCGACGCGGCGAGGCGCATCCTCGAACCAGCCGCCGATGCGGGATTCCTACGTCATCGAACGCGATCTCGCACCCCCGCCGATGGTGAGGGTCGAGCTGCACCGCGCCGTCGGCGACGCGGAGCGGGACGAGCTCCTCGCCGGCGTCACGGCCGCCATCGTCGAGCGGCCGACGACCGTGCTCATCGACATCCGGCGGCTCACCAGCTACGACCCGAACCTGCGGGCGCTCCTCCTGGATCTCCAGCGCCTGATCGTCAGCAAGGGCGGGCGCGCGGTCTATGTCGCCGACCGGCCGCGCCTCCGCGGGCTCGCCCTCTGGGTGATCCACATGGCGGAGGACTCGGCGGCGAAGATCGTCGGCAACATCGCGGCGGCGATCGAGTGGCTGCGGGTGGAGGACCTGCGGATGGACGACGCGGAGCGCCGGACCCTCGGCGCGCTGGCCAAGCTGACCGGCGAGGGCGGAAGGGAGGCGCGCGAGTGACCCGCCAGCGCTCCCTCCCCCTCTCGTTCGGCGAGCGGATCGCCCTCCGCGTCATCGACGCGATGAGCAGCGCCTACCTCGGCTTCCGGCCGCCGGTGAACGAGGAGGCGATGCGCACGCTGGGCGTGCGCGGCTACATGAAGTGGTCGACGGCGACCGGCAAGGTGATGCAGGCGCTGGCGAGCAAGATCGGCGAGGCCGAGTCGCAATTCGTGATCGGCTTCGCCGGCGTGTGGCTCGGCTGCGGGTACTGCGGCTCGGGCCACGTCCACGCCGGCAACCTGATCTGGTTCCGCGATCGCGGCGTGCTGACGCCGCTCTCGGACGCGGTGCTCCGCGACCTCTACGACACGCCGGACGACCAGGCGATCGCCAAGATCGAGGCGCTCCTCGCCGATCCGATCTACGAGCGCCTCCGCGGGCTCATCACCCGGCTCTACCAGCTCCGCGGGGGCGCCGAGCCCGACCAGCCCGACGACCGGGCCCTCGAGGCGGCGCTCTCGAGCTGGGATTGGGTGACGGAGTGCACGATCGTGGTCGGCCTCGAGATCCCCTTCGAGAACGTGCCGCCGCTGACGCCGCTCTACAAGGACCGCAAGCTCCGCCAGCGCTACGCGGAGGCGCGGGCGGCGGCCGGCGGCTGAGGGGCGACGCCGCGGGTGATCGACGCGCGGGCCTCGTCCCAGGTGGCGGCGGTCTTCACGGCCGCGAAGAGGTGATGGAGGTCGGCGCGGCGATCGCCGCCGAAGCGGAGCCACTGCTTGACGCGGCAGAGCGCGCGGCCGGGGCCGAGGCCGGCGGCGAGCATGCGGGCGTGGTAGTCGTCCCAGAGCTCGGCGAGCTCGGCGAGGGTGGCCTGTCCTTCGCGCCAGCCTCGAAGGGCGGCGAAGACGTGGGGGTCGACCATCGATCCGCGGCCGATCATGAAGGCGCCGCAGGCGCTCTCGTCGGCGCAGCGGGCGACGTCGGCGGGGGTGACGAGGTCGCCGTTGGCGATCACGGGGACGCGGGCGGCGGCGCGGGCGCGGGCGATCGCGGGCCACTCGACGGGCGGGGCGTAGCCCTGCGCGCGCGTGCGGGCGTGGACGGTGATCCAGGCGGCGCCGCCGGCAGCGGCCTCGGCGGCGATCGTCTCGACGTCGACGCTCGAGTCCCAGCCGACGCGGATCTTGGCGCTGACCGGGACGTGGGGCGGGACGGCGTCGCGGACGGCGGCGACGATCGTGCGGATCCGCGGGGGGCAGCGGAGGATCGCGGCGCCGCCGTCGTGGTTGTTGACGGTCTTGGCGGGGCAGCCGAAGTTGATGTCGACCGCGGGCGCGCCCATCGCCGCGGCGCGGGCGGCGGTCGCGGCCATCGGCGCAGGGGCGCCGCCGAGGAGCTGGACGGCGACCGGCACGCCAGCGCGGGTGTGGCCGCCGCGGGCGAGCTCGGGGCAGTGGTCGAGGAGGATCCGCGGCGGGACGGGGTCCTGGCAGACGCGGACGAACTCGCTGACGCAGAGGCTGATGCCCGAGCGGCCGCCGTCCTGGTCGGTGAGGAGCTCGCGGTAGACGGCGTCGGTGACCCCGTCCATCGGCGCGAGGGCGAGGAAGAGGCCGTCGTCTCCGGGGGCGCGGGCGAGGCGCTCGCGCGCGGGGGCGGCGAGGCGCCAGCGCTCGCTCATGGCGCGCCCTGAGGGCCGTCGAGGTGGAGGTCGAGCTGGCGATCCTGCTCGGGGGACCAGGGGACGAGCAGGAACTCGTAGGCGCGGCTCGTGGCCGCGCCGCCGTCGGCGACGCGACGGAGGGTGCGGCACACGAAGCCGCAGGGGGTGAGGCGGCGCGCGGCGAGGAGCTCCCAGAGGGCGCCCTCGACCCTCCCCGGACGGTGGCCGCGCTCGCAGAGCGCGTCGACGATCGCGCCCATGGTGACGCCGCCCTCGCCGTTGGCGGCGGCGGCCTCGAGGATTTCGTCGCGGAGGGGGTCGCGCATCGGAGCGCGGGATGGTGACCCTTCGCCCGGACGAGCGCAAGAGCCCGGGTCGCCGGCGAGCGGCGAACGGCGTCTCGCGGGGCCACGAGCGCCCGGGGCAGCCGCGCTCGCGCGCCGCTCCTTGCGTGCTGGAGGGCCGGACGAGACGATGACGCGATGGGGTGGAGCGGCTCGGCGGGGCGAGGGGGCGGGGCGGTGTGTCGATGCAGGGGGCGCTGGGCCGCGAGCGTCGTGCTCTGGCTGGCGGCGCTGGGCGGGTGTCGACGAGGGCCCGCAGAGGCGGCGGCGAAGGAGCCGGCGGCGGCGCCAGTGGCGGCGGGCGCGAGCGCGGAGGATCCGGTGATGCGCTGCGGCCCGCGTGACTCGTACCGCTATGTGGCCTCGCTCTTCCAGTGCCCGGAGGGGGGGAACCCCTTCGGCGGCGACGAGCAGGCGGCGGCGCGGGCGCGGAGCGGCTCGCAGCAGCGACCTGGCTCTTCGCACATGCTCGACACCTACGAGGTGCCGTGCCGAGGCGGCGGCGTGACGGTGTATGTGGACATGTACGGCTGCGACTACCAGGCGCCGGCGAGCGCGTCGCACGGGGCGCTGGGGTCGAAGATCCTGGCCGCCTTCGACGCGGCCGAGGACGTGGCGGTGCTCGAGACCTGCGCGGGGGTCGACCCGCGCGAGGAGCTCGACGCGGCGGCGATCTGCGGGGTGGTGGTGCCGGCGTCGCTCACCCTGGTGGGCGAGGTCGAGGCGGCCGAGCGCCACTTCGCCGATCTCTGCAGCCGCCTGCCGCCGCAGAGCGAGAAGAGCGACATCCGGGCGCTCCACGTGTCGCTCTACATCGCGGCGATCGGCAGCCGGATCCGCGGGCCAGGGGTGGCGGTGAGCGAGGACGACGCGATCGCGGTGGCCGCCCGGATCGTCCAGCGCTGCGAGGTGCCGGCGGAGGGGATCTACGAGGTCCGCTGGGAGGACTTCGCGCGCTGACGCGGGGCCGGGGGAGGTGCGTCGCGGAGATGGTCGGAGGTCCGACCATGAAGGAT
>WBZL01003422.1_pt1 | contig 11254 bp, 12 predicted proteins | sample 5204291 | NCBI WGS metagenome assembly WBZL01 (sample SAMN12344345, study PRJNA552823) | activated sludge metagenome | biome: Activated sludge suspended growth; feature: Nitrification reactor; material: Wastewater; isolation source: activated sludge from nitrification reactor of wastewater...
AATCGATGCCCATGGCATCGATGCCCTGTTCTGCCAGGGCGAACACCAGCTCGCCGCTGCCGCACCCCAAATCCAGACTGGCATGGAAGCGATTCGGCTCACTGCGCGCCAGGTCGATGGCGTGGTCATTGCGTTGGCCGATGGTGCTGACCCGCCGGCTGCGATCAGCTTCGGCGCGCTGACGCCATTCGCCCGCCTTTTCGCGGAAATATTCCAGAGTCTTGCGCTGACGCGCGTCGAGATCCCACTCTTTCATGCGTTCACCTCCGATATTTCGGCCTGGCTCGTCGCCGGCCCTGCAACGTAATGCTCGTCCACGCTGTCGCACAGCAGTCGATACGCCTGCTCCGCAGCCTCAGCGGAATAACGGCTGAGATCGATGTAATCGAACTCGCCCATGTCAAAGCTAACCGCCTCGATGGCGGCAATGTAGCGTTGTGCGTCGGCACGCGCCCGGGCCATATCGATCTCGCCGTTGACGATGCGCGACACATAGCCTGGCACCTCCGCCAGATCCCGGACCACCATCACGTGGGGCAGGAAATTGTAGGGGTTGTGACGGCCGAAGCTGATCACCGGCTTGCCAAGCAGCGCGGCCTCCAGGCCACCGGTCCCGGCGATGGTGGCGACGGCGGCGGCTCGGTTGATCACCTCGGGCCCCGGGATGGCCAAATTGAGGATGTCGACATTCTTCAGGCGCAGGATCTGGTCGTAGAAATTGTCCGGCCGGCGCCCGCAGCCCATGGGCACGTCCTTCACCGCTAGCCTCCAGCCGGCGGGCAGGTCGCGCGAAATCATGGCGATCGCGGCAAGCTGGAAAAAAAACTCCGGGGATATCTGGCCGAGGGACTGTTCCGGTTCGGTATGCAGCGGGTAGTAGATGAACGGAATGCCTTCCAGATCCTCCAGGCGGGTGGTGCGCGGCCCCAGCATGCGCAGGATGTCGCGCCGCTGGCGGAACAGCATGCGGATCTGCTCGCCGACGAAGTAGCCTTTGGCTTTTTCGTAGCCACGCAGGCGCCAATAGGTGTGGCGCACGGGAATTTCCACCGCCTGGCGCACGACGGTGGTCAACCGGGCGCGTTTCATGGCGCGTCGGATGATGGATTTACCGGCCACGTAGGCCGGCAACGGCGCCGGCTGGTCGGCGCCGGATTCCGTGGTCGGCAAGTGTTCATAAGCGCGTCGGATGGCATCCGCGTCACGCCCCTCGCGCTCCTCCCAGTAGTGGAAGTTCTTGTAGCGCGCCCGGGCCATGGTGCGGTACTGGATGCCCAGCATGCGCGCGACGCTGGCGATTTCCTTGTTGTCGGCGATCACCAAGCCGACCTGGTGGTGGGTGAACTCGCGCTCCCAGAACCCCAGCAGCACATTATAGGCATGCACCATCTGGAGGTAGCTCGACTCCCCGTAACCGGAACCCGGGTGGTAGAAGCCGCCCAGGGCGTACCCGCGTCCGACATGCCGGTTGGTCACCGCGAAGGTGTTGTAGGTCACGCCGAGCCGGCGTTCCCGGTCGCGCGCCTCGGTCAGTTCCGCCGCTTCGTCGGCGATCGGTTCGCGCAAGGCCGGCGGAAACACCATGAAATTGGTCACGCTCGCGAACAGCTTTGCATGGGTGCCATCGCGGTATTGGCGCGCCAGGATCTCGGACTTCACATAAAGATGGACTTGGCTGCCGTGCCGCGCCTTGAGCAAAGCGGCCAACTCCATCATGAAATTCCCGAAATAGGAGTTCAGCACCAGGGCGATGGAACGGAAGGGGGAAGCGGTAGCGGACATATCGAGGGAAATCACGGTAAGTTGGGCGAATACCAGGACGAGGCGGGGATCGCGTCGAACAAACCGGCTGCTGGCCAGCGCGGCGCGGTTCCACCGGGCAGGTCGTTGGGCGCGCAGCGCGGCATCAGCAGAGCGGGCGCGGCCCCGTCGATTCCCGCCCGCTCCATGGTAAAGCCCATGACAAGGCCTATTCTGGCTCCGATCTCAGCCAGCCAGGGCGGGCAGGCGGCAAAAGAACCATAAGGATAGCCGATGGCATCGACGCTGCTGCCCGTCCACTCCGCGAGCAGATCAAGGGACAGGCGGATATCCTGCTCCGCCTCCATGGCGGACAGGGAACCCAATGGTCGATGCGAGTGGGTATGGCTGCCAAGCCAGCCACGCCGGGCGAGGTCGCGCAACTGCTCCTGCGGCATGTATAGATCCGAGCAAACCTGCGCCCTGTCCCAGCCCAGCATGTGGTCGAAACACCAGTCCACCACATATTGACGGTCGCTTTCTGGCAAGCCGAAATTCAGCAGGTACTTCACCCTCGCGGCGTCCGGCGTGTCATAGGCGTAATGCCTCTGGGCGGCGGCGGCGTCGGCGACGGTGGCACTCACCCCCAGCTCGCGGCATGCGCGTTCGATGGCCAGCGCAAGATCCGCCGGAGACACCTGTGAACGCAGCAGATGTGTCATGTGCACAAGCACCGGTCTTTGCTCCGCCAAAGGCTGGGTATTGGCGAAAAAAAAAGCGGGAATACCCATCTGATCGAGCACCGGCAGTGCATGTTCATATTGCTCCCGCAAGCCGTCGTCGAAGGTCACCAGCCAGGCACGTTGCGGCAGGGGCCTCTCATGCCGCAAGGCCGCCCGCAAATCGTCCGGGCCGACGAAATCGGCCAGAGATCCCAGATGGTCGAGCTGGACCCGAAACTGCTCCGGGGTCAGTCCGAAGATGCCGGGATGGGGCTGGGAAAAATCAGGGCGCACATAATGGTAGCCGATACCGACGATCATGGTTGGCCCTCCGCCGTCGCGGTGTCTTGAATGATCCTGCCCCGCTCCATGTGGATCACACGCTGGGCCGTGCCCAACACGGCGGGTTGATGGGAAATGACCAGAACCAGAGCATTTCGCGCGATAGCGGATAGGGACGCGCAAATCGCCTGTTCCGTGGAAGGGTCGAGGGATGTTGTCACTTCGTCCATGATCAGCAGGCGCGGCCGTCTGACCAGCGCGCGCGCGATGGCAAGGCGCTGGCGCTGACCACCGGAAAGTCGCGCACCACGCTCGCCAAGGACGGTCTCCAAACCCTCCGGCAACGCGGTGATGATGTCCTCCAATCCGGCCAAACGCAGGGCGGTTGCGATCTCCTCCGCGCCATGGCAACTCTCGCCAAGGGTCAGGTTGTTGCGCACGGTATCGTGGAAGAGGGTCATTTCCTGGGGCACATAACCGATCAGCGCGCGCCAGGATGCCAGCTTCATGTCCCGCACGGGGACGCCGTCCACCCGGATGGCGCCAGCCGTCGGCGGGATCAGCCCGCACAGCGCATCCACCAGCGTCGTCTTGCCGGCCCCGGACACGCCGGCCAGGGCGATCAGGCCGCATGCCGGCAACTTCAGGCTGACATCGTCGAGGATCACCTGTTCATTGAGGCGGACCACCACATGGTCGAATTCGATGCCCGAGGCCAAGGTCGCTTCGCGGCTGCCCTGTCCCTGCTCCCGCCGTCCCTCGGCTGACTCGGCCAGTTCGTTCAGCGACCAGTAGGCGCTCTGGTTGATCACCAGGGTTTGATAGTGCTTCTGCAAACCGGACGCCTGGCCGATGATGCGGTAGAACAGCAAGGCCAACATGGCCAGGGAAGCGAAGGGGGTATCGCCCAACGTGATCAGGACATAGAGCACCAGGGCCAGGACCGCGATGACAACCGGCTCCTGCTGGGTTTTCAAGGTCTGCACGGCGAAGACCTGCCGCCGCAGGGCGCCGTTCAGCGTCTGCACATCGTGATCGAGGATGGGCCCGACAAAAGCCTCGCGTCCCATCGCCTTGATCGGCTTGATACCCTGCAGGCTGTTGGTTACCCAGGCGAGGATGCGTTTTTGCAGATCGGTTTGCTCCTGCCCGGCGCGCTTGGCATGCCTCACCATGGGCTTGAACAGCAGGAACAGCAGCGGGGTCGCGGCCAGGGCCACCAGGGTGACCGTCGGCGAAACCGCGAAGGCAAGGGCGGCATACACACCGACCTGGATCACTTCCGCGGCCATCAGACATGCCGCGTAATAGGCCTGGGCGGCACGCTGGGACTCGGTCGCGATGGCGTTGGCAACCGTGCCGATGGGATGCTCGATGAAATAGCGCCATTCCGCGCCAAGCACGGCGCGGATGACTCGCAGACGAAGATCCGTGGTGACTTGGGCAACGGTATAGCCGGTCTGGAGCATGGCCAGTAACAGCAACCCGCCTTTCAGGAAAGTGGTGACGACCAGCAGCAACAGCAACGGCCCTATCGACGGGGCCAGACCCAGACCGGTCAACGCGGCACGCACCGCGGCGGCCACCGGCGAGGGAGGCGCGCCCGAGGCGGCGGGCTGGGAAAGCAGTTCAAGCATGGGCAATAGTGTCGCCAGGCCGACGCCCTCGGCGAGGCCGGCCAGGACCAGACAGACGAGCATGACCAGGGTGCGCGTCCGGTAAACCGAAAAGAAGGCGCGCAGCAAGCCGGTTTCGTTCGCGGACATAGTGGCGCTGTCTCGGCCGCTCATGGCTTGAACGGACTGAATCTACCCACCGCATCTTCCCGAGCGAGGGGCTTACGCCGCTCGCCCCGGGCACCGAACACGATGCAATCGCTGACCACCCCGGCATCCTGCAAGCAACTGCCCCGGCTCATGACGACCGTACCCGATATCGTCGTTTCGCCCAACACGGCCGACTGGGGATACATGAGCAAACAGCCCTCTATGCGCGGGTAGCGCCCCCAGTTGTTGCCGATGTTGCAGCCGGAGGTGAACGCGAGCGCAGACTCCGGATCAAAGTGGGCTCTGCCGATCACCGCCCCGAGAGGATGATCGCAGTGGCTGCGGATCGGAATCTCGACCTCGTAGAAAAGGTCGCAGGCTCCCGTGCCGACATTCAGGTAATACAGCTTGTCCGCAAGTACCAGGTCACCGGCCAGATACGCGCGCCGTGAAAGTTCGTACAGGAACAGGATCCATTGGCTGTAATGGGCGGTGCGCAGCACGCTGCGGCCATCGCCATCCCGGTAATACTTGCTCTTGATGGTGGAGAAGCGGCGCGCGGTAGTTTCCAGTGCACTTGCCAGGTGGGGTTCCAGCGAGGAAAGCGCCAGACCGACAGTGGCCAGGCGCGCCTCCAGAAAACCGAGAAACTCGGACTCGGACGGCAAGAGAAGAATCGAGTTCAAAGCAGGCATGTCCAGTGGCAATCCGGCGGGTGGGGGTAAGTCAAGCGGCACTCCCAGTTGCCAAGTGGGGGTAGTAGCGCCTGACGATCTCCTTGTCCATGCGGTCTGGCGCGGCGGCGATGGCGGCGGGCAACGCATCCCAATCCACGTTCAGCCGGTTGTCGGCGTCGATCCACCCCCGCACCAGGCCGACCCGCCGCTGGAGGAGTTCGTAGGCGGCAGGATGCCAGCGTTCGAACCCGAAATCGATATAAACCAGGGGTAGATCGCTGGCTAGGGCACGGGAAAAAATCGAGGTACGCGAATAATCCAGTAACAAGGCGTCCGTCTGTTGGTAAACCCGCTCGAAAGGCTCCCATGACTGCTCGATCCGCAGACACTCCGCCAGACGGCGGGAGACCCGCCCCTCTTCTTCGGGGTGCGGCTTATGGATGATCCGGTATCCCATCCCACGCATCCGCGCCATGAGGCGTATCGACCAGTCGACCATGACGTTGTCGCCGAAGATATGGTCCAGGGCGACACGCTCTCCCATCAGCTTGGTGGTCGGATACATCAGGCTACGGATAGGCCCCGCGCCCGACAGGCGGGGCGTGCGCGAATCGCCGGGCGGCGGAGCCTCCGCATGGGCTAGAATTTCCGGCGGCTCGCCACGCAGGTGCATGCTGGCGTCGAAATTGCTGCGCAGCGCTTCGGCGCCAGGAGTGGAATAGGTGACGAAAGCATCGGCGGATTCATACTCGATGAACGGCTTCGCGCTGAAATAGGCCAGATGGGCGTCGCCGGAACCATGTTCATGCCCCGTCACGTGCCCACCTCTGGCTCGCACCGCGTTCCGTAGCATGCGGTTGTAGATATATCCGCCGGAGCCTGTCCACAGGGTGGCGGGCAGGCGTGGCCGCTTGGCCATGGGCGCGTAATGGGTCCGAATCAGGCCAGGCACGACATCCAGAAATCGGCGGAAATAATCGGCCTGATAATCCGGCAGGGCTTCGCCGCCCACCCGGTATCCCTCCGCCACGGCCTGGATCGCCCTGTCGGCGAGGTCGCCCGCGACCCCGGGCAGGATGGCGCGGCCGTTCAGGCGGGAAAACCAGTCTTGCAGATTGGTCTGCTTGACTGCCCGGGCGCTCTGCCGGGCCCGTTCATCCAGCAGCGGGCAGCGATAGGCCGCGATGATGTCCCGCCCCATATCCATCGGGCGCCAGGCTTTCCAGGCGATGCCGTTCCAGTCGAGGGAGCGGCGCAGTTTGACCAATCCCGCGGCAAGACCGGGATGGCTGGCCGGGCCCGCTTTCAGCATGGCGACATACCGGCCATCCTCGACGGGGGCCAGCGTTCTATTGGCCACGGCCGGCAACAGGCGGGCGCCAGGCTGCCAGCGCAGAGACACCCCGGCATCCTGGCAACGCCGCTGCAAGGCGGTGGCTCGAAAATAGAGTTGCGCCTCATTGACGTACCAGTGCAGGCACATTGAAAGCAGCCTGGCATCCTCATCTTCCGCCGCCAATTTCCCGCGCAACATGGCGACCAGATTGGCCAGGGTGGCATCGCGCTGCGCCTGTTGTTCGCTCCTGGCCAGAGGCCAATAGAAATCACGCAGGCCATTCTCATCGAAGTCCATGCGACCGACATCCAGCTCGAGTCCCCGGGCAGCCATGTTGAACATCGGCACACTCATCCCGCGCTTATCCGTTATCCGGTTCCAGCTGCATCACCACCTCGAATGCCTCTGCGGCCCGCATGCCCGCGCTTGCGCCCCGCAGCCGGGCACAAGCTTCCACCGCCGCAAGGCAACGGGCATGGGGGAAGGGCCGCATTTCACTTTCATAAACGTCCAGGGCGCGCGACTTGTCGGCGAGCGTGGCGCTGATATCGACAAAGCGTACCGGCAAGAACGGAACCGCTCCCCACTCCGAGCTGGAGACGGTCTCGAACGCATAAATCGCGCGCACGGAGCAGCCCGGAAGCGGCCGCGCGGCGGTACGCACCGCTTCGTGCACGATGCGGTGGTCGATGTTCAAATCACCCCGGTGGTGGGTATAGATCACTTCCGGCCGCGACCGCGCGATCTCGGATTCGACGGCCCGCACGACATCCAGCAGATCGACCGAATCAAGCCGGTTGTCCGGAAAACCCAACATGACCGGGGAGTTCGCGCCCAGCACGCCCGCCGCCTTGCGCGCGCACTCGCGCAGGTGGTCGATGGCCTCTTGGTCACCGCCACGCGACGCCGCCCCTTCCCCGACAATGACCAGATCGACGCTGTCGCCATTCCGGACATGGCGCGACACGGTTCCGCCCACGCCCAGCACCTCATCGTCCGGGTGGGCGGCGATGACCATCACCTTCATGCCGCGTCCCCTTCGTCGATCAGGATGTTCTCAGGAATGTCCCGCGTGGCGCGGCGTCCCCAGAACGCATCGAGGTGGCGCGGGTGGATGCCGGTGCCCGGACGTTTCGCGCCGAGGTTGGACGGATCGAATACGGCTCCCGCAGGCACAGGCTTCAAGGTGCAGACGCTGCGGTAATAGTCCCGGGTCTGGGCACGATCAATCCTGGAGGGTCGAATCTCCACCTCTCCTAGCGCGCGCTCAGCGTGGCGGATGCGATTGACCCAGTGTTTGAGCTCCCCCGGTTCGAGAGATTCATCCGCATGGAAGGCGATATCCTGGCGCGAGAGAATCAGGCGCTTTTCGATCAGGTTCGCGCCCAAGGCCAAGGCCAACATATCCAGGTCATCGTCCCGCCCGGGAGAGGAGTAACCACCGGGCCAGGGCTGGCTTTCAGCCAGAAAGCGCACCGCTTTCAGGTTCATTTCGCGGTCATCCGAGGTATGGAAATCGTGCAGGAACAACACCGGCGAGGACGCGGCCCAGCCCGCCAACTCGCCCATCTCCGCGATATCGGCCGGCCCCAGGTCGACGATGATCGGCTTGCCCGAGTGGGCCATCTTCTCCACCAGCGCCCGATAAGTCACGTCCCAGGCCCCCATTTTGTGGGCGGGCACCCCCAGGCTGTCGAGCCAATCCACGCCCTCGACAAAGTCCACGGTCGCCAGAAATTCCACCTCATTTTCCCTGCAGGCGTCTCGCAACCGGGCCCATTCGTCCAAACTGAAGCCGAGACGGCTGAACATCTGCTTCATGTTCATCTCGTAGTCCCGGCCGCCGGCCCGGAAACGGTAGGTCACGCTGTCGTCGGAGAGTTGCTCCGGATCAATCATCTGGAATTTGACCGCGTCCATGCCCGCATCGGCGGCCGCCTCGATCAGGCGCAGGGCGTAATCCATGTTGCCGAGGCAGGTGGTGCCAACTTCTGTGATGAGGTAACTGGGATTGCCAGGACCGATCGTCCGCTTGCCTATCTGAATGTTTTTCATGTCGGATGGAATATCACGGGAGGGCTTGGATACTTGCGCGGCTCAGGTTGCCGGATAGAAGGATATCCCGGCTTTCGTCGCCACAATTGAACAGCAGGTCGACGATACCCAGATGGGAGACGAAATCCCCATGCAACTGGGGATAGACCGGATGGTGGTAATCCTGGAACAACGGCTTGACACCCGCGGCCTCGAATGACGGCACATCGGCATAGTCGCGGCCGAGGGCGCCGAAGATGTATTGCCGGGCACCGACCTGCTGGCACATATCCAGGACAAGGCCGCTTTTCTCGCCCTGGAAATTCCATTCGCCCGCGGAGCGCACGGGTACCGCGATGCGCAGCGTATCCAGGAACCATCGCAGCATGTAGGTGTTGAGTTCCACCAGGGACTCCCAGCGCCGGTGATAGGTGTCCTCGAAGAAATCGGCATACCGCCCGAAGAACGGGGCCTTGGCGTAGGCCAGGCTCAGGCTGCGCCAGTGCTTGCGGGCCCAGGGCTCGCTGTTGTTGATTTCGATGTCGCTGATGGTCTTTTCCAGGTAGCCCTTGCGCAGAACCGGAACGGACAACCAGATGGCTGTGCCCTGTGGGGTCTTGATCCGATTGCGGTTATTCCAGTCCTTGGGCTGGTACTGGACCTGATCGAAGGAGATGAACAGATCAGCCAGCGCGATCTTGTGAAAAAGCCCCAGCCAGGGCAGATAGACGGGTTGGTGCGCGGTCAGGATCATATCCGGAACTTTTCAAGCGCCAGGCAGACTTGGTCCACCTCGGCATCGCTCAGGGCGGGATAAAGCGGCAATGACAGCGAAGTATCCGCTATACGCTCGGCCTGGGGGTATTCCGCGGGATCGAGCGCCAGGTAGCGGTGAAGTAACTCGAAGCGCTCCACGGGCACGATGCTGGCGATGCCCCGGGCGAAAAGATGGGCCCGCAGCGCATCACGGCTGGCCGCGTCGGGCGCGAGCACCGTGAAGCGGTAAGCCAGGCGCCCCATGTCCAGCAACCCGGCCTGGGTCCCCAGGCCGGCCGGCAATGCTGCCTTGTAGCGCCGCGCGATGGCAGCGCGGCGCTCCGCGATTGCCCGCAGGCGGTCCATCTGGCTGTTCACCAGGGCGGCCTGAATGTCGGTCATCTGGAAATTGAAACGCGGCACATAGTGATCACGGCCGTCGAACTGCCGGTAGTCCCGCGCCGCCTCGGCCAGGGCCGGGGCGCGAGACCAGAACAGCCCGCCCTGGCCGCCGGTGACGATCTTGGTGGCGTAAAAGGAGAACACCGCGCAATCACCCTGCTTCCCCAGCGCCTCCCCGGCTGACGCACCGCCCAGCGCCTGGCAGCAGTCCTCGATAACGCGCCGGCCCTGGGCCTGGAGGCCCGCCACATCGGCTGGAGCCCCATAGGCATGCACCGCGATGGCCAGCCGCGCATCTGGGGCCTGCCGCACCAGGGCCGACGGACTGATGCAGAAATCGCCGCCGTCCACGTCCACCACCCGGGGCCTCGCGCCGGCCATGGCCACCGCATTGAGCAGCGCCGAACAGGCATAGGTCGGGACCGCGACGGATTCCCCCGGCGCAGCATCCAATGCCCGGAGCGCCATGAACAGGGCGGCGGTGCCGCTGGACAGGGCGCAGGCGGCGCCGCCGCCCTGGAGGTCCACGAAGCGGGTCTCCAGGGCTTGAACGGCGGGGCCCTGGGCGATCCATCCGGAGGCGAGCACCGCATCCACCGCCGCTCGGTCCTCCCGGGTGATGAGGGGGCGGTTATGGGGAATCATCGGCGGAGGCGGCACGCTCCCGGGCCTCGATATCGAGTTGGTAGTAGCGCGGCTTCACCACCATGGGGTTTCCGACGACCAGGGAATAGGGCGGGATCACGCCCGCCCGCACCACCGTCCCGGCGCCCACCACGGAATGGTGGCCGATGACAGCCCCGCCCAGGATGGCGCAATGGGAGCCGATGAACACACAATCGCCGATCTCGATGTCGGCGCAGTCATTGGCCTCGGCCAGGCCGATGCACCGGCGATGGGAGTCGGCCACATTGATGGCGACGAAGGACGCGATGTCGCAATCCTGGCCGATCTTCACCTTCGCCCCCTTGGCATTCACCTCGGAAAAGCCGCCGATATAGGTGCCGGCACCGATCTGCGGGTCGCCGTTGATCCACACCAGGGGGTGATAGGGGTTGTCCCGGTTGTGGACGGTTTGCAGGAACAACGCCTTGAACTGGTCCGCTTCCATGACCACCTCACAGATCGAAGGGTTCGCCCGTTTGATAGGCGCGCGGGGCCGGTCGCCCCATGAGATATTCCAGCATGCCCGGGGCCAGGCCGTGGCCGCCGGCCACCCGCCGCTGGGTCAGGGCATCGGGGGTCAGGATCTCGCCGGCGCGAATGGGCCGTGCAGCCACGAGATGCCGCTGGTATTCCTTCTTGTTGCCGCGCTCGACAAGGGTGGGCCGCACAAGGGGGTCGCCCAGCATGGCGGCAGCGTCGCGAATGGCAGACACCCACCGGGCCAGACCGGCGGGGTCCTCGGAAAACCAGTGGTCGGGGCCGGGTAGGTCATGATCGAGGGTGAAATGCTTTTCCAGGAAGCAGGCACCCAGCGCGGTGGCCAGCGCCGAGGCCAGGGGGCCGCTGGTATGGTCGGAAAAGCCGATGGGAACC
>WBZL01004949.1_pt1 | contig 11253 bp, 7 predicted proteins | sample 5204291 | NCBI WGS metagenome assembly WBZL01 (sample SAMN12344345, study PRJNA552823) | activated sludge metagenome | biome: Activated sludge suspended growth; feature: Nitrification reactor; material: Wastewater; isolation source: activated sludge from nitrification reactor of wastewater treatment...
AAACAAACGAGAGAAATATAAAAAGGCCTCTTGGCAATGACTTACTCTCCCAGGGGGTCGCCCCCCAAGTACCATCAGCGCTAGCGAGCTTAACTTCCGGGTTCGGGATGGGACCGGGTGTACCTTCGCCGCTCAAATCACCAAGAGACCTTCTTATAAACAAGTAAGATCGTCTAAGAACTAAATAGTAATCGTTTTCATAACTGCAAAATTTGCATTCACGTCAGAAAACCGAATTCTCCGTATCAAGTGGAACGTAAGCCCTCGACCATTAGTACGGCTTAGCTAAATACATTACTGCACTTACACATGCCGCCTATCAAGCTAGTAGTCTCCTAGCGGTCTTACTCCATACGGATGAGGGATCTAATCTTGAGGCGAGCTTCCCGCTTAGATGCTTTCAGCGGTTATCCCTGCCAGACGTAGCTACCCAGCAATGCCGTTGGCACGACAACTGGCACACTAGAGGTCTGTCCACCCCGGTCCTCTCGTACTAGGGGCAGCTCCTCTCAAATCCCTTACGCCCACAGCGGATAGAGACCGACCTGTCTCACGACGGTCTGAACCCAGCTCACGTACCGCTTTAATGGGCGAACAGCCCAACCCTTGGGACCTTATCCAGCCCCAGGATGCGATGAGCCGACATCGAGGTGCCGAGCCTGGTCGTCGATGTGAACTCTTGGACCAGACTAGCCTGTTATCCCCGGAGTAGCTTTTGTCCGGTAAGCCACGGCCCTTCCACTCGGAACCGTGGGATCACTAAGCCCGACTTTCGTCCCTGCGCGACGTGTATGTCTTGCAGTCAAGCTCGCTTGTGCCTTTACACTCTACGGCTGGTTTCCATTCAGCCTGAGCGAACCTTTGGGCGCCTCTGTTACACTTTCGGAGGCGACCGCCCCAGTCAAACTACCCACCAGGCACTGTCCCTGCGCCGGATAACGGTCACAGGTTAGAGTCAAAACTTAACCAGGGTGGTATTTCAACGGTGGCTCCACCGAGACTGGCGTCCCAGCTTCAAAGCCTCCCACCTATCCTACACAAATTAAGCCCTAACCCAATGCCAAGCTGTAGTAAAGCTTCACGGGGTCTTTTTGTCCTGCTGCGGGTAACGCGCATCTTTACACGTACTTCAATGTTCGCCGAGTCCTTCGTTGAGACAGCACTCCTCTCATTACGCCATTCGTGCGGGTCGGAACTTACCCGACAAGGAATTTCGCTACCTTAGGACCGTTATAGTTACGGCCGCCGTTCACTGGGGCTTCGGTTCAAAGCTTCGCTTGCGCTAACCTCTCCCCTTAACCTTCCAGCACTGGGCAGGCGTCAGCCCCTATACATCGTCTTACGACTTAGCAGAGACCTGTGTTTTTGTTAAACAGTTGGAGGAGCCATTTCTCTGCGGCCTCCACCAGCTTCGCCTAATTGCTAACCAGTAGAGGCCCCCCTTCTCCCGAAGTTACGGGGGTATTTTGCCGAATTCCTTAACGAAGGTTCTCTCGATCCCCTTGGTATACTCTACCCACCTACCAGTGTCGGTTTGCGGTACGGGCACTCAAATATCAACGCTTAGAAGCTTTTCTTGGCAGTTTGGCTCAATCACTTCTGGCTCTAATGGCACCGCCATCACGCTTCAGGCTCAAAGTGCGGACTTCCCTACACTTATCAACGCCCTAGACGTTTGGCACCTCAATCCAATAAGAGGCTGACCTACCATACTGCGTCCCTTCATCACTCCATTTAAGTGGTTCCGGAATATTAACCGGATGTCCATCACCTACGCCTCTCGGCCTCGGCTAAGGCCCGACTAACCCGACGCGGATTAACCTTCCGTCGGAAACCTTAGGTTTACGGGGAACATGTTTCTCACATGTTTTACGCTACTCATGCCAGCATTCTCACTTCTGTAAGCCACAGCCGTCCTTTCGGTCGACCTTGTATCTCTTACAGAACGCTCTCCTACCACTCTACAATTGTAGAGTCCGTGGCTTCGGTGCTATGCTTAAGCCCCGTTACATTTTCCGCGCAAAAGCGTTTGACCAGTGACCTATTACGCACTCTTTAAAGGGTGGCTGGTTCTAAGCCAACCTCCTGGCTGTCTAAACACTCTCACATCGTTTCCCACTTAGCATAGACTTGAGGACCTTAGCCGTCGGTCTGGGTTGTTTCCCTTTCGACTATGAAACTCATCTCACATAGTCCGACTGCCGTACTCTAAAGTATAGGTATTCGGAGTTTGGTTGAGGTTGGTAAGCTTGCGCCCCCTAGCTCATCCAGTGCTCTACCCCCTATACTAAACATACGACGCTAGCCCTAAAGCTATTTCGGAGAGAACAAGCTATTTCCAAGTTCGTTTGGCATATCACCCCTACCCACAAGTCATCCCCTAATTTTGCAACATTAGTGAGTTCGGCCCTCCACGAGGGATTAGCCTCGCTTCAGCCTGCTCATGGGTAGCTCACCTGGTTTCGTGTCTAATCCCAGCGACATACGCCCTATTCAGACTCGCTTTCGCTATGGCTCCGCCTGTCACTAGCTTAACCTGGCCACTGAGATTAACTCGCTGGCTCATTCTCCAAAAGGCACGCCGTCACACTGGCTTACGCCATAGTGCTCCGACCGGTTGTAGGCACACGGTTTCAGGTTCTATTTCACTCCCCTTACCGGGGGTCTTTTCACCTTTCCCTCACGGTACTTGTTCACTATCGGTCATTAAGTGTATTTAGCCTTGGAAGGTGGGCCTCCCAGATTCCGACAGGGTTAGCGTGCCCCGCCGTACTCAGGTATTTTGCAGAAGCTCGTTTAGTTTCATGTACGGGACTGTCACCCTCTACGGCCTAACTTTCCAGAAAGGTTCCATTACCAAACGAATTTATGACTTCTATATGCAAAACCCTACAACCCCACAATCATATAGATCATGGTTTGGGCTAATCCCCTTTCGCTCGCCACTACTCAGGGAATAATCTCTTTTCCTGAAGTTACTAAGATGTTTCAGTTCACTTCGTTCCCTCTGTTATCCTATGTGTTCAGATAACAGTACCAAAGCATTGACCTTTGGTGGGTTTCCCCATTCGGACATCCCCGGATATAGCGTCTGCACACAACTCCCCGGGGCTTATCGCAGTGTGCCACGTCCTTCATCGGCACTTAACGCCAAGGCATCCACCGTGCGCCCTTAGTAGCTTACACACATGATACGGAGAACTTGATATTCTCACGCACGTGATAAGAATTTCTTCTTTATGATGGTATACTACAGGATCATCTTATTCAACTGTAAAAGTACTTCAGTAAACGATTAAGTTACTGACATTTGACATCATTTAACAAACGATAGCAAATGTCAAAAACCTAATCAAAAAAAAAACTAACAACTAATCAACTGCACTAACTTAAACTTGCAAACCAAAACAAAAGTGCAAGACACAAAATAGATATGGAGATGAGGAGGCTCGAACTCCTGACCTCCGCCGTGCAAAGGCGGCGCTCTCCCAATTGAGCTACATCCCCAAAAAGAGATGGGCCTGGTTGGACTCGAACCAACGACCTCTCCCTTATCAGAGGAACGCTCTAACCGGCTGAGCTACAGGCCCTTTCGAATGAGCTAAGACTATTTTTTAATGCCTTAACAACTAAAGAGTGACAGAAACAACAAAGACTCATAGACAGTTCTTGCCATCTCACGATAGCAAATTACTCATAAAAGGAGGTGATCCAGCCGCAGCTTCCGCTACGGCTACCTTGTTACGACTTCGTCCCAGTTACCGACCCCGCCTTGGGCGGCTGCCTCCCGTTAGGGTTAGCTCACCGACTTCAGGCGTTGCCAACTTCCATGACGTGACGGGCGGTGTGTACAATCCCCGGGAACGTATTCACCGCACTGTTGCTGACGCGCGGTTACTAGCAACTCCGACTTCATGCAGGCGAGTTGCAGCCTACAATCCGAACTGAGACCGGCTTTGAGGGATTGGCTCCACCTCACGGTTTGGCAACCCATTGTACCGGCCATTGTAGCGTGTGTGTAGCCCAGGATATAAAGGCCATGCTGACTTGACGTCATCCCCACCTTCCTCCGGCTTATCACCGGCAGTCTCGCTAGACACTTGTAACTAGCGACGAGGGTTGCGCTCGTTACAGGACTTAACCTGACACCTCACGGCACGAGCTGACGACAGCCATGCAGCACCTGTGACGGCTCCCCGAAGGGTCGCTCACTTTTCAGATCACTACCACCGTCATGTCAAACCCTGGTAAGGTTCTTCGCGTAGCCTCGAATTAAACCACACGCTCCGCTGCTTGTGCGGGGACCCGTCAATTCCTTTGAGTTTTAGCCTTGCGGCCGTAGTCCCCAGGCGGTCAACTTAACGCGTTTGCTACAGCACAGAAGGGTTTAATAACCTCCTACACCTAGTTGACATCGTTTACGGCTAGGAATACCGGGGTTTCTAATCCCGTTCTCTCCCCTAGCTTTCGCATCTCAGCGTCAGGAGTGGCCCAGAGAGCCGCTTTCGCCACTGGTGTTCCTCCCGATATCTACGCATTTCACCACTACACCGGGAATTCCACTCTCCTCTACCACCCTCAAGTCTCCCAGTTTCGAACGACCTCTCCCAGTTGAGCCAAGAGCTTTCACGTCCGACTTAAGAAACCGCCTACATGCGCTTTACGCCCAGTAAATCCGGATAACGCTTGGCCCCTACGTTTTACCGCGGCTGCTGGCACGTAGTTAGCCGGGCCTTATTCCTGAGGTACCGTCCTTTCTCTTCCCCCAGAAAAGGAGTTTACAACCCGAAGGCCTTCATCCTCCACGCGGTGTTGCTGCGTCAGGCTTTCGCCCATTGCGCAATATTCCTTGCTGCTGCTACCCGTAGGTATCTGGTCCGTGTGTCAGTACCAGTGTGGGGGGTCACGCTCTCACGCCCCCTACCCGTCTTAGCCTTGGTAAGCCATTACCTTACCAACTAGCTGATGGGACGCTGGCCCCTCCTAGAGCACCGGAGCTTTAGTTATTAGTTTCTAAACCTAATAACATCTGGGGTATTAGCCATCGTTTCCAATGGTTGTCCCCCTCTCTAGGGCAGGTCACCAACGCGTTACTCACCCGTTCGCCACTCTCACCTCAGACGAATCCAAGGATCCCGTTCGACTTGCATGCATTAAGCACACCGCTAGCGTTCATCCTGAGCCAGGATCAAACTCTCCGTAAAAGTTAACCCTGATGAATCAGGGACAGTTTCTTACAGAAGAATTAACTTAGTCCATTTTGCATTTGGATGTTTCTGTCACTCTTTAGTTGTTAAAGACCAGCACAAAACTCTATTATATCAGAGCTGCACCAAAAACACAAAAGCGTATTTTCTGGCGTAAAAAAACGACTCTCAGCGTGAGAGTCGCTGTATTACCAAATATACTCTTTCCATTTTAGTGATGTTCCGCTTTTTGCGGCTACATCGTCTCGACAAGTTTGCTATTATAGCGACTCTTTGTCGTTTGTCAAGAGGCAATTTTCACGAGTTTTTTATCTCTTCGCCTCTTTCCATTTTAGTGATGTTCCGCTTTTTGCGGCTACATCGTCTCGACAAGTTTGCTATTATAGCGACTCTTTGTCGTTTGTCAAGAGGCAATTTTCACGAGTTTTTTTATCTCTTCGCCTCTTTCCATTTTAGTGATGTTCCGCTTTTTGCGGCTACATCGTCTCGACAAGTTTGCTATTATAGCGACTCTTTGTCGTTTGTCAAGAAATGATTTAGACCAAAAAACGGCTCTCAGCGAGCCGCTGGCTAAACATTTTTTGATTGTGCTTGTGTTTCACATTTTGTGACGACACTGTTTGCTTCAACAGTTGGGAATTATATCAGGTAGCTCGGCGGTGTCAAGGGCAATTTTGACGAATTTTGGGGGGAGTTTTGTTTTTATGGCGATTTTGACGGGGCAACGCCTTCGTGCTATCGTTTATCTAACTGTTGTCTGATTTAGTATCATAATAAGAAACGGGTGTTTTGGAGTATGGCATGGTGATGTATATCAAAATTTGCCTAGTTTTGGGTCATTGGATTGTCAACGGCCGTTTTTTTTCAAACAATCTACAAAATAAAGCTGATGAAGTGCATTGGCTCTCAACGGTAGGAGTATTATGACGCGGATTATTGCGATTGCGATGCAAAAGGGTGGGGTGGGCAAAACAACAACGGCCGTTAATTTGGCAGCCGCGTTGACAGAGTTAGGACAGCGGGTGCTGGCTATTGATCTTGATCCCCAGGGAAATCTGACCCAGCATGTGGGATTTGACCCGGAGCAACTACAACCAACCATTTATACGCCTTTGAAAGCGGAAGTAGAGGGGCAACATAGCGATATTGGTGATGCGATTTATGAAACGGATGAAGGGTTTCACATCTTGCCTTCGCAGCCAGAGCTGAGCTTGATTGAAGTGTCGTTAATCAATACGCTGAGCCGGGAGAGGGTGCTGGCAACATTGTTGGAAGAAATCAAGGGACAATATGATTTTATCCTCATTGACTGCAATCCATCGCTGGGGTTGCTGGTCATTAATGCTCTGACGGCGGCCACGGGGGTCGTTGTACCTATCCAGACAGAGTATTTGGCAGCACGTGGAGCATTTATGATTTTGTCGAGTATTGAAACAGTACGGCGTAAGAAATTAAACCCGGCATTAAAGGTTGAGGGCATCATTTTAACAATGGCTGATCCACGCACCCTGATGACGGGTGAGGTGACAGCAGCCATTAAGCAGCAATTTGGTGCAACCATACCGATTTTTGAGCCACCGGTACGACGTTCGGTGCGGTTTGCTGAGAGTGTGGTGGCAGGGAGAAGCATTTTGGCTTATGAGCCAACGAGTCAAGGGGCCGAGGCGTACCGGCAGATTGCCAGGGCGCTGATGGGGAGGAAGTAGGATGGCACGCAAACGGCCGTTAATGAATCTTGCCCAGCCTATTAAGCCGCGCACGGGTGACATGGAGCAACTTTTTGCCACCGAGGGTGATGTGGAGCAATCATCTGGCCTACAGTTGGTGGCACTACGAATTGACACGATTCGCCCTGACCCGCTGCAGCCACGGCAGACCTTTGTGGATGACAGCTTGCGTGAGCTAAGTGAGAGTATTCGTCAGGATGGGGTGATCCAGCCGATTGAAGTAACACAAACGGGACCAAACCAATACTTGCTTGTTCATGGGGAACGGCGCTGGCGGGCTTCACAGTTAGCGGGGCTGGAAACAATCCCGGCAGTGGTGCGGCGGCGCAATTATGACGAGGTGACGCGGTTTGTGCGGCAGCTTGTGGAAAACATGCAGCGTGAGGATTTGAATGATCTGGATCGGGCGATGGGAATCATTCGGCTGCGCAAGCTGATGCAAGAAGAGATGAACACGGCACAGGATGAAGGCGTTACCGCTGATGAGCCGTGGGGAACACGGGTGACATGGGCGAAGGTGGGCAAACGGTTGGGCTATTCGCGGCAGCGAATTCACCAGCTTACCAATTTGCTGGAGCTGATTGAGGAAATTCAGGAGGCGATTCGGGAAGGGGTGTTAAGTGAACGGGACAGCCGGGTTTACCAGAAGCTGAACCCGACGCAGCAGCAGGCACTTTTTCAGGCGCATATGTTGGGGGAACTGGATTACCGTGAGGTGCGGGAGGTGGCGCAGCGGCTTAAGGAAAACCCGGAACAATCGGTAGCTCATACCATCCGTATTTTGCGGCAGCCACTGCCGGAGCCTGTGTGGGAGGAAGAAGATGAGGCAGATGGCGAAACGGCCGTTTCCCTACCCACCACCTCCCTTCACCGTGAAGAACGGCCGTTGCCGCCCCCCCACCCCATTGACGATTGGCCGGAAACAATGGCTCCACCACGTGGCAACAGCCCCAACGGGGTGGATCGGCTGGGGTGGGTGCGAATGCACTTGTCCAAGGTGCAGCGACAAAAGCTGTCGGCAACTGAGCGTCGTGAAATGCTGCGGTTGCTGCATTTAATTCAACAAGACGTTGATTCATTGATCAGCGTCCTTTCTCAAGACACATAAAACACAAATTTGCCTGATAAGCGGGCAGTCACAATTTAAGCGGATAACTAGAGGCCAGGAGACTGAATACGATGAATCTCTCAATCTCCCATTCTCGCACTCTCAACTCCCATTTGCCCGCCTATTTTGTAAATACGCAAAAATCAGGGGCAATCCGGCAAATTTGTGTCCCATTTTTTATCTATGACAAAACCAACCATCATTGTTACGGGAGCATCGCGGGGGATTGGGGCAGCCATTGGCCGTGCAGCAGCACAATTAGGGGCAAATGTTGTTTTAAATGCTCGTTCGGAAATTGAATTGCAGGCTCTGGCAGCAGAGATTGGGGCGCAGGCGGTGGCCGTTGCGGGCAGCGTGGCGAACCAGGCTGACTGTTTGGCACTGGTGCAAACGGCCGTTTCCACCTTTGGCCGAATTGATGCCGTGGTCAACAATGCAGGCATCATTGAGCCAGTGGGAACGATTGCCACCACCACGCCGGAAGCATGGGAACACAATTGGCGGGTCAATGTGCTGGGGCCAATGATGCTGACGCAGGCGGCACTGCCCCATTTGCGAGCCACCAACGGCCGTATTATCAACGTTTCCAGCGGCGCAGCCACGGGGGCCATTCCCGGCTGGGGGGCGTACTGTGTGGCAAAGGGGGCGTTGAACCAGTTCAACCATGTGCTGTCGGTGGAGGAGCGGGGAATAACGGCCGTTTCCGTTCGCCCCGGCATTGTAGACACCGACATGCAGGCCACCATCCGCCGCGACGGTGCCGCCGGGATGCCGGCCGATGCCCACGCCCGTTTTGTCGGTTTTCACGAAAAAGGGCAGCTTCTGCCGCCGGAAACGCCGGGCATGACCCTGGCAGTGCTGGCGCTCCATGCCCCAGCCGAGTGGAGCGGGCAGTTTATGGGCTGGGACGATGAACCGGTGCAGGCGTTGGTGGCGCAGTTTGGGGGTGGGGAGTAAGATGTAGGAACCTGCACGAACCCTTCCCAAGAGCAAACAAATGTTCTATAATTCCCCCTATGGAAACGATCATCAAGCTCGAAGAGATCGCCACCCACATGCACCTGGAGCCGGCCGAAGAAGTCAGCCCCCGCCCCCTGCTCGATGAAGCCACCCACATCGCCCCCTGCGGCCAGGTGCTGCCCAAAGGCGACACGATTGGCAAAAAGCCATCGCTGGGCATCCACAACGCCGTCGTCGGCAGCAAAACCGTACCGATGATCAAAACGATGCTCACCACGGCGTGCGAGCGCAACTGCTTCTACTGCCCCTTTCGCGCCGGCCGAAATTACCGCCGCACCACCCTCAAACCGGAAGAAATGGCGCAAACGGTCAGCGACATGTACCGCGCCGGGGTCGTCAACGGGCTGTTTCTCAGCTCTGGCATCATCGGCGGCGGCGTGAAAACGCAGGACAAGCTGCTGGACACGGCCGATATTTTGCGAAAAAAGCACCAGTATCGCGGCTTTTTGCACCTGAAGATTATGCCGGGGGCGGAAAAGGAGCAGGTGGCACGGGCGATGCAGTTGGCGGATCGACTTTCCATCAATCTGGAAGCACCCAACGACAAGCGGCTGGAGGCGTTGGCTCCGCGCAAAGAGTTTGTGGCAGAATTGCTGCGGCCGCTGCAATGGGTGGAGGAGATTCGGCAGACAGAACGGCCGTTTAACACCTGGAACGGCCGTTGGCCTTCATCCGTCACCCAGTTTGTTGTTGGTGGCACCGACGAAACCGACCTCGAAATTCTCACCACTACCCACTACCTCTACAGCCAGCTCAACCTGGGGCGCACCTACTTCTCCGCCTTTAGCCCCATCCGCGACACGCCGCTGGAAAACCGCCACGCCGAAGATCCACTGCGGCAAAATCGGCTCTATCAAGCCTCCTTCCTTTTCCGCGACTATGGCTTTGATTTGGAGGAGATGCCCTTCACCCAGCGCGGCCATTTGCCGCTGGACGAAGACCCCAAGCTGGCGTGGGCGCGGGAGCATTTGACCCACGCTCCCATTGAACTCAACCGCGCCGAGCGGCGGGAGCTGCTGCGCGTGCCGGGCATTGGGCCACAGGGGGCGGCGGCCATCCTGGCAGCACGGCGGCGCGGCGTGCTACGCGAGCTGACGGATTTGCAGGCCATCGGTGTGCGGAATGTGCGGCGGCTGTCGCCTTTTGTGCTGCTGGGGGGCAAACGGCCGTTAATCAACCCCAACCCCAACCAACTGCGCCTGCTTTGAAAACGGGACGCAGATAAACTGCAAGGGACTGGTGGTTAGTAGCTGGTGGCTGGTGGCTAATAGCTAGTAAAGAATCTCTTTCCTGACTAACCACTAGCAACCAGCCACCATGATGACCAAAGTTTTTGTTTATTGTGCAAGAATTGCACTGATAAGTACTAAAAAACCGCTGTTTCAAGATACTCTCTGGCAACAAACCCTTTGCCATTATTAAGGTCAGTAAAGGGTGTGGCATTTACCTCGATCAGTTCAGCAAAATGGTAGCCACTGCTGGAATAGCTCCCACGCACCTTAACTTTGTCGCCATACCCGAGCAGCCCGATTTTGGGTTGCAAAGTATTCGGTTGCGGCCGGATTCGGAGCGCGGTAGCGATAACCTTCATCTGCTCCTCTGGCCCTGTTAAAGGCCAAACGGGTTCGGTGCGGTTTTCCATAATAAAGCGACGCGGGTCAACGTAGTTGTTCCTCAATTTAGTCTCCGATACATCTCCTGGCCAATGTTCAGGGCTGGATTTCAGTGTCTGGGTATGGCTAATATCGAAATGCAAATGATGTCCATTTCCATATAGACCGTCCGCGTTGCCAACATGAGCAATGACAGAGCCAATCGTCACGAGATCACCCTTCTGAACTACAGGGAACTGAATATGATTGACGTGGGCATACCGGCTGTAAAACGGTTTACCTGCATCATTGTGGTGTTCAATGACAATTAACCAGCCCCAACTACCTTGCCCCTTGTGTGAAGCCGTCACCTTGCCATCGGCAATGGCATAGACAGGCGCACCGGCATCTGCATTCCAACTGGGCAAATTCAAATTTAAATCGGCACCGGTGTGGCGAGCCCACCTGCCAGACACCACTTCATAAGGCATCCCAAAGGGTGTCGCATCAAACCATGCCCCCGGCCAAACCAAACCTCCCGCCCGCTCTGCTGGTGTTCCAACTGGTGAATCAATTAACATGATATCCTCCTATACCAC
>WBZL01004950.1_pt1 | contig 11252 bp, 11 predicted proteins | sample 5204291 | NCBI WGS metagenome assembly WBZL01 (sample SAMN12344345, study PRJNA552823) | activated sludge metagenome | biome: Activated sludge suspended growth; feature: Nitrification reactor; material: Wastewater; isolation source: activated sludge from nitrification reactor of wastewater...
GAAATCTTCGGCATGGCTTCTCTCCATCGATGGGAACGCTACTCTATCGCAGACTCTCCGCTAATTTGCTGACGTCGCTAACAATGATCAGCGCGGGATCCGCCCAACACTTTCGATCGCACCCTTCTAGAACGACGGAATTGAACAGGCCATTGATCTGGGTTAGTATTCGGCGCGGCGAGGGGAAGGACTTGTCAACACCTGGTCAATACGCTGCAGAAACTGCGGCAAAACCGCTTCAACAAAACGACATCGGAGGATGACATGAGTAGTGTTATTTACGAGCGAATGCGGGTCAATCCCAAATTCCACAAACTGGTTAGCGAGCGGGGACGCTTCGCGTGGACCCTATCGGCCATCGTGCTGATCCTTTTTTACGGATTCTTCATGCTGGTCGCCTTCAACCCAGGGTTGCTGGGTCAGAAGATTGCCGAGGGATCGATGTAGCCGATCGGTTATACCATCGAACTTTGCCTGTTCGTCTTTTTCTGGCTGCTGACTTTCGTGTATGTTCGACGTGCCAACGGCGAGTTTGATGATCTGACTTCCGAAATGATCAAGGAAGCCCAGAAGGAGAAGCCATGATGCAACGACTGATCCCAGCACTTTCCCTGCTCATCCTCTCCGGTCTGGCGGTTGCCGGCCCGGCCGTAGACGCAGGTGGGGCCAAGCAGGCGACCAACTGGCACGCGATCATCATGTTCCTGATCTTCGTGGCAATGACCATGGGGATCACCTACTGGGCGGCCAGCCGCACCAAGACCACCGCCGACTTCTACACCGCCGGTGGTGGCATCACCGGTTTCCAGAACGGCCTGGCGATTGCCGGCGACTACATGTCGGCGGCGACGCTGCTCGGTCTGACGGCGATGGCCTACACCCAGGGCTACGACGCCTACATCTACATGCTGGCGTTCTTCGCCGGATGGCCGATCATCCTCTTCCTGATGGCTGAGCGGCTGCGCAACCTGGGACGTTTCACCTTCGCCGACATCACCTCGTACCGCCTCGACCAAGGCAAGGTACGCACCATGGCGGCGATCTCTTCACTGGTGGTGGTGGTCTTCTACCTGATCGCCCAGATGGTCGGTGCCGGGCAGTTGATCCGACTGTTGTTCGGTCTCGACTACAACATCGCGATCTTCGTCGTCGGCATCCTGATGATGGTCTACGTCACCCTTGGCGGCATGGTGGCGACGACCTGGGTGCAGATCATCAAGGCCTGCATGCTGCTCTTCGGCGGTACGCTGACGCTGCTGCTGGCCTACATCCAGTTTGGTTTTTCGCTCACCGACCTGCTGCAGAAAGCCGAAGCCGTCCATAAGCTCGGACCCAAGCTGATGGCCCCTGGCAGCCTTCTGGCCGATCCGGTCACCGCCATCTCGCTCGGTCTCGGCCTGATGTTCGGCACCGCCGGTCTGCCGCACATCCTGATGCGCTTCTTCACCGTCGGCAACGCCAAGGAAGCCCGGAAATCGGTGCTCTATGCGTCCGGCTTCGTCGGCTTCTTCTTCAACGTCATCTTCCTGATGGGTCTGTGCGCGATCCTCATCGTCGGACAGAACCCGGAGTTCTTCGAGGGTGGCACCGTCGGCGGCAAGCTGATCGGCGGCGGCAACATGGTCGCCATGCACCTGGCCAAGGCCGTCGGCGGCAACATGCTGCTCGGCTTCCTGGCGGCAGTGGCCTTCGCGACCATCCTGGCGGTCGTTTCCGGTCTGGCACTCGCCGGGGCCTCGGCGATTTCGCATGACATCTATGCACGCGTGATCCGCAAAGGGCAGGCGGCCGAGAAAGAGGAAATCCGGATGTCCCGCTACGCCACCATCGGACTCGGCATGCTGGCCATCGTTCTCGGCATCGCGTTCGAGAAGATGAACATCGCCTTCATGGTCGGCCTGGCCTTCGGTGTGGCTGCCGCGGCCAATTTCCCGGTGCTGATTCTGTCGATGTACTGGAAAGGCCTGACGACGCGTGGAGCCCTGTGGGGCGGCTACGGTGGCGTCACCTCTGCAGTCCTCTTCGTTCTCTTCTCGAAGTCGGTGTGGGTTGACGTACTGGGCAACAAGGCCGCCTTGTTCCCCTACACGCAGCCGGCGCTGTTCGCGATGCCGATCGCGTTCATCTTCGCGTACATCTTCTCGAAGAGTGACACCGGCCCGCGCTCCAAACTGGAGAAAGAGGCATTCGAAGACCAGTACGTGCGCGCACAAACGGGTTTCGGCGCTTCCGGCGCCAGCCACTAAGCCATCTCTGGTTCCACAGCATAACCCTGGCGGTGCAGAAAGCCCGCCAGGGTTTTTTTATGGGCAGGCCAGCGTGTGCTGTCGCCCAGGCCATTCCTGCCTCAAGTTCCCGCCTCAAGTTTCGCGACGATTTTCCGTGAACCAGAGAATGATCAGAGCGAACGACGGGAGGTTCCTTCATGCATCCAAACATCAGGTTTCTTGCCATCGGTCTCGTACTCTGCATGCCGGCGATTTCGTCGGCGGCTTGGCAGGCGATTTCCGCCGAGCCCGGTAAACGCGTCGAGATCGACCGCGGCAGTATCCGCAAGGATGAAACCGGAAAGACCGTAGCCCTGGGGCGAATCGTTCTCGAAAAACCGATCATCGATCCCAAAACCTCTTCGTCGTACCGGATTGTACAAGCCCTCAGCCGCTACGACTGTAGCTCGCGTAGCTACAGTACGCTGAAACGCAGCTATTTCAAGGACGAAGGCGAACTGCTCCGGGAAGAAGATGTCAAGGGACAACTCGAGATGCCGGTTCGTTCGGGCATGCTCGACGACAAGCTGCTGCGGGAAGTCTGCCGACCGAAACCGGGGCCTGAAACTACCCTGGCTGCCAGCCGAACCGCCGACAGGGTCAACGAGGCCAGCGGCGAACTGCGCAAAGCCAACGAGGCACTGATTCAAAAGGAAGTCCGACGCGCCAATCTGCAAACCCTGGCGGCCGAAAGGATGGTACCCGAGGTCAAACCGCCAACGGGAGCCAAACCACTTGCGCGCGTCGCGGTCGCTGCCCCGGCGATGCTTGCTGTTGCTGCGCCAGAGCCTCACCGCGCAGCAAAATCACGACCGGCGGCCAGCGATCAACACCCCCTCACCCCCTACGCTCATGCGCATGTTCACTGGGCTTACGAGGGTGAGGGCGGACCCGAGAACTGGGGCAAACTGAGACCGGAATTTGCCACCTGCGACACCGGCAAGCGGCAATCGCCAATCGATATTCGCGACGGTTTCCGCGTTGACCTCGAAGCAATTGAATTCAACTATCGACAGTCACCGTTCCGCGTCGTCGACAATGGCCACACCATCCAGGTCGAGGTGAGCGGCAACAGCATCCGCCTGCATGGCAAGACCTACGACCTGATCCAGTTTCACTTTCACCGACCCTCCGAGGAGCGTGTCAACGGGAAATCCTTCGACATGGTCGCACATCTGGTACACAAGTCGGAGGAAGGCAAGCTTGCTGTCCTCGCTGTGCTGCTCGAGAAGGGCATGGAAAATCCGCTGATCCAGGCCGTATGGAACAATCTACCGCTGGAGAAGAACGAATACGTCAGTTCAACCGGACCGGACATCGACGTCGCGCAGTTACTGCCCCAGGACCGGAGCTACTATACCTATATGGGCTCGCTGACGACGCCGCCGTGCTCCGAAGGGGTGCTCTGGCTGGTGCTCAGGCAGGCGCAACAGATCTCGCCTGAGCAGTTCGCGATTTTCACCCGGCTGTACCGGCACAATGCCCGGCCGGTGCAGCCGAGCTTCGGCCGGATGATCAAGGAGTCGCGCTGAAGCCGATCTCCTGCTGCCGTACTACCATCGCTTGTCTGCCCACCCATTTCAGAACCCAGGTAGCTGACGTATGCACAAAGGAATCGAATCGACGACCGCTGCCGTGACCGTACTACGGGCTATCGGCCGAGCGCACGCGCTGGCGAGTTCTTTCCTGGCATCGCTGCCGGAGCGCTTGGTCAGTCATGTTCCATCACTGGAAGAGATGGCGACGGCACTGGACGAACCGCTTCCCGAAACCGGGAGCGATCCCGCCGCCGTACTTGATGAATGGTATACGCGTGCCGAGCGCGGCATCACCGCGTCGCCGGGCCCTCGCTTTTTCGGTTTCGTGAACGGCGGTGTCACGCCCGCTGCGCTTGCCGGGGACTGGCTGGCCTCGGCCATCGACCAGAACGCTGGACTATGGGCCAGCAGCCCCGCGGCGGCGCAGACCGAACTCGTCGTTCTGCGCTGGCTCAAGGATCTCTTCGGACTGCCCACGGAATGGTCCGGCGCAATGACCAGCGGCGCGACCATGGCCAACCTCGTCGGTCTGATCGCTACGCGGCAATGGGCCGGACGACGCCTCGGCTTCGACGCGTCGGGCGATGGTCTGGCGGGTCATCCGCGATTCATGTCGTTTCGAGCACAGAGATCCACCTCAGCGCCCGCAAATGCCAAGGTACACTCGGCTTTGGTCGTAACCAGGTGCGCAAGGCATCCGCACCGGGCGGATCGGTGAACATTGCCGCGCTGGCCGAGCTGCTCGGAGAGATCAATGGGCCGGTGATCATTATTGGCAACGCCGGCGAGGTGAATTCCGGCCACTTCGACAACCTTACTGCGCTCGCCGATCTGCGTGATGCCCACCCAGGCGGCGCATGGCTGCATGTGGACGGAGCCTTCGGGCTGTTCGCCGGCACATCTCCCCGCTTCGCACACCTGAGCCTCGGAATCGAGCGTGCAGATTCGGTAGCCTCGGATGCACACAAGTGGTTGAATGTTCCCTACGACAGCGGCTTTGCCTTCGTTCGCGATGCCGCAATCCTCCAAGAGGCGTTTCTGGCGAGCGGCGAATATAGAGGTGGCCCCGTTTGTTTGGACAGAAAATCTGCTTTGATAAGTGGAGCCCTGCCGGTGGTGGTCAGGTGACCGGAGTTGCGCTTGGTTTTGACTTTCTGTGATTTTATCCGAACCGAATAGAGCTCGGTGGAGCTTGTGGGCGAAGGGACGCGCGGTGGGAAAGTCGCCAGACTTTTCCACCGCAAGCGGCCCGGTGCGCGACAGCGCATCGTCCACAAATCCACGGAGCCCCTTCCTCATGCCCTACGCCACCGGTCGCGTGGCAGCCGCGAGTGCCGCGAAGTAGGTGGCGTCCGGCGTCTGGCCATCCAGGGAGCGATGGGGGCGTCGCTCGTTGTAGAAGCGCAGATACGTGGCCAGGTTAGCTTTCGCATCGGCAACGCGGTCATCGGCCTTGAGATACCCCTCCTCGTACTTGACCGTCTTCCACAGTCGCTCGACAAAGACGTTGTGACGGGCTTCGCCCTCTCGCCTATCGGCTCGCGAAACTGCGCTTCGCTTGTTTTCCCGCCAGGACCCCTTGCCGTCCCTGCTGATCCGAATACCGTGCGCCTTGATCAGACCGGTGAACTCGTCGCTGGTGAACTGGCCACCCTGATCGGTGTTGAAGATCTCCGGGCAACCATACCGGTGGAGGGCTTCGCGCACCGCTTCCCGACAGAAGTCGGTCGTCAGGGTGTTGGAGAGCCGCCAGGCGAGCACCCGCCGCGAGTACCCGTCGATCACGGCGAACAGGTAGAGGAAGCCCCGGCGCATCGGAATGTACGTGATGTCCGCCGCCCATACCTGATTGGGCCGATCAACCACGAGGTCGCGCAGCAGATACGGATGGATTTCATCCCCCCGCTGCCGACGGGAGGTGTGGGGCTTTCGATAAAGGGCCTCGATCCCCATGCGCGCCATCAGAGTACCGATGTGCCTGCGGCCGGCCTGGAACCCCTCGGGGCGCAGCAGATCGCGCAACATGCGGGCGCCGGCGAACGGGTGCTCGAGATGCCACGCGTCAATCCGACGCATCAGCGCCAGATCCTCCGGCGAGACTTCGCGTGGCGTGTAGTACGCGCTCGAACGCGCCAACCCGAGGAGGGCGCACTGATGCGAGACGGGGAGCTTGTGCTTGCGGTCAATCATCGTTTTGCGCTCAGCAAGCCCGCCTTGGTGAGCGCATGTTCTAAAAAATCGTTCTCCAGCGTCAGCTGGCCGATCTTGGCGTGCAGCTTCGTCAGGTCCGGATCGCTGCTCGCCGGACTACTGGCGTCTCCAAATACCTGAACCGCACGCTCCGTCAGTGGTCGCTTCCAGTCGGTGATCTGATTCGGGTGAAGGTCATACTGTTGTGCCCACTCCGCTAGCGTCTTGTCGCTCTTCAGCGCCGCCAGGGCCACTTGCGCCTTGAATGCCGGTGTGTGGTTCCGCCTCGTCCTTCTCGTCATGCTCTTGCTCCTGTTATAGCCGCTTCCGCAGCCGGTCGTGGGGGCAAGGCTACCACCTATCCTCCTGTCCGAATTTCCGGGGCCACCTCTTTCGCATTATTCGCGAGGGACTGGACAGGGCGGCGACCGACGATCTCAATCGCGCGGCAATTCGCGCCATCCAGGTCGACGGTCGTGCCTTCGTGACCGGAACTCTTTGGCATGGTCACGCAGCGATCCGCGCAGCATTCGACAACTGGCAAACCACGCTTCAAGACGTCCACATACTCCAGTTTGCCGTCACGCACGTTGCCAGCTTACTCTGACCGAGCTCAGGCCCGTTGTCTATCAAACCGGATCCGACCGCCGCCAGTCTTGCTATAGTTCACCCCCCTGTGTACCCCAACGCTGTGAATGCTTGTCCTTCTTCTACACGGGCGTTTTATTGCCGTCGAAAGCTTCCTGATGAGTCCCCTATTGAGTGAATCCCGGAACGAAAGTCAGTTCCCTCCCGAAATCCTGCGCGAAGTCGCCAGACGCCGCACCTTTGCCATCATCTCTCACCCCGACGCGGGCAAGACAACACTGACCGAAAAGCTGCTCCTGTTCGGCGGCGCCATTCAGCTTGCCGGAACCGTCAAGGGACGCAAGAGTGCTCGCCACGCCACCTCGGATTGGATGGAGGTCGAGAAGCAGCGCGGCATTTCGGTCACCAGTTCGGTGATGCAGTTCGAATACCAGCAACACACCATCAATCTGCTCGACACACCAGGCCACGAAGATTTTTCCGAAGACACCTACCGCGTCCTGACCGCCGTCGATGCCGCGGTGATGGTCATCGACGCCGCCAAGGGTGTCGAAGCGCAGACCATCAAGCTGCTCAACGTGTGCCGCATGCGCAATACACCGATCATCACTTTTGTCAACAAGTTCGACCGCGAGGTGCGCGAGCCCTTCGATCTGCTTGGAGAAATCGAATCGGTGCTCGGCATCGAATGCGCACCGATCACTTGGCCGATCGGCATGGGCAAGACCTTTCGCGGCGTCTATCACCTGTTGAACGACCGTCTGCTGCATTTTGCCGCTGGCGAGGAGCGGCGCAGTGAGTCGGAACTTCTCGACGGCCTTGATAACCCTCTCCTCGACACGCAGTTCCCTGCCGAGGTGGGCCAACTTCGTGAGGACGTCGATCTCATTCAGAGCGCTAGCAGCCCTTTCGATCTGGTCAGTTTTCTTGCCGGGCAACAGTCACCGGTATTCTTCGGGTCGGCAATCAACAACTTCGGCGTGCAGGAGATCCTGCAGGCGCTGCTCGACTGGGCGCCACCACCACAGGGGCGTGATGGTGGCAAACGTCTGGTGCAACCCGGAGAGGCGACTTTCAGTGGCTTCGTTTTCAAGATTCAGGCCAACATGGACCCCAAGCACCGCGACCGGATCGCTTTCTTCCGCGTCTGCTCCGGCCGCTACGCACCGGGAATGAAAGTCAAACACCTTCGCCTCGATCGCGAGATGAAACTGGCCAATGTGCTGACCTTCATGGCCAACGAGCGGCTGCTGATGGAAGACGCCGTTGCCGGCGACATCATCGGCATCCACAACCACGGGAACCTGCATATCGGCGATTGCCTGAGCGAAGGTGAAGTCTTGGGTTTCAAGGGCATCCCCTATTTCTCCCCGGAACTTTTTCGCGCAGCGCGGCTGCGCGACCCACTGAAAAGCAAGCAGTTGCTGAAAGGTCTACAGGAACTTGGCGAAGAGGGAGCGATCCAGGTCTTCGAAAACCTCGCCAGCGGCGCACTCTTGCTGGGCGCTGTCGGCAATCTGCAATTCGAGGTCGTCGCACACCGCTTACAAACCGAGTACAAGGTCGATGCCATTTTCGAATCGGCCGATATTTACACGGCGCGCTGGCTGACTTTTCCCGACGATGCAACAAGACGCAATTTCGAGCGCGAACAGCTCCACCGCATGGCCAAGGATGTCGACGGCAATCCGGTCTACCTCGCAAGTACGCGCTACAACCTCGAGGTGACGAGTGAGAAATGGGCAAGGGTTGGCTTCCACGACACGCGCGAACACGGGCAACTGTTCGTCTGACTCCTTCTACCCCATCCTCAACGCGGCAGGCTCTTTCCAGCTACGTAACTAAGAGCATCAGAACCCTACTCAATTCACTACATCGACTTCCAGATTATAGAAACGAGGCGGCCCATTGTCCGATACACAGCAACTCCTGAGCTTTCTTGAGGCGCGCATCCTCGGCGTCCTGATTGAAAAGGAAAAGACGACACCTGACAGCTATCCGCTGACGCTCAACAGCCTGACCCTCGGCTGCAACCAGAAAACCGCTCGTGAACCGGTGATCATCGTCCCGGATAGCGAGGTGCAGATGGCACTCGAAGAACTGCGCGGCCGCGTTCTGGTGCTCGAAACCTATGGTGCATCGGGTCGTGTCCTGCGTTATGCACAGAATTTTGGCAAGGTGTACGGCGTACCGCCGGCAAGCGTGGCGCTACTCGCGATGCTGGTGTTGCGCGGCGCTCAGACGGTCAGCGAGTTGCGCGCCAACTGCGAGCGACTGTACCGCTTTGATGACAGCTCCTCGGTGGAAGCTTATTTGCAGGAACTAGCTGAGCGCCGCAGCGGTGCCCTGGTCATCCGGTTGCCCAGACAGGCGGGTTCCCGCGAGCATCGCTGGGCGCACTTGCTCTGCGGCGCAGTCACCCCACCGTCCGACGAACTTTCTCGTGAGAGAGGTTCTGTGCGGAGGGAACTTGAAGAACGAGTGACACGCCTTGAGGTACAGGTCGCCGAACTACAGGCTGCCCTCAAGGATCTCCTCTAACGGTCTCATGACTTACCACAAATCACCAGCCGCCTAGCAGCGCTTTTTCGGCCCAAAACAGCCCGGTGATGGTCTTGGCATCCGTAATGGTGCCGCTGCGCACCGCTGCCAGCGCCTCATCCAGCGGCAGGCTGAGGAGATCCATGAACTCGCCGCTGTCGAGATTCTGGTCTGCTTCGCGTTGTAAACCGCGAGCGAGAAACATCTCGATCCGCTCATCCGAATAGCCGACGCAGGGGTGCATCACTCCGAGGTAACGCCATTCTGCCGCCCGGAAGCCGGTCTCTTCGAGCAACTCACGACAGGCGGTGGAAAGGATGTCCTCACCGGGATCAATCTTGCCAGCCGGCAACTCAAGGAAAGAACGGCTGAGAGGATATCGATACTGACGCACGAAGAGGAGTTGACCATCATCAAGCTCGGCGATGATCGCTACCGCACCCTGGTGTCGCACGTATTCTCGCACGCACTCCCTACCGTCTGGCAGCAGAACCCGGTCACGGCGCAGATCCAGCAACTTGCCGCTGAAGATCTGCGTGCTCTCAAGAGTCTCTTCATGGAGATGTGGATATTCGTCTTCCATTTCTTGAATTCCTTTGATTCCGCAATTGCCAACGCTAATGACGAATAGAGACACCCGCTTTAGTGACAATCATGACCGTTTTCCTCACCTTCGGTTCCCCTCCCGCAACCAAACGCATCAAGATTGGTGAATTGCGAACGCAACCTCGGCCATGAAAACGCCCCGACTGGCGGGGCGTTCCGGTAAGGATTAATAGATAATACTGTCAAAGCGAGCGCAACAGTGCAAAAGCACAGAGCGACATCAGCACCTGCGGAAAGATCCCGAGCAGAGCAACCGCCAAGCCATTGGCCGACATCAGTATCTTGACATCGAGTGGCGCTACGATCGGCATGGGGTTGGTCGGCTGATCAAAGTACATGATCTTGACGACGCGCAGATAGTAAAAGCAACCGATCAGCGAAAACATGATTGCGACGATGGCCAGCCACAGGTAGCCTGCGGCAACCACCGCCTGCAGTACTGAGAACTTGGCAAAGAAACCGACGAAGAACGGTACGCCCGCCATCGAGAACATCATCATCATCATCATCCCGGCGAACCACGGGCTACGCTTGTTGAGTCCCTTGAAGTCGTCAATTTCATCCGATTCGAAACCGGCCCGCGCCAACAAAAGAATCATGCCGAAGGTCCCGGCACTGGTCAGCACATAGGTAATGACATAAAACATCGATGAACTGTAGGCATTGAGTGCGAAACGCGCGTCACCACCGACCACGCCGGTGACCATTCCGAGCAGCATGAAACCCATGTGCGAAATAGCCGAATAGGCCAGCATCCGCTTCAGGTTGGTCTGCGCAATGGCGGCAATGTTACCAATGGCCATCGACAGTACCGAAAGCAAGATCAACATCGTCTGCCAATCCGCGGAAAGGACGATCAGCCCGTTGACCAGTAGGCGGATGACCATCGCAAACGCCGCCAATTTTGGTGCGGTAGCAATGAACAGGGTCACTGCCGTCGGTGCGCCATGGTAGACATCCGGAATCCACATGTGGAACGGCACCACCCCCAGCTTGAAAGCCACCCCCGAGACCAGGAAGACGATGCCGAAAACTAGGATCGTCTGGTCAGCCTGCCCCATGAACAGGCGCTCGGCAACGGCGGTAATTTCTAGGGTACCAGTCGCGCCATAGATCATCGACATGCCGTACAGGAGGAGTCCAGAAGCCAGCGCGCCCAGGACAAAATACTTCATCGCGGCCTCGGTTGCCGGAACCGAATCACGATTCATCGCCACCATTGCGTAAAGTGAGAGCGACAGCAATTCCAGACCAATATAGACAGTGACAAAATGGTTCGCTGAAATCATCACCATCATGCCCAGGGTGGCAAAAAGCGCCAGAGCATAATACTCGCCCTTGGCCATCTGCTCGCGCTCGAGGATATAGCCTCGGGAATAGAACAGAACCACCATCACCGTCAGATAAAGAAGCAGCTTCAACAGGTCAGCCATCAGGTCAGCGACGTACATATTGCTGAAGGTGTAGCTGATCTCACCCGTACTCATCGAAAAGGTGATCACTGCCGCGACGACCAGGGTCA
>WBZL01004952.1_pt1 | contig 11250 bp, 12 predicted proteins | sample 5204291 | NCBI WGS metagenome assembly WBZL01 (sample SAMN12344345, study PRJNA552823) | activated sludge metagenome | biome: Activated sludge suspended growth; feature: Nitrification reactor; material: Wastewater; isolation source: activated sludge from nitrification reactor of wastewater...
GAGCTCGAGGCACAGTCGCCGCCATTGCCGCATCGCCTCGCCGGCTGTGATGCGCTGGGCCAGGATCGTCGGCAGGAGGTCGTGGTACAGCGTGCCGCTCGCCCCGAGTCGGAAGTCGGGGTGGTGGTGCTGGGCGTGGGCGAGCGCCGGTGGGGCGTCGGCGAACACGACCGGCCGGTCGAGCGCGCCGGTGAGCCCGGGGATGCGATCGAGGAGCCAGGTTCCCCCCGGTCCCCAGGCCTCGGCGCGCAGGGTGCCGGTGCGCCAGTCGAGGCGCAGGGTGCCGGGGCCGTCCGGGGTGAGGGTGGCCCGCCACAGCTCGCCCGGGGTGAGTTGGGTGGTGGGATCGCCGGCGCCGTTGCGCAGCGGCGCCAGGGTCGCGCGGTCGGGCACGAACGGCCCGATCTCGGACGCAGGGACGACGACCACCGACGGCACGAGCCGACCGTAGCCGCCGGGTGTCACACGAGGGCGGAGCGCGTGTCAGTAGCTGAAGCGGCCGACCAGGGCCAGAGCATGGGTTCGACCGAGGAACGGGTCGACGGGAATGCCCGGAACTCGTTCATGTCGTACGAAACGATCCTGTGGTGAACGATCGGCGCGAGATGAACGAGGTCGAGCTCGTTCATGTCAGCGACTTCGGGCTGTGGGGGCCGGTTTCGGTGACATGAGCGTGCGTGTGCGTTCCGGGGGTGGGTGGTCGCTGCTCCTTCCGGAGCATCTCTGCCGGTTCACGCTTCGCATGGGTCGGCAACGAACCCTTGCTCTCGAAGGCGCCGACCGACCGACCCGGCCGACGGGTTCGGCCGTTCATGTCCCTGGGATCCGGACGTTTCCGCACGGATCGCAGGGAAACGAACGGGCCCAGCCCCGACGCACGGCCACCCCGCTCCCACTTCAAGAGCATGGGTTCGACCGTGAACCGAGCCGGCGGGAACGCCCGGAATTCGTTCATGTCGTACGAAACGATCATGTGGCGAGCGATCGGCGCGACATGAACGGGTCGAGGTCGTTCATGTCAGCGACTTCGGGCTGTGGGGGCCGGTTTCGGTGACATGAGCGTGCGAGTTCCGGAGGCGTGTGGTCGCTGCCCCTTCTGGAGCATCGTCGCCGGTCCGCGCTGCGCGTTCACGTGTTGGTGTAGCGGGGCGGGCGGCGCTCGAGGAAGGCCTGCATCGCTTCGCGGTGGTCGGCGGTGGCGCTCGCCATGATCTGCTGGCGGTTCTCCAGGTCGATCGCGGCCTGCATGCCGGGGATCTCGAGCGCACTCCACATGCCCTCCTTGGTGAGGGCCACGCCGAACGGCGCGTTGAGCATGATCTGCTCGGCCTTGGCGTAGGCGCAGTCGAGCAGTGCGTGATCGTCGACGAGGTCGACGACGAGCCCGATGCGGTACGCCTCCTCGGCGTCGAACACGCGACCGGTGAGCATCAGCTCCTGCGCACGTGCGGCACCGATGAGCCGCGGCAGCACCCAGCTGGTGCCGATGTCGCACGCCGACAGGCCGATGCGGATGAACGCCGCGTTGAACTTCGCCGCACGGGCCGCCAGCCGGACGTCGCTGCCGAGCACCAACGCGAATCCGCCACCGGCTGCCGCACCGTTGACCGCGGCGATCACCGGTTGGGGCAGCGAGCGCAGGTGGGGGATGAGCGAGGCGATGTGCTTCTGCACGGCGAATCCCGCCTGGGTGCGGCCGAGGTGCTCGGTGTGCGGCGCGGTGCCGTAGCCTCCGAGGTCGAGCCCGGCGCAGAACCCGCGCCCGGCTCCGGTGAGCACCACGACGCGCGCGTCGGGGTCGACCGCGATCTCGTCGAGGTGCTCGTGCAGTGCCTGCACCAGCTCGCCGGTCATGGCGTTGAGCTTGTCGGGCCGGTTGAAGGTGAGCTGCACGATGCCCGGGCGGGGCGCGGAGCGGACGACGGTGTCGGAGGCGACGGTCATCGCGCCATCGTTGCCGATCGCCACGCCGTCGCCCGAGGCGAACGCGTCCGCGCCAGGGTCAGGCTCGGGGCTCGGCGAGTCCCGCCCATCCGGTGAACGGCAGTCGTCGCCCGTCGGCCTGCACCCAGTAGTCGACGTGGTCGACGACCAGTCCGTCGTCGTCGAAGGTGAGCACGGTGGCCCCCGACAGCGTGATCGGCGTGCCCTCCTCGTCGAAGCACGCCCACCACTCGACCGCGGCACGGCCACCGGTGGCCATCGGCGGCCCGAACCGGCACCACACCTGGCTCTCCTCGGCGAAGGTCCGACTCACGTACGCGAGGGCACCACCCTGCTCGGGTTCGCGATGCGGGTGCGATCGGTACGAGGCGTCGGGACGGTACAGGGCGGCGATCGACGCGACGTCGCCCGCGGTCCACGAACGTTCCCAGGTGGTGGCCCAACGAGTCGCGGCGGTGAGGGTGTCCATGGCGCGAACCGTACGCGCGGGGTGCGCGACGCGACCCTGCGGCGGAGCGATGAGGCCCGCCGTCAGCGGACGAGGCTCAGTTGACCGAGACGGGCGTGACGGTGGGGAAGTGGCAGGCCACGAAGTGGCCCGGGCCGATCTCGCGCAGCTGCGGCTCCTCGGAGCGGCAGATGTCCTGGGCGGCCGGGCAGCGCGGGTTGAACCGGCACCCGGGCGGCGGCAGCACCGGCGACGGCGGCTCGCCCTCGATCGCGGTCTTGGTGACCGCGACCTCGGGATCGGGCACCGGGATCGAGTTGAGCAGCACCGAGGTGTAGTGGTGCGCCGGGCTCTCGTACAGCACGTCCGACGGGGCGACCTCGCACATCTTGCCGAGGTACATCACCGCGACCCGGTCGCTGATGTTCTTCACGACCGCGAGGTCGTGGGCGATGAAGATCAGCGTGAGCCCGTACTCCTGCTTCAGGTCCTCGAGCAGGTTGAGCACCTGCGCCTGCACGCTCACGTCGAGCGCGCTGACGGGTTCGTCGCAGATGATGAGCGACGGGTCGAGCACGAGCGACCGGGCGATCGAGATGCGCTGGCACTGGCCGCCGGAGAACTGGTGCGGCTGGCTCTCACCGGCGCGCACCGGATCGATGCCGACCTCTTCGAGGATCGAGTCGACCTTCGTCGAGCGTTCGGCCTCGGTGCCGCGCTTCCAGATGGTGAGCGGCTCCATGACGATCTGGCGGACCTTGCGTCGCGGGTTGAGCGACGAGATCGGGTCCTGGAAGATCATCTGCATCCGGGTGCGGGCCTCGCGCATCGGGTCGCCGGACAGCTGGGTGAGCTCGGTGCCCTCGAACACGACCGAGCCGCTCGTCGGGCGGGGGAGCTGCATGATCGCTCGTCCGGTCGTGCTCTTGCCGCAACCCGACTCGCCGACGAGCCCGAGCGTCTCGCCCTTGCGGACGTCGAAGCTGATGCCGCTGACCGCGTTGACCTTGAGGCCGGTGCGGCCGACGGGGAACTCGACGACGAGGTCCTCGACGCGCAGCAGCACGTCGGCGTCGTCGCGCAGGTGTGCCTTGCCGGTGCCGGCCATGTCAGTTGCCTCCTGCGGCCGCGAGGGCGCCGTGGTCGGCGCCGCGTGCGGCGATGCGCACCTTGGCCTCGTGGTAGGCCGGGCTGCCCACGGGGAACCAGCAGGCGTACAGGTGGTTCGGGTCCTCGGCGGTCGGCACCAGCGGTGGCTCCTCGTTGCGGCACTTGTCCTGGGCGTACGGGCAGCGCGGCGCGAACCGGCAGCCCTTCGGCGGGTTGACGAGATCCGGCGGTCGGCCGGCGATCGCGTTGAGCCGAGTGTGGCTGCGGTCCTCGAGCTTCGGGATGCTGTTCAGCAACGCCTCGGTGTAGGGCATCTTCATGTTCGCGAAGAGGCCCTTGGTGCTGGCCTTCTCGACGAGCTTGCCGCCGTACATCACGGCGATCTCGTCGGTGTGACCGGCCACCACGCCGAGGTCGTGGGTGACGAGCACGAGCGACATGTTGCGGTCGCGCCGCTGCTCGCCCAGCAGGTCGAGGATCTGTGCCTGCACCGTCACGTCGAGGGCGGTGGTGGGCTCGTCGGCGAAGAGTGCGGTGGGGCCGCAGGCGAGGGCGATCGCGATCATGATGCGCTGGCGCATGCCGCCGGACATCTCGTGCGGGTACTGCTCGAGACGCCGCTTCGGTTCGGGGATGCGCACGTCCTGCAGCAGGCGCTCGGCCGTGGCCCACGCGTTCTGCTTGGTCATGCCGAGGTGGATCTGCAACGGCTCGGCGATCTGGCGACCGATCTTCATCACCGGGTTCAGCGATGTCATCGGGTCCTGGAAGATCATCGCCATCTCCTTGCCCCACACCGACCGCATCTCCTTGCGCCCGAGGTTGCCGATCTCACGGCCCTCGAACTTGATGCTGCCGCCGCGGACGGTGCCGCGAGGGGGGAGGAGTCCCATGATCGAGCGGGACAGGATGGTCTTGCCGGAGCCGGACTCGCCCACGATGCCGAGCGCCTTGCCACGGTCGAGGGTGAGGCTGACGCCGTCGACGGCGCGCACGAGACCGCGGGCGGTCTTGAAGTGCGTCGTGACGTCTTTCAGTTCGAGCAGCGGCCCGTCGATGTCGCGGGACGATGCCTGGATGAGATCGCTCATACGCCAGCCTGCCGGATGTCGAAGCGACGGCTGAGCCGGTCGCCGATGATGTTGAACGAGAGCACGGTGAGGAACAGCATGAGGCAGGGGAACATCGTGGCCCACCACGCCTCGTCGATCTTGTTGCGGTTCTCGTCGATGAGCTTGCCCCAGGTCGGTGTGCCCACCTCGACACCGAGTCCGAGGAAGGCGAGTGCGCCCTCGGCGGCGATCAGGATCGACAGACCGGTGAAGGCGACGGTGAGGATCGCCGGGATGAGGTTCGGCATGATCTCGCGGAACATCACGCGACCAGGTTTCGCGCCGAGGCTCCGGGCGGCGAGCACGAACTCGCGCTCTCGCAGCGACAGCGTCTGCGCTCGCACGATGCGGGCCAAGGGAGCGGTGGCCAGGATGCCGAGGGTGAACACGATCGTCCACTTGCGGCTCAGCCAGCCGAGCCACGACGTGTCCTCGGCCAGGTCGGAGAGCCGGTTCACGAGGATGATCGCGAGCAGCAGCGCCGGGAGGGCGAGCAGGCAGTCGGTGATGATCATCACGACGCGGTCGACCCAGCCGCGGAAATAGCCGGCGATCACGCCGAGCACGCCGCCGACGACGATGCCGAACACCGTGGCGAACACGCCCACCTGCAACGAGGTGCGTGCCCCGTAGATGGTCTTCGAGAAGACGTCGTTGCTCACGCCGTCGGTGCCGAACCAGGCAGTCCAGCTCGGACCCCACTCGTAGCGTCCGGGCCGGCCGTCGGGACCGGGGATCAATGCATCCGGGTAAGGGATGAACGACAGGTAGTCGGCGAAGATCGCCATGAGCGTCAGGCCGCCCAGGAAGACGACGGCGAACACGAGTCCGAAGCCCGGCCACTTCAGTTTGCGCTGCTTTCCACGTGCTGCCGGCAGGGCGGCGGGTGCCGCTGGCTCCGGCGTGGTGGTGCTGGGATCGATGGTGGTGGTCATGTGGTGTTCCCCGTGATCCTCAGGCCAGCGCTCGTGCGTGGCGGATGCGTGGGTCGAGCACGCCGTACATCAGGTCGACGATCAGGTTCACGAACACCACGCTCGCCACGAGGATCGCTGCCGCACTCTGCACGGTGAAGAGATCCTTGCTGAGGATTGCGCTGACGAGCATCGTGCCCATGCCGTCGAGGTCGAAGAACTGCTCGGCGACGATCGCGCCGCCGACGATGCCGCCGATCTGCAGACCGACGCTGGTGAGCAGCGAGAACAGCGAGTTGCGCAGCGCGTGCACCCACAGCACGCGGCGGGGCGACACGCCCTTGGCGCTGGCGAGGGTGACGAAGTCGGCCTGCAGCGTCATCACCATGTCGCCGCGGAGCAGGCGGCTGAACACGGCGGCGATCGGCAGGGTGAGCACGAGCGTCGGGACGAAGAAGTTGCGGAAGTGCTCGCCGAGGTCCTGCCACGGGTACACCTTGTCGCCGACACGCGGGAACCAGCCGCCGAAGGTGATCTGGTAGTCGGAGAGTGGACCGGGGAGTCCGATCGTGTTCTCCTTGATGAGCACGAGGGTGACGATCGGCGCGAGCACGATGGCCGGCGCCGAGACGAAGGCGAACGAGGCGCCGCTGCCGAACTTGTCGAACCAACTGTCGCGCTTGTATGCCTGGCGGACGGCGAAGGGAACGGAGATGATCAGACCCCAGACGATGGCGTAGAAGCCGAGGAGCAGTGTCGTCATGACTCGGCCCGAGATCAGTGACGACACGGGCTGCGAGTTCGGAACGCTGAAGCCCATGTCGCCGGTGACCATGCCCTTCAGCCAGAAGAAGTACTGGGTGAAGTAGTTGCTGTCGAGCCGGTACTTGGCGGTGGTGGCATCGATCAGCGCCTGGTCGGCGGTGCCGCCGAGCAGCGTGCGGGCGGGATCGCCCGGTGCGTTCAGACCGAGTCGCATCAGGATCATCACGACGAAGGTGACGATGAAGAAGACGATGGCGAACTGACCGAGTTTCTGCAGGGCGTAACGCACGCGTGTTTCCTCGTGAGCAGGTGGTGGTCGGACGGGAGTCGCAGACCGGGGAGCGAGCAGCGCGCCGCTCCGCCGTGTCAGGTCGTGTGGGGAACCGGCTGCGCCGGGCGGCGCACCTCGAAGGGCACGCCACCCGGCGATGTCGAAGGATGGATCAGGCCTCGGGGTCGATCCACATGGCGTGCATGTAGAACTGGCCCGAGAAGCCGGCGCCGTCACGCGCCTTCGTGCCCTCAGGGAGGACCCATTCGCCCAGGCCTTGTACGGCAGGGCTGTGCGGGGTCCCCCAGATGGTCCACGAGTCGGGAAGCTGGAAGCACTGCTCCGCCATGCGTCGATTCACGTTCTCCGCATACTCGCGACGCTTGTCCGGATCCTGCTCTCCCCGAGCGAGCTCGAGGTTCTCGTCGACGACAGGGTCGCGCAGCCGCCCGAAGTTCAACGACAACTCTCCCTCAGGACGAGCGCCCGACGAATGCCACCAGAAGTACTGGTTGTCCACCACGGTGCCAGCATGGTTGCGCCAGCCGTACATGAAGAACTCGGGATCTCCGAACAGCGCCTTGGTGATGGCCTGGTCTTGTGGAACCTGGATGATCTCGACATCGACACCGATCTCCGACCAGTACCCCTGCAACATCTCCGCGGTCTGCGCGTTGATCGCCGACACGGTGGTGCCGTACTTCAGACCTGTGACGGGTCCGACCTCGGCCTCGTACTCCTCGATCAGCGCCCGGGCGCCCTCGACGTCCTGAGCGGTGTCCAGCCCGTTGTCCTCGAGGTATCCCTCCTGGCCGGGCGAGAAGAGGCCGTTCGCCACCTGGAGGATGCCGTTTGCCGTGAGATCGATCATCTCTTGACGATCAATCGCCTTGAACAGCGCGCAGCGGACGCGCTGATCCTGCAGTGGGCTGGCCTTTTCGAGGTTCAGGAGAATGAAGTTCGTCTCCGTGAACGTGTCCTGCTCCTGCATCGGGAACTCGTCGGGCACCTCGCGGAACTCGCTGATGACGGCAGCGGAGGACGTGGAGAAGATGTCGATGTCTCCGGCCTCGAGCGCCTCCGCAGCGGTCTCACTGTCCTCGATGACTCGGAACTCGATGCCGTCCAGGTAGGGCAACTGGTTACCAGCCTGGTCCGTCATCCAATAGTCGGGATTGCGCTTCACGACGAGCTTGTCCCTCGGGGCGTAACTCTCGACGATGAACGGTCCGCTGCCGACTGCCATGATCGGGTCGCCCGTGCCGTCCTTGACGGCCTGCAACCACGTGGGCGATGCGATCAGCCCGAGCTGGCCGCCGAGAGTCGCCGGCAGGTTCGGCCAGGGGCGGGGCTGGCTGAGGTCGCCTCCCTTGCCCGTCTTGATCGTGAAGGTGTACTCACCGGTCGCCTCGATCGCGAACGTTCCGTCCGGATTGCGGCCGTAGTCGGTGATGGCATTCGAGATCAACAGGCCCGCACCCGCTTCTTGCAGGTTGTACACCACCGCTTCGGCGTTGAGGGGGGTGCCGTCGTGGAAGGTGATCCCCTCGCGCAGCGTGAACTCGAACTCGGTGAAGTCGTCGTTGTTCGTCCAACTCTCGACGAGCACGCCTTTCACCTCGAGATTCTCGTCGAGCGTCACGAGCGTGTCGTAGAACGAGCGTGCGCGCTGCTGGCAGTACGAGTCGCACTGCATGGCACCAGGTGTCCATGGATTAGCGACTTCGGCTTCTCCCGAGACGCGCAGGATGCCGCCGTACTGAGGTTCCTTGGCCGGTTCGGCGGGCTCGGTTTGGTCCGTGGTCGCCGCCGTGGTCTCGGTGGTGTCGCCGCCCCCGTCGGTCGCCGTGGTGGTCTCCGGTGCGGCGTCCGTCGCGTCCGTGGACTCCTCGGTCGAGTCCGGCTCGGCGGTGGTCTCGTCGTCTTTCTTGCTGCACGCACCTGCCACCAGCCCGATCGAGACGAGCGCTGCTGCGAACAGCGTTCCCGATCGGCGGCGGGTTGAACGGTGTGGTGTCACCCTGGTCCCCCTTCGTGTGGATTCATGTCCGGCAATCGACGTAACGGCGTCAGGTTGTGACCCCCATCACATGCCGGTGCGCTCACCTTAGCCATTCGACTCGGTCTGTCAATGATCGTGAGCAAGTGCTCGCAGATAGGGTCTCCGACGTGCCGCCACTGCGTCCCGATCACCTCGAGCGGCCGCATCCCGTGCGGCTCGCGACGACGCACCTGCGCTTCCGCGAGGTGATGGATCGCCACCGCGAGGCCGTGGCGGCGGGAAGCCCCACGTACCGCGACCCGGCGAGCGGCTACCAGGTGTTCACCGCCGCGTACCTGGCGCAGCGGGGCACCTGCTGCGACACCGGGTGCCGGCACTGCCCGTACGTCGGCGCCTGCGAGTGACCCGGGGCGCGCCGGCCGCAGGGGTAGCGTCCGCGGCATGGCCGGCACGCACGCACACCTCGACGACCTGATCGACGACCTCCGGGTCGGCCCACGCGACGACGTCGACCTGCGGAAACGGCCCACCGACCTGGACTTCGGGATGGACAAGGAGGCGGCGCTCGCGCGGCTGGCCGAGACCCGCTCGCGCATCGACGTGCTGCAGCAGCGCCTCTACGCCGAGGGCACCCGCAGCGTGTTGCTCGTGGTGCAGGCGATGGACGCGGCCGGCAAGGACGGCACGATCCGCAACGTGCTGACCGGGCTCAACCCGGCGGGCATCCACGTCACGAGCTTCAAGGCGCCGGGCGGTCCCGAGGCCCAGCACGACTACCTGTGGCGGGTCCACCAGGCCGCGCCCCGGCGGGGCGACATCGCGGTGTTCAACCGCAGCCACTACGAGGACGTGCTCGTCGTGCGGGTGAAGAACTTCGTCCCCGAACCGGTCTGGCGCCGGCGCTACGAGCACATCCGCCACTTCGAGCAGCTGCTCACCGACGAGGGCACCGCGGTGGTGAAGGTGTTCCTCCACGTGTCGAAGGACGAACAGGCGCGCCGGTTCCAGGAGCGGCTCGACGACCCGGAGAAGCGCTGGAAGTTCCGCGCCGGGGACCTCGACGACCGGGCCCTGTGGGACGACTTCCAGGCCGCGTACGCCGAGGCGATCGCCGAGACCTCCACGAAGGACTGCCCGTGGTACGTGGTGCCCGCCGACAGCAACTCGCGCCGCAACATGGCCGTGGGGGAGATCCTGCGGCGCACGCTCGAACGGCTCGACCCGAAGATCCCCGACCCGGAGGAGGGGCTCGACGGTGTGAAGGTCGTGTGAACGGGCGCCGACCATCCTGCCGGTCGGCGTTTGACGAATTGTAAAGTCGCGCCGATGTCCGTCTCCGTCGTCCACAGCCTCGACGAGGCGCTCGCCCTGCTCGCGGCCGATCCGTCGGCCACCGTGCTGGCGGGCGGCACCGACGTCGTGGTCGAGCTCAACATGGGGCACCGACGCACCCACTCGGTGGTGTGCGTCAACCGGGTGCGCGAGCTGCGCTCGTGGCGTCACGACCCCACCACCGATCTGCTGCGGATCGGCGCCGCGATCACGTGGGCCGAGATCGCCGACGCCCCGCTCGCCGACTTCGCCCCCGCGCTGGCGCAGGCGGCGCGCACGGTCGGTTCGCCGCAGATCCGCCACGCCGGCACGATCGGCGGCAACGTCGGCACCGCGTCGCCGGCGGGCGACGGACTGCCCGTGCTCGCGGCGCTCGACGCAGTGGTGCACCTCGCCTCGGCCGACGGCGAGCGCGACGTGCCCTTCGCCGACTACGCCACCGGTCCGAAACGCACGGTGCGCCGTCCGGGCGAGCTCATCACGGCGGTCAGCGTCCCGGTGCTCAGCGGCTTCCAGGGATATGCGAAGGTCGGCGTGCGCAACGCCATGGTGATCGCCACGGCGAGCGCCTGCCTCGCCGTCGACACCACCACCCACTCGGTCCGCCTCGCGCTCGGCTCGGTCGGCCCCGTGATCCTGCGGGCGCCCGAGGCCGAGCGGATCGCCGCCGAGGCCGCCGACTTCGAGGCCGGCACGATCGGCGTCGACGCGATCGCCGCGTTCGGTGCAGCCGCCGAGGCCGCGGCACGCCCGATCGACGACCACCGTTCCAGCGCCGCGTACCGCCGGCACGCGATCGGCGTGCTCGCCCGCCGCCTGCTCACCCGTGCGTTCCCGGGAGGACCCTCATGAGCGACGCCCCCGCCTCGCCGATCGGCGCCAACCTCGTCTACACGTTGCACGTCAACGGCGCCGACCACGAGGTGCGCGACGCCTGGGTCGGCGAGCACCTGCTGTACGTCCTGCGCGAACGGCTGGGCCTGATGGGCTCGAAGGGTGCGTGCGAACAAGGCGAGTGCGGCAGCTGCAGCGTGCTGGTCGACGACCAGTTGGTGTGCGGCTGCCTCGTCCTCGCCGCATCCGCGGTCGGGCAACGCATCGTCACGATCGAGGGCGTCGCCCCGGTGGGCGCGCCGAGCGACGTGCAGCAGGCCTTCGTCGACGCCGGAGCCGTCCAGTGCGGGTTCTGCACGCCGGGGCTGATCATGGCCACGCACGCCCTGCTCGAGCGCTCGCCCGAGCCGAGCGAGTACGAGATCCGCGAAGAGCTGTCGGGCAACGTGTGCCGTTGCACCGGCTACGGACGGATCATCGACGCCGTGCAGCGCGTGTCCGTCGCCCGCCGCGACGGA
>WBZL01004954.1_pt1 | contig 11249 bp, 6 predicted proteins | sample 5204291 | NCBI WGS metagenome assembly WBZL01 (sample SAMN12344345, study PRJNA552823) | activated sludge metagenome | biome: Activated sludge suspended growth; feature: Nitrification reactor; material: Wastewater; isolation source: activated sludge from nitrification reactor of wastewater treatment...
GCCGGCCGTTATGATGACGGCCGGCTTTTTATTTGCGTTTCAAAACGCCTGCTTGAACATCGGTTTTGGCCGCACCAACACCGTTCTTTCATTGGAGCACCCTCAAAAAAAATATCGATATTTGCCGGCAATAATGTAGAATGTCGAACAAAACGCCATTCGAACCGTCAACCATGTTTCCGGACACAAGGCTGTCCGATTCCTACGCAGGAGACCTTGATGAGAGCTTTTTTGGCTACGCTTGTAATTTTCGCAACTATTCTTTCAGTGACCGTTCCCTCGGCCAAAGGGCAGGTTTCGGACAATATTAGCCTAACCGAAAAAGCGCCCTCGTCTCTGCCCGAACCTTCGTCGTCATTGGTTCAAACTGATATAGTCGGCCCCGCTGGCAGCGAAAACTTCGGCCATAGCGTCACGAGTCTGCCGAACGGTAATTTTGTCGTGATCGACCAGTACTACGATGCCCCCGGACCGGTGGCTGACACAGGCGCCGTTTATCTTTACAACGGTTCCACAGGTGCACTGATAAGTACCCTGACAGGCAATTCCGCGGGTGATCAGATCGGAACCGGGATCACCGTTCTTACAAACGGCAATTTTGTGATCTACAGTCTCTTTTGGGACTTTGGTCCGTTCGCTGATTCCGGCGCTGTTACTTGGTGCAGCGGTGTGACCGGTTGCTCCGGTGCGGTCACAGCAGCAAATTCAGTGATCGGGACATTTCCGAATGAATACATCGGTAATGGGGGCATCACGCCGCTTCCGAACGGCGACTATGTGATCGGAAGCGGAAATTGGGGCCTTCTCAATGTCGGAGCCGTCACCCACGCGAGCGGCACGGGCGGTACAGTCGGGCCGATCTCGGCGGCCAATTCGCTTGTCGGATCATCGGCGGGTGACAGCATCGGCTACCCGGTCATTGTGCTCCCGAGCGGCAATTACGTTGTGGCCAGTTCATACTGGGATAACGGCCCGGCCACCAACGCCGGAGCCGTCACGTGGTGCAACGGCAGTACCGGCTGCCAGGGGGCGATATCGCCGACAAATTCACTCGTTGGTTCCACGACCGGAGACCGTTTGGGAAGCGGTGACGTGACCGCTCTAACCGGCGGCAACTATGTCGTCGCGAGTCCCGACTGGGATAATGGTGCCGCTGCAGATGCGGGTGCGGTGACCCATTGCAAAGGCTTGACCGGATCGACCGGTACGGTTTCGGCGGCTAATTCACTTGTCGGCACATCGGTCAACGACTCTGTCGGCGGCGGCCGGGTTGCGGTGCTGGCTAACGGCAACTATGTTGTCCCGAGTCCGGCGTGGGACAACGGAGCCATCACCAACGCCGGTGCCGTGACATTTGTCAACGGGTCAGCCGGGATCACCGGCCCTGTCAGCACGCTAAATTCACTTGTTGGCTCGGCGAACAACGATGTTGTCGGCAGTGATGGCGTCACCCCACTAAATAATGGAAATTACATCGTGGCAAGTCCGTTTTGGGACAATGGAGCCACGGTAAATGTCGGGGCAGCGACCGGCGGCAGCGGTGTTGTCGGAGCGGTCGGTATTATTTCGACCGCAAATTCGCTGATCGGGTCAACTGCCAACGACCAGGTCACGAGCGGCGGCGTCACGGCATTGGCCAATAACAATTACGTCGTAAACAGCCCGCTATGGGATAACGGAGCGGCGGCCGATGCGGGTGCTTCGACGTGGGGCAACGGCGTGACGGGAACCTTTGGCAGCGTGACTCCCGCTAATTCGCTCGTCGGCACGACCGCAAACGACAATGTCGGAGTTGTGAAAGCCACGGCGCTTACAAACGGCAACTATGTCGTGGACAACGCCTACTGGAACAATGGTGCTGTTCCGCAGGTCGGTGCGGTAACGTGGGGCAACGGACTCGGCGGCACGGTCGGAGCGGTATCGGCGGCAAATTCACTCGTCGGCACGGCCGCAAGTGACAGGGTCGGAAATTCCCCAGTTATCGCACTGACAAATGGCAATTACGTTGTCGGCAGTCCTTATTGGAACTATCTCACATCGAACGACGTTGGCGCGGTGACATGGGGCAACGGGCTGGGCGGCACCGTCGGGCTGGTCTCATCCGCAAATTCGATCGTTGGCAGCTACCCAAATGACCAGGTCGGCTACGATCGGGTAGTACCATTGACCAATGGCAACTACGTCTTTGTCAGCGATCGGTGGGACAACGGAACCTTGGTCGACGCAGGTGCGGTGACGTGGGGCAACGGCCTCGGTGGCACGGTAGGATCTATTACAAGCTCGAACTCGCTGGTCGGCACCGCTGCGGGGGACCAATTGGGCAATCTCGGAGTATTTGCCGTTCCAAACGGTAATTACGTGATCAAGAGCAGCCGTTTGGATAACGGTTCGATCCCAAATGCCGGCGTATTAACTTACGGTGCGGGTAACGGCGGCACAAGTTTCTTGATCGGTGCAGGAAATAGTATTTCCGGGACGATCACAAATTCGACCTTTACATGGGCCTTTGACCCAACAAACGAAACGATAATTGTCGGCCGTCCGACCGAAAACCGCGTATCGATCTTCGACCCGACATACAGTGCCGTCGCGGACGGCAATTGGTCTGACGCCTCTGTGTGGAATTATGGCACGGGTTCGGCTCTTCACGATTATTCGATCAGCAATGGTCGGAGCGTCGTCCTCGACAGTATTGTTACGGTTCGAACGCTTGTAATTAGCTGTACGGGGGCACTGAACGGCACCGGGCCGGCCAATTACGTCCGGGGAAGCACAAGGCGGCTGTTTTGCTCGACCGGCCTCTACACGTTCCCTGTCGGAACCGCCAACGGCTATTCTCCGGTTGATGTGAACGTGACAGCCTTTACGAGCAGCCCTGTAAATTTTACGGTCGTACCTAACGAGGGTAATCGGTCAGGAATGGATCCTGATCAGTCGGCCTGGCGATATTGGACCCTGACATCCGGCACCGGATTGACCGCTGACCTTACATTCCATTATCGCAATGTCGACGTGCATGGCAATGAGGCGGGTTATGGCGTCTACAAATTTAACGGTTCGACGGCGATGGCGATCACGCCATTTACACTGAATACTGCCGCAAACACGGCTACGGTCACTGGCATTACGAGTTTCTCGGACTGGGCGATCGGCAACCTTGCTCCATCTGCGGCCGAGATCGAACTTTCAGGCCGCGTTCTCACCGCAACGGGGCAAGGCGTTCGAAACGCCGTGGTCTCCGTGACCGATCGGAACGGCGTCTCGCGTTCAGTTCGAACAGGCTCCTTCGGCCACTTTAGCGTCAGCGAACTAACGGCCGGAATGACCTACACCCTCGTTGTCGGGTCAAAACGGTTTACATTTCCGGCAAGGACGATAACGCTGAACGACAGCGTGCTTGACCTTGAACTTGTGGCTCTCGATCAATAACGCCGTCGGCGGATCGAATATGACTCTTTTGGCGTCCGTTCGGGCCTGTTTTTGGTGCCGTCATCAGTTTGGCCGCCGACAATGAGCTAAATTGGCGCCGGCCGCCGAACCCTGAAAAACGCTTGACAGATCACTGAAATAGTCCGATACTGCTTTGCGTTATCAATCACAATTTACAAGAACGGTCAGTATTTCCGAACGCGGCCATTTGCTGCCATTTGCTGTTTGATTAATACCCACCGGATCGACACAGGAGATATCTATGCTTAAAAAGTTTCTGTTACTGACTGCAGCCTTTTTTGTATTATCGGGCGCCGCTCTCGGCCAGGGCACGTCCGGAACCGCTCCCGCGGCATCGACTGAAAAACCGGCCAAGCCGCCCGCATTCCGTGCGACCAAGGATCAGATCAAACAGGGCCAGCAGATCCTCATCAGCGGCAAGCTATATTCGGGTGAGGCGACCGGCGTATATGGCGATTCGCGGCCGGCGATCAAGGCATATCAAAAGGCCAACGGACTCGAAGAGAACGGCAAGTTTGACCGGGCAACGCTCGAAAAGATGGGCATCGCCCTGACCGACAAGCAAAAGGGCATCGCGACGACCACGGCCAAAACGACGAAGCCCAACGGAGCGAAGACCACGGCTGCCGCCGATAAACCGGCCGCGTCCGCCGACGGCCCCAAACGCCCCGCTCCGTTTCAGGCGAACAAGGATCAGATAACCGCCCTGCAGAATAAGCTGAAGGACGCAAAGCTGTTTACAGGCGAGGCCAACGGCGAGCGAAGTGACGCTCTAAAGGACGCGATCAAGAAATATCAGGAGGCCAACGGACTGAAAGCGACCGGCGGTGTAAACGCGGCCACGCTCGAAAAGGCCGGTATCGCTCTCACCGATAAGCAAAAAGAGCAGGTCGCCGCACAGGCCGCCTACGACGCCGCAAAAGCCCCGAAGAACTGAGGGAGTTGAAACTATTAGACAGGTGGCCGCCGCGTTACCCAACCGGCGGCCTTTTTTGAACATAATTTGGGCTGATGATACCCGCCCGGACGGCATCCGCAAATGCAGGACACCAATGTCTATACATATCTGACGCCGATCGCACTGTTCTTTGTGCTGCTCGAGGTCGGACTTTGTTTGGCGTACAAGCGGAACTACATCTCATTCCCCGAGGCAGTCGCCAATTTTGGTACCGCACTCGCCAATCAGACCGTTAACGTGCTCGTTGCCGCGGGTGTCTATGTCGTTTACGGCTATCTTTGGGAAAACTACCGGCTGTTTACGATCGAGTTGAACTGGTGGACATTCATCCTTCTTTTACTCGGTGTTGATTTTATCTTCTATTGGGTTCATCGCTGGGGTCACGCGATCAACATCATGTGGGCGGCACATTCGCCCCATCATTCAGCCGAGGAGATGAATTTCATGGTCGCCCTGCGTGCCAGCGTAACTCAGCGATTCTCGTCGTTCCTCTTTTTTTGGCCGTTGGCGTTGATCGGTTTTCAGCCGCTGCACATTTATATGATGAGCGGTATCCACCTGTTTATCGCGTTTCTCCACCACACGGAGTTCATCGGTAAGCTGGGCTGGTTCGAAAAATATTTCACAACGCCGTCGCACCATCGGGTTCATCACGGCGTAAATTTCCCTTATCTCGATAAGAATTTCGGCGAGTTTCTGATCATCTGGGACAAGATGTTCGGCTCATTCGCCGAGGAACGCGAAAAGGTCGTGTACGGCATCTACGACCATCCGAATAGCTGGAACCCGGTCAAGATCAACTTTCATTTCTTTATCGTTTTGTGGCGATACGCGGTCGCGGCTCCGTATTGGTGGGACAAGGTCCGCGTCTGGTTCATGCCCGCGGGGTGGCGGCCTCGCGGTTTGCCGGAAAAGCAGATGGTCGAGATAACGACCGAAAATCAGGTCAAATATCGCCCGCCGATGTTTGAGAATTCGCGGCTCTATCTGATCGTTCAGCTCGCCGCCGGCGTCTTTTTAATGCTCGGCGTCATCTCGAATCTGCTCAAGTGGAATACATCGCAGCGATGGCTCGGGGCCGCCCTGCTCTGGTGGCACGTTATCAACTGGAGCGGCATTCTCGAAGCCCGCAGTTGGCTCTGGATCTCGGAAAACCTTCGTATCGTCGTGACCGCCGCAGCCGTGATAGCGTTCAACGAGCTCTATCAGCCGTCCGGCCTGCTCTTTGCCGTGGTCGCGGTCTCGGCGTTCTCGTTCATATGGACAAATCTCTATTTCCGCCCCGGCAGCCCAAAGCTCGCTACCGTGCAGGAGATCTAAACACAGATAAGCAAAAAACTGTTCATATTGAGAATATATCTGTGTTCATCCATGTCCGTCTGTGGTAAAACTTCTCGTATCTGCGAGATCGGCATTTATCTGCGGCTTAAACAAATTGCCGGCATAGTCGACTAAATATATGAAAAACATATTGTTAGCATCACTGTTCCTGTTCCTCTCCGCCGTCTCGGCGTTTGCCCAAACCGACAAAACGACCGCCGCGATCCGCAAGGTGATGGACGACCAGGCCGCCGCCTGGAACCGCGGCGACATCGACGCATTTATGTCGATCGGATATTGGCGCTCGGAAAAACTTACATTCGTATCCGGCACCAAGGTCACCCGCGGTTGGCAGCAAACGCTCGACAATTACAAAAAGGGTTACGATTCGCGGGCAAAAATGGGCGTGCTGACCTTTTCGGACCTTGAGATCACCTTGCTCGGCAAGGATGCCGCGGTGGTGCTCGGCAGTTGGGCATTAAAGCGCGACAATGACGCTCCCGGCGGCAAATTCACGCTCACGTTCCGCAAATTCAAAGAAGGCTGGCGGATCATTATCGATCACACAAGTTAGCCGAAACGATCAGAAATTGGGAACAATCATGCGCCTCAGGCGTAAGTAAGACCGATATGAAGAATCTCATACTCGGTCTTATTTTTGCTCTTATCGCTATTTCGGCGGTATCGGCCCAAAATCCTCCGGCACTTACGGAAAAGGATTTTGTGCGGATCGACGCCAACACAGCCGCCGGTTTTGGATATCCGTTTTACCTCTACGTCCCGCCTGATTTTCGCAGCGATGCAAACCGCAGGGCGACGCAGACGATCCTCGTTCTTCCGAATAACACGGGCAAACTCGACGACGATCTCGCGGTGCATGAAGCGGATGTGAAAAAGCGGATGGCCATGAGCGGAGCGGTCGCGGCGATGCTCAAGGTTGCGGTGCTGATGCCGGTCTTTCCGCGGCCAAAGTCCGACTGGCGCATTTACACCCATGCCCTCGACCGCGACACGATGCTGACCGACAAGAAGGAATACCGGCGGTTCGACCTGCAGCTGCTGGCGATGATCGACCACGCCATCGGGCTGATGAAAAAGGACGGAATAAAGGTCGATAAGCGCGTCCTGATCAACGGCTTTTCTGCACAGGGTATGTTCGCCAACCGCTTTACGTTCCTGCATCCGAAGCGCGTCAAGGCCGCCGCGATCGGTTCGCCGGGCGGCTGGCCGATCGCACCTGCCGCACGTTACAAGGACAAGGAACTTCGCTATCCGATCGGCACCGCCGACCTCAAATTGGTATCCGGAAAGAAACTCGACATCGGAGCCCTGCGCAAAGTGCCGATGTTCGTTTTCGTCGGCGACGAGGACGACAATGACTCGGTGCCGTTCGACGACTCGTACGACGAGCAGGACCGCGAACTGATAAATCCATTACTCGGCAAAACACCGATCGAACGGTGGGCCATCTCAAAGCAGCTGTACGCCGACGCGCGTCTCAATGCCGAATTTCGCCTTTATCCCGGCGTCAAGCACACCGTCAATACGCAGATGCGCGACGATATCCGGGCATTTCTGCTGAAACACAAATAGAAAGGCGTCCGTTGGGCATCGCGGCGGCGGTGCCCGAAATTCGCTTGTTCCGGCTCGTCATTGGTGTATAATCCGGTCATCAATTCAACGAGAGGTCATCAATGAGAGCCGTACGCATTGCCGCATTTCTTTTTCTGCTTGTCCTGCCCGCTTTTGGCCAGGAATACACGATCCAGCAGTACCTTAACATCAAGTCGGCAGGTTCGCCGTCGATGTCGCCCGACGGCCGCGAGGTCGCCTATTTGAGCAACGTCACGGGCACGATGCAGGTCTGGGCAACGCTCATTTCGTCGCCCAAACCGGTGCAGTTGACCAATTACGAAGATAACGTCAGCTTCGTCAAGTGGCTCGGCGACGGCAGCGGAATGGTGTTTGGCAAGGCCAAGGGCGGCGACGAAAATACGCAGTTCTACTGGATGGACAAATTTGGCGACCGTGTTAAGGCCCTGACCAACTCGCCCGCTGTCCGCCATAACATCGGTGCCTTTTCTCGTGACGGCCGCTATATTTTCTATTCGTCGAACAAACGCGACCGGAACTACTTTGACATCTATTCGATGGACCTCGATTCGGGCACCGAAAAGTTGCTGTACAAACAGAACGGCAACAACAGTGTCGCCGCCGTCAACACCGACGGGTCGAAACTGATCATTTCGCGTGACGGCGTGGAACTGAGCCTTGACAACAACCTCTACCTGCTCGATACCAGGACCGGTAAAGAGCAGCTTTTGACGCCGCACACCGGCTCGGTCCAGTACGGCGGAGTGAGCTTTTTGCCCGACGGCAAGTCGCTCGTGCTCGGTTCGGACGAGGGACGCGAGTTTTTTACGCTTGCCAATCTACGGCTTAGGAACGCCGCCAATTCCGGTGACTGGAGCGACGCTAATCGTGAGTTGAGGTTTATTGACGGCATAACGAGCGACGTTTCAGGCATCACGATGGCCGATTCGCCGAGCACCATCGCGTTTGCGACAAATCGTGAGGGCTTTTCGGAGCTCTGGCTCCAGCCGATCGAGACCAATGGCAAGCCGCTCGTCACATTCTTTAACGGCAAGCCGCAAAAGGTCGCATTGCCCGGCCAGGGCGTGATCAGCGGGATGACGTTCGACCGCGGACAGACCAAGCTTGCATTCGCGTTTAGTTCGCCCAAGAGCAGCGGCGAGATCTGGGTCTACGACCTGGAGAACAAGTCGCTTGATCAAATCACCAAAAGCGATCAGGCCGGTATCGACCCCAAGTCGTACGTGGCCCCCGAGTTGATCAAGTACAAGTCGTTCGACGGCCGCGAGATACCGGCGTGGTATTACCCTCCGAAAGGTGTCGAGTATCTTAAGCTCAAGGATCAGCCGTATCGTCTGTTCGCGTTCTCAAAGGTCGTCGGAACCGGGCCGAACCGCCGCCTTTCCGGATACAAAGTCCCCGTCATCGTCTCGGTCCACGGCGGCCCTGAGAGCCAGTCGCGGCCGGGGTTCAATCCGTTGTTCCAATATTACATTTCGCGCGGTTACGCCGTGCTCGACCTCAACGTTCGCGGTTCGACCGGCTACGGCAAGACCTACACGCACCTCGACGACGTCGAGAAACGCGAAGATTCGGTCAAGGACCTTGCCTACTCGGTCGAGTGGCTTAAGACCAAGGGCGGGGCTGACGGAAAACGGGTCGCAGTCATGGGCGGCAGCTACGGCGGATATATGACAATGGCCGCGATCACGCTCTATCCCGACCTTTGGGCCGCCGCGGTCGCCTCGGTCGCGATAACCAATTGGGAAACCTTTCTCACCAACACATCCGGCTACCGACGCCGACAGCGCGAGGTCGAATACGGCCGTCTCGATCGCGACATCGAATTTCTCCGCCGCATCTCGCCGGTCCGCAAGATCGACCGCATCAGGACGCCGCTGTTTGTCATCTCGGGCCGCAACGACCCGCGTGTGCCCTACACCGAAGGCGAACAGATGGTGGATGCCCTGAAAAAGCGGGGAGCGCCGGTCCAATACAAACTCTACGACGACGAAGGCCACGGCATCTCAAAACTCAAGAACCGCCTCGATCTGTACCCGCTCGTCGCTGACTTTTTAGATAAATATATGAAATGACTTCTTCGAAGTTTCGCGTCACTTTGCCCGATCGCTCGCCTCGGCGAAGTGGTCGGGCGATCTTTTTGGCGGATGTGGCAAGCAGATCCTGCATTGGCAAACGCCGCCGTTCATCGCTACAATTGAGGGCACTAAGTTCATTTTGTTATGGAAATATATTTTCAGCTTGTACGCGACGCTGAGGGGTTACGATCGGCTTGCGAAGAGCTAGGTAACGCCCGATTTTTGGGCTTTGACGTTGAGACGACGGACCTTGACCCGTACAAGGGCGACCTGCGGCTGGTGCAGCTCAGCGACGGGGCAAACACCAAGGTCATCGACCTCAAGGCGTTCGGCGGCGGCGGATCGTTGGCCGCCGACCCGGCGCTTGATCCCTTGCGCGAGCTCCTCGCGTCGGCCAAACAGACCAAGATCGCCCATAACGCCAAGTTTGATACCAAATGGGTGCGCCACCATCTCGGGACCGAGGTTGGCGGCATCTATGACACCTATCTCGCCAGCATACTGATCTCAGCCGGTGAGGGCGAGCGGCGGCACGGGTTGGCCGATGTCGTCCAGTACTTTCTCGGGCGAACGCTGGACAAGAGCGAACAGGTCAGCGATTGGGGAGCCGCGGAACTCAGCCATTCGCAGGTCGAGTACGCCGCCAAGGACGCGGCGATCATGCCCGAGGTCCGCGAAAAGCTCGAGGAACGCATTACCGCCGACGGCCTGACCGACGTTCTGCGGCTCGAAAATGAATGCGTGATGCCGATCGCCGAAATGGAGCTGAACGGGTTTTACCTGGACCGCGAGCGGTGGCAGGAGCAGCTCGACAAGGTCCGCGTTCTGCAAAAGCGGGCAGGCGACGAACTACAGGATATGCTCGCGGCCGGCGTCGCCCAAGCGTCGCTGTTCGGCCGTACCGAGATCAATCTCGACTCACAGGCACAGGTCACCGACGCTCTTCTTAATCTGGGCGTGCCGATGCCCAATACGACACGCGCGTGGGAGCTGCAGCCGCTCGCCGAGAAATATCCGGTCGTCGCCAAACTGCTCGAATACCGCAGCGTCGCCAAGGCCGCTCAGAGTTTCGGCGACAACATACTCGAGTTCATCGAGCCCAAAACGGGCCGGATCCACGCGGATTTTCGCCAGATCGGGGCACCGACCGGGCGTTTTTCGTGCTCGAGCCCAAATCTGCAGCAGATACCGCACGAGGCCGAGTATCGCCGGTGCTTTCGTGCTCCGGACGGCCGCAAACTCGTCATCGCCGACTATTCACAGATCGAACTGCGGATCCTCGCCGATTTTTCCGAAGATCAGAAGTTCATCGACGCCTTTGAGTCCGGTCAGGACTTTCACTCGGCGACTGCGGCACAGGTTTTCGGGATCGACGCCGCCGACGTAACGCCGGATCAGCGCTCGTTTGCCAAAAGGCTCAATTTCGGGGTCGTTTACGGCATCGGGGCCTCGCGATTTGCGTCCATGACCGGCCTGACGCAGGCCGAGGCCGAAAATACGCTCCGCAAATACTTTGCGACTTATCCGCGAATGGACGATTGGCTTCGCAGCCAGGCGAGGAACATCATTACCGAGCGGCAGACCCGCACGAAGAGCGGCCGGTTAGCGAAATTCACATTTGATGAGAACGATCGCGCAAGTGTCGGCGCCGCACAGCGTTTTGCCAAAAATATGCCGATCCAGGGCACATCGGCCGATATCCTGAAACGTGCCCTGAGATTGCTCCACGACGATCTTCGCGGGTCAAGCGGCAAACTCGTCAACATCGTCCACGATGAGATCGTGGTCGAGTGTGACGCCGCCGAGGCCGAGACGATCTCCGGCAAACT
>WBZL01004956.1_pt1 | contig 11241 bp, 20 predicted proteins | sample 5204291 | NCBI WGS metagenome assembly WBZL01 (sample SAMN12344345, study PRJNA552823) | activated sludge metagenome | biome: Activated sludge suspended growth; feature: Nitrification reactor; material: Wastewater; isolation source: activated sludge from nitrification reactor of wastewater...
ACGTAACCTTAATCAACGGATCAGCTTCCGTTTGAAACAGGGTTGTTGCCGTCCCGCACCGTGCGGCCGGCGCGTCAAACGCTTTGTACCTTGACAATGACCCTTTTCATGGCTGTCAGGCGAAAGCTGATATAAATTCATCAAGGATGAACGGATTAATTGGTAAAAAAATCGGGATGACCAGCATCTATGACGGTGCCGGTAAGAATGTGGCTTGCACAGTTGTTGAAGCAGGCCCCTGTGTTGTCACCCAGGTAAAAACCGAGGATACCGACGGCTACTCGGCCGTTCAGCTCGGCTTTGGCGAGGCCAAAGAAAAAAATACAACCCAGCCGCTCTTGGGCCATTTCCAGAAAGCAGGCACCACGCCTAAAAGAAAAGTCGTTGAATTCCGCAACTTCAGCATCGGCAAAGCCCTTGGCGAAGAAGTCAACGTAGCAGACGTTTTTACTGAAGGCGATATCATCAATGCGATCGGCGTCACCAAAGGCAAAGGCTTCCAGGGCGTTGTCAAACGCCACGGCTTCAGCGGGGTTAACGACCAGACCCACGGTCAGCACAACCGCGGCCGGGCGCCGGGCTCTATCGGCGCTTCCTCTTTCCCTTCCAAGGTATTCAAAGGCATGCGCATGGCAGGCCGCGATGGCGGTCAGCAGGTAACGGTCAAAAACCTGCGCGTCCTCAAGGTTTTCCCTGAGCAAAACCTGATCCTGGTCAAAGGGGCTATCCCCGGGCATAAGGGAGCAACCATTATCCTTGAAAAAAAGATTTAATCATCTCAGCATTTGCTGAAAGTTTAATCCAACTGCGATGAAACTCGAAGTGCTCAACATACAAGGACAATCCACCGGAAGGGAAATCGATCTCCCGGAAAGCGTTTTCGGCATAGAACCCAACGAGCACGCCGTTTACCTGTCCGTTAAACAATACCTGGCCCACCAGCGTCAGGGTACCCATAAATCAAAGGAACGCAGCGAACTCAGCGGGTCCACCCGCAAGTTGCACCGCCAGAAAGGAACCGGCGGTTCCCGTAAAGGCGATATCAATAACCCGTTGTTCCGCGGCGGCGGTCGCGTATTCGGCCCCAAACCGCGCGATTACGGCATCCAGCTGAACAAGAAAGTGAAACGCCTCGCGCGCAAATCCGCCCTGTCCAGCAAAGCAGCCGGCGGCCAACTGGTGGTTGTAGAAGACTTTTCTTTCGAAGCGCCGAAAACCAAAGCCTACAAATCCATCCTGAGCAGCCTGCAGCTGACGGATAAAAAATCCCTGCTCGTTACCGCAGATTACGAAAAGGAGGTCTACCTCTCCTGCCGCAACCTGCAACGGGCAGCCGTCGTGCGCGCCGCCGATCTGAATACCTATCAGATCATGAACGGCGGCACCCTGGTGCTGAGCGAAAGCGCCGTTTCGAAAATTATTGAAAACCTAGATCGTTAATGTCCGGCCCTGTCCGGCAAACAGCATAAATATCATGGCAAGGACGATTTTAATCCGGCCCCTCATCACCGAAAAAGCAGAAAGACTGACCTCAAAAGTCAATCAGTACAGCTTCGTGGTGGACAAAAAGGCCAACAAAATCGAAATCAAAAAGGCGATTGAAGCAATGTACGGGGTGAACGTCGAATCCGTCAATACCCTTGTGATGCCGGCGAAAGCCAAAAATCGCAATACCCGTACCAGCGTGGTCCGCGGCCGTGTTTCCTCTTTCAAAAAGGCGGTTGTCACCTTGGCGCAAGGGGAAGAAATTGACTTCTTTGGTGAACTTTAAATTGTCTCTTAGCGATGGCTATAAAGAAATTTAATCCGATTACTCCCGGTACCCGTTTTCGCCTGGGGAACGCTTATGCCGAGGTCACGACTGACCAGCCCGAAAAAAGCCTCCTCGCACCGATTAAAAAAAGCGGTGGTCGAAACCACGCAGGTAAAATGACCGTGCGTTACCGGGGCGGCGGCCACAAGCGCCGCTATCGCATCATCGACATGAAGCGGAACAAGGACGGTGTGCCCGCAATCGTTAAAACGATTGAATACGACCCGAACAGAACCGCTTTTATCGCCCTGTTGGATTACACAGACGGGGAAAAGCGCTATATCCTGGCGCCCAAAGGCCTGAAAGTAGGAGATAAAGTCCTCTCCGGTGCAGGTGCGCCGCCCAATATCGGCAACGCCTTGTTCCTGAAGGAAATTCCCCTTGGCTCCGACATCCATGCCATCGAAATGACCCCCGGCAAAGGGGCCGCCCTGGCAAGGAGCGCCGGTACCAACGGTGTGATGATGGGCCGGGAAGACCGGTACGCAGTCGTGAAACTGCCCTCCGGTGAGGTCCGCCGCGTGCTGCTCACCTGTAAGGCAACCATCGGCGCTACCTCCAACCCCGACCACGGCCTCCAGTCACTGGGTAAAGCCGGCCGCAAGCGCTGGTTGGGCCGCAGACCGCGCAACCGCGGTGTTGCCATGAACCCGGTCGATCACCCGATGGGCGGCGGCGAAGGACGGGCAACCGGTGGGCACCCAAGGTCTCGTACCGGCATTATGGCCAAAGGCCAGAAGACCCGGAGCAGGACCAAGAGCTCCAACCGCCTGATTATCTCGCGCCGGAAGAACAAGAACTAATTGACAGAACAGGATTTCCTGATATTCTTTAAAGTGATTTTCAGCAATGGCAAGATCAATCAAAAAAGGCCCTTACGTGTTCCACAAGCTGATGGACAAAGTCCTGAAAGCCAAAGAATCCAATAGGAAAACAGTGATCAAGACCTGGTCCAGAGCCTCCATGATCGTTCCGGATATGGTCGGCGAAACCATCGCCGTTCACAACGGCAAGACCTTCGTCCCTGTTTTCGTAACGGAAAACATGGTAGGACACAAACTGGGAGAATTCGCACCGACCCGCAACTTTAAAGGGCACTCGGGCAACCGCAAGAAATAATTTTTTTATACAGGTCGCCGGCAGTTTCAAGGTGGCCGCACCGTATAATTTTGAAGTAAAATGGAAGCAGTAGCTAAATTGAAGAACATCCCGATGTCGGCCCGCAAGATGAGGCTGATCGTTGATAACATTCGGGGTAAGCGCGTTGACGACGCGTTGGCTATTCTGCGCTATAGCAAGCGGGAAGGGGCTATCTGGGTGGAAAAACTGCTCTTGTCGGCTATTTCCAACTGGGAGAACAAAGCCGGCGGCTCAGAAAGCGCCGATGACTACAATCTGGTGGTCAAACTGGCCTTTTCTGATGAGGGCGCTATGCTGAAACGCATCCGCCCTGCACCACACGGCCGTGCGCACCGCATTCGCAAACGCACCAACCACGTTACGTTGGTCGTTGAGAATCGCAAACCGCTCGCCACCGAAGGCGTGGTCGCCGTTGATGCAACGGAAGAATCGGAAGATTAATATAAATTTCTACCAATTTTCTCATAATGGGTCAAAAGACAAATCCAATAGGTAACCGCTTAGGCATCATCAGGGGATGGGAATCCAACTGGTTTGCCGACAAGGATTTCGGCCAGAAAGTAGTCGAGGATGAAAAAATCCGCGTCTATCTCGATGCCCGTATCCCCAAAGGCGGTATCGCTCGCATTATCATCGAACGGACGCTGAAGCGGATCACGGTGACTATCCACACCTCCCGCCCCGGTATCATCATCGGTAAAGGCGGCCAGGAAGTGGATCGCATCCGCGAAGAGCTGAAAAAACTCACGGGTAAGGACGTCCAGATCAATATCGTAGAGATCCGGAAGCCCGAACTGGATGCTGCCATCGTCGCAGAATCCGTCGCCAAACAGCTTGAAGCCAGGATCAACTACCGCCGTGCCATCAAAATGGCCATCCAGTCCACAATGCGGGCCGGAGCCGAAGGCATCAAGGTGAGGATCTCCGGCCGTCTGAACGGCGCCGATATGTCCAGGTCCGAAGAGTTCAAAGAAGGCCGTACGCCCCTGCATACCTTCCGCGCCGATATCGACTATTCCCTCAAGGAAGCCCTTACCGTTTACGGTATCATCGGTATCAAGGTCTGGTTGTGCAAAGGTGAGGTGCTCGGCAAACGCGACCTGTCTCCGCACGTTGGTGTGACCAAGAAGGAAACCGGCGGCGGCGGTGGTGATCGCGAACGCGGCGACCGTCAGGATAGGGGAGGCCGCCGTGGCGGCAGAGGCGGCAGAGGTGGTGGCGGCGGTGGCCGTCGGGATCGGAATGACCGCGACCGTTGATTTTTATTAAAAAAATCGACCTTAATTGAAATAATATTTTGGGAAATTGCCGTACCTTTGCGGGGCTTTTTTGGAACCCTGTTTTTTAGGACGGTTTTCCAGTTCAGGAAGTGTAAAATTTCAGGCAAATGTTACAGCCGAAAAGAACAAAATACCGCAAGCAGCAGAAAGGGCGGAATACTGGCCTTGCCTACCGCGGAAGTACCGTGGCCTTTGGGTCTTTTGGCCTGAAGAGCCTGGATGAGGCCTGGATCACCAACCGCCAGATCGAAGCTGCCCGTATAGCCATGACCCGCTATATGAAAAGGGAAGGAAAGGTCTGGATCCGTATTTTCCCGGACAAACCGGTGACCAGGAAGCCTCAGGAGGTTCGGATGGGTAAAGGTAAAGGTGCGCTCGATCACTACGTCGCACTGGTGCAACCCGGAAGGATCATGTTTGAAATTGACGGCGTTTCTCAGGAGATCGCTCAGGAAGCCCTGCGCCTTGCTGCCCAGAAATTGCCCGTACTGACCAGGTTCGTCACCCGACCGGATTACGCAGGTTGATTTTAAGTTGTTGAAAGTCAATAATTAATATAATGGCAAGCGATAAATTCAAAGAGCTTCAGGAATTTGCAGACGCAGATCTGCTCAGCGAGCTTGAAGCTACGGAAGCGCAATACCAGAAAATGCGGTTCGACCATGCGGTGAAAGGTATGGATAATCCGCTCAAGCTTCGCGAAGTGCGCCGTGATATTGCGCGCATCCGTACGGAAATGCGCCGCCGGGAGCTGGCTGGTATGTCCGAACAGGACCTGGCCAAGCGGACCAAAATTGTCGCCAGGAGAAAACGCAAATAAGGCGGATCAAAATTTCAGACAATGACAGAAAGAAATCTTAGGAAAACGCGGATCGGCATCGTTACCAGCAGCAAAATGGATAAAACCATTTCTGTTTCCGTCGAACGTCGCCTTCGTCACCCGATCTACGGCAAGTTCGTCAAGAAGACCAAGAAGTTCATGGCTCATGACGAAAAGAACGATTGCAACGTAGGGGATACGGTTCGCATCATGGAGACCCGTCCGCTGAGCAAACTGAAACGCTGGCGTTTGGTCGAAATCATTGAAAGAGCAAAATAATGCCCGTTGCCTGCCGCTGCACTTATTTTACCGCATGCAGGAACGATAATTTCAACGTTAAACTGTTAAAGCGTCATGATACAGCAAGAATCCAGGCTTCGAGTAGCCGATAACAGCGGCGCAAAAGAGGTGCTTTGCATCCGGGTTTTAGGCGGCTCCAAACGCCGTTATGCGTCGATAGGCGACAAAATTGTCGTCTCGGTGAAAGACGCTACGCCGGGCGGCATAAAAAAAGGCGCTGTTTCGAAAGCCGTTATCGTTAGAACCAAAAAGGCGATCCGCCGCAGAGACGGTTCCTATATCCGTTTCGACGACAACGCCTGCGTACTGCTCAATGCAGCAGACGAACCGCGCGGAACCCGTATTTTTGGCCCCGTTGCCCGCGAACTGCGTGAAAAAGACTTCATGCGGATCGTTTCACTGGCTCCGGAAGTATTGTGATTGTCCGTTCAACCGGATACACCGCATTAATTTAAGCAAAATGGCAAATAAAGGCAAACAAAATCGATTCGCTCCCAAGCTCAAGATCAAAAAAGGCGACAAGGTCGTCGTGATCGCAGGCGCTTACCGGGATAGGTCAAAGGTCAGGGAAGTTCTCGAAGTGCTCCCCACCGAAAACCGTGCCATCGTTGATGGAGTGAACATTCGCAAAAAACACTCCAAGCCCACCCAAACCAGCCCGGGCGGCATCAACGAAATTACCGCTCCGATCCACATCTCCAACCTGATGGTGGTTGACCCCAAATCGGGAGAACCTACCCGCGTCGGAAGGACGGTTGGCGAAAACGGCAAGACCGTTCGATTTGCTAAAAAATCTGGAGAAATTATCAAGTGATGAGCTTAAAGCCTACATTTCAGAAGAAATACCGCGAGGAAGTCGTCCCTGCTTTGATGGAGCAATTCGGTTATGAAACCATCATGCAGGTACCCAAATTGCAGAAGATCTGTATCAACCAGGGGGTCGGCGGCGCAACGCAGGATAAGAAAATGGTCGAAAACGCTCTGGCGGAACTTACTATGATCGCCGGTCAGAAAGCCGTTCCGACCAAAGCGCGCAATTCCATTTCCAACTTCAAACTGAGGGAAGGAATGACCATCGGCGCGCGCGTAACCCTTCGCAATGAACGCATGTTCGAATTCCTGGAAAGGTTGATCAACGTGGCCCTGCCGCGTGTGCGCGACTTCCGCGGGATCAATGACAAAAGCTTCGACGGCCGTGGTAACTACTCCATGGGTGTCACCGAACATATTATCTTCCCGGAAATCGACCTGGACAAGGTCAGCAAGATCACCGGGTTGGACATTACCTTTGTAACGTCAGCCAAAACGGACGCTGAGGCCCTCGCCCTGCTGAAGTTGCTCGGCCTGCCGTTCAAGAACAACCAGAAAAATTAATTTGTGTCATGGCAAGAAAATCATTGATTGCCCGCGAGAACAAAAGGGCCAGAATGGTGGCCAAATACGCTGACTTGCGCAAGCGCCTGAAGGAAGACGGACTCTGGGATGAGCTCGACAAACTGCCGCGCAACTCCAACCCCATCAGGCTTCACAACCGCTGTCAACTGACCGGTCGCCCAAAGGGGTATATGCGCAAATTCGGACTTTGCCGGGTGAAATTCCGCCAAATGGCCCTCGACGGCAAAATTCCGGGTATCACCAAAGCAAGCTGGTAAAAAGTTGCCGGCTTCTTATCCGAATAGTTTAACGATTTTTCCTCAATAGTCGGCCAGGTTCTGGAAACTCCTCCGGAAAACCCGCTGGCGCAATGCAATTAAAATGGCCGTAACGGATCCTATTGCAGATTATTTGACCCGAATTCGAAACGCTCAAAGCGCGGGTCACCGCATCGTTGAAATCCCTGCTTCCAAACTGAAAAAAAGTATCACTGAGATCCTTTATGATCAGGGATTTATTTTGAAATACAAATTCGACGACGAAGTCGGGAAAGGCACCCAGGGTACCATCAAGATCGCCCTGAAGTATGACCCGCTGACCAGGAAACCCGTTATCCGGGAACTTGGCCGGATCAGCAAGCCCGGACTTCGGAACTATTCCAAAGCAACTGACCTGCCGCGCATCATCAACGGATTGGGTGTCGCTATCGTATCCACTTCACGGGGTGTGATGACCGATAAGCAGGCGCGCGCCATGAATGTCGGAGGCGAAGTCCTTTGCTACGTATATTAATTGTTTGAACGGTTAAAATCAAAATACCATGTCAAGAGTTGGAAAATCTCCGATTGCACTTCCCGCCAACGTCACGCTGGACGTTTCAAAAGGGAACATGGTCAAAGTCAAAGGACCTAAAGGAGAATTGGCTCAGCAGGTGGATCCGGACATCGAACTGTCGATCGAAGGAAACGAAGTGAGCCTCTCCAGGCCGACCGACAGCAAGCGCCATCGCTCCATGCACGGATTATACCGCGCACTGGTGAACAATATGGTGGAAGGCGTCGCCAATGGATTTGTAAAAGAACTCGAACTGGTGGGTGTGGGTTACCGCGCCAGCAACCAGGGGAATATGCTCGAACTGATCATCGGTTACTCGCACCCCATCTGGTTTTATCTGCCGGATGAGGTGAAGGTTTCGACTGTCACTGAAAAGGGTAAAAACCCTGTGATCCGACTGGAAAGCACAGACAAACAACTGATCGGTCAGGTCGCTGCCAAGATTCGCTCCTTCCGGAAACCGGAACCCTACAAAGGCAAAGGTATCCGTTTCGTCGGCGAACAAATCCGCCGCAAAGCCGGTAAATCAGCCGGTAAAGGCGGTAAGAAATAAGCCGCTCTCCTTCGGGAAGAGGTTTGTTTTTCAAAATGCATAAAATGGTTTAATCCGGGGCTTTGGGTTTGGAAAACCTTCCCTACACTAAAGCCGATAATTTTTAAACAACCATGAAATTAGGTAAAGAAGGTAAAAGGCGCAGGATCCACTACCGGATCCGCAAGAAAGTCTCCGGAACGGGATCGCGCCCGAGGCTGAGCGTTTTTCGCAGCAACAAATACATCTATTGCCAGTTGATCGATGATGTCAGCGGCAATACGATCGCTTCAGCTTCTTCTTTTGAAAAAGGCTTCCCGGTAAAAGGAACCAAGTCGGATCAGGCTAAAGAAGTCGGTAAAATGCTGGCTGATCGCGCCAAACAACTGAAGATCGAAGATGTGGTTTTTGACCGCAGCGGTTATCTCTACCACGGCAGGGTAAAAGCCCTGGCCGACGGCGCAAGGGAAAACGGACTTAAATTTTAATCGGAATTAACTACCAATATCATAATGGCTAAGAAAAATACAACGGCCAACCGGGTAAAACCGGCCGAAACAGAGTTGAAAGAAAAGCTGGTTGCCCTCAACCGGGTCGCTAAAGTTACCAAAGGCGGTCGTACCTTCAGCTTTTCGGCCATCGTTGTAGTCGGCGACGGCAAAGGAGCTGTCGGCCATGGTTTGGGTAAAGCCCGGGACGTATCCGAGGCTATCTCCAAAGCAATGGATAGCGCCAAGAAAAACCTGGTTCGTGTACCGCTGTACAAAGGTACGATCCCGCATGAGCAAAAAGGCAAATACGGCGCAGGCAAAGTCCTGATCAAGCCGGCTGCCGACGGTACCGGCGTTATCGCCGGCGGCGCCATGCGCGCTGTGCTGGAAATTGCCGGGGTCCACAACGTATTGGCCAAATCGCAAGGCTCTTCCAACCCGCACAACGTGGTCAAAGCGACCATCGATGCGCTGGTCAAGCTGAAAAGCCCGCAGGAAACGGCCCGTCAGCGGGGCATTTCCCTGGAAAAATTATTTCAAGGATAATTATTCCGCTCCGGCCTCCGGGTCGGCGCAAAATATCGGAAATTATGGCTAAGATCAAAGTAACCCAGGTCAAGAGCACTATCGATCGTCCGAAACGTCAGAAAGAAACGATCAAAGCATTGGGCCTGCGCAAAATCAATCACACGGTAGAGCATGAGGCTACGCCCCAGATCCTGGGCATGGTAGCCAAGGTCGCTCATCTGGTGAAAGTGGAAAACGCCTGATAAAGGCATGGTTTGACAAATGCTTTAAAGTAAAAGATAATGGAATTACATCATTTACGGCCGGCAAAAGGTGCTGTCAAGAAACGCAAGCGGATCGCCCGCGGTCAAGGCTCCGGTCATGGAGGCACTTCCACCCGCGGCCACAAAGGCGATAAGTCGCGTTCTGGTCATAAGAACAAGCGCAATTTCGAAGGCGGCCAGATGCCCCTCCAGATGCGCCTGCCCAAAGTAGGTTTCAAAAACCCTAACCGGGTTGAATTTGTTGTGTTTAATTTGGGGCAGTTGCAGCATATCGCCGACAAATTCGGTGTGACGGAGATCGACCTCGGCTTTCTGAATGATAAGGGTTATGCCAAGAAGGCCGACAAGGTGAAAGTCCTGGGTAACGGTAAACTTGGCGCCAAGTTGTCGGTTAGCGTTCATGCCGTTTCTGAAAGCGCAAAGGCTGCAATCGAAGGATTGGGCGGAACTGTTAATCTAGTTTAATTTTGACCAATGAAACGTTTTTTTGATACGCTCAAGAATATTTGGAAGATCAAGGAATTGCGCCAGCGTATTCTTTTTACCCTGGGGCTGCTTTTTGTCTTCCGTTTCGGTTCCTTCGTGGTTTTGCCGGGTATTAATCCGGCGATCCTGGAAGAAGCCATCAAATCCAGTTCGAGCGGGAATGACCTGCTCAGCCTGATCAACACCTTTACGGGTGGAGCTTTTAAAAAGGCGTCCATCATGGCTTTGGGCATCATGCCCTATATCACCGCCTCCATTATCATTCAGCTTTTGGGATTTGCGGTGCCTTATTTCCAGCGCCTCCAGCAGAAAGAGGGCGAATCGGGTCGGCGGAAAGTCAACCAGATCACCAGGATGCTTACCGTAGCCATTACGCTGGTTCAGGGCGGCACCTATCTTTCGTACGTGAAGAGCATGTCTGCCAACGGCATCCCGGCGGTCGACCCCAGCGTTCCGGACGGGATCTTCTGGCTGTCCAATATCATCATCCTTTCCACCGGTACGGTTTTTGCCATGTGGTTGGGTGAACGGATCACCGACAAAGGGATCGGCAACGGTGTTTCCCTGTTGATCACCATCGGTATCATCGCCTCCCTTCCGGCTGCCTTCGCTTTCGAGATCAACTCGCAGTTCAGCGCAGGCCGGATCCTGAACCTGATCGTCGAAATGGCGCTGCTCTACGGTATTATCATGGCGACCGTGATGGTGGTCATCGGTGTGCGGCGCATTCCCATCCAGTTTGCCAAACGGATGGTGGGCCGCGGCAGCGCCAATATCCCGGCTTCGGGTGTGCGGGATTATATCCCGTTGAAGGTGAACGCCGCAGGTGTGATGCCGATCATCTTTGCGCAGGCCCTGATGTTCCTGCCGGCAGTAGCCGCTCAGATCATCGCCGGTCAGCAAAGCGACCTGAATGCGCACCCGATCCTGCGCGCACTGAACGATTTCACTTCAGCGCCCTACAATATCATCTACTTCATCATGGTGGTGGCGTTTACGTATGTTTATACCGCCCTTATGGTGAACCCGACGCAGTACGCCGAATACCTGAAGCGCCAGAACGCTTTCATTCCGGGCGTAAAACCGGGTAAGGCGACGGCTGACTTCATCGACTCGGTGACTACGCGGATCACGCTGCCGGGTGCGGTTATCCTGGGCTTTATCGCCATCCTGCCCTCCATTGCCAGGGCGTTCGGCGTCAATACGGGATTTGCACAGTTCTTCGGCGGTACGTCGCTCCTGATCATGGTCGGTGTCGTATTGGATACCCTCCAACAGATCGAAAGCCACTTGCTGATGCGCCGTTATGACGGTCTGGTGAAATCCGGCCGCATCCAGGGCCGCAACAGCGGCAGGATGCAAAGCATCGGCGCTAATATG
>WBZL01004957.1_pt1 | contig 11240 bp, 7 predicted proteins | sample 5204291 | NCBI WGS metagenome assembly WBZL01 (sample SAMN12344345, study PRJNA552823) | activated sludge metagenome | biome: Activated sludge suspended growth; feature: Nitrification reactor; material: Wastewater; isolation source: activated sludge from nitrification reactor of wastewater treatment...
ACGAGGCTGCCGCGCAGGGCCTGCCGATGGTCGTGACGCCCCTGATCGCCACCCAGCTGGGCTGGCACGACGTGGTGCCGGTGGGGGCCGACGCGGCGGCCTTTGCCGAGGCCTGCGTGCGGCTGTACCGCGATGGCGCCGCCTGGGCCGCGGTGCGCCAGCGGCAGCTCGACGCCGTGCGGCGCGACTGTGCGCCGCCGAGCTTCGTGCAGGCGGTGCAGGCACTCGTGGCGGGCCCGCTCGGCCTGCCGTCTGCCCTGCCGTCTGCCCTGCCGTCTGCTCTCCTGTCCACCGGCCGCCCCACCGGGCCTTCCGCCGATGCGCCGGCGACACCGACCGTCGCCGGGCCGACCGCGTCATCGTCCCCGCAACCGGCCGGCCTGCCGCCCCCCGACGGGCCGGCCGCCGTCGACGTCGCCGCCGACCTCACGGCGCAGCTGTGGGGACGCGATGCCCGTCAGCGCCTCGAGGGCACGCACGTCGCACGCCACTGGTCGTCGCATCCGGTGACGGCGGCCGAGATCAACCGGCTGGTGTCGGGCGACCCCACGATCGGCTGGGTCGCCCACCTGAAGCGCGCGCACTTCGTGCAGCCGGGGCAGCGTGGCGTCTCGCTGGGCTGCGGCAGCGGCGCCGCGGTGGTCGATGCCGTGCGGCACGACGTGGTCCTGCAGATGGAAGGCCTGGACCTGTCGGCCGATGCGGTGTCGGTCGCGCGCGAGCGCGCCGCCGCGGCCGGCGTGTCCGGACGCGCCCGGTTCCGTGTGACGGACCTCAACCAACTGCGGCTGCAGGGACCCTACGACCTGATCCTGTTCGAGCAATCGCTGCACCACGTGGACGCGCTCGATGCCGTGCTCGACGAATGCCGCGGCGCGCTGGCGCCGCAGGGCCGGCTCGTCCTCAACGAGTACGTCGGTCCCGACCGCTTCCAGTGGACCGACGAGGCCGCGCGGCTCATGGACGCGCTGCTGCAGTGCCTGCCCGAACACTTGCGCCGCAACCCCGACACGGGCACCCCGAAGGACACGATGCGACGGGTCACGCCCGACGAGGTCATCGCGGTCGATCCGTCGGAGGCGATCCATTCGTCGCGCATCCTGCAGGCCTGCGCCGCGCGCTTCGTGCCGCTGGAGCTCAAGGCCTTCGGCGGCACGCTGCTGCAGTTCATGCTGGCCGACATCGCGGCCAACTTCGACCCCGCCGACGACCGCGACGTGGCGCTGCTGCGCCTGATGACGCTGCTGGAGACCGAACTGATCCGCGCCGGCGCGCTGGCCTCGGACTTCGTGTTCGCGGTCTATCGCCGGCGCGACGACGCACGCCTCGGGCCCTGATCAGCGCTCCGGCGCGATCGCCTGCCCGTAGTCGTAGAGCTGCTCCAGGATGTCCTGGTCCCGGTCGTCGGCACTTTCGGCCAGGTCGTCGATCTGCTCGAAGTACTGCGCCAGCGTGCGCGACCCGCCGGCGCCGTCGTGCAGCCGCGCGGTGCGGTGCGCCTGCCAGCGTGCGGCCTCCTCGGCGTCCAGCGTCTCGGGGAAGTTGCGCGCGCGGTAGCGGAACAGCAGCTCGTCCAGCCGCCCGTCGGCGAACGCCGGCCGGCGCGTGGCCAGCGCGTCGGGCGCGAGCTCGCGCAGGCGCTGCAGCGCACGCCGGTCCTCGTTGCCGACGAAGCCGCCGTACAGGTCCTCGTCGACATCGGCTGCCGCATCGGCGGCCGGCCGCGCGTAGACCACGCGCCACAGCTCGGCCAGCGTCGGCGCGATGCGCTGGGCCTGTCGCGCGTGGCGCTGCGCGGCGTCCAGGTCGACCTGCCAGCGCTCGGCGGCCGCGCCGAGCGTGCGGATGTTGCCCACCACGATGGGCGACTTGTTGATGTGCACGGTCTTGATCGGCAGCCGGGCCACGCCCTCGGGCAGGTCGTCCTGACGCGTGAAGATGCGCTCGCGCACGGCCTCGGCCGGGAGGTCGGCCAGCACCGTGGGGTCCTCGGCGAGGTCCCACACGATGACCTCGTTCTTGTTGGTCGGGTGCAGGCCCATCGGCCAGACCACGGCCATGCAGCCGCGCTCGACGGGATAGCGGCCGGAGATGTGCACGAAGGGCTTGTCGACGCCCATCTCGGCGCGCACCGCGTCCTTGTGCCGCAGCTTCAGGCAGAAGTCCCACAGGCGCGGCTGCCGCTCCTTCACCAAGCGGGCCAGCGCGATCGTCGCCCGCACGTCGGACAGCGCGTCGTGCGCCGCGGTGTGCACCAGGTCGTTGGCGGCGGTCAGGTGCTCGAGCTTGAACGACGGCCGGCCGTCGTCGTGGCTGGGCCACTGGATGCCCTCGGGGCGCAGCGCCCAGGTGCAGCGCACCACGTCCAGCAGGTCCCAGCGGCCGCAGCCGTTCTGCCACTCGCGCGCGTACGGATCGATCAGGCAGCGCCAGAACAGGTGCCGCGTCACCTCGTCGTCGAAGCGGATGCTGTTGTAGCCCACGCCGACGGTGCCCGGCTGCGCGAGCTGCTGCTCGATGGCCGCGGCGAACGCGTGCTCGGGCAGGCCCTGCTGCAGCGCGAGCTGGGGCAGGATGCCGGTGAGCAGGCAGCTCTCGGGGTCGGGCAGGTAGTCGTCCGCCGGACGGCAATGCCACATCACCGCCTCGCCGACTTCGTGGAGATCGCCATCGGTGCGCACGCCGGCGAACTGCGCCGGGCGGTCGCGCCGCGGCTCGCGACCGAAGGTCTCGTAGTCGTGCCAGAAGTAGCTGAAGTCGGCCATGGGTCGACGATACGCGATGGCGGCCCGGATGCCCGCCGTCCGCAGCGCGCGACGGGCGGCCGGCGCGGGTCGCCCGGCGCGTCAGAACACCTCGATGGCCGCGGTGAGGGTCTCGCCGAAGGCCTGGGACCCCTTGGTCATGCGCCAACGCGTCAGATAGCGGCCCGGCGTGGTCGGCGCCTTCAGGTCGACCCGGAACGTGACGGGCCGGCCGCGGAAGATGCCCCCGTACAGCGGGATCTCGTCGTCGGTGTCGATCACCGGTGCACCGGCCCCGAAGGACACCGGATCGGACGCCAGCTGGGCCAGGCGGAACCCGGAGGCACCGGTCCAGGACTCGTCGCCCTGGTTGCGCAGCCGGACTTCGGCGGTGACCGTCGTGCCGGCCGCGATGCGCGCCGGCAGGCCGTGCGACAGCACCAGCGCATCGAGCGCGGGCCGGTCGTTGAAGCGCGCCGCCCCGCGCGCCGTGGTGTGAATGTACTCGAACGGGTCCCCGGAAGCCGACCAGGTGTCGGTGTTGGGGTTCTGGCTGCCCGGCGCGATGTACGGCGGCGTCACCGCCCCGGCGTAGATGCCGGTGCCCTCGTCGTACTCGTTCCAGCTCTCCACGTAGACCCGATGCACGCCGGCGTGCACGCGGTCCCAGGCCTGCGCGTAGTGCGTGCCACCGGCCCGCGGCAGGAAGCTGCCCGGCGTGCGGACGTTCTGGTCCCAGTAGCCGGGTTTGACCTGCACCGCCGTGACCCCGTTGTGCGTGACCTCGTGGTAGTACGCGTTGATCTCGAAGGTGGCCACGCGCTCGTCGGAGAAGCTCACCACCGGCAGGTTGAGCGCCGTGGTGATCATCCACGGCGGCTGGCCGAAGATCGGCGACCGCGCGGCGAAGGCGTCGCGCAGCGGCACGGCCAGGTCGTCGCGCGTCATCGAGCCGATGTTGGTCATGTTGACCATGAAGTGCCACGTCGTCAGCACCGGCCGCCCGTCGACGGTAGCGACATGCGCGGCTGCGTCGGGGTGGTCGACATGCTGGAAGTACTGCTGGTAGAAGCGGATGTACTGGTCGGCCACCGCCTGCTTGCCGGCGGCGGTGGCCAGGTCGAGCTTGGGCTGGCCGTCCCAGGTGATCAACGGGTCCAGGAAGGGCGCCACGTCGGGGATGTCGTAGCCGGCATCGAGCATCGCCTTCAGGCCCTGGAACAGCGTGATGCGCCGCTCCTCGGTCGACGGGATCAGGTGCACGTTGATGACGTCGATGTTGGCCGACATCACCTGCTTGATCTGGGTCTGCCACCAGGCCGGCGTGCCCGCCCAGTTGGGCCGTCCCTCCACGGGCTGCCAGGGCCCGCTGCGCTGCCCACCGTTGGCGGCGAACCAGTGGAAGAAGCTGGTGCTGACGATGCGGCTGAGCTTGCCGAACGGCGCCGGTGTGCGCGACCCCAGGCGCTGGATCGAATCCGGCCTGACCTTGAAGCCGAAGTCGGCCGGCGACACCAGATCCAGCGCGGCGGCGTAGTTGTCGTTGCCGATGCGCACCAGGGGGACGTCGACGACGCCGTCGGCAAAGGCCGCGTCGGTGGCCAGCGTGGGGCTGCCGCCGGTCAGCCGCGCGAGGGACGCCGGATCGAGCCTGAAGACGAGGTTGGAGGCATCCACCAGCACGAGGTCGGCCGCATACCGCTCCGCACCGACCGTGACGACCGGCAGGTGCAGCCTGCTGCCGTCGAACACCGCCTGACCCTGGGCCGGCTGGAGCGCCAGCAGCCCGACGAGGAACATGAAGCGCCCGAGCATCGCCTTGCCTTTCGTGCCGCCAGGACGTGCGCGCCACGCGCACCGCCCCACGATAAACGATGCGACCGTCGCGCCGGTCAGCCCGTCCGGATGTAGGTCCACAGCCGACCGCGGTAGCCGGGCACGCCGCCCGCCGCTGCCACGGCCAGGCGCTGGCTGCTGCAGACGAAGCCCTCGCCGGCCATGCGGCGGTTGAAGCCGCCGTGGTTGCCGCGGTCGGGATCGACCACCCACACCTCGGCCGCCGGCTGCGCGTGGCGCGTGATGAAGCCGGCCAGCGCCAGGCTGGCGTCGCGGTCGTACAGCACATCGCTGCCGATAATCAGGTCGAAGCGGCCGCGCAGCCGGCGGCGCAGGCTCAGGCCCGATCGCTGCACGCGCATCGGGGTCGCTTCGGCGACCGCCCAGTCGCCATGCCGGTACTTCATCGGTGCCAGCGCGTTCAGGCGCAGGTTGGCCATCAGGAAGTCGGCGGCCAGCGGGTGGCGGTCGCTGGCGGTGACATCGGCGCCACGCCGGTGTCCGACCAGGCTGGCCAGGGCCAGGCCGCAGCCCACTTCGAGGATGCGCTCGCCGGCGCGCACCGGCCGCTGCGCCAGTCGGGCCGCCAGCATGGCGCCCGACGGCCACAGCAGACCGAACAGCGGCCACGAGGCCGACGTGATGCCGGCGTCGAGCGCCTCGCCCAGCGGGTCGGAGAACTGCTGCCGGTCGGTCAGCGAGCGGATGATCAGGTCGGCCGCGCCGTCCACGCGGACGCGCTGCTCGTGGGTCAGGTAGCCGGGCATCGCAGGACGCGAAGCCCTCGGTGCCGGACCTCGAATGAAGCTGAAGGCGCGCAGTATGCGCCTCGACGCCGGAATCCGCCGGGCGTCTGCCCCGGCCTTGCCGTGCCCTTGGGTCCTGCCGCGCGACAAGGCGCCGCGCGACGGGGCACGCCCTGCAAGCTTGGCGCGTCCCGCCGGCGCCACCTTGGCCGCACGTGGTGCCGACACCGCGCCCGGCGCCGCCCCCAGCGTTGCGTTCAGCGGCGTGTTCAGCGGCGCCTTCAGCGCCGCGTGCGCCGTCGCACCACGCCGCGCCGCGCGGCCAGCGGGCGCTTGCCGCCGAGCTGCCGCTCGATGCCGTCGTTGAGCCGACCGCGCAGGTCGAGCACCTCGTCGACGAGACCGTAGACGCCCGGGAAGCGCAGGTCCAGCCACAGCCACAACGTGCAGGCGCGCAGCGCCTCCTCCATGCGCTCGAGCCGGCTGTGGCCGTCCACCTCGTCCAGGAACCAGGGCCGGTCGACACGCCCGACATGGGCGTGCTCGGCACTCCAGTCCAGGAAGGCCTGCACCTGCCCGGGGCTGCGGGTGTCCACCGGCGCCTGGGCGTAGATGAAGCGCTCGCGCAGCGGCAGGCGACCGGCGCTGTCGTCGAGCTGGGCGGCCAGCTCGAGCATCGCCTCGAGCTCGGCCACCGCGAAGTGCGCGTCGTCCAGGCGCAGCTGCTCGACGAAGACCGAGAGCACGTCGCGCAGGCGGCGCAGGTGCAGCCGCGCGGCGATGGTGTCGACGTGCCAGGCGTTGGGCGCCACCGGCGCCTTGAAGTCGCGCGGCGCCCGCGGCGTGCGCACCAGCAGCTCCTTGAGCGTGCGCAGCGCGCCCGGCTCGGCGTCGTCGAGCACGCCGACGAAGCCCTCTTCGTGGATGCCGTAGCGGCCGGCGCGGCCGGCGATCTGGTGCACCTCGGACTCGCCCAGCGTGCGGTCGACCTGGCCGTCGAACTTGGTCAGGGTGCTGAACAGCACGCGGCGGATCGGCAGGTTCAGCCCCATGCCGATGGCGTCGGTGGCCACCAGCACGTGCGACTCGCCCCCGGCGAAGCGCTCGGCCTCGCGCCGCCGCACCTCGGGCGGCAGGGCGCCGTAGATCACCGACACCGGGTGGCCGTCGGCGGCGATGCGGTCGCGCAGCATCAGCACGTCGCGGCGGCTGAAGGCCACCACCGCGTCACCATGCTTCAACGAGCCCACGGGCACCGGCTGGGTCAGCACGGCCACGTGCTGCATGCGCTCGAAATGGCGCAGCTCGCAGCGCTCGCCGCACACCCCCAGCAGGGTCTCGATGGCCGGCGCCGCGTAGGCCGAGCAGATGACGATCACCTCGTTGGCCGGCACGGCGACGATGGCCTGCGTCCAGGCCCAGCCGCGCGAGGCGTCGAAGATCATCTGCGCCTCGTCGATCACCGCCACGTCGACGGCCTTGCGCGTGTTGACCATCTCGATGGTGCTGGAGACCACGCGCGCGTTCTCGGCGGGCACGTTCTCCTCGCCGGTGAGCAGCGAGCAGGGCACGCCGCGCGCCACCAGCCGGTCGCGGCCCTCCAGGGCCAGCAGGCGCAGCGGGGCCAGGTAGGCCCCATCGTGCGCGCGGGCCAGGCGCTCGAAGGCGGCGTGCGTCTTGCCGCTGTTGGGCGGCCCGACGAAGAGCGTGACGCTGCGCTGCAGGCGGCGCGCGATCTCGAAGGTGTTGGGGTAGCCCTGGAAGCCGAGTTCGCGGTTCAGGCCGGCCAGCGCATCGATCTCGGCGACACCCTGCTCCCAGCGGTCCTGCGCGTGCGTGCAGGCGGCCTTCAGTTCGTCCCAGGGCAGCGGCACCGCGCAGGCCGCCTGCAGGCGCGGCAGCAGCGACGACAGGTGCTGCGGCTTGTCGGCGCGGCTGCGCGCGACCAGGCGTGCCAGGTGCTCGGCCAGCTCGGCGGCCTGCGGATGCGCCGGCGGTGGCCCCAGCGCGGCGCGCAGCGCGACCGCGTCGCCGCTGCGGTAGTAGGCCCAGATCGGATCGGGGTCGACCGGCTGCTCGAAGTGCACCGGCAGCTGCCAGCGCGTCTGCGGGATGGCGAGGTCGTGGGTCAGCTCGCGCATCCAGCGGCCGGCATGCAGCGTCAGGCCCATCTCGTCGAGCTCGGCGGTGCGCTGCAGCATCAGCGCCCGGGCTGCCGGCACGGTGCCGACGGCGTCGAGGTGGGCCCGTGCGGCGTCCATCGCCGACGGCGCGATCCAGCGGCTCGGCCGCGCGCCGGGCACCGCCCGCTGCAGCAGCACGTAGCCCTGGTCGTCGAGATACGACTCGAAGTCGGCGCGGTTCTCGGCCACGAAGTCGGCCGGCTTGACCACCTGTGGCAGCGCATAGGCGGCCTGGCGGATGCGCTCGAGCTCGGCGGCGCCGATGTGGGACGGCACGCGCGCGGCGTGGCGCGGCTCGGGCAGGGAAGGCGGGGCGGCGGGGCCGCGGCTCGGCGGGACGGGCATCGACATCGGCAAGGGTACACCCCGTGGCCGGCGCCGGACCCAAGGACGCGGCAGGCTGGCGTCGGCGGCCGAAGGGCCGCGGACCCCCGGGGCGTCGGGCGGGCTACAGCCGCTGCACGACGACGCTGCCGATCGAGTAGCCGGCGCCGAACGAGCAGATCACGCCCACGTCGCCGGCCTTCAGGTCGGCGCGGTGCTTGTGGAAGGCGATGATCGAGCCGGCCGATGCGGTGTTGGCGTATTCGCTGAGGATGATGGGCGCGATGTCGTCGTCGACGCTGCGGTCGACCAGGCGCTTGACCACCAGCTGGTTCATGCCCAGGTTGGCCTGGTGCAGCCAGAAGCGGCGCACCTGCGCCGGCGTGAAGCCCAGCTCGCCGAGGTGGCGCTCGATGTGTGCGGCAGCCATCGGCACGACCTCCTTGAAGACCTTGCGGCCCTCCTGCATGAAGGTCTTGTCGCGCGCGTCGGGGTCGGTGTCCTCGCAACGGTTGAGGAAACCGGCGTTGTTGCGGATGTTGTTGGAGAACTGGGTGACGAGCCTGGTGCCCAGCACGCGCCAGCGCTCGTCGCCGCGCGCCTCGTCCTCGGCCTCGATCACCACGGCGGTGCAGACGTCGCCGAAGATGAAGTGGCAGTCGCGGTCGCGCCACTCCAGGTGCGCCGAGGTGATCTCGGGGTTGACCACCAGCACGCGCCGCGCGGTGCCGGTCTTGACCGCGTTGACCGCCTGCTCGATGGCGAAGGTGGCCGAGCTGCACGCCACGTTCATGTCGAAGCCGTAGCCGCCGGCGCCCAGCGCCTGCTGGATCTCGCAGGCCATCGCCGGATAGGCGCGCTGCATGTTGGCGGCGGCGCACAGCACGCCGTCGACCTCGGCGGCCTCGCGGCGGGCGGCGGCCAGCGCCTGGCGCCCGGCGTCGACGGCGATCTCGGCCATCAGGCTCAGCTGTTCGTCGGGGCGCGGGGCGAAGCGCGGCTTCATGCGCGTCGGGTCGAGCACGCCCTCCTTCTCGAGCACGTAACGCTGCTTGATGCCGGAGGCCTTCTCGATGAACTCCACGCTCGACGGCACCAGCGCGGCCATCTCGCCGGCGGCGATGCGCTCGGCGTTCTTCGCGTTCTGCAGCTCGGCGTAGGCGTTGTACGAGGCCACCAACTCGTCGTTGGTGATGATGGACGGGGGCGTGTACAGCCCGGTGCCGCTGATGACGACGTTCTTCATGGGCGCACAGTGTAGGCGCGCGCCCGCGGGTCGTCACGGACGGGAAGCGGTGACGGCGCGGACGCCCGGCGCGGCGCGCGGTCCTCGCCGCGCCGGCGGCGCGGGGCGGCGCCGGGCGGCACGCACAGCGCCGGCGCGCCGCCATGCCGCCGGCGAAACCGGCGGCGGCGCGGCCGCGGCGGGCTACTTGCGCGTCTTGCCGCCCTTGGCGCTGCCTTGCTGCAGCGCCTCGGACATGCCGATCAGCACGCCGCTGACCATCGCGCTGTAGCTCTCGGCCATGGCCTGCGCGGCGCGCAGGCCGGCGGCGCGCGAGCTGCGCACGGCGGCCTGCATGTCGTTCATCAGCTGCTCGGCGGTGGCGCTGGCCTTGCTGCCCGACAGCGTGCCGCCGGCCTGCATCTTCTCGAGCACCTGGCCCCAGGTGCCCGCCATCTGCGCACCGGCGCCTTCGGAGGCCTTGCGCACGGTGGCCATCAGCGTGTCCTCGAACTTCTCGAGATCCGACAAGGCCTTCTTGAGGTGCTTGTCGCGCAGGTCGGCGCCCTGGGCGACCAGCTTGCCCAGCGCCAGGCGGTTGGCGTCGACGGCCTTGAGCAGCGCGTCGTCCATGCCGGCGACGGCCTTGTCGAGCAGGTCGCCGACGTCCACGCCGGCGGCGTTGCGCGCCGCACCGGCGCCGGCCGCGTCGGTGACCGACTTGAGCGTCGAGCGGATGTTGGCCAGCGTGAGCTCACGCGCCTGCAGCGCCTGCAGCGTGGCCTCGCCGACCGCCTTGCGCAGCTGTTCACCCTGCTGGGCGGTGGCGGACTCGAACTGCGCGATCAGCGCGTCGGCATCGAAGTAGGGCTTGACCATCGGCTGTCTCCTCGGTTGGACGGTGGACAGCCCGCATGGTCCCACCGCCGGCTTACACCAAACCAGCGGCGGGGGCGAATTTCCGGCGCCGCCGGATCGCCGACGCGATCAGTGCAGCACCAGCAGCGGCACCTTGCTGCGCGACAGCACGTTCTTGGTGTGCGACCCGAACAGCAGTTCGCCGAAGGCCCCGCGACCGTGGGTGACCATCACGATCATGTCGCAGCCGAACTCCTCGGCGGCCCGGACGATGGCGTCGTCGACGGCGTCGCTGCGCAGGAACTTGCCCTCGTAGGCCACGCCCTGCTCCTTGGCCTTGGCGGCGAACTCGTCGAGCACCCGGCGCGCATGCGCCTCGGTGCGCGCCTGGTGGGCCTCGGTCTCGCGCTGGTAGTTGGCGACGTTGGTGCTCATCGTCGGCAGCGGCGCCATCGGCTCGGCGACGAAGGCGGTGATCTTGGCGCCCAGCTTCCTGGCCAGCTCGAGGCTGGAATCGGCCGCGCGGTCGGACAGCTCGGTGCCGTCGACGGGTACGAGCAGATGCGAATACATGATCTTCCTCGGGTTGTCCCCCGATGCCGCTGTGGCACCGGGCATGCCTGCACTCTAGGCAATGGCCCGGCCGCCAGGTTGATCAGAGTCAAGACCCGGAACCCCACCAGACCCGCGCGTCGTCGAAATCCACCTGCAGTTTCACGAAGGCCTCGCTGCTGCGCGACACCGGGTCGCGGCCTTCGCGGGCGTGCGAGGCGCCGACGTACAGCACGGTGCCGGCCGAGGCGCGCCAGCTCCAGGTGAGGGACAAGGTCTGCTCGCGCACGGCAAAGGCGCCCACGCCGGGCTCGGCCTGGCGGTCCAGGCGCACGCCCTGCCAGATGGCGCGCAGGTGGCTGCGCGGGCCCAGGTGCCACACCGCCAGCACCTGCAGGGTGCTCTCCTCGTAGCGGCGCTGGCCGTCCTCGCGCAGCCAGGCCAGCGACCCGCTGGGCTCCAGCTCCAGCCGGGCCAGCGGGCGCAGCCGCGCAGAGTACGTCCAGCGCAGCCCGGGCCGCACGCGTTCGGCCACCGTGTCGGCCAGGCGGCCGATGTTGAGCGTGGTGTCCAGCAGCGGGAACCACAGCGCCGGTGTCACCACCAGCCCGCTGGCCAGGAAGTTCTGATGCAGCAGCGGGCCGCCGGCACGGGGGCGCAACTCGGCCAGTCCGTGCCACTCGACCCACCACTCCAGGTTGTGCGAGCCGGCGACGTAGAAGCCCGGGAACAGCGCCTGCTCGACCACCGCGCCGCCCCAGGCCCGATCGCC
>WBZL01004958.1_pt1 | contig 11240 bp, 7 predicted proteins | sample 5204291 | NCBI WGS metagenome assembly WBZL01 (sample SAMN12344345, study PRJNA552823) | activated sludge metagenome | biome: Activated sludge suspended growth; feature: Nitrification reactor; material: Wastewater; isolation source: activated sludge from nitrification reactor of wastewater treatment...
GACGAATTCCCTAACTTCAGGCTTATCCGTTGATTTGATATTCACATAAATAAAAACAGGGCGCGATAACGGTTGGTAGCTTCCATCTTCGACGGTATCAGAGGAAGGAAGAATCGCGCCTTTGCCATTATTAATGGCGACAGCAGTAACTCGATTTTGGTTTTCAATGTAGTAACCAAAGCCAAAGAAACCAAGTGCATTTTTATTGCTCGCGACGGCATCGACTAGGTGATTATCGTTTTCCGATTGAGTGAAATCATTACGGATTGATTTAGCGCGTCCGATAATTGCCTCGGTAAAATAATCGTATGTTCCTGAATCCTCATCAGCCCCATAAAGACTGATTGGTTCGTCAGGCCAAGCTGAGTTAATTTGTTTCCACCTGGTGATGTTACCTTGTGCCGCAGGCTCCCACATTTTTTTGAGCTCAGCTATTGTCATCCGAGTACTCCAGTTATTAGCGGGATTGATCGCGACGGTCAAGGCATCGTAAGCAATCGGGATTTCGATATATTGAATACCTGAATTTTTACATTGCTGAATTTCATCGCGGAGTATCGGTCGAGAAGCATTAACGATGTCGATCTCACCGCGGCAGAATTTTTTGAACCCACCCCCACTACCTGAGATATCAACAACTGTCGTTACCGTATTATTTTTTGCGATCTGAAATTGATCAGCAACGATTTTAGTGATCGGATAAACCGTGCTCGACCCATCGATCTTGATGGTTGGTTGTGCATGAGCGACTAGCGCTAGATGACTGCAAACAAACAATAAAACAACAAAACTAAAGCGGTTAAGATAATGCGGTAACTGCAACATTTTATCCTCCAATAGCGCGATTGCATTGCTGCAACGAGCGGCAAGTGTATGGTTCATTCTCATAATTAAAACATGTTTCCAGTTTGTATTCATTTGAAACATGATTTAGAAATCTACAGTAATTTGCGTGAGGAATGCACTGAGGTCGCCATTATTCCAACCGTGAGTGCGCGCACCGGCTCCACCCGAATAACCATTGGTATTAGTAATCGGTGTGCCAGCGGTATTGATATTGAACACATGAATGATGTTGCTTTGGAATTTAACATTCGAGTGCGGATACCAATTGAGCCCAAATCGGAACATATCCATTTCACCACCTTTGATCGCGCCGGAATTCATATCGATGTAGTCATAGCCGGCAGCAATTTCCCAGGCACCCAGACCTGTGCCATTCCAATGGAAGGGTTTGTGCGGTTTAAGTCGATTCGCTGCACCGTTTCGAACATGGTAGGTTTTTGATTCGCCAGTCAGGAAATAGCTGATAAATCCATAGTAACCCGTGAGGTGTTCGCCATCGTATCCCACCCCATTGATATTGGTTCGTAAATACTCAGCTTGCGCTGAGAAGGGTCCATAAACAAACCAGCCTTCAGCACCGTAACGATCATAGCTTGTGACTTGACGGCGATTAGGGTCATTTAATGCCCCCGTGCTTAAGTTACCGGTGTTGAGAATATTGGTGCGATCAACGTTAGTGCCGGGGAAAGCAAAAAACGACATACCACCGCCGCCGCCGATTTGACCTTCACCGACCATGGTGCCATCCGCACGGTACTGGGTATTGACTTCGGTATGACCGGCTGAAATACCGACATGCATGAATTTCGTGTCGTCTTCCATCCAAGGTCTTCCGGAAACACGTCCGATTCCTTGCCAACCGGTGTCGCCAGAACCGTTATTGCGATTTTGGTTACCATTGGCATTGACTGAAGTCGAAGCAGATGACCATGAACCAATCGGTTCAGTTTGGAAAGCAATACCCGTTTGCCAGCGTTGCACCGCATAGTTTGCACCGATACCGGTTTTATAGGTATTGGGGTTATCAACAAAGGCATTGACTGACATATGCCGCTCAATGAAGGTGAGGTAACGGTTGCTCGCTGCTTCTTCCAAACTGAACGGTTCTTTGAATGAGCCTAATTTATAAGAAAGCGCGTCGGTATGATTCAACCGCACGAAGGCATCGGTAATGCCAGAACCAACGGTACCATTACCACGGCTGAAGTCATATTCAAACTTGTAGTCCCATACTTTATAGAAGGTACCCTCTACCCCTAAACGGGCACGGCGAATATTCATACCGCTGTTCAATTCGTTTGCGGTATTGGCCCCAAATGCAGGATCGGGGTCATTCACAAAATTGTATTGCGAAGCTGGTTGTATCCGCCCGTTGAGTGATACCGAGAAGTTGCCATCTTTGGTTGCCCAATGTAGACCTCGGTCGTCAAAGTTGCCATGAATCTTTTCGACTTCTTTCATGCGTTCTTCGAGCACTGAGACTTGATTTTTAAGCTGCTCCTTGGAAGCTTTTTCCCGTATTCTTTCAAGGCGGTCACCCGTAGGCTGATAACTCCTATTTGCTTCTGCATTCTCCTGAGTAGGGGCCAATTCCGTTACTTCTGTTTTTCTCGAAGTTTCTGGAGCAGCTTTTGCAGATGAGCTTCCAGATTTTTCGTAGGTTCCTAGATGAACTCTACCAGGGCCAGGTTCTGCAAAAATTTGCTTGGTTTTGGTATCAACGTATAAATCGAGTGCGTAAAGCGGAGTGGAAACACTAAAATTGAAAATTGCGATTGCCAGAATCGTGCTAATTTGTCTTTTCATGGGTTTAATCCAAGATAGAAAATAAAGTTAAAAATCTGGCAACCTTTATAAGCTACACATGTTACAAAATTATTACAGTCATAAAATATTCATAATTGTGTAACGCAACTGTTTGATTAAATGGTAGAAAAATATGAGCTTGTTTTGAGTTAGAAATTACGCATGAAAAAACCGGTGAAAATGCTGTACGAAGTAATTAATGAGAAGAATCATCATTTAGTAAAGTCTTGGACGAAAGGCGTGATATTTGATGAAAACGCCAAGAAACAAGTCTTGAACATCGCTTCGATGCCATTCATCCATAAGCATATTGCCATCATGCCCGACGTACATTTAGGCAAAGGTGCCACAATTGGCAGTGTCATTCCTACGATAGGAGCGGTTATTCCAGCAGCGGTGGGTGTTGACCTGGGGTGTGGCATGATGGCAGTTAAGACATCACTAAAAGCCACCGACTTGCCAGATACGCTGAGTAATCTTCGCCATGAAATTGAAAAGCAAGTACCGCATGGACGTTCCAAACAGATTAAAAAAGGGAGAGATAAAGGAAGTTGGGGTGAATTGCCCGAAGACGTCATCCAGGCCTGGTTACCCTTGCAGAATCGATTTAATCGGTTGTGTAATCAGCATCCCTGGCTCGAGAAAACTAACCATAGAAATCATTTGGGTACGTTGGGAACAGGCAATCATTTCATCGAATTATGTTTAGACGAGAAGAATCAAGTTTGGGTCATGTTGCACAGTGGTTCACGGGGGGTCGGTAACAAGATTGGTTCCGAATTTATCGAAAAAGCAAAAAAAGACATGGAGCGATGGCTTATTCATTTGCCAGATAAAGACTTAGCCTATATTCCAGAGGGCAGCGCGCATTTTGATGACTATATTAATGCAGTATCGTGGGCACAAGATTTTGCACGCATCAATCGAACCGTGATGATGCAGCGAACGTTAGCGGCGATGCAGAAAATATTGGAAAAACCCTTTACTGCTGAGTTAGAAGCAGTGAATTGCCATCACAACTACATCAGCCGGGAATATCACTTTGGCCAAGATGTGTGGGTAACGCGCAAAGGGGCTGTTTCCGCTAAATTAGGTGAAATGGGGATAATCCCCGGTAGTATGGGGGCGAAGTCATTTATCGTGCGGGGTTTGGGCAATGCCGAGAGTTTTTGTAGCTGCAGCCATGGTGCAGGGCGTGTCATGTCACGCGAAGAAGCGAAACGTCGGGTTTCATTGGATGAGCATGTGCAAGCCACAGCCGGTGTGGAATGTCGTAAAGATAAAAGCGTGATCGATGAAACGCCAAGTGCCTACAAAGACATTGAGAAAGTTATGGCAGCGCAAGCGGATTTGGTCGAGATCGTGTATACCCTGAAACAGGTTTTATGTGTTAAAGGGTAACTGATTAGAGATATCAAAAGATAAGTAAGATCAAATTTTAGGCAATGTGACACCTTGTTGGAATTGATATTTACCTTTCCGGTCTTTATACGAAGTTTCGCAAATTTCGTCTGATTCAAAGAAAATCACTTGCGCAACCCCTTCGTTTGCATAAATTTTGGCGGGGAGGGGGGTCGTGTTGGAAAATTCGAGCGTTACATAACCTTCCCATTCGGGTTCAAACGGTGTGACATTGACGATGATACCGCAGCGCGCATAAGTCGATTTTCCGAGGCAAATGGTCAGCACGCTGCGAGGGATACGGAAATATTCCACCGTTCGGGCAAGGGCAAACGAATTGGGGGGAATGATGCAAACCTCGCTTTTGACATCGACAAAGGAATTGGAGTCGAACTGTTTAGGATCGACAATCGTGGAGTTTATGTTGGTGAATAGCTTGAATTCATCGGAACATCGGATATCGTAGCCATAGCTCGATGTTCCATAAGAGACGATATTCTGGCCTTCTTTTTGCTTAACCTGCCCTGGCTCAAATGGTTCGATCATTCCGTGTTCCATTGCCATTTTGCGAATCCATTTGTCCGATTTGATCGCCATAGTGAAATTAGTTATCTTCCATGATGATTTGAGTAAATACGTCAGAATAATCTTTGTTAAGGTTAGCAATTTTAGCCGCCACGCGACGGGCGATCATCCGATACGCATCCGCAATTGCGCCATCGGGTTCTGCAATAATGCTTGGCCTTCCTGCGTCTGAATGTTCGCGAATTCTGATGTCGAGGGGCAGCGCACCGAGAAGCTCGACGTTGTAATCAGCACACATTTTTTCACCGCCCCCCGTACCGAAAATATGTTCGGTATGGCCGCATTTTGAGCAGATATGCATACTCATGTTTTCCACGATGCCCAGAATGGGAACGCCTACTTTTTCAAACATCTTTAAACCTTTGCGAGCGTCAAGCAAGGCAATGTCCTGAGGTGTAGTAACGATAACCGCACCCGTGACTGGAACGCGTTGCGCTAGGGTGAGTTGAATATCTCCCGTTCCGGGTGGTAAATCGATGACCAGGTAATCTAAGTCATGCCAGCGCGTATCATTGAGTAATTGCTGCAAAGCTTGGGTCACCATCGGTCCGCGCCAGACCATCGGGGTTTCAGCATCGATTAACAGACCGATCGACATGGCTTGAATACCATGTGCCATCATTGGTTCAATGGTTTTTCCATCTGGAGACTCAGGGTGGCCGGTAAGACCGAGCATTTGGGGTTGGGATGGACCATAAATATCCGCATCGAGAATACCAACGTTAGCACCTTCGGCTGCGAGTGCAAGTGCAAGATTAACGGCGGTTGCGGATTTTCCCACCCCGCCTTTGCCAGAAGCAACCGCAATGATATTTTTAACCCCTGGAATCAACTTAACGCCGCGTTGCACGCTGTGTGGAATAATTTTGCTAAATACGTTTACCGTAACCGTACTGACGCCTGCAATCGATTTCAACGCTTCGCTGATTTGCTGACGAATCGATTCCAGCATGGTTTTAGCAGGGTACCCCAGTGCAATATCGAGTGAAACGTGGTTATCAACGATCTTAATGTTTTCTACTGCTTTACTGCTGACATAATCTTTACCAGTAGTCTGATCAATGACTGTTTTCAGGGTTTCCTCAATGTGTTGTTCGGTTAGTGCCACACGGTGCTCCTTTTGCATAAATCATTAAAATGAAAGATTTCGATGTTAACAAATATCGAGGGTAACTATCCAGTTTGTTACAATTTACGTTTATAAACAATATAACAAAGATAGTCTATCAATGAGTTCACGCAAACTTCTCGTTACATCAGCACTACCCTATGCAAATGGCAGTATCCACCTAGGTCATCTGGTGGAATATATCCAAACCGATATTTGGGTGCGTTTTCAGAAAATGCAGGGGCATACGGTTTATTATGTTTGTGCAGATGATACGCATGGCACGCCAATTATGTTGCGTGCTGAGAAAGAAGGATTAACACCCGAAGCGTTGATCGCACGTGTTCATGGGGAACATTTTAGTGATTTTACGGGTTTTAATATTCGCTTCGATCAGTATTACAGTACTCATTCTGCGGAAACACGCCATTATTCAGAGGATATTTATCAAAAATTAAAAGCGGCGGGATTAATCACTGTACGTGCCATCGAGCAGTTGTATGATCCGGTTAAGCAGATGTTTTTACCAGATCGCTTTGTGAAAGGGGAATGCCCCAAATGTGGCGCTAAGGATCAATACGGCGATTCTTGCGAAGTATGCGGTGCCGCCTATGCACCGACTGAATTAAAAAATCCGTATTCAGCGGTTTCTGGCGCAACACCGATTAAAAAAGCTTCTGAGCATTTCTTTTTTCGGTTGTCCGATGAACGTTGTGCCGATTTTTTACGGCGCTGGACGCGGGAAGCGAATCATTTACAAGCCGAAGCAGCTAACAAGATGCATGAATGGCTGGGGCAAGCCGGTGAAAATAAACTTTCCGATTGGGATATTTCCCGTGATGCTCCCTATTTTGGTTTTGAAATCCCCGGTGAGACAGCCAAATATTTTTATGTTTGGTTAGATGCGCCCATCGGCTATATGGGTAGTTTTAAGCACTTCTGCACCCATCATGGAATTGATTTCGATGAGTATTGGAAAAAAGAGAGCGATACCGAGCTCTACCACTTCATTGGAAAAGATATTCTTTATTTCCATGCACTGTTTTGGCCCGCAATGCTTGAGAATTCCGGGTACCGTACCCCTACGCAAATTTTTGCACATGGTTTTCTAACAGTGAATGGCGAAAAAATGAGCAAATCGCGTGGAACATTTATTACCGCAGCGAGTTATTTGCAGCAACAATTAAATCCGGAATGGTTACGTTATTACTATGCTGCAAAACTTAATGGCACGTTAGAGGATATTGATCTCAATTTAGAGGATTTTGTTGCACGCGTGAATTCCGATGTGGTCGGTAAATTTGTAAATATCGCGAGTCGCTGCGCTGGATTTATTACTAAACGATTTGAAGGTCGATTAGTTGAAGGTGAAGATTATCGGTTATTGCAGCAAACGATCGATACGCAGTTTGCAGCCCGGCAAGCTGGCGTCATCGAGCAGGCTTATGAGGCACGGGATTTCTCGACCGCAGTTCGCCATATTATGAAACGTGCGGATGAGGTCAATGAATTGATTCATGAACTGGCTCCGTGGGATATCGCTAAAGATGCAACAAAAACCAGCGAGCTACATCGTGCTTGTAGCCTCGGCATACAAATGTTTTACCTGCTTTCGAGTTATTTAAAACCCATTCTTCCGGCAACCGTAGAAAAAATTGAACAGTTTCTGAATTGTGATTCCTTGAAATGGCCAACTCAGGCGGTAGGACAACCTTTGTCCAGTTTATTACTACCTGCAGGCCACTTAATCAATCCTTACCAACATCTCATGACACGAATCGAACCGAAACAAATTGAAGCGATGATTGCAGCGAATAAAGCCCCCGCTGATGCTCAGGCCCCAGGTGCGCAATCAAAAGTTCAACCATCGGATATCGCACCAATCGCAGAAACTATCTCGATTGAGGACTTCAGTAAGATCGATTTACGTATTGCCCGAATTGTTGATGCGCAGCATGTGGAAGGGGCTGAGAAATTACTGAAGCTTACACTGGATATCGGTATTGAGCAGCGTACCGTATTTGCTGGCATTAAATCAGCCTACGATCCTGAAAAATTAAAGGGGCGGTTAACCGTCATGGTGGCTAATTTAGCGCCCCGCAAAATGAAATTTGGCTTGTCCGAAGGAATGGTACTCGCAGCGAGCGACCCGAATGGTACGGGCGGGTTGTTTATCCTTTCACCCGACGAAGGTGCTAAACCCGGGATGCGAGTCAAGTAATCCTTGATACAACCGGTGGCTATTTCAAGGATTGCTAGCAACGGTATTGATCGATTCGATTCTAACTTCCGTTAATCCCTGCAATCCAATTTGTTTGGCGGCACCATGCGATAGATCGATTAATCGATTTTTCTTAAATGGACCTCGGTCATTGACGATCACAGTGACCGAGCGACCATTACGCAGATTCGTCACTTTTACCTTGGTGGGAAGTGGCAGGGTTTTGTGGGCCGCCGTCAGACCTTGTGGATTGAACCGTGTACCCATCGCGGTTTTATTGCCCGATTCTGAACCATACCAAGAAGCAATGCCTTCGGCACGATAGCCAGCAGCCGATGCCATCGGATAATAGGTTTTACCTCTAACTTTATAAGGTCTGTTATAGGGTGCGCCTGATTGTGATTTCGGGACGGAAGCTGTCGGTGTTTTGACGGTAGTCGAGCAGCCGCTAAACAAACTAATTATTAATAAAAGACCCATTACTGAAGCAGTAGTGGGTCTAAATATTCCTATTTTGTAAGGGTTTGTCGCTAATTTGCAATCTAATCGTTGCTCTTTTGTATAAAAAATCATTTTCTTGCTATTTTTTCATTGTTATTAATACTCAAATTAAAACATACCTAAGCAAATTTATAAAATGAATGTAGTTTCAAAGTAATAGATTGTAGGTGATGTTTTCGTCTTCTCGTTTCAATTCTCTTTTTTAAATTAAGTGAATACAGCCTGCTTTTGATTGGCATTGTGGGATTTCTCACAGTCATTCCGCATCACTCGATTTATCTTTAAAAGGCATAGTTCATATATGCACTTTAAGTATCAATCAAAAGGAGAATCAAAATGGCTGCAATCAATGGTGGAATTTTTAGTGATGTACTAGATGGATCACCCTACGATGACATCATCCAGGGTTTTGGGGGGGCGGATACGATCCTTGGCCATGGTGGGAATGATATTATATATGGGTTTAGTTCTACCTCTAACGGGGATATTTTCGAAGGAGGAGATGTTTTATATGGGGACGATGGTGCTGATAGTTTATTTGGTCAAAATGGAAACGATACTTTATATGGAGGTTGGGGCCTTGATTATTTGGATGGCGGCTCTGGCGCTGACTACATGGATGGGGGTTTTAGCAATGACACTTATTTAGTGGATAATCCAGGAGATGTCGTTTCTGAAGAGCTTAATGATACTCAAAATCGTGCAGGTATCGATACGGTTTTGAGTTACATTACTTATACACTCGATAGTTACGGCACAATAGAAAATCTTACCTTACTAGGCGCAGAAAATTTAAACGGCACAGGGAATGGCGCCAATAATAGAATGTCAGGTAATTCTGGTAATAACACTTTTGATGGGGGGCGGGGTGCTGACATTCTAATTGGGAATGATGGAAATGATACTCTTTGGGGCGCACATTGGTCAGTTACTGCTGATGGTGGAGATGCGATATATGGTGGAAATGGTGATGATATCGCCGGAGGTTCATACGGTAATGATTATATTGATGGTAGCTTTGGTAATGATTCTCTTTATGGGGATGAGGGTAATGATCAGTTACTTGGGGGAGAAGGAAATGACTATATTCGAGGTGGCTGGGGCTGGGGTGCTGATAATTTTGGTAACGATATTTTAAATGGCGGTGCTGGAAACGATATATTGATTGGGGATAGTGGTAACGACAATTTACAAGGGAAAGATGGAAATGACAACTTGAATGGCGGATTAGGCCAAGATTATCTGGATGGTGGCACTGGCGTAGACATTTTTGATTTTGATTCTATCAGTGATAGCCCATGGGGTGGTGCAATTGACACGATTGCAAATTTTAGATGGAGTGAAGGAGATAAAATTGACTTATCAACGATTGATGCAAATTTAACACTAGCAGGAAATCAAGCTTTTGCTTCTAGTCAAATGTCCTATAACTCAAGCACTGGAATATTTACCGCTGATGTCATTGGTGGAGCTGATTTACAGATCAAGATGGTAGGTGTTCAATCAGGTTTTGCACCATCTTTAGATGTTATTGCTTAGCATGACTTTCGATTGAATCATTGAGTTAATATAACGAACTGTAAATTAGGCTAGCAGAATATTAATTCTGCTAGCTTGAGTGATGATTTAACTGCCTGCCTTGATTCTTAATGCCTTTGTTGCAAAAACTTTACCTAAATCCCAAACGGCTTTGGGTCCACGGTGTGCCGCGATGACCACATCTTGAACGGCGTTAATGATCCAATTGAGATCCGATTGATTGAGAATGAACGGTGGGATGAATTTGACGATATTCATGCCATTGCCTGCTACTTGAGACAGGATACGATGCCGTGCAAATAGAGGCACCGTAATGAGTTGAGAAAATAATCCTTTATTAGCAGCTTCTAAAATTTTCCAGGACATTCTGAGCGATAAGCTTTGGGGTTCTTTAAATTCAAGCGCGATCATCATGCCCTTACCTCGAATTTCTTTGACGCATTCATATTGCTGGGCAAGGGGCTGCAGTGCATCGAGCAGGATTTTTCCCGATTGTGCGGATTTATCGATTAAGTTTTCCGATTCTAAAACATCTAAGGTAGCTAACCCTGCTGCCATCGCGAGGTTATTCTTTCCAAACGTACTACCATGTATCACGGCGCGATCCATCCGATTGAATACGCGATCAAAGATCCAATTTCTGCAAACGAGTGCGCCAATGGGGACAAAACCGCCCGAAAGGGCTTTTGCCATACAAATGATATCGGGGGTGATAGACCAATGGTCGATTGCCCACCATTTTCCGGTTCTTCCTAGCCCGGTTTGAACTTCATCGGCAATGAATAATGCGCCATAGTGACGAACGAGTTCTGCAGCTTTGGGTAGATAATCATCGGCGGGGATCCATACACCGTGTCCTTGGATCGGTTCTGTAATGAAAGCAGCGACATCTCTTTGGGAAAGCGCTTCTTCGAGTGCGGATAAATCGCCGAAAGGTATTTCAATGAAATCAGGAACTAAGGGACCAAATCCCTCTTTGTAATGGGTATCGCCCGTTGCTGAAAGTGAACCAAGACTCAGTCCATGATACCCACCGCGACAGTAGATGATCTTCGGTTTTCCGGTCGCGTAACGGCTAAATTTAATTGCGGCCTCAATGGTTTCAGTCCCTGAATTAGCAAAGAAAACACGGTCTAATCCTTTGGGACTCAGGGATACCAGTTTCTCGGCCAGTAACCCTGATAGGATCGAGACATCGAGTTGCACGAGATTGGGTAAATCAATACTTAATAC
>WBZL01004960.1_pt1 | contig 11237 bp, 10 predicted proteins | sample 5204291 | NCBI WGS metagenome assembly WBZL01 (sample SAMN12344345, study PRJNA552823) | activated sludge metagenome | biome: Activated sludge suspended growth; feature: Nitrification reactor; material: Wastewater; isolation source: activated sludge from nitrification reactor of wastewater...
ACATGGCCGAGCGCCTGCCGTCAGTCAAGTTCACCGAGATCAAGGGTGAGTCACATTTGGGTGGTCTGGGTTTGGCCACGGAGATCTTGAAGAAGACCTTGGCGCTCGGGCCTCGTCCAGCCAAGAAATCAGCAAAGAAATCGACCTGATCGGCACAGGGTCTTGGATTAGTGGGCCCATATGAGTCACAATGGGCACACAACTTCACATCAGTCACTTCACTGACATCTCCTGACACCTCGTTGAGTCCGCTGGGGAAGGCGTAACTCACGCCGGAGGTAAAGAACCGGAGGTCAGCCGTGACTCAGTTTGCGACTCGTGGAGTTGTCTACATCCACTCAGCGCCGTCTGCGTTGTGTCCACACATCGAGTGGGCGATCGGCGGCGTACTTCATGCTGCGCCAAACCTCCAGTGGACCGAGCAGTCGGCTCAGGCTGGTAGTTATCGCGCGGAGCTTTCCTATGTCGGCGATGCTGGCACCGCCGCCGCGATCACCAGTGCGCTGCGTGGCTGGGAGCACTTGCGATTTGAGGTCACCGAGGAACCCACGTCCAGCACAGAGGGCGCACGCTACTGCTATACCCCACGCCTGGGCGTCTTCCATGCCGTGACCGGACTCCATGGCGACATCATGATCCCCGAAGACCGACTCAAGGCTGCGGTGGTCAAGACGGCTCTTGGTGAGACCACCTTGGAGTTGGAGATCGACCGGCTGCTCGGACGAGCGTGGGATGACGAGCTTGAGACCTTCCGCTGTGCCGGCGATGGTGCCCCCGTCAGGTGGATGCACAAGGTCGTCTGAGGTCAACACCCCTGCGCTTTCGGGGTGTGTGGACCCATCTTGGGAGGGCCCACACACGCGTGGGGAGTGCTCAGCAACGCTCCACGATCAGCCGCATCAGCTGGCTGACCTGCTTGACCTGCGCGACCTCTTGAGGGCTGAGCGTCAGGCCGAGTTCGTTTTGCAGGCCCTCCAGCAACTCCACCATTGACAGCGAATCAACAGCCAAGTCCGCTACGAAGGCTTGGTCGGGCTGCACCGCAGTTGCAGGTGTGCCCACGATCAACTCAATCAGTTTGGCGATCTCGTCCAGTGCGGTTTCGGGTGACACGGCAGGGACTGTAGCGAACTTCGTAGGGTTGGTGGCAAGCAGGCCGCGACATTTGGGCGTGGATGTGTTGGTATTCATCCATGAAATTCCACGAGATCTATGAGTACGACGCCGATGTCGAGACGGTCTTCGCAGTCTTCGCCGACCCTGCCTTCATCGAGGCGAAATATGAAGCCATCGGCTCTGCTGGCGCTGACGTCGAGAAGAACGACGCCTCTGCTGAGGGGCAGCATCTCGTCGTACGTCGAGTTGTGGCCATGAATGTGCCCGGTTTTGCCAAGAAGGTGCTCAAACCCGAAAACACGATCGTGCAGACCGAGAAGTGGGGTCCGGCAGGTGCTGACGGCTCCCGCGAAGGCACCTGGGAAGCCGAGGCTATCGGCGTGCCGAGCACCACGGGAGGCACCTTGCGACTCGAACCCACGGAGTCAGGGTGTGCCCATCACGTGATCGGTGAAGTGAAGGTCAACATCCCGTTGATCGGCGGCAAGATCGCTGACTTTGCCGGTGGCCAGGCAGTCGATCAAGTGCGGGCCGAAGGTGAGTTCACCAAGCAGTGGATCGCCGGTCTGGGCTGAGCCGTAGGCCTTGATCCGTCAGTTCAACCCAAATGTCTATCCCGAGCCTGCTCAGGTAGTGCTCGTCATGACTGACGATGACCAGACCGCCGCGGAAGGCGGTCAGAGCGGATTCCAGTTCATCGATGCTTGTGTGGTCCAGGCTGTTGGTTGCTTCATCGATTACCAGCAACTGGTTTGGGGGATCGGCAAGCAGTATTTGGGCAAGAGCCACTCGGAACCTTTCGCCGCCTGAGAGGTCTGCGATGTGGAGATCAAGGGTGTCTGAGCGAAATAAGAATCGCGCTAGGTTTGCACGCACCTTTTCCAAAGGCGCGTTTGGGGCTGAAGCTCTGACAGTTTCCAGGACAGTCAGATTGTCATCCAGATGGCTGAGCATTTGGGGCAGGTAACCCACTCGCTCCGCATAGCGGATGGCCCGCGGGCGATCCTCTGCAACAGTGTCTGGGTGGATCAGACTCTCCAGAAGTCGGGTCTTGCCGACACCATTTCGTCCGGTGAGTGCCATCCTCCTGGGTCCTTGCAAGAGGATTCTTCCGCCGCGGTTGTCTCGCAGTTCAGCCAGGCGGCGGCTGTTGGGGACTCCTGGGTCTGGAAGTTCAACCCTGATGCGTCGCTCTGTACGGATGAGTTGTGCTCTTTGATCGACTGCCTGCTGCGCGAAGAGAACCTTGTCGTCGAGCTCAGTGCGTAGTTTTCCAGCAGAGACCTGAGCTTCGGTCTTGCGTTGATTCATCACCACCTTCGGTTTGCGCTTGTTCTGAAACTCCGTGCGGGCATAGCGCAGCCGGCGAGCCATCTTTGTCTGCGCCTCGATACGTTGTTTCTTCTCGGTTTTGAGCTTTTGCTGTGCAGCGCCCAAGGCTCGCTGGGCTGCCAACTGCTCCTTCTCGATGTTGTTGCGGAATGAGTCATAGTTGCCCCCGAACTTGGCCAAGGACCCAGTGCGCAATTCGGCGATGTCATCCATCAGATCCAGAAGTTCCACGTCATGGCTGGCGACCAACAACGTGCCCGGCCAATCCAAGATCGCTTCGTAAAGTTGTTGCCTTGCTTCACGGTCTAGATTGTTGGTTGGCTCATCGAGTAGCGATATCTCATGATCACCCAGCCGTAGACCGACCAAGGCGGCAGTGATGGCTTCACCTCCCGAAAGGCTCGAGACGGGTCTGGCCAGACCGATCCCGCCCAAGCCGGCAGCACTCAGATTTGCCAGAGCTCGAGACTCGACGTCCCAACACTCTTCGAGAGTCTCAAAGAGTTGTGGATCCACGTCTCCGGATTCAATGGATCTGAGGGCATCGAGCTTCGCGCCAATCCCGCAGAGATCGGCGACCCTGGCGGTTCTCTGCGAGGCCAAGTTCTGCGGTAAGTATCCGATAGCGCCCGAGCTATTGATTGATCCTGACGTGGGCTTGAGCTCTGAGTTGATCAGCTTGAGGAGAGTGGATTTACCAGTTCCGTTGGCGCCCACAAGACCGATCCGTCCTGTTGTGAAGGAAGCGGTGATGTTGTCGAGGACCATGGTCCCGTCTGGCCAGTGAAAACAGAGGTCGTTCAGGACAATGCAAGGAAGTGATTTATTGGGCAAGGAGGCTCCTGGTTTGTCAACGGAACGCTGACAAACCAAGCCGGAGAAGCGACTACGACGTCAGCGCGATGGGCGCGATGCAAACGTCGTAGATAGACATGTTGAGTCCTAGGTGCTCAGGAGATGAGGCGATCCCATGCTACAGGACCGGTGGTGGGCGCAGCAGGGATCGAACCTGCGACCGCTGGTTTGTAAGACCAGAGCTCTACCGCTGAGCTATACGCCCTCGTGGTCCACCTGATCAGTGGGCCGCAGACAGCCTAGGGGAGTGGACGCCGGGAATGGAAATCGCGACCGCTGGCGTCTCGGGTCACCAGCGATCGCGATAGATCGATGATGGCCGAAGTTGCCTCAATCCGCTATAGGTTTAGTCATTAACGGTCTTGGTGGACTAGACAGCTGCGGCCAGAGCGCGTGCCTGCTCATCAAGGTCACGGGCCACTCCCATGGGCGAGTGGACTGCCCAGCGCACAATGCCTTCGGCATCGATGACGTACGACGACCGCGTGCTGCAACCCTTGGCCTCGTCGAAGACGCCGTACGCGCGCGACACGCCACCGTGCGGCCAGAAGTCGCTCAACAGCGGGAAGAACAGCGCATCAGCATCGGCATAGGCGCGCAAGGAGAACATCGGATCGCAGGACACGGTCGCCAAGGTGGTGTGTTGGGTCTCGAACTTCTCCAAGTGGTCACGGAAGCCGGTGAGTTCGCCGGTGCAGACCCCGGAGAAGGCGAAGGGATAGAAGACCAAAAGCAAGGCCTTCTTGCCGCGCAGGTCGGCCAAGGAGAAATCAGTTCCGTGCTGGTCGGGCAGCACGAAGGTGGGGGCGGGGCTTGCGATGTCGAGGCTCACGAGTGGTCGTATTCCTTGAGTTCGCGCTTGAGGATCTTGCCGGTGGCATTGCGGGGGAGTTCGTCCATGAAGACGATCTCTCGTGGCACCTTGTAACGAGCCAGTTGCTGCTTGACCCAATCCTTCAGGTCGGCCTCACTGACCTCATCAATGATCACCACGAATGCCCGCAGCCGCTGACCGAACTCATCATCGGGCACGCCGATGGCTGCGGCCTCATGCACCGAGTCATGACGCGCGAGGGCATTTTCGACCTCGGCCGGGAAGACATTCTCGCCACCGCTGACGATCATCTCGTCGTCGCGGCCTTCCACGAACAACAACCCGTGCTCGTCGAAGCGACCCACATCACCGGTCGACATGAGTCCGTCGATGACTTCCTTGGTGCCTCCGCTCTTGCCGGTGTAGCCACCGAAGAGCATGGAGTTGCCCACGAAGATGCGTCCGGGAGCACCCTTGGCGGACGGTTTGCCCTGCTCGTCGTACAGCCGGACCACGGTGTTGTACGGCGGTCTGCCGGCAGTGCCGGGTGCCTTGCGCAACTCCTCTGGTCGGGCGATCGTGGCCCAAGCGACTTCGGTGGAGCCATAGGTGTTGAAGAGATTGTCGCCGAAGTGATCCATCCACTCCAGGCAGAGATTGCCCGGCAAGGCAGAGCCTGAGGCAGCCACAACTTTGAGGAAGGACCAGTCGCCGCGAAGCTTGTCTTCGGGGAGGGCCAAGATGCGCTGCAACATGACTGGGATCACTGCCAAGGTGTCACATTGATATTGGCGGAGCAGGTCGAGGCAGGTTTCGGGATCGAAGCGCCGGTGTAGCACGACTGTGGAGCTCAGGAGCATGGCGAGGTTGAGGTGTCCCCAGCCCCAAGTGTGGAATAGGGGCGCGGCGATGTGGGTGACTCCGTTGGCACGGAAGTCAATCTTCGACAGGAGGGCAACCGCACCGTCGAGGCCGGCCTCTGAGCGGGGGGCGCCTTTGGGTGTGCCGGTGGTGCCTGAGGTCAAGATGATCGGGCGAGACAGCCGGGGTGGCTTGGTCATGGTCCGGCTCGAACTGCCCTGGATCAGGTCTTCGATCGTGGGGAGAGTGACCTTTTGCGGATTGTCGATGAAAGCAATGATGCGCTCTTGGCTCATCTGCGAGCGCTCCATCAGGTCATCGAACTCCTGATCATGGATGACGAATGAGGGCTCCTCACGCGCACACACCTCCGCCAGTTGCGGTGCCGCAAAGGCGGTGTTGAGGTAGAGGATGTCTGCGCCCAGTTTGGAAGCAGCAGTTGATGCTTCTATGAAATAGCGATGATTGCGGCAAAGCACCGCGATGCTGTCACGTGACGTGACGCCACGATCCGCCAAGGCGCGGGCCAATCGGGTGGAGCGCTTGTCGAGTTCGTCCCAAGTCAGCGAGCCGAGTTCGTCGATCACGGCCACCCGATCTGGATTGAGCGCTGCTTGGGCGCCGATCCCGCCGGCGAAACCAATGCCTTGATCGAGGATCGTCTTGGCAGCTGCGGCCAGTCGCACTGGATTGTGGGGGCGGATCACCCCGGCCTTGGCCATCGTCTTGACCATGCGTGTTTGTCGCAGCACCTGATCGGCAGCACGCTGGCTCAACTGGCGCAGTGGTGGGGGGGTGTGGTCCGGCATGGATGCTCCCTTAGCGGCTCTTGGGTGCCACCAATCTAGTTGCCGCCCAGTCTTGACTCACCGGGAAGGTCGTCGTGGTGGCCAGACCGGCGATCGGGGCAGCCTCGGTGATGTCGGCCGCATCGACTGCTTCTGGCCTACCTACCTTGGGGGTGAGCAGCCAGACCGTGCCGCCGCCGACCAGATCAGTGAGGGTGTCCACCAAGGCGTCGACGAGGTCACCATCTCCCTCGCGCCACCACAAGATCACTGCTTCGACGACATCGCCGTAATCGCCGTCGACGAGGTCGGCATCGATTGCATTCTCGATGGCCTCGCGCACCGAGTCGTCAACGTCGTCGTCCCAGCCAAGCTCTTGGACAACCATCCCCTTGGACAAGCCAAGGCGGTTGCCTACCTGGTTATCCGCGCTTGCTGCGCTCGGAGTCACCGTGTTCCTCGCTTTCAGTCAGTGATGTCAAAGGTAGTCCACCGGAAATGGGGCCCACTTTGCAAGCAAGGCAAGACTACTGTCCAGTAGATACCGAACGTTGGCATTTGGTGACAACATGGGATGTGTGAGCGAGAACCAACCGATTTCAAGCGAACAAGACCCCCAACTCTCCCCTCGACCGGTGATTCATGCCGGTACGTCGCGACAACTGCCCGACATCGACCCGGACGAAACCAACGACTGGTTGGCCTCATTTGAGTCACTCGTTGATGAGCGGGGACAAGACCGAGCACGTTATGTGATGTTGCGGCTCTTGGAGCGAGCCCGCGAGAAGGCTGTGGGTCTGCCCGACCTGCGCAGTACCGACTTCATCAACTCCATCCCGCCTGGTCAGGAGCCGTGGTTCCCCGGGGATGAAGACATTGAGCGGCAAGTGCGCAGCTACATCCGGTGGAATGCCGCCGTCATGGTGTCTGACGCCAACCGGCCAGGTCTTGAGGTCGGCGGCCACATCGCCACCTATCAGTCGGCCGCGAGCCTCTACGAAGTCGGCTTCAACCACTTCTTCAGAGGCAAGGATCACCCCGGCGGTGGCGACCAGATCTTATTCCAAGGGCATGCCTCTCCGGGCATCTATGCCCGAGCGTTCTTGGAAGGACGCTTGAGCGAGGGTCAATTGCTCAACTTCCGTCAAGAGGTCCAGCACGGCCCACACCAGGGCCTCCCGTCGTATCCCCACCCGAGGCTGATGCCGGACTTCTGGGAGTTCCCCACGGTATCGATGGGCCTGGGGGCAATGAACGCCATCTACCAGGCGAGGTTCAATCGGTATTTGCACAACCGAGGCATCAAGGACACCAGCCAGCAACGGGTCTGGGCCTTCCTCGGTGACGGCGAGATGGGGGAGCCAGAGTCTCTGGGCGCGATCAATCTCCCGCCCCGTGAAGAGCTCGACAATCTCGTCTTCGTGATCAACTGCAATCTGCAACAACTCGATGGCCCGGTCAGGGGCAATGGCAAGATCATCCAAGAGCTCGAGACCCTCTATCGGGGGGCTGGTTGGAATGTGATCAAGGTGATCTGGGGCCGTGAGTGGGACGACCTGCTGGCGCGAGATGTCGACGGCGTGCTGGTCAACCAGATGAACCGCACCCCTGACGGTGCCTTCCAGAACTTCTCAGTGGAAGACGGCGCCTACAACCGCGAGCACTTCTTTGGTCCCGACCCCCGCTTGCGCAAGATGGTCGAGCACATGAGCGACCGTCAGATCGAGAAGCTCCCTCGAGGTGGCCATGACTATCGCAAGGTCTACGCCGCCTTCGACGCGGCAACCAAGCACGTGGGGCAGCCGACCGTGATCTTGGCGCACACCGTCAAGGGCTGGAGCATCGAGGCGCTTGAAGGTCGCAATGCCACCCACCAGATGAAAAAGCTCAATCTCGAGTCACTGCTCAAGTTCCGCGACCGGTTGCGCTTGCCGATGAGTGACCGCGACATCGAAGACCGCTTCCACTCCGACAAGACCGCGCCGTTCTTCCATCCGGGCGAAGACTCCGACGCCATCCAGTACATGCTCGAACGCCGCCGGGCTCTGGGTGGCCCCTTGCCCAAGCGCGAGGTCAAGGGCCGCCAACTCAAGGTGCCCGGCGATGAGATCTACGCCGACCTCAAGACCGGCTCCGGACAGACGAAGGTGGCCAGCACCATGGCTTTGGTGCGGCAACTGCGCGACTGGATGAAGGATGAGGAGATCGGCAAGCGGATCGTGCCGATTGCGCCTGATGAATATCGCACTTTCGGGATGGACTCGATGTTCCCGAGCGCCAAGATCTACAACCCAGGCGGTCAACAGTACGAGTCGGTCGATCGGCGCTTGCTGCTCAAGTGGCGTGAGGCGGTGGATGGCCAGATGTTGCATGAGGGCATCTCCGAAGCCGGCGCTCTTTGCTCGGCCACGGCAGCCGGATCGTCGTACGCCACGCACGGTGAGCCGATGATCCCGTTCTTCATCTTCTACTCGATGTTTGGTTTTCAGCGCATCGGGGACTTCATCTGGGCGATGACCGACCAGATGGCGCGGGGCTTCCTGATCGGGGCCACCGCTGGTCGCACGACCCTGACCGGTGAGGGATTGCAGCACGCCGATGGCCACTCGCCACTGTTGGCTGCCTCCAACCCGGGGATCATCCACTATGACCCAGCCTTTGCCTACGAAGTGGCGCACATCATGCAGTCCGGCTTGCAGCGGATGTATTCCTCGACGCCTGACCATCCGCAAGGCGAGAATGTCGTCTTCTATGTCACGGTCTACAACGAGCCAGTGCATCAGCCCGCCGAGCCAGCAGACCTCGATATTGCGGCCTTGCTGCAAGGTCTCTATCTCCACAAGTCCAGTGGGCCAGGCGACGGACGTCCACGAGTACAACTGATGTCTTCAGGTGTGGCGATGCCCTGGATCGATCAGGCTCAGCAGATGCTGGCTGAAGAGTGGGGTGTCGCGGCTGACTTGTGGTCGGTCACCTCTTGGAATGAGTTGGCCCGAGAGGCAATCGAGTGCGAGAGGAGCTGGCTCAACAACCCGAGTGATCCTCGGCCAACCCCATTCGTCACCAGACAACTCGCCTCCGCAACCGGTCCGGTCGTGGCCGTGACCGACTTCCAACGGGCCGTGCCACTCCAGATCGCCAAGTGGGTGCCAACTGACTTCCATGTCCTGGGCACCGATGGTTATGGCTTCGCTGACACCAGGGCAGCAGCACGACGCTACTTCCAAGTCGATGCCGAGAGCGTGGTCGTGGCGGCCCTTCAGGCATTGGCGGCTCGTGGTGAAGTGCAACCAGAAGTTGTCACGCAGGCCTTTGCGAAGTATCGCATTGATGACCCGACAGCGGTACAGGGTGTGCTCCAGGAAGGGGCCGATGCATGAGCCGGGGCATGATCGCTGGCGCGGCACTCGGCCTGCGCAGAGCGATAATTCCAATGGTGATTGCGGCGGTCTGCTTCCTGGCCTCGTTTTGGGCGATTGACGACATGGTGGGTCTGCTTCGCGGTATCGGATGGATCTGCGTGGCGCTGTCACTGCTGATGGTCGCCATTAATGCCTGGCATGCCAGATCAGGTCAGGCAGAGTTGAGTTTCAAACACCAAGGACATGACCGCACAAACTGAGTTGCGCGAGAAGTTCGTCAGCCCCAGTGCGTGCCTCCTGCAGCCTCCTGGATGCATAATGTGTTGTCCCTCACACTCCACCTAGAGGCAGGTGCCTGATGATCGTCCCCTTCTCCGCCATGGACTTCCTTGCTCGCGCGCAGGCGGTGTACGGCGATCGCACAGGTGTGGTCGATGAGCCCGACCAGCCAGCACCATCTCTTGGGTCACCGACCTATCGTCGAGTCGCGGAGTTGGCCCGGGCCCAGGCGGCGAGGCTGGATCAACTCGGCATCGGTGTTGGTGATCGGGTCGCCTATGTCTCACAGAACTCCGGTCGATTGCTCACCGCCTTCTTCGGCGTGTGTGGATCTGGACGAGTGATCGTGCCGATCAACTTCCGGCTTTCAGCCGAAGAAGTGCGCTATATCATCGAGCACAGCGGAGCACGAGTGCTCTATGTCGACCCGGAGCTCAAAGACCACTTGGTCGATGTCGAGTGTGAGCACAAGTTCATCATCGGCGAGGACGACTCCCAGATGTATCTCGAAGGCGTGGAGCCCACGGCCTGGGAGGCCGACGAGAATGCCACCGCCGCGATCAACTACACCTCTGGCACGACTGCTCGTCCCAAGGGAGTCCAGATCACTCATCGCAATATCTGGACCAATGCGATCACCATGGCTTTGCACCTGGGTTGCACCGACCGCGATGTCTACCTGCACACGCTGCCGATGTTCCACTGCAATGGCTGGGGGATGCCTTTTGCGATGGCCGGCCTTGGGGTCAAGCAAGTTGTGCTGCGCAAGGTCGATGGTCACGAGATCCTCCGGCGGATCGACGAGCATGGGGTGACCCTGCTGTGCGGAGCACCCGCTGTGGTCGCGGCCATCCTTGACGCGGCCAAGTCCTGGGAGGGCGAGGTGCCTGGGCGAGATCGGGTGCGGATGGTGGTTGCCGGTGCGCCGCCGCCGAGCAAGACGATTGCCCGGATCGAGACCGAGCTCGGCTGGGAGTTCATCCAGATCTATGGCTTGACCGAGACGTCACCCTTGCTCACGGTCAATCGCTCACGTGCCGAATGGGATGACCTTGCTCCTGAGGAGCGCGCAGTGAAGCTGATGCGTGCCGGGCAGCCGTCGATCAGCACCACGGTGAAGATCTCTGAGTCCGGTGAAGTGCTGGCCCGGTCCAATGTCTGCCTTGAGGGCTACTGGAATCAACCGGAGGATACCGAAGCCGCCCTGGGCGATGGTTGGTTCCACACTGGCGACGGCGGCGTGATCGGCGATGACGGCTACTTGTCGATCTCCGATCGGAAGAAAGACGTGATCATCACGGGTGGCGAAAATGTCTCCTCCGTCGAGGTCGAAGACGTGATCTTCTCCCACCCTGACGTCGAAGAGGTGGCGGTGATCGGCGTACCCGATGCCAAGTGGGGTGAGACGATCAAGGCGCTGGTGGTCAAGACTCCCGGCTCCTCACTCACCGAGGCCGAGTTGATCGCGCATTGCAAGTCAAAGGTCGCCGGCTACAAGGCCCCCACTACGGTGGAGTTCCGTGATGTATTGGCCCGTACCGCGACCGGCAAGCTGCAGAAGTTCAAGTTGCGGGCTCCCTATTGGGAGGGCCAGGAGCGTCAGGTCAACTGACCCGTACGACGCCACTTGCGGCTACGCTCACCGACATGACAACCGTTGGCGAGATCATCACCCTGCTGGATGAGTGGTATCCACCTGCGTTCGCTGACGACTGGGATCGGGTGGGACTCGTGCTGGGAGATCCCTCAGCAGAGGTCGATCGGCTGCTGCTGGCTGTTGACCCGGTGCAGGCAGTGGCCGACGAGGCCGTGGAAGCAGGGGCGGACATG
>WBZL01004961.1_pt1 | contig 11235 bp, 8 predicted proteins | sample 5204291 | NCBI WGS metagenome assembly WBZL01 (sample SAMN12344345, study PRJNA552823) | activated sludge metagenome | biome: Activated sludge suspended growth; feature: Nitrification reactor; material: Wastewater; isolation source: activated sludge from nitrification reactor of wastewater treatment...
CAGCGAGACGGCTTCCTCCAGGGTCTCGTTCAGGCGCACCGCCTCGAACGCCATGTCCTGCTGGCCGGCCTCGATCTTCGACAGGTCGAGAAGATCGTTGACCAGGTCGAGCACGAGATTGCCGGAGCTGTTGATGTCGCGGAGGTAATCCTTGTAACGGTCCGAACCGATCGGGCCGAACTTGTCATCGAGCATCAGCTCGGAAAAGCCGATGATGGCGTTGAGCGGCGTGCGGATCTCGTGGCTGACACGGGCGAGGAACCCGGATTTCTGCGACGATGCGGCTTCCGCCTGCCGTCGGGCCTGGTTGAGTTCTTCCTCGGCGCGCTTCCACTGCGAGATATCGCGCAACACGGCACAGAAGGCATCGTCGCCGGGCAGGCGCCCGATCGTCATGAACAGCGGCATGAACCCGCCAGCCGCGGCACGTCCGATCACTTCGCGGCCATCATTGAGCACGCTGGCAACGCCATTGTCGATCAGGCCAGCCAGGTAGTCCTTCGCTGTCCGCTGGCTTTCGGTTGCAAGCAGGACGGTGAAAGGCTTGCCGATGACATCGGCAGCATCGAATCCGAACAGCGCCTGCGCCGCGCGGCTGACGCCGCGAACCGTGCCATCGGCCGACAGGGTCAGGATGCCGTCGGTCGCCGTGTCCAGGACAGCCTCAAGTTCGGCGACGCGCGCGGCCATGCCGGTTTCCGCATCGGCAGGCGCGGGCGGCGGCACGGGCGCCGATACGGGCGCGGGTGCGACCGACGGCAAGTCACTGGGCGACGGTGCATTTCGTGCCGCGTCCGCGACGATGGTGATCGGGGCAGGACGCAGAGACAACAGCAGTGCCCGACCTTCCTCCCAGGGGATTGTCTGCAGGTGAGCCTCGACGGGATGCTCGTCTCCGGCCTTGTCGACGAGACGCACCGGCCGCCGCCGGGGCGGCTCGCTGTCGCTGGCGGGATAGGGGCCGGCGATGAGCGCGCCGATCCCGCCTGCCTGGACGAGATCGTCGAGGGAATCATAGCCGGTCGCGGCAAGAAACTCGTCGTTGACGAAATGCAGCCGATCGCCCGAATGAACGAGCATCGGCAGCGGCAACCGCGACAGGAGCCCGGCAGCCGAGCCTTTTTCCGGCAACACCGGCAATACCGGTTCGCCAGCCGGCTCCGGAATTTCGCCGTCCCAGCCGTGAAGGTCTTCGATGGTCCCGGCCACCTCCAGGTCTGCGGCCATTTCCTCCGGCCAGAACCCGTCCATGCCGGGTTCATCGGCAGCCGGCTCTGGCGCGACGGGCATCGGGATCTGTTCGTCCCAGGCCTGCAAGCCCTCGCCAACCGACACGGTTTCGGCGCCGTCATCTGCCGGCCAGATTCCGGGATCGGTTTCGGCTGCGGCGGCCGGCGGACTTTCCTCGCCGACGGCACCGGATTTCTCGTCCTGGCGCAGACGCTCGCCAATCTCCCGGAAGGCTTCGCGCTCGACAGCCGACAATGCCCGGTCGCCTGGCGCCGGGACTTGCGGACGCCGTTCTGCGAGGCGGATGATCTTGTCCGGCATCCGGCGTTCCGGTGTCGGGGAGATTGTCAGCGCCGGTGTCTCGCCAAGGAACGGATCGCGGCTCGCGCCGTGCGGACGAGATTCGGGCCCGTCGGAGGCAGGGGGCGATGCCGGCGATATCAGCGCCAGGCCGATCGCCTCGGGATCGACCACCGCGTCGGCGAGGCGCACAATGCCGAAGCCGCGGAACCCCTCGAACACGCGATCGCGCGAGTAGGTCGGCAGGGCGGCCAGATCGACCGGCGCCTTGAGATCGGTACCGGCGATCGGCCACAGCAGCGACCGTCCCGACCAGGTATCCCGCCGTGACAGGAGGCCGGCGATCTCGCCGTCTGGATCGAGATTGAAAGTCCGCGCGACGTCGGCAAAGGTCCGACCGCCGATATCGGCAGCGCCGACGCCGACGGCCGTAGCGAACTCCGGCGAAACCATGGTGAAGCACCCGGCCTCATCGGTGCGCCAGGTGAACCGCACCGGCGTTGACGCCAGGTCGGCAACCGGCCGGATGCGTTCCGGGGACACGCTCTCGCCGGGGTCGACCGGCGTGGTGACCCGATCAAAGTACCAGCCGTCGAGGGGGGGCTCGGATGGTTCCGGCGCGGTAACGGCCGGCGACTTCCTCTCCGCACCCAGTGCGGGCCGACGCTGCTCGCCAGCGGCGGTTTCAGGCGCCAGGATCGCAGGATTGTCATCGACCAGGATCACCAGGTGGCGGGCCGGATTGTCAGCCAGGCGCGCAATCCCGATGCCGATCGTTCGCTGGCCCGCTTCGACCAGTCGCTTGACCAGACGATCCGTTTCCGCGGCCGATTCCTCGATCAGGCGGGATAGCGTAGCCGGCGCCGGGGCCGCGGCGGTGTATCCCGGCGTGGCCCCGATGACAGCACCGTACTCGTCGCAGAGTGCAGCCTGGCGACCCGGCCGGTCGAGGCCAGCCACGATACGCGAGGCAGGATTCCCGCCTTCGGGCGCCGGCTGCGCCAGCAGGATGGCGTTGGCGCCATTGGGAAGCCGCAGCGCGCTGGCGCGGAACGCCAGCACGCCCTGCCCCCAATTGCCACCGGGGCGGACCAGGATGTTGCGGTTCTCGCCGATGGCGGGAAAGCCGGAAACCGCCATGATCTGCCGCCGGGCCACGGGCGAGAGCCCGCTCGGCGCCCCGATGGCCGCCTCCAGGTCGTCCAGGCCGGCCAGCGCCGCGCCAGCGCCATTGACCCAGAGGATGGCTTCCAGGGCGGTATCGAGAAGCACAAGCGCATCCCCGGCGGCAAACCGGTCGCGCACCGTGTCCATCACCGCGATGTCTATGAACGAATAACCGCCCGTCGCCATTCCCACGCAATACCTTCCGGACCGTCCAGGCGATTGGCCGGTCTTTACCTTTCCTTAATAAAACCGCTGGCGCGCCACGTCCATTCCGTTCCTGGCGACGCGGCCGCATTTCGGCGAGGTGGTTAATCGTGTGTGCAATGCAAAATCCATGTTGCATTGCACAATAAAACAGGCTACAAGCCCTCCAACGCTCAGCGAAGCGGCAGATTCCAGTTCGGAAAGGACCCGACCATGGCCAAGACCACCAAGACCGCCGAAACCTTCGAATTCCCCGCTTTCGATGCCTCCGGCATGACCGACCAGATGCGCGCCTTCGCCGAGAAGGGCCTGGAGCAGTCCAAGGAAGCCTATGCCCGCATCAAGGACGGAGCCGAGGAAGCCCAGAAGGCCCTGGAAACCTCCATCGAGACGACCCGCGATGCCGGCTCGAAGCTGACGATGGCGATGCTCGGCGCGATGCGCGCCAACACCGAAGCCGGCTTCAACCACATGGAGAAGCTGGTCGGCGCCAAGTCGTTTGCCGAGGTCGTTGAACTTTCGTCGGCTTTCATGCGCAAGCAGGCCGAAATGTTCGCCGACCAGGCCAAGGAAATGCAGACGGTTGGCACCGAGGCTGCTGACAAAGCGTCTGCTCCGGTCAAAGCCGCCTTCGACAAGGCGCTGAAGGTGGTCAAGGCCGCCTGATCCGGCAATGGCAGTTCCGCAGCGTCGCACCTCCTCCCGCAGGCGCCGCGGCGGGATCGGCTTCCTCCTCCCGCCGATCCCTTGGTGAAGAAAAGGCCGGGTCCTCCCCCCGGCCTTTTCCTTTTGCACCGACGCGGCAAGCCGCTTGAAAAATCCGCGGTGAACCCGTAAGGGAGCCTCCCATCAAGGCCCGTGCGGTTGTAGCTCAGTTGGTTAGAGCGCAGGATTGTGGCTCCTGAGGTCGGTGGTTCGAATCCACCCAACCGTACCACTTGGCCTTCCCCTCCCCGACCGACCTGGCGAACGTGATCGTCTCAGACTCCGCCGGCGATTGCCGCAGTCAGCGGATGGGCAGGATCAGCCAGGCCATCGATGACATCGAAATGATGGCGGTCCGGCTCCAGGACCGCCTCGGTTCGCGCGCCGAGGCCGAGCCAGAGCGACGCGATGAGCCCGTTCTGGCGCACGAACTCGGCCCGTTCCGTCGCGCCCGCCCAGGCGATCAGCTCCAGACCCGGCACCGGCGTCAGCAGCGCGGGGCTCTCGGCAGCAGCCTCCGCAGCGTCGAGACGCAGCGTATCGTTCATGGCGGTCCGCATCAGCGGCCTGAGATCATGAACGCCGGAGATCGACACCACGCGAGCGACCCGTGCCATCACCGCGTCGGCGAGCGGTGAACCCATGGTCATGAGGCGCGAGGCGAGATGACCCCCGGCGGAATGGCCGGACAGCACGATCGGCCCCGGCACGGCCTGCGCGGCCACTTCGATCGCCCGGGCCACGTGGCCGGCGATGGCGGCAATCCTGACGTCCGGGCAGAGCGGATAGGACGGCATCGCCACGGCGAGGCCTCGCCCGAGCGGTCCGGCCGCCAGATGCGACCAGGACGATTTGTCGAAACGCATCCAGTAGCCGCCGTGGATGAAGACGACGAGTCCGCGCGGTTCGCCGGCGGGCAGGAACAGGTCGAAGCGGTCGCGCGGGTGGTCGCCATGACCGAGATCGAGGCGCGCGCGCCGCTCGGCCAGAAGTCCGGCTCGAAACGCGTCCGCCCGCGCGGTCCACCGGGCAGGATAATCGGCGCCGCCGGGAATGTTCGACGCATTGGCGTAGGCATTGTCCCAATCGCTGATGGCGTGAAGCATGGCTGTTCCTAAAACAATGTCCCCTGTCCCCTGGGCGGGTCGGTCCTGGTCCTGCGTGGCGGTTCGGCCTGGCCGGCTTCCCGTGCCTCGATGCGTCCATCGACGAACTCAATGGACAGGCGCTGGGCCGGCGCAATGCCGGCGGCGTGAGTGAGCACGGCGCCATCGGCGGCGCGCACAACGGCAAAACCGCGTGCGAGCGCGGACGTGTAGGACAGGGTCCCGAGCAACCGGGCACCATGGTCAAGGCCGCGGCGAGCACGGTCGAGGCGCACGGCGATCGCCCGGTCAAGCGCGCGGGTGGGCGCAATCAGTCGCTCGCGCCGCCTGGCGACAAGGCGCAACAGCAATTCCGGGCGGAGGCGATCGGCCCTTGCGTCATGGCGTGCGCGCTTCGCCGCCGTGGCGGCAACAAGCGCCCGCGCAAGCCGGCCTACGGCATCGTCGAAACGGCGGCGTGGCAAGGAAAGCAGCTCATCGGGCGCCGGCAACGCGCGCGCCACGGCCCTGAGCGCCTGGCGCCGCCGGTCGAGGTCGCGCGTCGCCGCGCCGGCGAGGCGGGCCGACAGCGATGCCAGCGTCGCCTCGATCTCGGCCTTCACCGGCACGGCCAGTTCCGCCGCCGCGGTCGGGGTCGGTGCGCGCATGTCGGCGGCATGGTCGATGAGGGTCCAGTCGGTCTCGTGTCCGACGGCGGAGATCACCGGAATGTCCGATGCGGCGACGGCGCGCACCACCGCCTCATCGTTGAAGCCCCAGAGATCCTCAAGGGATCCGCCGCCGCGACCGACGATGAGCACGTCGGGCCGGCGAACGGGGCCGCCATGTTCGAGCTGGTTGAAGCCCCGCACGGCAGCGGCGACCTCGTCACCCGATCCCTCGCCCTGGACCTTCACCGGCCAGAGGATGACATGGACAGGAAAGCGCGCGGCGATCCGGTGCAGGATGTCGCGGATGACCGCGCCGGTTGGCGATGTCACCACCCCGATCACCCGCGGCATATAGGGCAGAAGCTGCTTGCGATTGTCGTCGAACAGGCCGTCGGCTGCCAGTCTTCGCCGCCGCTCCTCCAATTGGGCGAGCAAGGCTCCGACTCCCGCCGGCTCCATCGTCTCGATGACAATCTGGTACTTCGAGGAGTTCGGGTAGGTGGTGATCTTGCCGGTGGCGATGACCTCCAACCCCTCCTCGGGACGGAATTTCAGCCGGCCGAGAGTCCCCTTCCACATGACCGCCTCGATCTTGGATCGGTCATCCTTGAGGGCGAAATAGGCGTGGCCCGACGAATGCGGACCGCGCCAGCCGGACAGTTCGCCGCGCACGCGGACATGGCCGAACGCATCCTCCACCGTCCGTTTCAGGGCGAAGGAAATTTCGGAAACGGAATATTCGGCAAGGTTCGAGGCCGATTCGCTCATGGGGCCGACAGTCGCGGCGCCTTCGCCGGGCGTCAAGCGCCAGGCTCAGGGTGTCGGCGCCTCATAGGACGGACGTGCCTTGGCAGGTTGCGTCAGGGTCACGCTCGATGTCACCGGGCCGGAGGGAGATTCACCTTTGCCGTAGTCGATGAACTTCCTGAAGACATAGCCGCGCTTCGAGCCGGTGCTGATATCGCACCAGCCCCGGCACGAGTGCACCACGATCGGCGAGGAACGAGTGATCACGCCGATGACGGCGGCATCGTTGTCCGGTCCGGCACGAAGCCGGACATCGTCGTTGACGCGGGCCGATGTCCCTTCCGCCGACGGCGCGCGCCCGGCGACGCGGGGTGCCGGCTTGTTTCCCGCACCTGCGTCCGGTCTGGCAAGTGCCATTGTCGCAAGCGCTTCGCGTGCGGACGGCTCCGGCTGAAGCAATGCCGGCAGGTCGACCGCGACCCAACGCGGATCATCATCATCAAGCGGAACGGGCGCGGGCCGCGGCGCGGCGACGGCAACCTGCTCGGGCCCCGTCGGCATCGGCCGGTCGGGCGAAAGGATGACCGGCACAGATTGTTCCGCGATCACCGCAACGGGTGCGGCAGCGTCGGATTCCAGGAACTGCGCGGCCGAGAACGCCGCAGCAGCGCCAACCAATGCGGCCAGCCCGGCAATCGCGACCATGGCGCCTGTGCGGGCTCCGGTCGATGCGTTCGTCTGTTTCATGTCTTACTCCGTCACCGGGGACGGCAAACGGACACAAACCCCTTGGACCCACCCTGCGTTCCGGTTCTCGCCCGAAACTCGATCATCGCGCCTTCTTCGTGCGTCTCGGCAACCTTCGCGCCCGAATGCGCCATGATTGCGGCAGGCCTTGACGACCCGCTTCAGTGGGATCATCGGAGGCCATGCGCGCTCATCATCGCCTGCAACGCCTGTTTGTCGCCTCCCGCCTTGCCGAGAGCGGGACGATCACGCTCGACGGCGCACAGGCCCACTATCTTGCCCACGTCCTGCGCATGAAGCCGGGCGACGAACTCCTGCTGTTCAACGGGATTGACGGCGAATGGCTGACGAACCTAGCGGCGACCGCGAAGAGGACCGTGACAATCTCGGTCCAGTCCCCGACACGGGCGCAGGCGGCGGCGCCCGACCTTCTGTTTGCCTTCGCACCGGTCAAGGCCGCACGCCTCGACTGGATGGCGCAACGGGCAACCGAGATGGGCGCAGGTATCATCCAGCCGGTCATGACCCAGCACACGCAAGGCCCCGCGCCGTCGGTCGAGCGCCTGATGGCCAACGCCGTGGAAGCCGCGGAGCAATGCGGCAGACTGTCGGTGCCGGCCGTTCTGCCGGCCGTGAAGTTCGACGCCTTCCTGGCGGGCTTCGAACCGGGACGGCGAATGATCTTCTGCGACGAAGCAACCGGGCAACGTGACCCTGTCACGGTCCTGTCGGCAATGGACGATGCGCCGCTTGCCGTGCTGATCGGCCCGGAGGGCGGTTTTTCCGAACCGGAGCGGCGACGACTGAACGCCCTGCCCTTTGTCACGCCGCTGTCGCTCGGTCCCCGAATCCTGCGCGCCGATACCGCCGCCGTCGCCGCCATGGCGCTGGTGCAGGCCTGTCGCGGCGACCGGCAGCGCTCGCCAGGCTGAACAGGCCGTTACCGCCAGCGGCGCACTTTCCGCTTGCGCCGGCCCTTCCCGATGCGCCAATGAACCCCCACATGTTGCGCCGCATCGCGGCATTCGAGGAAGGCATGGCGCGCGACCAGACCGACAACCGGCCGCTTGAGACTGTCGACGAGCTCATCGCGTGGATCGCCGCTGGCGAAAAACCGAAGGAACGCTGGCGTATCGGCACGGAGCACGAGAAGTTCCCGTTCTACCGCGACGGTTTCCAGCCTGTCCCCTATGGCGGGCCGAAGGGCATCGAGGCGCTTCTGACAGGCATGCGCGACCTCCTGGGCTGGGAGCCGATCGTCGACGCCGGCAACATCATCGGGCTTGTCGAACCAACCGGCCACGCCGCCATCAGCCTTGAGCCCGGCGGGCAGTTCGAACTCTCCGGCGCGCCGCTGGAAACGCTGTTCCAGACCTGCGCTGAGGGAAACTCCCATCTGATGCAATTGTCCGAGATCGCCGATCCGCTCGGCATCGGTTTTCTCGGCCTTGGCGCATCGCCGAAATGGGCGCTTGCCGATACACCGCGCATGCCGAAATCCCGATACCGCATCATGACCGACTACATGCCGACCGTCGGCAGCCAGGGCCTGGACATGATGTACCGGACCTGCACGATCCAGGTGAATCTCGACTTCTCCAGCGAAGCCGACATGCGGTCCAAGTTCGCCACTTCCATGAAGCTGCAGCCAGTGGCGACGGCGCTGTTTGCCAATTCGCCGTTCACCGACGGCCGCCCGAACGGCCTGCTCTCCTGGCGCGCCGACATCTGGCGCGATACCGACAACAACCGGGCCGGCATCCTGCCGGCCATGTTCTCGCCGTCGTTCGGCTACGTGGACTATGTGGAATGGGCGCTCGACGTGCCGATGTATTTCGTGCTTCGCGACGGGCATTATCACGAGACGCATGTCACGTTCCGGCAGTTCATGAACGGCGCGTTGCGCAAGGTCGTACCGGACGGAATGCCGAACATCGGCGACTGGATCAACCATCTCGGCACGCTGTTTCCCGACGTCCGGCTCAAGCGCTATCTGGAGATGCGCGGCGCCGATGGCGGCCCGTGGCGGCGCATCTGCGCGCTTCCGGCATTCTGGGTGGGGCTGCTCTATGATGAAGGCGCGCTGGCCGACGCCGCCGAACTGGTGAAGGACTGGACTTTCGAGGACGTTGCGCGACTGCGCGACGAAGTGCCGGCGAAGGCTCTCAATGCCACGGTGCGCGGACGCAGCGTTCGCGAAGTGGCGCGCGACGCGCTGGCCATTTCGCGCCGCGGCCTTGCCGCGCGCAACCGGCGCAATCGCGCCGGATATGACGAGACCGGCTTTCTCAATCCGCTCGACGAGGTTGTCGCGCGCGGCACCACCAGCGCAGAGGAAATGCTCAACGCCTACAACACGCGCTGGGCCGGTTCGATCGAGCCGGTCTTCCTCGAATACGCCTATTGATCGAGGGCCGGCCAACTCGCAAAATGGCGGCCACGGCCCATATTCTCCCGCAAGGCGGGCAGGTTGCGCCTGGAGGACACCGATGAACAATCTCTTCGACATCGTCATGAACGCCGGCAACGGCCAGGCCGTGCAGGCCATGATGCGGCAGTTCGGGCTGAACCAGGCGCAGATGACTTCGGCGCTGGAAGCCCTGCTTCCGGCATTCAGCCAGGGCCTGAAGCGCAACACCGCCGATCCCTACGGGCTCGGTGCCGTGATGCAGGCGATGATGGCGGGCGGGTACGGCCAGTTCTTTACCAATCCGGCCGCTGCCTTCACCCCTGCCGGCATGTCGGCGGGCAACGCCGTGCTCGGGCAGTTGTTCAAGTCCAAGGATCTTTCGCGCGCCGTCGCATCGCAGGCCGCCGCAGCAACCGGAATCGGTCAGGAAGTCCTCAAGCAGATGCTGCCGGCGCTTGCGACCATGCTGATGGGCGGCCTGGCTCAGCAGACGATGATGAAGGCCTCCAGCGGCGGTTTCGGTGCCTCGGGCAACATTTTCGGCGAGATCATCGACCAGATGATGAAGCAGGGCATGGGACAGGCGCGCCGGCCCGAGCCGCAACCCGAGCCCATGGACAACCCGTTGGGCAAGATCCTCGAAGGCATGTTCGGCGGCGGGCGCGCCACGCCGGATCGCGCGCCCAACCCGATGGGCGACAATCCGCTCGGCCGCATCTTCGAGGAAATGATGAAGGGCGGCCTTGGCGGATCGGCCGGGCGCGGTGCGCAGGAAGATGCGGACGCCGGCGATGACAATCCGTTCGGCCGCGTGCTCGAGGAGATGACGAGGGGCGGAACCCGCAGCGCCAAGCCGCGCCAGCCCGGTCCGCGCAATGCGCCGGGCACGGAACAGATGCCCTCGGGCCGCCAGCGCAATCCTTATGACGACCTGTTCGGGGAAATGTTCGATACCGGTCGGCGAACACGCGACGAGTACCAGCGCGGTCTGGAATCCGTCTTCGACCAGTTCCTGCGCGGCGGGAAGGGCGGCTCCTGAGCAACCGTAAAATCCGGCCGCCCGTAAACGGGCGGCCGGCAAATGGCAGGTCCCAGGGAGTGTGACGGGTTGGGACCTGCGAAACCGGGTCAGCGGGCGTTTCGGCGCGCGATCATGCCGAGGCGGGTCGTCGGATCCTCCGACAGCGGCAATTCCGAAACCAGCATCAGGTCCGAGCGCCTCAGGCCGATATCGGCGAGTTCGAGATCGTTGAGTTCGCCGAGGCGGTGGAAATCGCGGCGATTCCGCCAGATCGTCCAGAGTTTGGCGGCGGCGGCCCAAGCCTGCTGCGCGTAGGAAACGCGTGCGAAGGCGAGGGGCTGCGAGGGGGCGGTTGCATGGGGCGTCATGGCGGTTCTCCTTTCCGGCGGGCGGCGCCCGACCTGATGGGAAGAAAGTAAGCATCCCTGATTGATTAATCCAACGAATGTTTTTAATTCTACCAATCGCTTCTGCTGATGGAGGTTGCCGTGAACGCCCCGCTCGATCTCGACCAGTTGTCCACATTCATCGCCATCGCGGATACGGGTTCCTTCACCCGCGCTTCGGAGACGGTGCACCGTACCCAGTCGGCCGTGTCCATGCAGATGCGCCGGCTGGAGGAACGGATCGGCAAGCAGCTGTTCGAACGCGACGGGCGAAGCAACCGCCTGACGGAGGATGGCGAACGCCTGCTCGCCTATGCGCGGCGCATGCTCCAGCTCAACCGCGAAACGCTTGCCGCCTTCGACGAAACCTCGCTTGAGGGGCAGATCCGCATCGGTGTCCCCGACGACTATGCCGAGCGCTTCCTGCCCGAGATCATGGCTCGATTTTCGCGGACAAATCCCCGGGTCGAGCTGTCGGTCGTGTGCGAACCGACAGTCAATCTGGCGGAGATGATCCGTCGCGGTCAGCTCGATATCGCGCTGGTGACCAAAGGCGTCGACG
>WBZL01004962.1_pt1 | contig 11234 bp, 10 predicted proteins | sample 5204291 | NCBI WGS metagenome assembly WBZL01 (sample SAMN12344345, study PRJNA552823) | activated sludge metagenome | biome: Activated sludge suspended growth; feature: Nitrification reactor; material: Wastewater; isolation source: activated sludge from nitrification reactor of wastewater...
TCGAGGACGCGATCCTCGCCGTGCGCTGGGCCTGGGAGTCGGAGAAGCAGCACCGCGACAAGATGCAGCAGATCCTGCGCTGGTCGCCGATGTTCTTCGAGAAGGTCGCGCGCACGATCGACGAGAAGACCGGCCGCTACCTGGTCTGCCAGATCTGCGGCGCGACGGTCAATACGCTGCCGCCCACGACCTGCAGCGTGTGCAAGCAGCCGGCCACCGCGTACCGCTTGATCGCGCCACCGTCGGCCTGAGCGGCTGGCGTCCCGACGACGAGCGCCGAGCCCGCCTTGCAGACCTGGGCGCTCCGAACCTATCTGGCGCGCAGCCAGCCCGACCCTGAAGGGCATCGGGCCTGGTCGGCTCGATTTCGTCGCTCGCGGGTCGCTCCAGCCGGGGCAGGCGCCGGGACACCGCGTCCCGGCGGTGACGGACCGGCGCGGACGGTCCTCGCGGCGCACGGCTCGCGCGCGGGACGCGCCCAGGCCGCCGCCCTCACGCCAGCCACGGGTCCAGCACCTGCTGCCAGGCCTGCGCACACTTGCGATAGCCGGCCTTGGTGAGGTGGATCTCGTTGATCCAGTCGCCCGACTCCCCCGTGCTGCCAGCCGCCGAGAGCTCGATGCCGGCCGCCATCGAGTCGGCGACGAAGATGCGTGCCTGTGGGTCCTGGGCCCGCCGTTCGGCGACCAGCGTCTCGATCAGCTGTCGCAGTCGGCCCAGCAGTTCGTCGGCCACCAGCAGCCGGTCGGATGCCGGCACCTCGAACAACTCCAGCGCCGGCAGCAGCCAGGGCCCGAAGCCCAGGCCCGCCGGCGCCGGGCGCGGCATCACGCGCGCATAGTTGTGCCAGACGATCGGCGTGGCCCGGTTGAGGCCGGCGTCGCGCCGGTCGACCAGGCCGTGGAAGACCTGGCCCAGGTGCGACGCGAAGGTCTGCCAGCCGCCGGGGCTGAGGTAGTCGGCACCGGTCAGCGGCCCGGGTCCACGCTCGGCCGCGGTGCGCAGCAGGCGCCGCGCCGGGTCGGCCGAGGGCGGCGAGCCCACCGCATCGATCAGGTCGTTGCCGCCGCCGGACAGCAGGATCGCGTGCCACTTCAGCGCGCGCTTGCCCGACAGCAGGCGCAGGAACATCGGGGCGACCGCCGTGTCGGCCATGTGGTGCAGCACGGCGCCGGGACGCGCGCAGTTGACGATCACCGTGGAGGACTCGAAGCGCAGCTCGGCCAGGATGCGCGTGGTCAGGGTCGGCGGGATGGCGCCGATGGAGAACCACGAGTCGCCTTGGGCCAGGCAGCGCCGGCCGTAGAGGTCCCAGGGAAAGGGCCCCTGCTCGCCGTCGCTCGTCGCGGTGGCGGGGTCGATGATCTCGACACGCTGGCGTTCGGTCATGCGGCCTCCGACTGCGGTGCGCCCGGGCCGGGCGCGGCAGGCCGAGTAGAACGCCGATCGGGCCCGCGCGCCAGCCCGTCCGTCAACCGCTCGGCCGGTCAGTGGGCCACCCAAGCTCGGGCAGCAAGCTGCCGGTCAGCCCGTCAATCGGGCTTCCTGGGCACCAGCAGGCCACGCTGCACCGCCGGCCGGGCGACGAAGGCCTGCAGCACGCGGTCGACCTGGCCGAAGTCGGCATAACCCACCAGGTCCGCGGCTTCGTAGAAGCCGATCAGGTTGCGCACCCACGGAAAGATCGCGATGTCGGCGATGGAGTACGTGTCGCCCAGCATCCAGTCGCGGCCGGCGAGGTGGCCGTCCAGCACGCGCAGCAGGCGTCGCGACTCGGCCACGTAGCGGTCGCGCGGGCGCTTGTCCTCGTAGGTCCGGCCGGCGAACTTGTGAAAGAAGCCGAGCTGGCCGAACATCGGCCCCAGGCCGCCCATCTGCCACATCACCCACTGCAGCGCCTCGTAGCGCGCGGCGTCGTCGGGCGGCAGCAGGCGGCCGGTCTTGCCGGCCAGGTAGACGAGGATCGCACCCGATTCGAACAAGGCCAGAGGCCGCCCGCCCGGGCCCCGAGGGTCCAGGATGGCCGGGATCTTGTTGTTGGGGTTGAGCGACAGGAAGGCCGGGCTGAGCTGGTCGTCGGTCTCGAAGCCGACGCGGTGCGCCTCGTAGGGCAGGCCCAGTTCCTCCAGGGCGATCGAGACCTTCACGCCGTTGGGCGTGGGCAGCGAGTACAGCTGCAGCCGGTCCGGGTGTTGCGCCGGCCACTTGGCGGTGATGGGGAAGGCGGACAGGTCGGTCATGCGGGCCTCGATGCGGCTCTCGTGGTGAGGTGCGCATCGTAGGCGCGCGGGCGATCCGCGGCCGCATCGGGGCCTTCCCGGCGGTCGCGGGGCCGCGCGGACGCCCGGCCTGCCGCCCGGGCGTCGCGCCGCAGGTCGCCGACGCTCAGCGCCCGCCGAACTTCGGCTTGCGCTTCTCCTTGAACGACCGCGTCGCTTCCTGGTGATCGGCGGTCGCGAAGGTCACCTGCTCCAGCGCCATCGAGGCTTCGAGCAGATGGTTGACGCGCTCCTTGACGATCTGGTTGATCGACAGCTTGGTCCAGCGGATGGCCCAGCTCGGGCCGTCGGCCAGCTCCTGCGCGATCTGCCGCGCGGTGCTCATCACCTCGGCCGCCGGGACGCAGTGGTTGACCAGGCCGATGCGCTCGGCCTCGCGGCCCTTGAGCAGGGTGCCGCGCATCAGGAACTCCTTGGCCTTGTTCACGCCCACCAGCAGCGGCCAGATCACGGTGCCGCCGTCGCCGGCCACCAGTCCGGCCTTGTTGACGTGGCTGTCGCCGATGCGCGCGTCCTCGCTCATCACGGTGATGTCGGACAGCAGCGCGTGCGTGGCGGCCAGGCCGACGCAGTCGCCGTTGATCGCGCAGACGATGGGCTTGTCGCAGTCGAGCTGGCGCGTCACCAGGCGCCGGCTGATCATCGGGTCGTGCACCTCGCCTTCCTCGAGCACGTCGCCGCCGGGCCGCTCGCTCATCATCTTGACGTCACCGCCGACGCTGAAGTACTTGCCCGCACCGGTGAGCAGGATGACGTTGACGGCCGGGTCGTCGGCCAGGTCGTCCCAGATGCTGCGCAGCTCGCGGATCAGGCGCTGGTTGATCGCGTTGCGCGCGTCGGGGCGGTTGAGGGTGACCGTGGCCACCCGGTCGGTGACGTCGATCGTCAGGTCTTGGTACTTGGCGTAGCGGGACATGCGGTTCTCCGGGAGGGTCGATGCGGCGGGTGCCGGATGGCGGCGCCTACTTGTTGCTGATCTTGTTGTCGCGCACCACCTGGCCCCAGCGGTCGGAGTCCTCCTTGATCAGCGCGCCCAGCTGCGCCGGCGTCATGGTGCGCACCTCCTGGCCCAGGCCGGTCATCTTGTCGCGCATCTCGGGGGTCGCCAGGATGGTGTTGATCTCGGTGTTGAGGCGCTTGACGATCTCCGGCGGCGTGCCGGCGGTGGTGATGAAGCCGAACCAGGTCTCGGCGGCATAGCCCGGCAACACGCTGCCGACGGTGGGCAGCCCGGGGCTCTGGGCACTCGGCGCGGCGGAGGTCACGGCCAGCAGCTTGAGCTTGCCCTGGTCGATGAAGCCGCGCATCGCGGTGGACATGCTGGTGATCAGCAGCTGCACCTCGCCGGTGAGCACCGCGGTGGTCGTCGGGGCCTGCCCGCGGTAGGGCACGTGGGTCATCTTCAGGCCCGCCGCCTTGGCGAACAGTTCGCTGGACAGGTGGCCGAAGCTGCCCACGCCGGCGGAGGCGAAGTTCAGCGGGCCCGGCTGCTTCTTCGCCCACTCGATGTAGCTCTTCAGGTCGGTCACCGGCAGGCTGCCGGGCACCAGCACGAACAGCGGCGCCGTGGTCGCCAGCGCCAGCGGCGCGAAGTCCTTGACGCCGTCGAAGCCGGCGTCCTGCTGCACGTGCGGGGTCACGGCGACGATGCCGCTGTTGATGAACAGCAGCGTGTGCCCGTCGGGCTTGCCGCGCGCCACCTCGCGCGTGGCCACCACGCCCGAGGCCCCGGACTTGTTCTCGACGATCACCGGCTGCCCCAGCGCCTTGGCCAGCGGCTCCTGCATCGCGCGCGCCATCACGTCGGTGGTGCCGCCGGCCGGATAGGGCACCAGGATCGTGATCGGCCGGCTCGGGTAGCCCTGTGCCAGCACGAGGGCGGGGGCAGCCAGTGCGGCCGCGAGCACGGTGCCCATGAAGGTGCGTCGGATCATGTCGCTGTCTCCTTGTCGTCGGGGAAGGGTCGGATGCACCGAGCCCGGGGCCGGCTGGTGCAGCCGGGTCGTTCGCGCCGGGTCAGCGCAAGAGGTCGCGGGCGATGACCAGGCGCTGGATCTGGTTGGTGCCCTCGAAGATCTGCGTCAGCTTGGCGTCGCGCATCAGGCGCTCGACGGGGTAGTCCTTGGTGTAACCATATCCCCCGAAGATCTGCACCGCATCGGTGGCCACCTTCATCGCCATGTCGCTGCCGAAGCACTTGGCCATGCTGGCCAGCGTGTTCAGCCGCTTCCAGTCGCCGGCATCGCCGGCGCGGGCGCATTCGTAGACCAGCGCGCGCGCGGCCTCGATGTTCATCGCCATGTCGGCCAGCATGAACTGCACGCCCTGGAACTCGCTGATGCTCTGGCGGAACTGCTGGCGCTCCTTGGCGTAGGCGATCGAGGCGTCCAGCGCCCCCTGGGCCAGGCCCACCGCCTGCGCGCCGATGGTCGGGCGGTTGAGGTCCAGCGCGCGCATGCTGGCGATGAAGCCCATGCCCTCCTCGCCGACCAGGTTCTCCGCCGGCACGCGCACGTTGTCCAGGAAGATCGGCGTGTTGGGCGCACCGCGCCAGCCCATCTTGCGCTCGTGGCGGCCGAAGCTGATGCCGGCCATCTTCTTGGGCTCGAGGACGAAGGCGCCGATGCCCTTGGCGCCGCGGTCGCCGCCGTCGGTACGGGCCATCAGCACGATGTAGTCGGCCTCGCAGCCGTAGCTGCACCATTGCTTGCGTCCGTTGATGACCCAGCTGTCGCCGTCGCGCACGGCCTTGGTGGTCATCGCGCTGACGTCCGACCCGGCCTGCGGCTCGCTCATCGCGATGGCCGTCACCACGCCACCCCGGGCGATGTCCGGCAGGAAGCGCTGGCGCTGCTCCTCGGTGCCGAAGTGCAGCAGCGGCATGATGAACATCGTGTTCAGCCCGGCGATCGAGGCCAGCGGCGGCGAGAAGCGGCTGACCTCCTCGCGCGCGATGCACACCATCGTCAGGTTGCCCTCGGGGCCGCCGTACTTCTCGGGCACCCACAGCTGCATCAGGCCCATCTCGCCGAAGAGCTGCACGATCTCGCGCGGGAAGCGGTCGCTCTCGTCGACCTCGGCGGCGATCGGCGCGACATGCTTCTCCGCCATGCGGCGCACGCTGTCGCGAAAGGCGGTCTGTTCCTCGGTGAAGCTCATGACGGGCAGGCGGTGCAGGCCGCGGCGCGGCGTTGGGGACGAGCCTACGCGGCCGGACCGCCCGCACCAAGACACCCCACCGGCACAGCATCTGTGCGCCCGGGGCCATGCCGGTCGCGCCGGGGTGGTGCAGGATGGCGGCATGCCGGACGACCCGAACGCCGACTCCCCTGCCCTGCACCGCCCGGCGGCCACGCCCGCTTCGGCGGCGACCGCGCCGCGCGACGCCGCGCTGGCCGGTCTGCGCGTGCTCGACTTCTCGATCATGCTGGCCGGCCCCTACTGCGCGCGGCTGCTCGCCGACCTGGGCGCCGACGTCGTCAAGATCGAGCCGCCCGAAGGCGACGACATGCGGCTGCGCCAGCCGCTGCGCGCCGGACCCGACGGGCGGCACAGCAGCTACTTCGGCCAGCTCAACGCCGGCAAGCGCAGCCTGGCGCTGGATCTCAAGTCGCCCGAGGCCCTCGACCTGGCGCGCCGCCTGGCCGCACGGTCCGACGTGCTGATCGAGAACTTCCGCCCCGGCGTGATGGACCGCCTCGGCCTGGGGGCGGCCGACCTGCGTGCGCTCAATCCGCGCCTGGTGTACGCATCGATCTCGGGTTATGGACAGCAGGGACCCGACGCCGGCAAGGCGGCCTACGCGATGATCGTGCAGGCCGAAAGCGGCTACGAGCGCACGCTGGCGCACTACGCCGGCGACCGCCAGCGCCCCGCCGCCACCGCCACCTTCGTGGCCGACGTGCTGGGTGGCCTCAACGCCTTCGGCGCCATCCAGGCCGCGCTGCTGCAGCGCGCGCGCACCGGCGAGGGCCAGGTGGTCGACGTGTCGCTGATGGACGGCATGCTCAACCTGCTGGTCTACGAGCTGCAGGAAGCGCAGTTCCCGGTCAGCGCGCCGCGGCCGACCTACGGCCCGGTGGCGGCGGCCGACGGCGACGTGCTGATCGTGCCGATCACGCCCCGCAATTTCGAGGCCCTGGCCGAGGTGACCGGCCAGGCCGAGCTGCGCGAGGACCCGCGCTTCGCGACGCTGCCCTCGCGCAGCGCCCACTGGTCCGCCATGATGCAGGTGGTCGAACGCTGGACCGCCACGCGGCGCGTGGCCGACATCCAGGCCAGGCTCGACGCCGCCGGCGTGCCCTGCGCCGTCTACCACCGGCCCGGCGACGCCCTGCAGTCCGCGCAGCTGCGCCAGCGCGGCCTGTTCAGCGCCGTGCACGACGGCGCCGGGGCCTTCACCGGCGTCAATCCGCCCTGGCGGCTGTCGGCCAGCCGTGCCGAACTCGGCGGTCGCGTGCCCGGCGTCGGCGAGCACGGCGCCGAGTTGCTGCGCGAGCTGCTCGGCGTCGATGCCGACGGCTACCGGCGCCTGGGCGAGGCCGGCGCATTCGGGCCGCCGGGCGCCTGAGCGGGCACCCGGAACGGCACCCGCATCCACGGCCCGCACGGGACCGGCACGGGACGGGTGCCTCGTCGACGGCGCAGCGACCAGGAAGGGGCACTGGCTCGGCCCGCGATCGGCCCCCGATCGGCCCCCGATCGGTCCGAGATCGGCCTGCCGGGTCGCACGCGCACCCGGCGGATGCGGCTACAGGTCCGTCAGCATGCCCGTCGACGTCGCCTCGGCCGCCAGCTTGCCGTCGGGGTTGTAGAGCGAGGCCTCGAGAAAGGCGACGCGCCGGCCGCGCCGGATCACGCGCGCTTCGACGCGGCCCTCGCCCGGCCCCACGCGCTCGTAGAAGCTGACCTTGATCTCCAGGCTGACGACGGTCTGCGCATGGTCCGTGGCGTGGATCACCGCATGGGCCATCGCCGCGTCGAGCCAGGCGGTGATGAAGCCGCCTTGTGCGATGGTGCCGTTGGTGTGGCAGTACTCGCGGCGCACGGTGAAGGCGCCGGCCAGCACGCCGCGGGCGGCGTCCCATCCGGTCACGTGGAAGTTGCCCATCGACTCGCGCAGCGCCTGTCCCGAGCGGATGCGTGCGTCCAGGTCGTCGTCCATGTCGTCCCTCGGCGGCTGCGATGCCGCTGATTCTGGCCGCTGGCGCCCGTGCCGGCCGGTCAGGCCATCGCCAGGCCGCTCAGCCCTCGCGCAGCGCCATCAGGCACTCCTGCGTCGCACTGGCCACCAGGCGACCGGCGCGGTCGTGCACCCGGGCCACCGACAGCCCGCGCCCGCCGGCGGCGGCGGGGCTGCGGCTGTCGAAGTGCAACCAGCGGTCGACGCGCACCGGGTGGTGCAGCCAGATCGCGTGGTTGAGACTGGCGACGTACAGGCGGCCGCGGCCGTCGAGTTCGCGCAGGTGGGCGCCGGGTGCCGGGTAGTTGAGCCACCAGTCCGACAGATAGGCGAAGGCCGCCGCATGCAGCACCTCGTCGTCGGGCATGGCCTGCGTCAGGCGCAGCCAGAAGCGCAGGTGCGGATCGGCCGGGTCGAGCGCCAGCCCGCCGGGCTGCGGCGGGATGCGGAAGTCGAGCATCGCGCGCTCGGGCAGCTCGTAGCCCAGCACGCGGTGCGCCGCGGCCAGCTCGCCGGCCGGCAGCTCCGTCGGGCGCGGCAGCCGCTCGGGGTCTTCGTCGGCCGCGAAGCCGGGCGACACGCCGTGCGCCGGCGCATCCAGGGGCAGCGCGAAGCTGACCTGGGCATCGAAGACCAGGCGATCGGCCCCCTGCGCGCCGCGCACGTGGCGCGACGAGAAGCGCTTGCCGTCCTGCAGGGCGGTCACCTGCAGCTCGATGGCCTCGTCGTGCAGGGTGCCCTGCAGGAACAGGAACTGCATCATCGTCGGCGTGCGCCCGGCGGGCACGCTGGCGGCCGCGGCCATCAGCGCCTGGGCGAGGATCTGCCCGCCGTACGCCCGGCCGTGGGCGTTGATGTCGCCCAGCTGCGTGCGCCACCGCATCGCACCGGCGGGCTCGAGGCGCAGCAGCTCGACCAGGTCATGCCGGTCCCAGGGCGGCACCTTCATCGTGGCCCCCGGCGCTGCAGCCACGCCCGGCCCTCGCCGGCCGCGAGCGCGGCGTGGGTCCGCAGCCCGTCGGGCACGCCGGCGACCGCGGCGCCGGTCGGCAACCGGGCGGCCACCGTCGGTGCCGGCCTCAGCATCCGCGGAACGCCGGCTTGCGGCGCTCGAGCATCGCGGCCACGCCCTCCTGCGCGTCGGCGCTGCCGGCCACGCGCGCCAGGGTCAGCGCCTCGTCCTCGAGCTGCGCGGCCAGCGGCGTCTGCGCGGCCTTGTGGAACAGCCGCTTGATCTCGCCATAGGCCAGCGTCGGGCCCTGCGCCAGGCGCCGGGCCAGCGCCAGGGCCTCGTCCTGCAGCTCGGCGTCGGGCACCACGCGGTCCACCAGGCCGGCCTGCAAGGCCTCGTCGCTGGACAGCAGCTCGGCCAGCAGCACGAAGCGCCGCGCACGCGCCGGACCCATGCGGGCGGTGAGCGTGGCGCTGGACCCGCTGTCACAGCTGAAGCCCAGCTGCGCGAAGGCCGATCCGAAACGCGCCGCCTGGCCGGCCAGCACCACGTCGCAGCCGGCCATCAGCCCCAGGCCGCCGCCCATCGCGAAGCCTTGCACCGCGGTGACCACCGGCACCGGCAGGTGCCACAGGCGCTGCAGGCCCACGTGCAGGTCGGCGGTCCACTGGCGCACCAGCGGTCCCAGCCGGTCGCGCACCGGGGCGAAGGCCTTCAGGTCGCCGCCGTAGCTGTAGTTGGCGCCGTCGGCGCGCAGCAGCACGGCGCGCACGCCGGCGGTGTCCCACAGCGCGGCGACCACCTGCTTGAAGTCGCGCGTGAAGTCGCCATCGATGGGATTGCCGCGCGCGCCCTGGGTGAGCTGCACGGTGGCCAGGCCGTCGGCCAGGTCGACACGGATCGAGGGGGTGGTGATCATGCGCGGGGCTCCAGTCGGGCGCGGGCGGTCGCAGGGGCGAGTGGTGAGAAGGGCATGGGTCGGCACGGCCTCGGGACGCGTGCCGCCTCTCAACTGTACGCTAACGTACGAATCGCCTCGATCCCGGAAACCCCGGATCGGGTCGCGCGACGACTGCCCCTCCCCCGAGCGATGCGCACGGCCGGCGGTGGAGCCTGGCCCTGGTGCTAAGCTGCCCACATGGTCAAGATCGTCGTCCGCTGGCTGCTGCTGGCCGCTGCGCTGCTGCTGGTGGCCCACCTCTACAGCGGCGTCACCGTGGTGAGCTTCGGCGCCGCGATGACGGCCGCGCTGGTGCTCGGTCTGCTCAACACGCTGGTGCGCCCGCTGCTGGTGGTGCTGACCTTCCCGGTGACGCTGGTCACGCTGGGCCTGTTCCTCTTCGTGATCAACGCGCTGATGTTCTACTGGGCCGCCTCGCTGCTGGAGGGCCTGGCCGTCAGGGACTTCGGCGCCGCGCTGATCGGCTCGGTGATCTACAGCCTGTGCGGCGTGGTCATCGACGCGGCGATGGAGCGGCTGTTCGACAACGGCTCGGCGCGCTGAAGGAGCACGGCGCCAGCGGCCGGCCCATGGGGGCGCGTCGGCTCGGCGAACCGATCGGCGCCATCGCAACGACGTTATCGTTGTCGACGGCACCCAGACCGACGAGGAGACGAGCGTGATCCGACATTCCCATCCCGCCAGCGCTCGATGCGCTCTTCTGCGCCACGGCACGCGGGTCGTCTTGCTGGCGATCACCGCCGCGCTGGCCGCCTGTGCTGCGGGGCCCGGCACCCCGTCTTCGGCGCCCCGGGCACCCTTGAACTGCGACGACTCGATCCAGACGTCCTTTCGTCCCGACGCGCTGACCCGCGTCGCGGCCGTGCAGCCGATGAAGAAGGGAGACAAGGTCTTCGTCGCCGACTCGCCCTCGCCGGTGACCCTGGCCGCCGACCTGTGCCTGGTGAAGCTGGTGGTCGGACCGGGCAACCCCGGACCGGCCGATGCGCGCTCGACCTCCGAAGGCATCGGCATCGAGGTCTGGCTGCCCACGCACGCGGCGTGGAACCAGCGCATCCGCAACTATGGCGGCGGCGGCTTCGTCGGCGGCAACCACGTGGTGCCCACCGCGCTGGGGGCCACGGCGCAGACGGCGGTCGGCAGCAAGTACCCGGCGCCGGTGATCGCCGGCATGGGCTACGCGTCGGGCACCACCGATGCGGGGCAGCGCTGGTCACAGAACGGCTCGTTCATCTTCCTGCCCGACGGCCGGCGCAACCTGACGCTGCTGAAGGACTTTGCCGCACGCAGCCTGTACGAGCAGGCGGTGAAGACGCGCGCCCTGGTCGAGGCCTACTACGGCCAGGCGCCCCGCTACAGCTACTTCGACGGCCACTCGACCGGTGGCCGGCAGGGCTGGAAGGTGGCGCAGGAGTGGCCCGAGCTGTACGACGGTTACCTGATCGCCGCGCCGGCCATCAGCACCAGCAGGTTCGGCCTCGGCTCGTTCTACCCGCAGGTGGTGATGAAGACCGACCTGGGGTTCAGCGCCGCCGACCCCGGCTTCGCCGCGGCCCACTTCAGGCAGAAGGTGGAAGCGGCCAACCGGCGCGCGGTGCAGGCCTGCGACAAGGAGCAGCTGGGCTTCCTGCTCGATCCCTTTGCCTGCAGCTACTCACCGAGCCGCGACGCCGCGGCGCTGTGCGCCGGAGTGGCCGGCCAAGGGGTGACCGGCAGCAACGCCGACCCCAGGACCTGCCTGAACCTGAAGGAGGCGCAGGTCATCGACAAGCTGTGGTACGGCATCACGCGAGACGGCAGCCACGACCCGGCGCAGAGCGCCCGTGCGCGCAGCGGCGTCGAGCTGGGCGCGCAGCAGCT
>WBZL01004963.1_pt1 | contig 11233 bp, 11 predicted proteins | sample 5204291 | NCBI WGS metagenome assembly WBZL01 (sample SAMN12344345, study PRJNA552823) | activated sludge metagenome | biome: Activated sludge suspended growth; feature: Nitrification reactor; material: Wastewater; isolation source: activated sludge from nitrification reactor of wastewater...
ACCGGTAACGGCCCTTGCTGTACCGGGTGAAGTCGTAAGCCCACCCAGCCCGCACCATCGCGCCGGACAGGTCGAGGCCATCCACCGAGCAGCGCGCCACAATCCGGTTATAGCTGCGCTCCTGTCCCACCTGTGCGCATTCGACCGCCCGACCGCCAACCAGACCGGCCAGCGCTTCCCTTGCCGCCGCGCCCCCGTCATAGGTGTGTTCGTCGCGCAGGCACATTGCGCCGAGTTCGGGCGCATCCATGCCCCACAGGCGGACGCGCTGGCCGTCCAGCCGCAGCGTGTCCCCGTCGTGGATGACTTGGCCGGCAAAGACCGGCCAGGTCATCGAGAGGACAACCAGAAACAGCGTCCAAAGCCTCATTTCTGGCCTACTCGCCACTTTCCGCAGACTGCCGTAAAGCTAGGAAAGCTTCTTTAAGACTTTGACTAACGGCAGAATCTGGCTCCATCAGAACCAGCGTTTGATAAGCGTTCAGATAATCAGCCCGCAGACGGTGAAACAGATGAAGGAAGTGGCGCAAAAACCCGATGCAATCCAGAATCGCTATCTCTGTTCCATCCATCTTCTCGTAGAACGATGCCGAGTACTCAGCTACAACCGGATCAATTACGTCTGTCGTTACGAATAGATAGTTATGAATTCGTTTCGCTGCTCTAGCTATCTTTGTCACAGCCGCGTCAATATCATCATGTGTAACCCGCTTCATTTTCATTTCGTAAGCCGTCACTACCGAGTCATCATCGACAAGGCAGATTTCCACATCACCAAGCGAGCCAGTTTGTAGGTCTGCCGCGTTGTGCGAGTTCAGCGGCAACATACTTTCCGCAAGCCGCGTTCCTGCTGCCTCGTAGGCTGCCGCCACAACCAGCACCGGCAAACGGCTTGCGTTTTTACAGACAAGATGCTGGCTAATTAGCGTTACGATTGCTTCTGACGACAGTGGCAAACCACCTTCCGCACGTTCCAAAGCCTTTAACAGAGATTTCATGCGTGCCAGCTTTTCATCACGCATTTGCAACAGTACTCGTATTGTTTCCACGAACACCGCCTCAGCCGTCACACGATTTTCCGCTACATCCTCTAGCAATTGAAGCGTCTTTATGTAGAGATCACGAGGTCTGCCGACAAGCTCACGCTCAGTTGTCAGCGCATGGTCTATGTTGCGTAACGTAGGCGTTAGGAATGCCGTAGTAGGATTTACAGGAAACCGGTGTTCATTGATAAACTTTGTTAAGTACCGCTCATCATAAGTTCGCCCAGAAAAGCTGTCACTCCCACCTATCTCTGTATATGGTTTCCGCGGATCAACCTCTGGATGATGCAACTTTCCAAGCAAGCAAGACATTAGCAACCGCACACCGGCGCGGTTGCTCGTGCAGCGACAGACGTAATCAATCCGCTCCCCAATAGCACCGTCTTTAATAGAAGAGGTATTGCGGCTAGAACTGGCTTTGGCATAGAGGCCTTCCAAGATTTCCACAGGCGTCATTCAAAAAGCCCCTTATCGCCCTTCAACTCATAATTTGTCCAGAGTACCTCTTGCCGCGACCCCTTCGTTGAATGAATAGTTTTGTCTGCGCCCAGAGTTTTTTTCCACCTATCTGGCTTAAACAGTTCGTCCATCAGCGGATGGTCATAACCAGACACCGCAACCATCCCCTTACATTCGTTCGCAGTCTCTGCGAACTCACGGTGTTGGTCTTCATCCATTTCAAAACCGTATGCTTTAGCATCCCCACGGGTAGCATGTAGATACGGCGGGTCACAGTAGAACAACGTTTTGTTGCTGTCATACAGTCGCATTACATCAACAGCCGGACGGTTTTCAATTTGAACACGAATCAGACGCTGTGCAATTTCGTCCAGCGCATCCACCCCTCCCAGCCATCGTGAAACAACACCCGACATGCCTGCCCGGCTTGTATCCTTGCAGTTTGCCCACCTCCCAAGGGAAGCGGTTTGAGCTAGCCCCGTGCGTGTTTGACGGGCCTTAATGTAAAACCGCCTTGCCCGCTCCACGTCGCTAATACCATGTGTGGCACCGTAAATAGCACGGTGGTATTCCTCGCGGGAGAACGGAGTCAAAGAAATACTACGGATCAACTCATCGTGCCGGTCGCGTAGAACGCGAAAAAAGTTCACCACGTCACCATCAATGTCGTTGTACGTTTCCACTGGTGACGGCTCCCGATTGAGCAGTACAGCCCCAGAACCGGCGAACGGCTCACAATAGTGATGACACTTTGGAAGCAGCGGTGCTAACCAATCCAGATGCGAGAACTTTCCCCCATACCACCCAAACACAATCAGCCGTCGCCGCCGCCGACCCCGCAGGTAAATAACGTTTGCCTGTTCTGGTTCAGGCCCCTCGTCAAGATACAGCGGTGACACCCCCCGCTTCCCACGCGCCCCTGTTGCGGGTACCAATTCCACTGACTTTTTGCTCACTTCCCTAGCCATCCTGTCCTCCGTTATTTCTCACCCAAACACTATCTACATCACAACTCGTCCATTGTCCCCTATCCCGAGACTTTCCGCGTTTTGCCCCCTTCATCAAGGCTTCGCCTGCAATCCGCACCGCAGGACAGAAGGGCGCGGGGAGGCATTGACGCACCCACACTTGTTATGATACAAAACGTATTGTTATATCGCAATCACGCAATATCACAATACCACAAACGAGAGGCTACAACCATGCGCACCCTAGCGATAGTCAGCCAGAAAGGCGGTTGCGGCAAGACAACCTTAGCCGTTCATTTGGCTGCATATGCTCGACAACAAGGCTTGCACCCTGCCATCGTCGATTTAGACCAGCAGGCCAGCGCCTACAAGTGGAATGCCCGCCGTGCGGAAGGCAACGAGCTGAGCCCGAAACTCGACGCCACCCAAGCGACCGCCGACAAGCTCGAACACCTCAAGAAGCTAGGCATCGAGAACGGGATTGATCTGCTCATCCTTGACACCGCCCCCCATGCCAACAGGGAAGCCGCCTTAGCCGTGCAGAGCGCCGACGCTGTTCTCATCCCATGTCGCCCCGCCACCTTCGACCTCGACGCGATGGTTTCCACTTTGGTCATCGTCAGAGCCACCGGAAAGCCCGCAGCAATCGTTCTCAACGCAGCAAGGCGTGGCAAGCGCAAGGTCGCCGAAGCGCGGGAAGCCTTGGAGAGCATCGGAGCAACCGTCCTGCAGACCGTCGTGCATGATTGGGTCGCACTTGAGGATGCCTTGGTCGATGGTCGTGCCGTGCATGAATACGACCCGCAAGGCAAGGCCGCCGAAGAAGTTGCATTGTTATATCGTGATGTCACAATGATGCTTGTTACCACCAAGCAGAAAGAGAGAACCACCGTATGACCCAGCCACGTCAAAAAATGAACATTGCCGGAGCCGGAGCCTTCACCGAAGCCGCCAAGGCCGTCAATCCTGCCCCAGCCGAGCCCAAGACCAAGACCCCAGCAACTAGAACCGGGCGGGTAGCCTTACCGTTTTGGGTTCCAGCGGCAGCACGTCAGCAACTCAAACACACTATTACCGACCTCCACCTGACCGCCCAAGAAGCATTGACTGAGGCCCTCAACGAGTGGTTTATAAAGCACGGCAAGCCGCCTATTGCCTAAGCGAAGGAGGGGGAAGCATGACCGAACCGCAACCAGACAAACTCTTCGCAAGCCTCGAACGCTTGAAAGAAACCGCCCGCCAGCGCGAACGCGCCGAGCTAATTCAGCTTCCGCTCTGGCCCGAGGCCAAACGCGGCACCCCAAACAGTTTCATCCGGTCAGCACTGTTCTCTGCCATCCACAGCAAAGACAGAACCTACATTGACGGTGCCACCCTCTATAGCCAACAGGGGATCACCATCAAATACACCGGCCAGCAACTCAACCAAGAGGACTTAACCTTATGGGAAAACTTGGTTCATTTGGCAAAGGCGCATCCGCTCGGCAACGTCTGCTCCTTCACGGCCCACGGTATCCTAAAACTTCTCGGCTTGAACACGGGAGGCGATGAACACCAGCGCCTACACAAGGGCATAACCCGGCTTAACGCCTGTTCGGTGCAGATCACGCACGAAGGAAAAACGTACTTTGGCGCGCTCATAAAGTCAGGCATCAAAGACGAACTAACCAGCCATTACACCATTGAGCTGAACCGCGAATTGATACGCCTGTACGGGGAAACTCAATGGACTGCCATCGACTGGCAGCAGCGCCTAGAACTGCGCCGCAAACCCCTAGCGCAAGCCCTCCATGCCTACTACAGCAGCCACCGGACACCGTACCCCGTCAAGCTGGCGACCTTGCAACGCCTGACGGGAAGCCGCACAGCAAGGACGTTTGAATTCAAGAGGCTTTGCCGCGCCGCTTTAGATGAACTCGTAAGAATCGCTTTCCTGAACGGCTATAGCATCGAAGGCGACACCGTGACGGTGAAACGTGTTGCCACCCTGCCACGCAGCGAATAGGCACGGGGTTCAACACATGAAAGCACGGGGTTCGACACATAAAGGCACGGGGTTCGACACATGAGGCACGGGGTTCGACACATGCAAGGCACGGGGTTCGACACATGCAAGGCACGGGGTTCGACACATAACTTTAGTTGTTAGTAAGTGTATTTGTCTATTTACAATCAAACACTTATCCATATCTCGCCTCTTGGCCTAATCTTTCTTTAATCTCTTTCTAATAAAAGAAGGCGGCACGGGGTTCGACACATGCCGGCCAACCACGCCTCGGGTACCCTTCACCTCTCACAAGAGATCGGCCTGCGGCCTCAGAGTAACCAATCCATCGAGCGCCCGGCCAGAGGCCGGACGGAGACAACCAAGGTCGCCCACCCGACCCTTGCAGCATCCGAAGAAGCCCACGGCTACCCACCCTCAGAAAAGCGGTTTAGCAGAAAGGGCCTGAGCCTACCGACCGTCTGCGCCAAAACCACACGCCAGCCCTTCAGACAGGCCAGCAACAAGAGAAGAGGCATTCGAGGAAGGCACGACCCACTATCACCCAAAAGACGCTGTAGCCCTCCCGGATGCATTGCAAAAACGATCCTTTATGCAACGCCAACCCGACCCGTGCTTTGCAAGGGCTTGCGCATTGCAAAAAGGTATTGCACTATTGCGCCGAATGGCAACAGGGATTTGCAACCATGCGCTTCGGCTACGCCCGCGTTTCTACCCAAGAACAGGACACCGCACTTCAGATCGGCGCGCTTGAGGCTGCCGGGTGCGAAAGGGTCTTTCAGGAGAAGGCTTCCGGGGGGCGCTGGGATCGCCCGGAGCTGCACCGGCTCTTCGACCACCTGCGCAAGGGTGACGTGCTGGTAGTGTGGAAGCTCGACCGGCTGTCCCGCTCCCTCAAAGACCTGCTGCTGATCCTCGAAAAGCTGAAAGGGGCAGGGGCCGACTTCCAGAGCCTCACCGAGGCCATTGATACCGCCACCCCTGCCGGGCGGATGATGATGCAGATTGTCGGTTCCTTCGCCGAGTTCGAGCGGGCCATGCTCCGCGAGCGCACCCGCACCGGGCTGGACGCCGCCCGGCAGGAAGGCAGGGTAGGGGGGCGTCGCCCGAAGCTTTCCCCACAGCAGCAGAAAGAGGTTATCGACCTGGTGCAGTCAGGCCGCAAGACCGGGGCCGACGCCGCCAGGTTGTTTCGGGTACATCCCTCGACCGTGGCGCGGTTGCTCGCCAAGGCAGGTCAGCACACTTAGTTGTTGTGCGAACGAATCCAACCAACCTTTTTTCAGCCTTTGAATATGACCATACCATTAAAATTTTTAATTGGGCAGAAGCAAAAATTTTTGAAACACTGAAATCTAGGTTGTCTCCGCAAAGAAAACCTACACTCTTTCCATCCTAGCAGTCGCTATACACATAGGGGAATAACGAATGAAAAATAAAGTCATCGCGGTTTCCATATTTTTGTCCACAGCATTTTTTCAGTCGGCATTCGCCGCACCAGCCACTCGCGTAGAAGTGAAGCCAAGTGCTATTTTCATTTATGCCAATAACCAAGAAGATCGAGCTTATACATGCTCCATTTCATATACTTGGTCACACGACGACTACGGAACACGTAAATCGGACACAGTTAATGCCACTGCTGTTGTCAATCCAAAATTCAATGGAGTAATTCACTCGCTTACAGGCTCATACGTACGAGTGCAGCTCGAGGGTGGCGCATCCATTAGCTGTAATTAACAGCGCAGCCTAAGTACGGTGGTGCTAGTCTAGCTACGTGTAGCTTATTCCTACTATTTCTAGCTGCCGAGTTTTTCTATAAAAAGCTAGATTCGTTTAACTTTTCTAAACCAAAATTTTCGGAGAATCTTATGAAAAATATCGTCGGTGCCATGGTTTTATTTCTTTCGGCTGTTGGTACAGTCCAAGCAGCTGACGTTACCAAATTTTGCGTTGGTGAACACCAAGGTAACTGTGAGTCTGGCATGGCGTGGTATCCATGCGGAACCAACACTGACGCTGTTGCTCGACAGATATGCACAGTACGAACTCAAGATGGCAATAAGGTCCTAGATCACACGATTCGGATGCTTTCCACTAAAGAAGGACACCGGTGTGGCTATACTGTACTTCTAGTAGAGTGCAGGTAAAAAAAGGCCGCTCGAAAGCGGCCTTTTTTCCGTTGCCTTCGGGGGGCAGGGCGGCTATCTCTGGGGAATGCAGCAGCCCCAGCCCGACCCCGCCCCCGCCCCCGCCGTCCGCTTCACCATCTACGACCCCTTCGCCGAGTGCCTCTACTGCCGCGCCAGCTTCAACGCAGCCGCAGCGGTCGCCGACAAGCTCGGCTGCACCTTCATCGTCGAAGTTCGGGCCGACGACTTGCTGAACCCTTCTGCGGTACTGGCACGTTACCGCAAGGACGAAACCGGCCAGTGGCAGACCCAGACACCGCCTCGGCCTGCTACACAAGACAGACCGGCGCTCCCGTAGAGCGCCGACCCCTTATTCCCTTATGTGCTGATGACCACCACCAGTCCAGCAATGACAACCACAATGCACAGCCGAACGAAAGCGTTAAACCCAACGTGATTCTGCCCCTTGCACGCCGCACTCGCAGCGTAGGCGACGAACCCAAAAAGAATTAGCGCAAGAATAGACACTGCTGCTCCCGGGGAGCGCGCAGCAAGTTCGAGGAACTGCTTGAGGGAGGGGACTAGTGCATTCATGTGGTGCGCTCCTTTGCGTGGTCACTGAAACTCGTGGACGAAACTGTCCCTATGCGGAACAGTCCGGAGTCAGCGACCAAGGAACCCACACACTTGCGGGAGACTTGACCGAGCTTCTGTATTGGAAGCTCGCGAACATTCTATCAACTTCGGTTCCCAAGTCAACGACCACCCCGATACACTAAAACTACACGTAGGGTACTTGCTTTTGTTGTAGATTGTAGTAATATGTAGCGTATTACTTACTACGCATTACAAAACATCATGGCGATTACCAAAGACAGGATTTTTGAAGTGGCCGAGGCGATGGACGCCGCCGGTCAGGTTCCCACCCTTGCCGCCGTGCGCAAGGCCATCGGGGGCGGCAGCTTCACCACCATTTCCGAAGCAATGACCGAGTGGAAGGCGAACAAGGCCGCCAAGGAAACCCCGCTGCGCGAACCGGCCCCCCCGGCGCTGGCCGAGCGGCTGACCGAGTTCGGGGCCGAACTGTGGGCGATCGCCCTCGACCTGGCTAACCGCAGGCTGGCCGCCGAGCGGGAATCGCTCGACGCCGCCCGCGTTCAACTGGAAGCCGAGAAGCAGGAAGCGGCAGAACTGGCCGACCAAGTGACCGGCGAACTCGAAACCCTGCAAACCAAGCTGGCCGCGCTGGAAGCCGCCGAGCTGGCCGCCCGCACCGAAGCCGTGGGCCTGCGCGAGCAACTGGCCAAGACCGGCGAACGGGCGGCAACCGCCGAGGCCCGCGCCGGAGAAATCGAAAAGCGCGCCGACGACCTCAACGCCGAGCTGCAGCGGGTCAATTCCCAAAACGCCGAACTGGTGAAGGCACTGGCCGGAGCGGCCAAGAGGCCGGACGAACCCAAAGCCTCCAGCTCCTGAAACCACCGACAGTTTTCTCTCCCGACATCCCGACACGTAAAGGGGGGCGTGACCATATCGCAGTCTGGCGCCAGCCGCTGCGCGGCCAGAGCGGTAAAGGGGTAAAGGCTTCGCCCCGTACTCGCTTCCGCACCCCCCAAGCGGGGGGTTTGTGCAGCTCCGTGCGGCCCCTTGACCGTGGCGCCAGACTGCAATCTGGCCACGCCATTGGCAACACAAACAAAGGAGAGACTGCCATGAAGACCACTACCACCAAGTACACCACCCCCCTTTACGTCAAGGATGGTTCCCCGGAGGCGGATTTTGTCCAGCGCTTCGAGGGCTGCATGACCAGCGTTTGGGTGTTTCTCGACGATAACGGCCTTTTTTTTGAACACCCCCAACTGAAAGCCGACTGGCAGGAAATGGAGCAGTATTGGGATAAGCGCCCCTTCCTCCGTTCCCCCCCGCGCCGCCGTGCCCACTTGTCCTGCCGGGTACTCTACAGGGTCTTCCGCTAACCCGCACCGGCACCGGCCCCCCCACCGGGGGGGCCGCAGCGGCTTGCAAAAGGGGCTTGCCGGGTTGGCCCGACGCAGTTTAGCCTTTGCGTATGGCCACTCCGCAGCACGACGCCGGAATCTCACCCAAGCGACGCTTCTACCACGTCGCCAAGCATCCCGACCCCGACCGCCGCACCCCGCAACGCGGTACGACAGGCCGGGTCAAGAAAACCCGGCACCGCCGTACCCGGTCAGCTTCCCGTTCAAAGCCTCGGGTCGTCCCATAGCCCATCGAGCGCCCGGTTCTCGAAGTAGGGCATCTTCTCGATTTCCAGCGCCCTCAGACCGTCCAGAAAAACCAGAGCGAGGCCGGAGCCATCCGGCCTCGCAGCGTATTTAAGGGCGATTTCATCGGGAGTGAGAAGGGCACGGGCCGACGCCCCTTTGCCCTTCGACTGCGCAAAGTCGCCGACGACGCCCGACAGCGTCGCGGTTTCCACCGTGCTGATGCCGCTGGCCTTGCTCACCAGCTCGCAGGTTGCCGGGTCGGAGACGGCGAACACCATCCGCGCCCCGGCATTGTTCCAGAAGGTCGGCGCCGCCCGGCCATAGTGCCGCTCGACCTGCCCCCAATCCTGAAACACCGACCACACCTGCACCCCGTAGCCAGCCGCCAGCCCGACCGCTTTTTCCACGACCTCGAAATGTCCCAGCGTCGCCAGCTCGTCGAGGTAGAACTGCACCGGGCGGCTCAGCGGGTTTTGCCGGGTCAGCAGCCCGTCAAGCGCGCTATGCGTGACCAGCCGCAGCCAGCGGGCAAAACTGACAAAGTAGGGCAGGGGCAGGCAGACGAAGACCGACAGCGCCTCGCCGCGCTCCCACGCCGAGAAGTCCGCCGCGTGATTGGCCGCCGCCATCGAGCGGCGCATGGCCGGGTCATCCAAAAACGCCGTATGGGTGCGCGCCGTCGAAATAATCGACCCGCGCTCGTCGCTAGGCGTCCCCATCAGCCCTTTCGCCCAATCCGCAACGATGCAGTCGAAGGCCGTATTCTGTTCCATTGCTTCCAGCGTGCTGACGCCGGTTGGCTGGCCGTCCTTGTCGTATTGCGGCGCGAAGGTGCCGGACAGCAGCCGCCGGACTTGCACCAGGTCGCGGTCTTCCGGCTCCGCCGCGGTGCAGACATGCAGAATCAGCATGGTCAGCAGGGTGCGGGCGTTGTCGCTCCAGTGGCTGTCCTTGCTGTCCCCGGCGGTCATTACCAGCGCCGAGGCCAGCGCCGCCGCTTCCGTTGGCAGCGAATCCCCGGCCAGCCGCGCCAGCGGGTTGAAACCGCTGGCTGGCAGCCGGGAAGACCCGAAGGGGTCAAGCACCACCACCGGCCCCCGTGCGCTGCGGGTGCGGAAGGTGGCGCGGGCGTTCTCGCCCTTCGGGTCGAGAACGAAGACCCCGCCCCCGTAGGTCAGCAGGTTCGGAATGATGTAACTGGTTCCCTTGCCGCCGCGTGTTCCGGCAATCATCAACACGTGTTTGTGCAGCCCGAAGCGCAGCGACTGCGCCGGGCCGGATTTGGCGGCTTCCCCGGCCCGAGCGCCGAACGGGTTGCCCAGATCGACCCCGGCCCCTTGGCTGGCTTGCGCCGCCGCCAAGGCTTGCGCCGGGGTCGCAAAACCCGCCGTGCCGAGGTCGGCCAGCGTCGCCTGCGGCACCGGCTTGCCGAGCATCCGCAGCCAGAAAAACTTTGCCCGCGCCCAAGCCTGTTTCAGCTCCTCCCAGACCTGCTCGATGTACAGGAACTTCCCGAGGAAGCGCAGCGGCCACTCGACGAACAGCTTGCCGACCCCCATCATCACCAGCGCCGGAACCACGGCAGGCAGCAGCGGCCACGCCAGCAACAGCAGGGCGATGACCAACGGCACGGAAATAATCAGCCCCAGCGTCAGACCGGCCAAAGGCAGGGCGACCAGCGGCTTTTGCCACCATGACAGCGACTCCCAGAACACGCCCCAAGCCAGCCGGGAAGCGCTAAAGCCTCCAGCCGCTATACTTGGCGGTTTGTCCCGCCCGGTTGCCGCCTTGTATTCGCTTTCCGACACATCGGCCTGCTCCTTGAGCGAGCAGTCGGCCAGCACCATCACCCAGCCGTCGCCATTCACCAACGACGCGCCGACCCGGTGGGCCGGGGGTTTGCCGGGACAGGCCTCGCCCGGCTTGTAGGTTTTTCCGCTGAACATCCAGAACGCCAGCAGCAGCACCAGCAGCCCGCCGCCAACCGCAATCACCCAGCCAGTCCGGCGTCCCCCCGGCAGGGCGCTGGCGGCCTGCACCAGCTCATCGACTTTCTTGCTCATGTTTTTGTCCATTCACCCTTGTTGAAAATCCTAGCCGGGGGGGAGGCTCACGCGCAGCGTGAGGGGGGCGCGGCAATGAGCGCCCCCAGCGTTCCGCCAAAAGCCCGGTCGTCCCCCACCCGCAATTTTCCCTGAAAACGGTGTGCCCATGCCCGGACTGCCCAGCGCTTCCGCAGTAGCTCCGTCCTATCGTCTTCACCCTTGCCGAAAATCCTAGCCGGGGGGAGCCCACGCGAAGCGGGGGCCGGGGGGCGGCAATGAGCGCCCCCGCCCGGCGCTTGCGCCGGGAACCCGCTGGGGCCGGCTCGACCGGCTCC
>WBZL01004964.1_pt1 | contig 11233 bp, 8 predicted proteins | sample 5204291 | NCBI WGS metagenome assembly WBZL01 (sample SAMN12344345, study PRJNA552823) | activated sludge metagenome | biome: Activated sludge suspended growth; feature: Nitrification reactor; material: Wastewater; isolation source: activated sludge from nitrification reactor of wastewater treatment...
AAAGTATGACCGTTTACGGTAAGCGTTGCCTGATTGTCGCAGTCCCCGTTTCCAAAGTTTAAAAATGAAACCCAATGAGAGTTTGCAGGCAGGTTTGCTCTTACCGTTTTGATAACGCCTTTCACAATCCAGCGGCAGGAAACTCTGCGTATTAATGGCTCGGTAATAGTTGATTCCCAGCGCACAAGCAAATTTCCTCTTCTTACTTTTCCAGTAGCGGTTCCGTCATAAATTTTATATACATCATCTCTTGGAGTGGGGGTGGCCATACCATCAATTTGCAACACACTGCGACTGCTATTCCATTCAATATAATTGCCACTGGGTTTGGTGAGCTTTCCATCAATTACTTCAATTCTGTATCTTCTTACAATGTTTGGCGGCTGCGATGTATTGGTAATCTTATGTGTTCCTTCAACCTTTACACTATCAATATAAAAGCCATCAAATGTGGTAACAGCCATTGCACCCGGATTGAGCAATCGGTCGGTATATTCTGAAATAATTTTTCCGCGGCGAATATGTCCATCGGGTCCTGGGCAACCCGTGTTTCCAAAATCAATAACCACTCTCACCGGAAATGGAGTATTGTTGGGATGCGTAATGGTAACAGTAAAGCATCTGAGGGCGGGGTTCAGCGTATCAGGCCGGCCATAAAAAACACCGGAGCCTTCCATGCCTACATCATTATTTACACCCATAACATCATCAAAGGTTTCAGAAAAAATATTTTCTGCTTCACCACTTGCTTCTGTAGATGCCTGCGCCAGTTCCTGCTCCTGTGCATCTGTATTGGTACTACTGGTTTCTTTACTACACGAAAAAAAGATAAAACTGACGAAAAGTGCAGTTGCAAGAAATATTGCAAAGGGCTGATTGCGACAATTCATAATCCGGGTTTTGGGTTGAAGGAAAATGCAAATACAAGGCTAAGAAAGATATTATTCAATGAGGTTTAAGGGTACAGTAAACTTTTTTTACTGACTTTTGCTTGCAAAGTAGTTCAGCATGAATTTGATAGATACACATGCTCATGTTTATGTAGATGAATTTGAAGCAGATACGACAGAAATACTGCAAAGGGCGAGAGCTGCAGGTGTTTCAAAAATTTTGATGCCGGCAATTGATCGGGCTACACATACGGTCTTATTGGCGCTGGAAGCAAAACATCCTGATTTATGTGTGAGCATGATGGGTTTGCATCCCTGTTCTGTCAAAGAAAATTATAAAGAAGAGTTGCAAGCAGCATCAAAATTATTGGCCTCCCGAGAATTTATTGCGGTAGGGGAAATAGGACTTGATTTTTATTGGGATAAAACATTTGTAAAAGAACAAGTGGATGCTTTTCATCAGCAGCTTGACTGGGCTTTGCAGTATGATATTCCCGTTTCCATACATTCCAGAAGCGCAATGGATGAATGTATTGAAATAGTAGCACAGCATCAACAAGGAAAACTAAAAGGTGTGTTTCATTGTTTCTCAGGAAATGAAGTGCAGGCAAAAAGAATTATAGATTTAGGTTTTCATTTGGGCATTGGCGGGGTGGTAAGTTTTAAAAACTCGGGACTGGATAAAGCGATTGCGAATATTCCCATAAAAAATATGGTACTGGAAACCGATGCACCCTATCTGGCACCTGTTCCCTTCAGGGGGAAAAGAAACGAACCTGCTTATTTGAAATATGTAGTGGAGAAATTATCATCAATTTTCAGTTTAGGCATTGATGAAGTGGCTAATGAAACAACTGCTAATGCGGAGAAGTTGTTTGGGGTGGGGCAAGGAATTAAGAATTAATGCTACTCGTTAAAGGAAAAAACTGCGAATGAAAAAGATTTCATTGTTATTGTTTTTTCTACCTTAATCTTATGAAAGTATTTGATTTATAAGTAGATGAGTAGTTTTAAAACCACTTTTGTGAAAATGGTGCCAGAGCTTTATTTGAATATTTTTTGCCTTACCAAATTTGATACTGTCAAAAGTCATTAGTTATGCAATCACAAATTAATTCACCAGATTTTTTATTCCTTTTAGAAACCTATCACTCAGTCTTTTCTTTTCAGTTATAATCTCAGCATCAGCCGGCAGATCATCTGAAAATAAAATAGGTTTCTTGTAGTTTGTTACAAGACCATTTGGTAACCATACTTTTGCCAGATAGCCACTATCTGTTTTTATTTCTTTTATGTATTCAATCCTTCCCGTTACACTTCCATATTCCTGGGCCGGATAACCGGAAAATTTTAAAAGCACTTCCTGACCTGGTTTTACCTTTCCAAATCCTGATTGTGGAATAAGCATTTCTGCAAAATATTTATCTGTCTTGTTTGTTACAAATCCAATGAGTTGGTTGGGTTGTAGCAATTGATTCTCATCCAAAAAGCCTGCATAAATAAATTTCCCATTTTCCGGTGCAGTTAATAAGAATTTTTGCTTCCAATCTTCAATAGCACTGCGATATGCAAATAGCGCCTGAATAAAAATGGCACGTTGTTGTGTTATCTGGTTGTCTAATTCTAACATTTCTTTTTGCAAAGCATGTTGCTGACTTTGATTGCCTATAATGGATGCATTGAGTTGGGGTATCACCATCTTTTTATTAATTAACTGGCTTTGTTGTCCTCTGTATTCTATGTCGTTAATAAGAGTTTCATTGTGCAATGTGTCATGAACATTGTAATTCTGTATAGTAATGGCAAGGTCTTGCTGTTGCAATTCTTTTTGTTGTAAAAGAGTTTGTAATAGTTTTTTGGTATTTGCCAGATCTCTGTTCAACATTTGTTTTTTGGTAACGTAAAAACCGGAATTGAGATAGTCTTTAAATGTAATATAGGCCTGCATAAATCCCTGATGCGTTGGTTGTAGTTCGCCCATCATGGAAAATGAATGGTTTGTAGATTTCCAGAAACGAGGTATTTCTTCCAGTCGGTTGCTGTCTGCAAAATATTTCAAAGTATCAAGAATGGATGACAGCCTGATTACTTCATCGTGGCTGGCTGTGCTTTCCATATAGCCGATGATATCATTTTTTTTTATCTCCCATCCGTCGCCCATAAAAAGTTTAACAATTCGCCCTCCTGTTTTTGTAATAACCGGCTTTGGTGGATTAATAGAATTTAATTTTGCTCTGGCATGAACAATATCGGGATAATAAATGAAGTAGCTTCCAATGGCCAGAACAACAAGCAGCAAAAAGAATACGGGAATGCCCCAACGGATGATAAGGCCGGGCCTGTGGCTGATAAACTCCCTAAGGTTTTCACTCCTGATGGTTGATTGATTTTGTATTGGCATTTTTAGTTTTTCTTAATAATGTTATGCAATGAGTATTTCGGAATTTTCACCATATAAAGTGCTCAAAAAAAATCAGGAGAACAGGAAACTGAAAAACATGTTGAGTTTGTTAAGTGTGATGTAAAATCTGATTTTGATTCTAAAGCAAATTTATCCCCCCAACTCCAACTGATTTTTTACCAACTTATAATACGCTCCTTGACGCTCCACCAGCTCACCATGTGTTCCTTGTTCAGTTATTTCTCCGTTATGTAATACAATAATATTATCTGCATTTTTAACTGTACTCAGGCGGTGGGCCACCACAACTACTGTTTTATTTTTGAAAAATTCATTCAACTGTTCCATGATTGCGCTTTCATTATTCGTATCTAATGCATTGGTGGCCTCATCAAAAAACAGATACTCGGGATTTTTATATACTGCTCTGGCTATTAATATCCGTTGTTTTTGACCTGCGCTGATACCGTTTCCTTCAGCTCCAATTTTGGTATTGAAGCCCAGTGGCAGACTTTCAATAAAAGGAAGAATATTTGCCACCTTGCAGGCATGAATAAGTCTTTGGTAGTCTTGTTGGTCTTCATTTACAGTAATGTTTTTTGCAATACTGTCATTAAAAATATAGCCATCCTGCATTACACTGCCACACTGCTTGCGCCAAAATCGCGGACTGATGTATTTTAAAGATGATGCACCTACACGTATTTCACCTTTGTAGTTTTCATAAAACCGTAATAACAATTTTAGCAATGTAGTTTTTCCACTACCACTCATGCCTACTATTGCTGTTACCTTTCCTTCGGGTATATGTAGGTCTATATTTTTTAAGACCGGTTCGTTACCTGCACCGGGGTAAGTATAGGAGAGTGCTTCTATGCTTATGCCTTTATCTTCCGGTAGCAAATTAATAAATGATTTTTCTAAAGGCTCTTCATCTTCTAGCCGATGAATTTCATTTAATCGCTCCAGCGATATTTTTGCATCCTGCGCCGATTGTGTAAAACCTATAAGCTGCTCTATCGGGCTGTTCAATTGACCGATGATGTATTGTATTGCCATCATAGCACCCAGCGTAAGCTGGCCATCCAATACTGCTTTTGCCACAAAAAATGTAATGAGAATATTTTTTCCTTCATTTATAAAAAACACACCGGCTTGTTGATACTGGCTTAGCGATAAACCTTTAAAACCAAGTTTGAATAACTGTGCCTGTAAGTTTTCCCATTCCCACCGCTTGGATTGCTCTGCACTGTTCAGTTTTATTTCCTGCATGCCGTAGATAAGCTGCATGGTAGCTGTATTTTCCTTGCTGGCTACCGCAAAACGTTTGATGTCTAATTTTCTTCTGTATTTTAGAAACAACCTGATCCAAAAGAAATAAAGAATACTGCCTATGGCGAATATGAAAAATATGGTTTTATTGTAGAGTAATAGAATGATAGAAAATAAAACAAGGTTTACCAATGAGAACAATACACTTAATGTAGAGCCGGTCAAAAAACCCTCTATGCGTTTATGATCGCCCAGCCGTTGAATGATATCGCCAGTCATCTTAGTATCAAAAAAGCTAATGGGTAGTTTCATCAGCTTAATCCAAAAATCAGAAAGAATTGATGCATTTATATGTGTGCTGATGTATAATAGCAATCTGCTGCGTATAAACTCTACTACCATACGACTAAAAAATAAAACCAACTGAGCAATTAACACTAAGTAAATAAATGGCAGGTCGCCGGTATTGATACCGGTATCTACAATACTTTGGGTAAGAAAAGGAAATATCAGTTGCAGTAAACTGGCTATGCCCATAGCCATAAATACCCGGGCTATATATTGCTTATGCTGAGTGAGATAGCGAAACAGGCGGCTCCAATCTAGTTTTTTGCCTTCAGTAGTTTCATTGTTAATTTCTTTCTCCTCTTCTTGCTCATAAAAAACAGGTGTGGGTTCTAAAAGTAATGCTACACCTAACCCCTCTCCGGTAGTTTCATCCTTTGTGCATATCCATTGTTTGCAAAATTCTTCCTTGCTATAATTGATAATACCACTACCCGGATCTGCTATGCTTACCTGCCTTGCCCTTTTCCATCTTGAAGATGGCGGCATAATGACAACAAAATGATTTTGCGACCAGTGCAGTATGGCAGGTAGTTTCGCTTCGTTTATTAATTCTCTATAAGAAAGCGTTACCCCTTTTGTACCAAACCCTATTTTTTCTGCAGCTTCTGCAATACCCAGCAATGAAACACCTTCTTTGCTTATCTGTGTATATAGACGCAATGATTCTAAACTTACTGAACGACCATAATGCTTTGCCACCATTCGAAGACAGGTAGGGCCACAGTCCATGGCATCGTGCTGTTTGTAGAAGGGGAATGGTTTCATGTAATAAGGGAGAAGTTACTCTCTTTGAATGTATAAAGTATATTTCTGAGAGATTGTGTCAAAGACTTTTTCTAAAAAGTTAAATTATTTTTCAAAACTTTGTTTCCGAATTTGCTACCTGCTTCTGTAAAAAAAATTTTAATTTTTCAACAGCTGCATCTCCAATCTCATTAAATAAAACCTGATTTTCTTTATTAACTACCAGAATTGTTGGAAAACTCTTTATATCAAAAATCTTTCTTAAGCAGGTGTCCGAATAGCAATCAATATTTTCAAAATATGTGTTTTTGCTTAGTGCATATTTTGTATAAAACCGAATAGCTGCAAGCCTGTCCTTTTCGTTTAGCACTGTTATAAAATCTATTTTTTTTGAGTAAGTTTTTTCAATTTCTTTCATTTCCGGAATTATTTTTATGCAGGGCTTACACCATGAGCCGGAAAACTCTATTACTGTAAAAGCCTTTCTGCCTACTTCTATTTTAGAATATTTTTTATTGGCTATTTTGTAATAGGAGTATTTGGTGAGGTCGGGTAGAGGTCGATGAAATGTATTACTATCAGGAGTCTGAATTGTAAAAGTAAGTTCGGATTTTTTGAAATCTAATGAATCCAAAATAATCTCTGCATCTAAGAATTTTATACCTGTCTTTTTTGCCAATAACATTTCTGTAATGCCTCCATAAGATACAAATCCATTTTGATGTGGATGGTTGAGAACAGTTACTGTGGATATACTGTATCTCGATTTTTTAAGCGGATAAAATTTATAAATGAATGGATCAGGATTAATTTTTATCCAATATTTATTCCCTTTATAAACAAAACTATCGGAAATATAATAGCCGATAGAATACCTTGCCAGTTGAAATTGTTTTAATCCACTAATATCTGATGTGTCCTTAAAGTTATCATTACTGCCTGATGACGGACAAAATTTCAAATCCATAGAAGAGAAGGTGATTTGATTATACTCCTGTATTATTTTGATAGAATCTATGTGAACAACTGGGATTGCATTTCTGAATTCAAAATCACTTTTGAAATGATTGAGCATGCTCAATTTATAAACGGAATCATCAGTAAATACATTATTTCTATTTCTGTCTGCTACCATTATTAAGTCAGGTTTTATATAACCTACCAGCAATGATATTGAATCATATTTCGAAGGATTCTGTTTTGCTTGAATTTCATATTTATAAATGGAGTAATCTTTTATACGACTACCATCTAAAAGTTGATAAATGAAATTATTTTTGGTTTCATTTATTTTATTTGAACTGATTATTAAAAATGATGGATCGGTAAGTGAATTATATACTTTATGGATAGAGATAGTTTTTTTTTGCCCCCAAAGAAATACAGGAAAGAAAATTATTAGATTTAAAATAAGCATTGGTTTCAAATATCTGTTCTTCATTTTACACTAATTTTAATATTTTTAGTAAAGGGTGGCTAATCCTTTTTTGAAATTCAGAAAATGGAAATAGCCAACCCTTTTGTTATTTACTAATCTTGCCAGGGATGTGGTACATTACACTCATGTAATGCTACTACGCCTGTTGATGTGTTAGCACATTGTAAAGCATTTCCGTATTGTCCACCTAGATTGATACAACTCCAATTGGAATTTAATGAGATACATACAACTTCATGGGTTGGTGATTGGTGTTGGGGATTTATGTAGTCATCACATCCTCCACAATAGGTTGTGTTACCACCATCTGCCACTCCACCCATCAATTTTTTCATTTCGTTTCTTTCTAACTTTCTCATGTTATAAAATTTTAATGTTAAGAATTGGCTTTGGTTTTACAATAGGTACAAAGCCATTGTGCCTGTAAGAACTGCTACCCGGCCTTGCAGCAGTGGCCACTGCTACAGCAACGCACCGGGGTTGTTTTGCTGCGTTGAGGGCAAAACTTCTTATATATAGTATTATTGTTCCAGTTCATAAACGGCAATTTCCACAAAATCCATCCAGTTATAAAGCTCCGGTAATCTTCGGCCATTAACAAACAAAGTAGGCGTAGCACTGATAGCTGCCTCTTTACTCCATGCTATTTGATGCTCAATGGCCTTACTTACATCTGCCTCATTGGGGGTGTGCCGTTCATTAAATTTATCAATGGACATTAACTGATACCAATCCCTTATCGCTTCAAATGGTTTTTGAAGGGCGGCTTGTATAATTTTTGTTGCTGCATTGGTCTTTTTGTCCTTTATATCAATGCTGCTAAGTGCAAAACGGATGGCTATAAAAAATTTATCCGGATGTTGCTCATACAATTTTTCAATAGCATGATGTGCTTTGGCGCAAGGGCTACAAAAAGGATTACAAGCGATTACTAACTGCAGCAGTGCAGCTGGATTGCCAAACCGTATGGCTTCATCCACACTAGGAAGATTGTTTTTATTAAACTCCTGTTTGTCCAACAAGGCTTTAAATATTTTGGGATTTCTTCTCAGCCTTGTAGCTTTTATTTCATTAGAAAGCGACTCATGGCTTTGTTGAAACAATGATTTTAATAACTGCCAGGCGGCTATAGTAAATACTGTGATTCCCAGAAATAACAGGATAGAAAGATACTCAGGAAACTGTAATCCGTGCTTCTGAGCCAGATAAAAACTAATTGTTCCGCTCAAAAGCAATACTAATAATACACCTAGGCATAACATACACCATTGCTTTACAACCCGCCACTGATAGTATATTGAGTATAGGGGAAATAAAAGACCGGCCAGAGAAATGATGTAAAAGAAGTTAATGGCTTGGCCTGTTAACCGGCAAATAAGTAGAAAGAGTAGTGAGCTCGAAAAATAAACCATCCCCACATCGCCCCAGGTAAGCCAGTTAAACAGTTTGGCACCTTTTGAGAATAATACACTTTCGCATCGGCTGTGCTTTGCCAAGCTACATATTTTATCACTAACGCTGTTTTGTATGCCCAGTTCTTTTTGAGCTATGAGCCAGCTAATATATACTCCTATCAGGCTCAATGCAATAAATAAAAAGCTGGTGATACTGTTTGTATATAGTGCAAACCCAAGTATGCCTCCGGCAAACAAGAGTACCGCAATTGTGCTGAAAATTTTATTAAGTCTTTCTTTTTTGTACAGTTTATCATGTGCTGTATTGCCATATTTTTCCGGCCTGTCTACAAACATTACATTACCACTCCAGTATTTATCAAAATCCTTTACTTTTTTTTCTGCATCCTTTACATTTTTGAAATATCTTATATCACCACCGCCTAAATTCAGGTGAGCAAGAAATGGCCTATTTTCTTTGATAAGTTCATCTTTTGTACCTGTACATGCGTAGGCATTTATTCCTAGTTCTTCAAGGCAATCTTTAATTGCAATCAGAGATGGATAATCCGGGTGGGATTCAAAACGAATTTTATAATATCTTTTATTCATCACTGTCCTCATTTCACTAAGCATCATGCTAATTTGTTCATACATCTGCTATGTTTAATTCATTTATAGTACTTAAAATTTGTTAAAAACTTTTTAGAATTAATTTATTCAAGGCCGGGTTACTCGGTCTTGGTGCGTTCTCGTTTATGATAGTACCATCTTTTCCTATGAGTAAATACCTTGGAATAGATTCTATTGAAAATCGTTGTGCTAAGTTGGATTTAAAAGCATTTTGAAGTAAGAATGAGTTTTCTCTTAATGAATATGCTTTTATGGCTGAAGTCCAGTTTATAAAATCTTCATCAAGCGATAAAAAAACAAATTTTATTGGTTTATCTTTAAGTGATGCCTGCAACTGACGGGTGTACGTATGTTGGTCAATACACGGCTTGCACCAGCTAGCCCAAAAATCAATGAAAACTAATGTGTCTTTTTGCTTTGCTAGAAAATCGCTCATTTTCAAAGTCACCCCCTTTTCATCAATCAAAAAAGTTTCAGTATCTGAAATTAACGCTCTGTTGACTTTCATGTTAAATAGGCCAGTCAATTGAGCCTTAATCAATGAGTCGCCAAACTGAGATAAAAAGTTGCGTGTATGTTGATATGCTGTAGTATCATTATTGTTTAGCCTGTCGTATAGAATTTTTGACTGCATTCTATAAGCTGTTATAGAATCGGTAAATATTTTTGTTGCCTGTTCAAATAAATCTGATTTTGCGGGTGAAACAGTATTTAAAAGCAGGTATGATGCCATTTGATATTCGTAGATATTGCTGAATTTCGGATTGTTAAATTGTGATATTAATGTTTTGAATTCTCCTTCATAGAAATTTTTAATTGATGAGGCATAAACATACTTGTAAACCTGAAATTCAACCTTCTTTATTAATTCAATAGATTTCATTAATGCAAGAAAATAACTAACAAATTCGGATGATAAATTAAATCGGCTTTTATTGTTTTCTAAAAATACTATGGGCTTCTTATAAATATTTGTTATATAAAGATTACGGTCTTTTAATGAAATCGTTTTAGGTAGTCCTTTCACATCTTTTTCGTTTAGTTCTTTAATTTTTGTAAACAACTCGTTCATGAATAATATTTCATTTTGATTCTGTTGTTTTGTACGTTCTATGATGGGACATTTTTGAAAATCTTCTTTAATATATAAAGTATCATTTGGGTATACTAAATATTGCCTTAGTTCACTTTTATAAAAACGAATATTAACAAATAGCGGTTTGTGCTGAAAGACAGGAATTTTTTCAGCCTCGCCATTTTTCCTGACTACATAAGGAAAAGAGCCTTTCAAAAAGACGTTTGCCTTTCTGATATATGCATCATTTTTAGTTGTATTGATAATATAAATATAAGATTCATGCTGTGCGGAAACCATGATTCTGATACTACATAAATAAAATAGTATAATGATGACTCTTATCATTTTGTTTGTGCATAATTGAGAAGATTGCCTGATGGAGGCAATCTTCAACAAAATTTGTAATACATTTTTTTGTAATGAAATTACCTCAGTAAGAACATGAACTACAACAGCTTGCTGTACACCAATAACCACCATTTAGTTGTTGCATTTGTTGTGCTTGTTGCTGATTTAAAGTGCAGTCCCAGCTTGTCCAATCTGCATTATGCCAGCATGATGAACCGCCACCGCCTCCTTGACAGGCATCATTGTAGCAGTCAGGGGTATTACCGCCACCACCTGGAGCAAATTTACCACCCATCAATTTTTTCATTTCGTTTCTTTCTAACTTTCTCATGTTATAAAATTTTAATGTTAAGAATTGGCTTTGGTTTTACAATAGGTACAAAGCCATTGTACCTGTAAGAACTGCTACCCGGCCTTGCAGCAGTGGCCACTGCTACAGCAACGCACCGGGGTTGTTTTGCTGCGTTGAGGGCAAAACTTCGTTACGCTCAGTCCCATTGCTGGCACCTCGGTTTATTTCTTTTCACTGTCATAGACAGTTGATAATGAAGTAAAAAAGTTCAAACTCCCGGGTAGCTAAAATGCTAACGGTGTGCCCGATTGCATCATCTACTTATTGGGGCACTTGCGGAGCCTTGAGAATAGAGTCAGCAAAAGGAACACACCGTTTACCAGTGTGTTCACTTA
>WBZL01004966.1_pt1 | contig 11230 bp, 5 predicted proteins | sample 5204291 | NCBI WGS metagenome assembly WBZL01 (sample SAMN12344345, study PRJNA552823) | activated sludge metagenome | biome: Activated sludge suspended growth; feature: Nitrification reactor; material: Wastewater; isolation source: activated sludge from nitrification reactor of wastewater treatment...
GCGGCGCACCGTAAAGGTTCCGCACCTCTCCGGAATCGGACCCGACGTGAATGCCTTGCCGGGTCATATCAGAACACCCCTGACCGCATACCTGAGCAACCGTGTAATGGCTGTCGTCAACATAATCAACCCATACCTTCGATCCGGGGAACTGCTTCACCCCGCAAGTGATTTTAGGCTGAACCTTGACCTCCTTGTCTACCCCGGGATTGAGCATAAACACATCGATGGAGACATCGTCTATCTTTTCCCGGGCAATCTCGCCTGCCGTTTTAGGCCTTTGTCTTGGTTTGCCCGACAGGGTTTCAAGGTTGATCGCTGCCGAAATGCTTCCCTTTTCCCGGGCGGACGTCAACTGGGCCTCCGCCTGTACCGAGTCCTTTTGCAACGCCGACATGACCCCTTTCAAGGCCAGGAAATCAGGGAGGTCCTGCCCCTCATTGGCCTTTTTCCCTTTTGACAGCCAATAACCCGCATCCGCCCATTCTCCCTGCATGACATACACGCAGGCCATATTGAGATAACCCGGCAAATAGTCCGGATCGAGCGCAATTGCGCGTTCAAATTGATCAAGGGCCTCTTTCATCAATTCCTCCCGCATTTTGATCCGGTCGGCTTGCATGCCCTTCAGGTTGTACAACCTGGATTCCGGGTCCGGTTCCAGCGGCAGGATATAGGGCATTTCGGTCATGCTGAACAGGTCGAGCGCGGCCATCGCCAGGTTCACCCCGGCATTGCTGTGGATCTCTCGGCTTTGAAAATCGCGGAGGATAAAGCGGTAGTAGTCGGCTGCCGATTCGTAATTCTGCAGCAAGGTCAGGTAACCGGCCGTTTCGAATACCACCTGCAATTCCTTTAATTTTTCGGCCGCATTCACGGAGATCTGCACGCGCTCGTCCAGGGCGGGATACCCCGGAAGTTTTTCCGTCAGCCCGTAGTTTGTGTAAATCGCTTTCAGCAAACGGGGCAACATTCCGTAAACCTTATACCCCGCCGACAGGGCCAGGAATCCGCCTAGGTAATCCGCCTGGGTTTCCTGCCGGATCTTTTCATCCAGCTGACCGATCCGGCGCGCTGCATCCAGCTCCTTGTTGTCGTTGACAAAACTCTGGGCCCAGTCGTGTTTTTCGAAATAGTGGGTCAGCTCATGGCCCAACAGGGCCGCCAAGGCGTTGAGGGAATCCGCGCCGAAGCTCACGCAAACATCATACGCCTTTTCTTCGATCGCGATCCGGATATTTTTGGGGTCCATGTAGGCGACATTCTGGTCGCCGCTGATCAGGACCAGTTCGGGGGGTTGCATGCCGAAGTTGCCCTTTGCCCTGAGCAGATCCTGGTAAACGCCGTTGACCACTTCGTATTTGTAAGCGGCGGCCGCCTTCACGCCGATCTTGCCGCGGGGATTGAATACATAGGCGAAAATTTCCTGCGATTGGGCCGTTGCGACTCCTGCGCAGGCCAGTCCGATCAAAAGGGTCAGGATTTTGGGGTAACTCATCGATCTGATCATTTTTGTTGAAGGATAGTTTTGGCCTCATCCAGGCGATCGGTCCGGGACAGGAATGCCGCCCGCGTATCCCGGACCAGCGCATTGCCCGGGAAAGCCTTTGCCGCATCGGCATAAACCCGGTCGGCCTCGTAAAAGAATTCCGATTCTTCCAGCATAAAGGCTTTCATCAGCTGCTGCTCCAGCGGCGCGGCTTGCCGGTACTCCGGGTTATCCGCCAGCTTGGTCATCATCACCTCGGCAGCGCCCGGGTCAAACACGAACTCATGAGCGGCAGATCTCGGCGCCTTTTCATTGTCTGCACCGGTCAGCACGATCCAGGTGTAATTTCCCCCTGGCTCAAGCGCCAGTTGGGAGGGATCGACCTCGAATACCGAATCGCGGACCCATGCGGAGAGGATCTCCTGCTCTTCGGGATTTGACTGGATCTTAAACAGAAAAGCCCGGGTTTCTTTCGGCCCGGTCCAGGCAAATCGCACCGTACCGTCGCTCATTTTGCCTTCGAGGTGGCGCCCCGAACGGATCGGATAATCCTTCTCCGCGAATCCTTTCACCCCGGCGCGAACCGCCTCCATATACCTGCGGTGGTTTTCTACAAGTTGTTTCTCATTCTGGGTTTCTTTCATGCTGCCGGAAAGGAAATTCCAGAAACGACCCGTGAAACTCATGCCCGACCCGGCGCCGTTCTGGTTCAACACTTCGGACAGCAGGTAGGTCCGTCCGCCTTTCAGGGGATAAGTAGCGCCGTTGTACAGCAACTTGGCCAAAGCGCCTGAGGGAAGTTTGATCTTTCCATTGATCGAAAGCCGCGTGCCCGGATAAACCGATTGTGCCTTCCCGTTGCCTGCCGGCAAAAATTGCACTTTCCCGGAGCTTTGCAGCACTACGGCCTCCTCCTGGCCGTACAAAACCGCCCCGGCAAAAAACAGGCAAACGGCTAACAATAAGTTTCTCATGATGTTCCAAATTATATAAACCTGATTTGTCCAGATCGAAACAGGTTACCCGGATTTGTTCAATTTGAATATTTTCGGCAATTTATTGATCCAGGCCTGGTTTCGGCTGCTTGAAAAAGCTTCATAGCTCAATAATACGTCAAAATAAAGTGCCAGCGCCAAAAGCCCGGCGGTAAAATCCCACTTCAGCCGAAACCAGTAGAAAAGCAGTGAGATCAAGAAAAACAGCAGGGCAAATTCCGCCACCTGCAGGGTCCGCGTAATCGGGTGGTAAAGCCGCGGATACCGCTCGTGCACCCACTCCAGCAGCGAAACATTGCCGTAACAGACCAAAATGGCCAGCAACAGGCTCAACCAGGCGGGTATCTTGTTGATGAATTTGCCGTCGAGGATCATCCGGATGATGTTGGCGTGGATGACAATGCCGTGCATATCGGGTTCGGACCTGCCCGAATATCGCACATTCAGCGGCGTGTGGAATTTATCCATCGCGGTGCATTCGCTGGTGGGGTCGCCGTTGTAGCCCATCAGGATGATCTTACCGGCGAGGAGCGGTTTAAGGTCGACCGCCGTGTCCAGAATAGCTTCGGGTTCGAACTGAATAAAATTGTCTTCGGTTGAAGAGAAATGGATCCGTTCGAGCTCATTTTTCCGTTTCAGCATTTTTTCGACCTTTTCCGGCGCGTATTGTTCCGCAATCCGGGTGGCGAAGCTGTACGAAACACCTTCCCGGGTCCGTTCCAAGGGGCTGAAAAACCGGATCGTGCGGACCTCCATGCTCGGGAAGTTGGCATAGCCCAGGCGGGCGTAGTTGCTGAAAAAGGTATCCACACCGGTCTCCGACTGGAAGCGCTTCAGGTCGTCCCGGTAATTTTCCAGCGTAGAGGCCAATACCACATTGTCCGAATGTTGGATGGCCGCCTGTAAAGCGGAATCGATCGCTGCGTTTTGCCGCCCGGCGTAAAGCACATCGATCCCGATGACCTTGGGTTGGGCTTCGCTGATCCTTTTCAACATGGCGGCCATCAGGGCCCGGTCGGGCTGGCCGGTATTCACCAGCACGATCCGGTCATCCAGCCGGACTTCCTGGTTGCGCAACCTGGAATAGACGATATCGGTCAGGTCAAAATCCTTGATGCCCTGGGTAAAGGGATCGAGGAAATGGATATTCAGCCTGATCAGGGACAGTACGCCGATGACCAGGAAAACAAAAACGGTAACCACCGCGGGGTAAGGCCTGATGAGTTTTTTCAATATGGCGTTGTTGATTTGTTGATTACTCCCTTCGGTCGTGTACTTCGTGCTCGTTGATTTGCCGCCTTCGCCGAGGCTACGGCCGCCGGAGGTTGATTTGTTGACTCGAATCACCGAATAACCAGATAAACAAATCAACAAATCATCAGGTGTCCATCACAACTTGAGATAATTCACCCAACGTTCCAGTTTTCCTCCTTTACCCAGGATAAAGATCATTTTGGAATAGACCATGATCTGGCCGAGCGGTGTTTCAATGGTTCGCTGGGGTTTCTGGTAGGCGGTGATAATATCATTGCCGGTAGCGCCGAGGCCGATATTCCGGGCCGTATTGCCTTTATAGCCGGATGAAGTAATTTGAAACAATGTATTGACCCCGGTCTGGCCGTTCTGGCTGACGAAGAGCCTGGAACCCGGTCCCTGGTCGGGATTTTGGTGAAAGAAGAGGTCTTTATTCAAGGTAATGGACAATTTCTGATTAATCCGGACATTGTCTGCAATACCGGTCAGGGATTGATCGTCGATTTTTTCGGTTTTGGGTAAGCCGGCGAATGAAACGGGTTCCGTCTCCGGCGGGGTATTATTGAGGATACCCAGGTTGATGGCGGCCAGGTTGCTGTTCATCGCCGCAGCCGTTTTGAACGTTTGGGTCGCCTTGGCAGTATTGCCGGCTTCTGCATCCAGTATCCCCGTCAGCACGTCCACATCCAGTACGGTCTTATCGTAATGCCCCCTTACGGCAGCAGGCCGTGCTTCTTCTTCTGCGTAGAATGCTGCGCGTTTGGCATCCCCCATAATAGCGTACACGCAAGCCTTGTTGAGGTAGGCCGGTGCATAGTTGGGGTCCATACTGATGGCCGCTTCGAAATGGAGGAGAGCCTGGCGCAACAACTGATTGCGGGTATCCACCATACCGGATCCTTTGCCGGCAGAAGATTCCAGGTCGAGCTCAATCGGGTAGCGGTACTTTAATTCTCCTTCCTTGAAATATTGAAGGGCATCCAGCACGGCGGTCACGCCAAGGTTGTTATAAATCTCCCGGCTCTGGTATTCCATCAGAATATAGCGATAATACTGGTAGGCTTCCGGATAACTGCCGATCGCCGTCAGCAGGTTGGCCATATCGAAAACATCCACCAACCTTTTCAGTTTTTCAGCCGATCGCCTGGTAAGCTCCTCCCGATCCTGGAGGGAGGGATATCCTCCGATTTTATCCGGCAGATTATAGGCGTTGTACAAGCCCTTGATCACTTCGGGGCCTTTATCAAACAATCCGTAACCGGCCGAATAGGCAAGAAATCCGCCCAGATAATCCGCTTCTGTTTCATTGGCCGCATCATCCTGGAGGCTGTCCAGTTTGATCCCGATCGGCAGGTCTTTATAATCGGCTGCAAATCCGCGACGCCAGGCGTGCTTTTCATAGTAATGGGTCAGTTCATGTCCCAGCAAAAAGGCTATCGCCGCATCGGAATCCGGGCCGAAACCTTTGCATACATCGTATGCCTTTTCTTCCAATTTGATCTCCAGCGCATCGTAATTCATACCGGCAACCTGCGAGGTCTCCTTCCGCATGACAAATGCCGGCACGGGAAACCGGTAGTCGCCCCGGGCTGCTACGAGCGTATTGTAAATTTTCAAGGCATCCTTATATTTTGTTGAATCCACCACGCCCGATCCTTTGGTCAGCGCGCCGCCAGGCTTACGGACCAAAGGGAGGGTGCCGAAGCTTCGATCCTGAGCCGAGACCTGGATCGTCATCAGAAATGCAAGGAAGATGAATAATACAGGGTTGTTTTTCATTTTGGGAAATTTATTGTTTTAAATGAAAAATTTCAAGGCTGGTTGCCCTAAATTTAATATTTTTCCGAACAATTGAAGGTTGAAGCCCAAAAAGTTCAGGTATGAAACACCTTGCCGTATTGTTCGTTCTGCTGTTTACTTTCTGTACAGCTATTTCCCAGGACCTGCACGTGTATTACAATGCGTTTACTGATTCCCTTTATTACAAGGTAAACGGAAAAACCATTGTCCATCCTTTGATCAGAAAAGGCAGCGACGTCGTGGTCCATATCGAAAATTTCAACAACTACCTCTATCGCGCCAATATACGGACCGCTACTGGTCCGGGCGCTTTGCCGGCTTCCGGCGGGGGGGTTAATCTGGGCAATGTCCTTCACGGCGGCGGTTTTAATCTATCCAACCTGGTCCTCGGTGACGGGGAATCGTCTGGATTTGGCCTGCCGAAACTCCTGTTCAATGAAGACGGATTCGGATTCGCGGACGATTCTGAAGCTGCCGGCCACCAAATGCTGAAAGAAGAACTGACCAAACTGGAATCTTCTTTCAACCTTACCAAAGCATTTCTAACCGCTCTTGATGCCGAAATGGGCGACCTGAACCACAACATCCGGTCAACCCTGGAGACCCAGCAGATCCAATCCTTCGCAGCGGACGAGATCAGGCGGTTGCGTTTTAACCCGCGGCTCGAGCCCCGGCAGATCAAGCAGCTTTCCCAGGAATATATGGACCATATCTTCGGCGAGAAGAACCCGGAAAAGCTCACCTTGAGCAAGGTCATCCAAAAAGCAGACGCCAACGGCGAGGTCACCCGGATGAAGCAGGACTATATGAACAAGCTGGGCAGCTATTCCTCCCGGGTCGATGCCCTGAAATTGACCCGTGAACTGCTGCAGGACCCCAAATACAATGTGCTTGACGCCAACCTGGATCAGTTCAGGGTTGCCGCTCAATCCTATATCTCAATTGCCGATAACAACCTGAAAACGTATTCACTGAATTCAGCCAGCCTCGACACAGTATTGTCCAATGTCAGAAACCTGGACATCAACGCGCTGATCCAGCTCAGGACCGATTACCTGGTGATGTCAAAAAACGATTTTACCCAGGTATCCAGGCACAAAGTCCAGGGCGACGACCTCAATCTTTACATCACCCTGACGCCCGTCGACTCGGTAAACGTACCGGAAGCCGCCACCCGGCGGCTGGATCCCATTTCGCTCAAGGTCTACGGAGGCCTTCAGATCAAAGGCGCATTGGGCCTGAGTTTCGGCGGTTTTTTCAAACAACCGCAGGAGTATTCCGTTCGCGACAGCATCATCCGGAGTTCGTCCAGGGACGCCTTCACGCCGTTCCTTACCTCTTATGTCAATTTTTACCGCCAGGGGCGGGGCGCTGCCTCTTTCGGCGGCGCCTTCGGAATCGGTCTCCCGATCGGCGGGCAGAACGGCCTGGAGGCCATCACGTTTTTCCTGGGGCCCAGCCTGGTGTTGGGCAGAAACCAGGGGGTGGTGCTCAACGCCGGCTTGCTGGGGGGTAAGGCCGAAACATTATCCGGCGGTTACGCGGTCGGCGACCGGTTTGATGCCGACCCGGGGTTGTTAAAAACCAAATCCGTTTACAGGCTGGGGTATTTCTTCGGGATCGCGTTTAACCTGTTGGGGCAGTAGCGACGCATGATCATGCGTCGGTACTAGCGACGCATGATCATGCGCCAGTGCGGATCGTCGCATGATCATGCGCCGATGTTCATTTTTCCACCCACGTCAACACAGCGGCGTTTCCTTCGGATGCGACTACTTTCCCTTCTCCGGCCAGGACGAGGTTTTCGATCCCGCCGTCGGTCGTATTTTTCATCAGGCCGCCGATCCTGATCACGCCTTGATTGGTCACTGTTCCGATCAAGGACAGGCCGGTCCCACCCTGGCGTTCCGGGACAACAGTCATCACCCCTTCGGGCAGAACCTCCAACCGCGCGCCGCCTTCGATTTCCAGGCCGGCTATCTCCGGCAAAACCGACCGGATCACCGGATAAACCTCATTACCGATATGGGCGATCAGCACATAGTCATCCGAACCGGGGATTTTTTTATCCAGCCAGTTGCGGGCTTCCATCCAGTCGGTTTCCCGGCCGGGCGTGCCGCCGATCCATATGGACTGGCCGTTTATGGTCAAACTGTAAATGGCGAATACAAAGGCAACGAGCATCTTTTTCATGGCTTGGTGTTTTGCTTACAAAGGGTCTATTTGGAACCATTTGAAAAGGTTACCCCTGCCGCGATGTTTTCGGGCGAAATTCAATTGGCAATTTCTTGCAAATGGTCGCATTATATCATGCCGGAAACCTTTTCCACAATCGCCTCTACCAGTCCCGGTATATTGCTCTTTTTGCCGGACACCCGGAATTCCCCCAGGTCATCTTTCCCCTTGAACAACCGGCCCTGTACCGCCACATCATCGCCGCTGACCTTGTAGCGCCCCTTGATGGAATAGGCATTTTCGTACTCCTTCACATCCACATAGATCAACTCGGCCTGCGTACCGCGCGCGGTGATGGTCCGGAAATAATCCGCCAGGGCATCGGTCAGGCCGATCACATCGTCGAATTTGACTTCGTCCTGGAAGTTGTTCCGGATAAAGACCGGTTTAGGTTGCGCCAGCGGGATCTTCACCCGGTCATTGACAATACCGATATCAAAACTGCCGCCGCCGGCCGGAAAGGCCAGAACAGGCGCCTGAACCTGCCGGATATTTTTGGCCAGCACGGGCACCTCATCCCTTGCGTACTGGAACAGCGTCATCACATCCACCCGTTTATCGGCCGTCAGGGCCAGACCGCTCATACCCTGCAACAGGCTGTAGGTGAGCAGGCCCTGGCCGTATTGGCTGGCCTCAAAGCTCACCTTGTCGCCGGCGGCTCCGGTGAGGATGAACATACCGGTGCGGTCCTTCATCCGGTCGAGTGCGCGGATCTGGGAGGAGTTCAGCTCGCGGGCGCCGATATTGGCCAGCGCTTCCACCGCCTTGCCCGAGTTGCAGGCATCCAGGATCATGACCTGTTTTTGGGCCGTGATGGCCGTCAGCCACCGGGTCAGGTCTTCGGAGGATACGGTATAATTGTTGCGCACTTCATCATCCTTCAGGTCGGCGGTGGCGATATCCTTGGTCAGGTAGTAGAACTGGCTTTTTTCGGCGCTGCCGTAGGTGAGTCCATGACCGGAGAAATAGACGACCAGGATATCCGTGGGTTTGACCTGCGCGGCAAATGCACTGAACGCATCGGCGATATTTTTCCGGGAGGAGACACCTTCGGGCGTCCTGGCGTCGGTGGTCAGCAGGCGTACATGAACACGGTCTTCGAACAAAGCCTTCCCCGCATCGGTGATCGCCTGGGCCATATAGGCGGCGTCGTGGTCGGGAAAACGCAGGTCAAGCTGATCGCCGCTGTAATCGGACGTACCGACCAGGATGGCGTACAGCGCCGGTTTGGAGGTATTCAGCGGTTGCAGGTTATTGTTGCTGCCGTTGCCCCTGCCGGTTGAGAAGGCCGGTGTGAAGGAGAGCTCGTACGCCGCGCTCTTAAGCCAGCCTGCGCTGTTGTAAGCCCGAAGTGCCAGCGTATTGACACCCGGCAGGTAGTATTTGTCATAGGCCTTGAGATCGAGATCCAGTTCGGTTCTGCCGTCCGGATTGATGTTTTCGGCTACCTCCTTTCCATTGATAAAAAAGCTGAGTTTGCCCACGCCGCCCGAGCGGGGCCTGAGCCGGATCTGGAGTTGATCCGCCTGGATAACAGCTTCGATTTCCGGGTAAAGCGCCACATCGTTCAAGGCAGATACATCCCTGACGGATTCCCCGTTCAGTATTTTCCCCAGCAGGCCGGGTTCGTAATACCGTTCTTTGAGCTGTTCCAGTTCGACCACTTCCTGCCCGACCACATAGTGCATCAGCTTCATGGCGCCGGGAGACGCGTCGAAAAGCCCGGAGGAGGTCGTGACCACCCAATCGGCAGAATCGATGGGGACCAGGGTGGCCAGTTCTTCGCCGTTTGATGTCCGCCAGAGTTTAACCTTGTTGTCCCAGCCCCCTGAAACAAAAAACTGCCCATCGGGAGAGAAGGCGATCGCATCAGCTTCGTGCTCAGCCGAGGTGTGCAGCAATTTACCGGATTGCGGGTCCCAGATCCTCAGGGTCTTATCTGCGCCGGCCGTCAGGATCTGCTTTCCATCCGGAGAAAAGGCCACTTTCCAGACCTGACCGGCATGCCCTTCGAAAGTGTTAACCAGCGTTCCGTCGCGGGTCCAAAGCCTGGCGGTCCCATCCCCGCTTCCGGTCAGCATTTGTTGCCCGTCAGGAGAAAATACGGCGTCATTTATCCGGGAGGCATGGCCCGACAAGGTCTTCCGGATGGTTCGGCTCTCCAGGTCCCAAAGCGTGATATTTCCGAACCAATCGCATGACAGCAGGACTTTGCCGCCGTCATCGGGAGAAAAATCCAATGCAGAAATACCCACCGTCCTGGTTAATGCATCGAATCCCAATTCGCGTTGTGTCATTTGATCATCAGGAACCGGCATGGCGGCGGGTTCCTCCGGTTTTTTCAAATCAAAAAGATGAATACTTTTCACCCTGTCCCATATTTCAACACTGCCGCGGTCGGTTCCAAATGCCAGGTATTTTCCGCCGGAGGGGTTGCCCGGCCCGGGAGGTGAAATGGCCATTGAAAGCTGGGAACGCCCCGTAGCGTATTCGGGAGCAAAAACCTCGACCGGCTTACCTGAGGCGATATCGCGGCGAGCGGCCCAGAACCACCCTCGGTCTGTCAGGATAAAGGGATCGCGTTCATCGCCGGAAAAGAAGAACCTGGTTACCGGTTCCCGCAGAAAGTCCAGAAAGCCCGGTGTTTCCGGAAAGGTCTGTATGGATGTCCCTGTGAGATCCCAGCGCCGGCAACGACCGTAATTTGTTCCCAACAACAAGGTTTGTCCGGCATCAAAGGGAGAGAATGCCAACGCTGAAACACCTTGGGAATGACTGTCAAAAGTCTGGACCACCTCCCCGTTCAAGTTGACTATCCCGGCGGTTAAACCGGAGAGAAGGAGGTATTTCCCACCTGGCGGCTCGCCTGTTGCAGGCGGAAGAAAACAGGCATCAGGTGCGCCTCCTGCCTTAAACTCATGCTGCAATTCTCCCGATTTGCGATCCCATACTTTGAAAATGGCGCCGTCCTCACAGCCCGTTACCACCAGCTTACCGTCTGATGAAAAGGCTACCGTGCTGATGAAATCGCACATTCGCTCATAATGCTTGATCTCTTTACCCGAGTCCCTGTCCCATAATATGACGAAGCCGTCCTGGCTAAGGGTCAAAATTTGCTTTCCATCGTCATCTGGTGAAAAGGCTGCCAATACGGAGCCTTGTCCTTGTTGACTGGTATAGGTCCGGATTTCCCGGCCGGTCGCCCGATCCCATAATTTTGCGCTTCCCTGACCTTTTCGGATGGTTTTGGGCGCCCCCATGACAAAGGTGGCATCCGGATTAGGGACCTCCCCGCCGTCCCAGCTTCCGGTCAGTACGTACCGGCTGTCGGAGGAAAAAGCAATGCTTGCGATAAAATCTGAATGGCCGATCAGGGTTTGGACGACTTTACCGGTTACCCGACTCCAGACGACCGCTATGCTATCGATCGTTCCGGCCGCCAACCATTCGCCGTCTG
>WBZL01004967.1_pt1 | contig 11228 bp, 9 predicted proteins | sample 5204291 | NCBI WGS metagenome assembly WBZL01 (sample SAMN12344345, study PRJNA552823) | activated sludge metagenome | biome: Activated sludge suspended growth; feature: Nitrification reactor; material: Wastewater; isolation source: activated sludge from nitrification reactor of wastewater treatment...
CACGGGGATCGCCGCCAGCTCCCGGGCCGAAGTCGGATCAACCGCGCCCGCCACCTCGTGCAGCCAGTCGGCCACCTCCGCCAACAGGTCGGCCTGACGGTTCAACAAGGGGACGACGTCACGCCCCGCAACATCGGCTGCCAAGGGCAACAGCTCGTTGCGAACCCGGTTGCGACGGTGCACCGGATCGAGGTTTGAGGGGTCTTGCACTGGCTCGAACCCCAACAGGTCACATACCCGCTCGGTGTCCGAACGTCGCAACCCTACCAGGGGGCGACGAGGGCCCGGAGCCAGCGGGGCCAAGCCGTCCAGCCCCGTACCTCGCATCATGTTCAACAGCACGGTCTCGGCCCGGTCATCGGCGGTGTGGCCGGTGAGCACGTCGGGAGGGAGCACCGCGTAGCGCGCCTGGCGGGCCCGGGCCTCCAGGTTCGGACCAACGGGAACCGTCACCGCCACCGAGCGGAACCCGGCACCGAGTTGTCTGGCGGCGGCGGCCACCACGTCGGCCTCATCGTCTGACCCCGGGCGCAACCCGTGGTCCACGTGGACCGCGGTGGCCACGCAACCAGCGGTGATGGCCAGGGCCAGGAGCGCCAGGGAATCGGCTCCTCCCGACACCGCACACGTGACTGCCGTACCCGAGGCGGGAAACGGGCACCGTGCCGCCAGAGCGGCCAGTTCGAGCCCCGGTGTCAGGCGGCGGCGGGACGGATCCGGGTGATCCACGTCTCTGGATCTCGGATCTCAGCGATGCTGGGAAGGTTCGCCGGGTCGAGCCAGGCCCGATCCAACAGGTCGGTACCACCGGCGCTCTCTACGGCCTCGATGAACCGCTCGCCTTGTTCGTACTGGCGCATCTTCGCTTCGAGCCCGATCAACTTCTGGAGCAGCTTGACCGCGGAGCCAGCTTCGGCCCGTCGTTGACGCAGCACCTGACCGAACCTTTCCGCCGAAGGGATCTGGTCGGCTCCGGCCCGGTCCATGGTGACGTCGCCGTGACCTTCGAGCAGGCTCATGAGGCCCGCGACCTGGTCGAGCACCGCCCGCTGTTCGGGTGAGGCGAACACCGCCATGATCCCGCCGTCATCGAGGGGGTTGCGGCCCGATCGAAGGTCGGTGGCCAGCCGACCGAGGGCGTCCATGAACCGCTTGGGGTCCGGGTCGAGGCTGTTGACCGTCTCTTGGACCAGCCCGATGAAGTGCTCGCGCATCCAGGGGATACCGGTGAACTGGGCCCGGTGGGTGACCTCGTGCAGGGCGAGCCAGTGACGGAACTCGCGGGGCGGGAAGCCAAACCGCTTCTCCAAGCCCAAGACGTTGGGACCCACGTAGTAGACGATGTCTTGGTCTTCGGGGTTCTCGTCTTCCACGACCAGCAGGTCGTACTGGCCGAGCACGCGGCTCGACATCCACCCCAGGATCATACCGACCTCGGCACCGGCCACCCGGCTGGCCACCGGGGCCAAGGCGTTGGCGGCCATGTGCTGGTCGAGCCTGGTGGTGATGGGGCTGAGCAGGCGTTGAAACGAGGCGATGTTGGCTCGCACCCACCCCTGACGGTCTGTCACCCGGGCCCGGGCCGTGCCAGTGAGGCTGCGCAGACCGGTGGCCTCGGCAACCTGGTCTTCGGCGATTGCGGTGAGCTCCAAAAAGTCCCGGCTCAGGGACTGGTAGTGGTACGACTCGGCGAACGGCTCACGGCCGGTGGCCCGAACCGCGACCTTCTCGGCCAGCCCCCAGTCGACCGCTCCCACCCGATCAGGCCTGGTTGCGCGGGTACCTGGGCCGGGTCACCTTGGTCAGGTAGCCCACGATGGTGGCGAGCACGAACAGCACGGCCCCGGCCACGAGGGGCACGGCGATCCAGTACGTCCAGACTTTGGCGAACAACATGGTGGCGATCCTAGAGGGGAAAGGTGGGGCGACAACCACTCAGGTGGCTGTGCTCAGCCCTGGGTTTCCTGTATTGCGCGGGCGATGCGGTCTCGCAGCGACTCGGGGACCTGATCCACGCAACGGTTGCGGACCACCATCCGAAGCTCGGCCTCGAAGTCGTAGGCCTCCAGACACGGCAGGCAGTCGTCCAGATGCTGCTGGATGTGGTCCCGGTCCGAGTCGGTGAGCTCACCATCGAGGAACAGGTAGAGCTCTCGTAGGGTCTCGTTGCATTCGGGCATGGGCGTCTCGAGGGTCAGCGTTCCGACGGCAGGGCCGGAGCGGGATCGGGGGGCAAATCGGCGAGCCCGTGGGTGACGGCGTAATCCATCAACCGCTTCTGGAGGGCCTTTCTTCCCCGGTGGAGGCGGCTCATGACCGTGCCGATCGGGACGTCGAGGATCTCGGCGATCTCCTTGTAGGAGAAACCCTCCACGTCGGCGAGGAGCACGGCCATACGGAAGTTCTCGGGCAGGTCCTCGACCGCGGCCTTCACCTCGGCATCGGAGAACGTGTCCATCAACTCGTCTTCGGCGCTGCGGCTCAGAGCCGCTGTCTCGAGTCCACCAAGCCGGCGGTAGAGGTAGAGGTCCTCGACCTCGTCCAGTTCCGTGGTCTCGGGCCTGCGTTGCTTGGCCCGGTAGGAGTTGATGTAGGTGTTGGTGAGGATGCGGAACATCCAGGCCTTGAGGTTTGTGCCTTCCTGGAACCCGCCGAACCCGCGGTAGGCGCGCAGGTAGACCTCTTGAACCAGGTCTTCGGCATCGGCGGCGTTTCGGGTCATGCGCAACGCGCCGGAGTACAGGGGCCCCATCAGGGGCATCGCCTGCTCCGAGAACGTCGCCTGATCGGCCATCTGAGCAACCTAGCCCGGGGGCGGTCCGAATCGTCGTGCGACGGAGGTCGAGGCGCCCCGGTGATCTCGACGGTGTGATTGGACCGCTCCGACACCGCCACCGGTGACGGCACCCCGCCGGGCAGCACGACTTCGTGCCGATCCACCAGCGCAGTCAGTTCGGCCACCAGTGCAGAACCGTTCGGGGGCCGATGCTCGGGATCGGCCGACAGGCCGCGCTCCACCACCTCGGCCACCGGGGCCGGGACCGTGGCCCACGACGCCAACGGACGATGAGACCCCCCGGCGGCCGCGGCCAGCGCCCGTTCCAGGTCCGACCCGTGGGGACGGCGGGTGGTGAGCAGCTCATAGGCGATGACCGCCAGGGCGAACACATCGCTGCGTTCGTCTGCCGGTCGGCTCGGGTCGGCCAGCTCCGGGGCGAGGTAGCCGGGGCTGGCCAGCCCCGAGGCCCCAACGACGTCGGTCACCACCGGTCGGCCGTCGGAGCGCAACAGGATGTTCTCGGGCTTGAGGTCGCCATGGACCAGGCCATGAGCCGATAGTCGCTCGAGCACCGTGGCCACCGGCGCCAACAGGGCCACCACCTCGCCGGCCGATAGCGCACCCCGTTGGTCCATGAGGTGGCGCAGCGTGCCCCCGGGGACATAGGGCATGACCGACACCAACCCGGGTTCGGAGCCAGGCTCGGGATCGTCCCACCGGGCCAGGACCGGCAGTAGGTCGGGATGTTCGATCTCGATGAGGTGTCGGGCCGCGGCTCGCTCCGCTCGAGCCCGGATACCACCCCTGACGACCTTCACCACCACATGGGTCGCCTGTGGTCGATCGGCCACCAGCCACACCCGGGTGTCGGGACCGACGTGGAGCAGAAGGTCACGGCGTTCGTCAACCCACTGGCACGTCATCGGCCGCAGATACCCGCCGGGTTCGGGGGTGAAACCGGCGGTCCTGATGCGAGTGCCGTCTCGGTGCGTACGCTGCGCTCAGTGACAGAACAGTCGGCAAGTCAGGCGGGAGACCCGGCGCTTGCAGTCGGCTCGCCGCGGCGTGAGGTGGTGTTCGCGGTCCTAGCCGTGGTCGGCTACCTGGCCGCCGCGGTCTGGGCTCGCAACCGGAGCCTGCCCGGCCCGGTCCTCATCTGGTTCCCACCCGCGGGGGTGGCCATCGGCACGCTCTTCCTGCGCCCCCGGCTGTTCCCCCTCCTCGTCGCCGCCGAGGTGGCCAGCACCGCCGTGATCATGGGCATGGCCGACGATTTCGGTCCGCTGGGGCTGATCGTGAACGCATTGGCCATAGTCGGCTCCTACCAGTTGGCCGGCATCGCCCTCCGTAGCCTCGGCTTGGATCCTCGTCTACGCAGCTCCGAAGACCTGGTGGCGCTGGCCTTCGGTTGCATCGTGGTCGGATCCGGACTGGCGGCACTGGGTGGGATCGCGGTCCAGTACGGACTGGACCTGGTGGCCTCCGCCGATGTGGCCCGTTCCGTGGGCCTGTTCTGGGTGGGAGACGTGATCGCCTGCGCCAGCCTCACCCCGGCCATCGTCATTACCGGCGATGCCTTCCTGCGCGGGCGCCCGATCCCCGTCGCCGACGATGACGACACGGTCAACCGCTGGCTGCTGGTCGCCGAGTTCGCCCTCCCGCCCGTGGTGGCCGTGGCCCTGATGGTGGCCGGAGACGAGCCGATGCAGTTCGTCTACCTGGCCTTCGTACCGGTCACCTCGCTGGCCCTCCGCCACGGTGTGGCTGCCGCGGCCATGTCGGCCTCCACCATCGGGGCGGTGCTCACCGCCGGGGCTCACGAACTGGTGACCGACCCGATCGACCGGGCCGACGTCCAACTTCTGATGGTGGTGCTCACCCTCAGCGGTGTGCTCATCGGTTCGGTGGTCAGCGCCCGGCGCGACCTGCTGGCGGCCAGCCGCAAGGTGAGCCACATCGTGGAAGCCAGTCCTGACCTGGTTGCGACCACCACTGCCGACGGGGTCATCTGCTACCTGAACCCGGCCGGCCAGATCCTGCTCGGAGTCGACGCCGGGAGCAGGGACGTACTCGCCTTCGACTTCTTGCCCGACGAGCTGGCCGCCGACCTGCTTCGCGAAGGGATGCGAGTTGCGGCCCGGGAGGGAACCTGGACCGGTGAGAGTCGGATCCGGCGCGTCGACGGCCGAGTGGTTCCGGTCTCGTTGGTGTTGATCGCCCATACGGGATCTGGCGACGGTGCCGTCACCTTCAGTGCCGTATGCCGCGACATCAGCGCTCAGCGAAAGCTGGAAGAGCAACTCCGCCGAGCCGTCCTCTACGACGACGTCACGGGCCTACCCAACCGGGCCTTGCTCGAAGATCAGCTGGTCCGTCTGGTCGATTCCGCCGACCCCGACCGTCGCACCGCGGTCATCTTCGCCGACGTGGACAACCTGCACCGGGTGAACGAGACCTTCGGTCTCGATGTGGGCGACCGGGTGGTGGGAACCGTGTCGGCCCGGCTAACCGAGCTGATCCGCGGGGCTGACCTGTTGGCCCGCTACGGCGGTGTGCATTTCGCGGTGGTCCTGCCCGACGTATCAGACGAGTTCGAACCGGTCGTGTTCGCCAGCCGGATGCTGGCCTGCTTCTCCGAACCGATCGACATAGACGATCACCGGGTGAGGATCACCGGAAGCGTCGGAATCGCCGTGGCCCTCGGTCGCACCGACGGTCGTGAGGTGTTGCGCAGCGCCGAGATCGCCCTACACCGGGCCAAGGAGGCCGGAGGCGGTCAGTTCGCGCTGTTTGACCAGGACCTCGAACAACGGGCCAAGGCCCGCATGGATCTGGAGTCAGACCTGCGTGACGCCCTCGAGTCACAGGCGTGGTGGCTGGCCTACCAGCCCATTGTGGATACGGTCACCCGGAAGATCACCGGTGCCGAAGCACTGCTGCGCTACACCCATCCCGACCGTGGGCCGGTCTCGCCCTATGAACTGGTGCGCCTGGCCGAGCAATCGGGGGCGATAGTCGACCTCGGCCGAGCCGTCCTCACCCGAGCCTGCGCCGAGGCCGTGGAGTGGCAGCGTCTGGGTCCGGCCCTGACCATCGCCGTCAACGTGAGCGCCCTCCAGCTCCGCGACCCCGGCTTCGTGGACGACGTGGCCGCCGCCCTGGGCGACACCGGCCTCAGTCCTGATCGGCTCGTGATCGAGCTGACCGAGACCACATTGGCCACCGACGGCCACGGGGAGGTCGAGAGCCTTCAGGCCCTACGAGCCCTGGGTTGCCGGGTGGCCCTCGACGACTTCGGGACCGGGTTCTCGTCCCTGTCGGGCCTTCGCGATCTGCCCATCGACGTGGTGAAGCTCGACCGGTCGTTCATCACCAACCTGACCAACTCGTCGGAGGCCACCGCCCTGGTGGAAGCCGTGGTGCACTTGGCCCAAGCCCTCGAGCTGACCGTGGTGGCCGAGGGGGTGGAGACCTCTGACCAATACGATGCATTGGCTGCCCTGAACTGCCATCGGATCCAGGGCTTCGTGATCAGCCATCCGATCACACCCACCGAGTTCACGTCGCTCCTGACCAGCCGCTAGCGCCTCGCCCGCCTTCGGCCAAACACCCCTGGCTAGTTCCCTCGGACTTGGTCGAGGGTGGCCGCGACCGAGCGGACCAGTTCCTGGGCGGATGCCTGGCTGGTCACCGCGACGCGTTCGCCGAGGGCGGGCTCGAGCGCCTCGGCATCGAGTTGGCGGTAGTCGGACTGGTCTCCGCCGACCAGATGCCCCACGTACCAGCCGGCACGGCCCGCATACACCCATTCGTCGGGAACCACGAAGGAGGCTCCGAATCCAGGATCGGCCCACGCCGGCTCATCGGGCTGAAGCACCATCGACCAGGCCTTGAACTGGACCACGCGCCCGACGGTCCTGGCACACAGACGCCATGGCAACGGTGGCGTCTGGAACACGGTCGGACCGAAGGAATGGCTAAGGACCACCTGCCCGATCACCTCACCGCGAGACCCCGACCAGAGGTGCACATTCCAGCCGTTCCGTGCCCCGAAGAAGATGTTGTTGGTGACCGTGATCGCCTGAGGTCCTCCCGGAGCCGACCGGACTCGCAGAGCCACCCCGGCCTGGGCGATAGGTCCGGTGAACTCAGACCACGTCACACAGGATTGGGCATCGACCGCTGGAGACTCGTCGTCGAACCACCCGACCTCTCGAAGGTTCACTCCCTGGTTGGACGCCGGCGCGGTGACGACCAAGTCGAGTCCGGTACCCGCCTGACCGCCACGGCGTCCGGACCGGGAGGATTGTTGGAGCACGTATTCGTAGCGGTCTGCCCCGTCAGCGGTCAGGTTGGCCGTGACCAGGTGAGGTGATGCCGCCGCCTCGGCCGTTCGACCCGACGCCGAGATCCCTCTGGCTCGGGGGGTTCGGCTCAGGTCTGCCTCGGCGCGACCACGGGCCGCCTCGGCCACCTGCGGGGACGCGGTAGCGCCTGGACCCCATCCCGCCATGGCCGCCGACGCGACCACGCCAAGTGACGCGAGCGACACGAGAAGTGCTCGGCGAACCGACCTGGACATGGCTGCGACGGTACCGCCCAGACGCAGGACGCGCCCTGTCGCCAGACCGCCCCGACCGACACCGATTAGGCCCAGAAGCCCCGGGATCGGCCCGGAACCAGCGAGAGATTGGAGCCCGAGAAGGGAATCGAACCCTTGACCTGCTCATTACGAGTGAGCTGCTCTGCCGACTGAGCTACCCGGGCGGGGATCGCTCACCGTACCCGATCGCCTCGAACGCCCGGAACCCGGATCCTCAGTTGAGGGTGGGTAGGCGCAGGGCCAACGCCGTGAGCCACAGCTCCTCGTTGGGGTTGAAGGCGAGATCGGTCTCAGCGGAGCGCACGGCATCGATTCCGGCCATGGACGGAGCCGGATCGGCAGCCACCAGCATCTCGTCCCGGTAGGTCCCGGCCAGGGCTGATAACCCGAGTCTGAGCTCATCGGTGCGCAGGCGCCGCACCTCTCGCTTGTGCCGAGCCTCCAGCTCCCGGGCCCCCGAACCCCGCTGCCCGTAGCGTTCGATCCGCTCCGAGAGCTCGGCCACCTCGGCCTCCTGGCGGGCTCGCAGCGGAGCTTCCACGTCGTCGATGGCACCGCGCAGGTCGGCGACCGCCCGAGCCGCCGCCGATCCGGTTCCGTTGATCGTGCGAGGCAGGTCTCGCCACGCCGCCACCCTCAGCGCCAGTCGGTCGTCGGTGGCCAGCAGGCGGGCTCGACGCAGATCCCCGCCGGCGAATCCCGCGGCCTCGGCGGCCCGCTCGGCGGGAACGCCGTCGGCTCGGAGCCGCTCGGTGATGGCGGACGTGGGCACCGGGGCGAAGTCGACCCGGACGCAGCGCGAGGCGATGGTGACCAGCGCCGGAGGGAGCTCGTCGGCCAGGACCACGAAGAACGTGCCGGGGGTGGGCTCCTCGATGGTCTTGAGCAGCTTGGGGGCCACACCGTCTGCCATCAGGTGGAACTCGTCGAGCACCAGGACCTTGCGTCGACCCTCCGAAGGGGAACGACTGGCCCGGGTGATGATCTCGTCGGCCTGGTCGCTCGAGATCGATGCTCCGACCCGCTCCACCACCACCAGATCGGGGTGTTGTTCGTGCAAGGCCAGGCTCCGGGCCCTCGCCGCCGCCTCGACATCGCCCGTACCTTCGGCTTCGGCGGCCAGGAGATCTCCGGCGAAGGCGCGAGCCGCGGCTCGCTTGCCGGATCCGGTCGGGCCTACGAACAGCCAGGCGTGAACAGGGTCTCCGGTGGCCGCAGTCCGCAGCAGGTCGACGGCACGGGATTGCCCCACCACCTCGGACCATGCATCCACGGGGAACATACCGACGTCGGTCACGGGAGTCGATCCTTCACCACGGCATCGACCCGGGCCCTGACCTCTTCGACCGGACCAGCCCCGTCCAGGACCACCCAGCGGTCGAGGTTGTGGGCGGCAACCATCCGGTATCCCTCTCGCACCATGGCGTGGAACTCAGCACCGGCGGCCTCCATCCGGTCGGGAGAGCCGGTGAGGGCCATACGTCGGGCCGACTCCTCGGGTGACACCTCCAACAGCACCACCAGGTCGGGCACCAGGCCGTCGGTGGCAAAAGTGGAAAGGTCGGCGATCGCCTCCACGCCGAGTCCCCGGGCATGACCCTGGTAGGCCAGGGAGGAACCGACGTAGCGGTCACAGACGACGTCTTTGCCTCGCAACAGGGCGGGGCGCAAGACGGTGGCCACGTGTTGGGCTCGATCGGCCGCCATGAGCAGCGCCTCGGCCCGCGGATCCAGGTCGGACGTGTCGGGGTCGAGGAGGATTCTCCGCAAGCGGGCCCCCACGTCGGTGGAGCCGGGTTCGAAGGTGAGCAGAGCCCCCCACCGGTCAGCCAGCAGTCGGGCCTGGGTCGACTTTCCCGACCCTTCGCCGCCTTCGAACACCACGAACCTTCCCACAGCGCCGACGGTACCCGGTCCGCAGGCCCGGGCCGATCAGCCCTCGGGGTCGGGAGCAGGCTCGGCCTTCTTGGCGGGTGCCTTCTTGGCCGCCGCCTTCTTGGCCGGAGCCTTCTTGGCCGTCGCCTTCTTTTTGGCCGGAGCTTTCTTGGCCGCGGCCTTCTTCTTGGTGGCCTTCTTCTTGGTGGGTCCGGCGTCGCGGCGGATCTGAAGCAGCTCAGAGGCCCGCTCGTCGGTGATGGAGTCGACCTCGTCGCCCTTGCGGAGCGACGCGTTCGTCTCGCCGTCGGTCACGTAGGGCCCGAAGCGGCCGTCCTTGATGACCATCTGCTTCTCCGAGACCGGATCGACGCCTAGTTCCCGCAGAGGCGCGGAGGCCGTCTGGCCCCGTCGCCGCTTGGGCTCGGCCAGGATCTTGAGGGCCTGATCGAGGGTTACATCGAAGATCTGCTCCTCGGTCTCCAACGATCGGGTGTCGTTCTTGGCCACGCCGTTCTCGTCGACGAAGTCCTTGCGCAGGTACGGCCCGTAGCGACCGTTCATGGCCACGATGGTCCCCTGATCGGCAGGATCGACACCGACAGTGCGAGGAAGGGCCAACAGCGACAGCGCCTCTTCCAAGGTGATGCGCTCCACCGTCATCGTCTTGAACAACGACGCGGTGCGGGGCTTGTCCTCGGCCTTGACCTTCTTGGCCTTGCCGGTGCCCTCGGGCATCTCGCCCAGCTGCACGTAGGGGCCGAAGCGGCCGGCCTTCACGGTGACGTCGAGGCCGGTCTCGGGATCGGTACCCAGCACCCGGTCCCCGCTGGGGGCGTCGAGCAGTTCGAGCGCCTTGAACACGTCGAGCTCGTCGGGGGCCAGGTCATCGGGGATCGACGCGGTGCGCTCCCCCTGCTTGAGGTACGGGCCGAACTTGCCGGGCTTGATGAGGATGTCCTCACCGTCGGGCGGGGTCAGGCGACCGACCACGTTGATCTCGGCCGGGTCGATCCCGGCAAGACCCTGGTCGACCAGGACCTTCAGCCCCGGCGAGCCCGGCGACACGTCGGCCAGGTCCGAGGTCTGCTCACCGGCCTCGTCGCCGAACCAGAAACGGTTCAGCCACGGCTCGCGCTGGACCTGACCGCTGGCGATGCCGTCCAACTCGTCTTCCATGCGGGCGGTGAAGGCGTAATCGACCAGCTCACCGAAGTGCTCCTCCAACAACCGGACCACCGCGAAGGCGATCCAGGTTGGCACCAGCGCCGACCCCTTCTTCCACACGTAGCCCCGGTCCTGGATGACCTGCATGATCGAGGCATAGGTGGACGGACGGCCGATGCCCAGCTCTTCGAGTCGTTTGACCAGCGACGCCTCGGTGAAGCGGGCCGGCGGCGAGGTCGAGTGGCCCTTGGCCTCGAGGCCCGGCTTGGGCAGGGTCTGACCGACGGCCAGGACCGGCAGCAGCGTCTCACGGTCATCGAGTGCCGCATCGGGATCATCGGCACCCTCCACATAGGCCCGCAGGTAGCCGGGGAAGGTGATGGAGCGGCCCGACGCCGCGAACTCGGCGTCACGACCGTCGGCGGCCGTGGCCCCGATGCGCACCGACACCGACTGGCCCCGGGCATCCACCATCTGGGAGGCCACCGTGCGCTTCCAGATCAGCTCGTACAACCGCATCTCGTCGCCCCTCAGTTCACCGGCCAACGACTCAGGGGTGCGGAAGCTGTCACCGGCGGGGCGGATGGCCTCGTGGGCCTCCTGCGCGTTCTTGACCTTGCGGTCATAGGTTCGGGGCGCGTCGGGCACGTAGTCGGGGCCGTAGAGCTGACGGGCCTGGGCCCGCGCCGCGTTGAGGGCCGTCTCCGACAGCGTGGTGCTGTCGGTTCGCATGTAGGTGATGTAGCCGTTCTGGTAGAGGCTCTGGGCGACGCGCATCACCTGGGCAGCGCTCATGCGCAGCCT
>WBZL01004968.1_pt1 | contig 11227 bp, 10 predicted proteins | sample 5204291 | NCBI WGS metagenome assembly WBZL01 (sample SAMN12344345, study PRJNA552823) | activated sludge metagenome | biome: Activated sludge suspended growth; feature: Nitrification reactor; material: Wastewater; isolation source: activated sludge from nitrification reactor of wastewater...
CTGGTGCTCGGTGGTCGAGATGCTCTCGCCAAGCTGGAAGCGCCGATCGCCACCGCCCTTGAGGCCGCCGGACTCCACCGAACCTTCGTCGACGACCTCGGCGAATTCGAAGACGTGCTGAGACGCGTTGACGTCGTGCTCGCCGATGTCTCACGAGTCTCGCCTGCCGTGAGCTTTGAACTCGGCGCCGCCAGAGCCCTCGGGGTGAAGGCGGTCTACGTGGCGCGAGACGGAAGTCGCGTGTCGCCGGTGTTCGAACCCGTGCTGTACTACGACGAGGACGACACGTCGGCCCTGCGACTTGGATTTCTTCTAGCGCGCGCCATCGACGACACCCTCAACGGGCGTGCGGTCAGTCTGGGGACCGAGGTCGATACCTCGGACCGCCCGTACCGCCAGGGAGACCGATTTCTTGGTGTGACGGTTCGTGTCGACCCGAGTGGCTACGTCCTCGTCGCGCAGGTAGGCCGCCGACCTGCGCTTCTGCCGTTCTCCCTGATGATCGACTCCGACTTGGTCAATCGAGGCAATCGGTTGGTCCAAGATGGTGACCTCCTGCTGGTCGACGTCGAAGAAGTCGATGGGGACCGCGTGACGCTTCGGGAAGCCGACACTCCGCTGCCTGCGCGCTTGCCAGCCGAGGTCAGGCAGGCGCAAGCCATCCTGAAGGCTTCATCGCTCGTTGGATCGGTTGTTGACCCGAGGGGCGCCGGGACCCGATCGGATCGAACCCCGCAGCAGCAACGGGTCTTCGAGTGGGTCACGATTCACCCTTCAGCCACGAAGCGTCTCCGGCATTCTCGAAATCTGCTCAGCCACGGCGAACCGGTCGATGCCAAGGACCTCGCTGAGGTGGCCGAGATCGCCAATGAACTGTTCGAGGTCGCCTACCGACCGGTGCCAGCTAGTGCCGCCGCACGAGCAGAGCTTCTCGAGTCGACGCACGCGATCGAGCAGACGCTGGAGACGCTCCTGAGGACCGCTGGCGTCGCTGTGCCAGCCCGGTCGCGCGGCATCCGTGCGTTAAGCAATCTCGGGGAACGGGCGGGCGTCCTGCCCGCCGAGATTCGAGACGTTCTCGGCGCCCTGGGACGATTGCGCAACGAGATGATGCACGGGTCGACCGACGATTTCGATCGTTCGCGTGTCGAAGTTGCACTCACCATGGCCCAATCGGTGGACGAGTTTCTTCGGGAGCACCACCGGACCCTCGTTGAGCGGCGGCGGCTCGAGGCGTAGCCGCGTCAGCTGGCCGCTGTCTGCCGTTGCTCCTACCCTCCGCTTCGAACATCTCTGTCACACCCTTCTGGCATCCTTGCTCGTGATACGCAAGGAGTGAAGATGAAGCTGAAATCGTTCCGCGTCCTCCACTACCGAAACTTCGTCGACTCCGGCGAGGTCGACGTGGGGGACGATGTGACTTGTCTCGTCGGCAAGAACGAATCCGGTAAGACGGCGCTGCTCCAGGCCCTCGCCAACCTCAATCCAGCCCCGAGCTCGGTGCCGAAGTTCGACCTGACGAACGACTACCCGCGGTGGTTGAAGAAGGAGCACGAGATCAGCGGCACCATCGGTCGCGAGCCGCCGATCACCGCCCGCTTCGAAGTCGAGGCGGAAGATCGTGAGGACTTCGAGGAGCGCTTCGGCGGATCCGTGCTCGGGGCAGACGAGATCGTCGTCACCCGCACCTACAAGAACGGGCTGACGATCGCCGTACAAGCTGACGAGGCGAAGTTCGTCACGGGGTTCATCGACGCCCTGGCTGCGGATGACGACGTGAAGGTGGCGCTGAAGGGCTGCGTCTCGGTAGAGCGCCTCCGGGTCGAGCTGGACAACGCTGAAAGTCGGTTCACATCGCCACCCGCGCCCGGCGAACCGAACCCGGTGCTCGCTCAACGGGTGACACAGATTCGGGCGGAGCTCGATCGGCTGGTTCCCAAAGGGGACTTCAGCCAGGCTGTCCGCAACTTCATTGCGGGGAGGTTGCCGAAGTTCTTCTACTTCGGTGAGTACGAACTGCTTCCAGGCCGCGTCGAGAAGGGTCCGCTGCTGCAGGCCCTCCGGGACGACGACACTTCCACCCTCAACGACGATCAGCTCACCGCGCTCGCTCTGCTCCGTCTGGCGAACACTGACTCGGACAACATGACCGACGAGTTCGAGGTCACGATCAGCGAGCTGGAGGCCGTCGCGAACCTATTGACCAAGCGGGTGCGCGAGTACTGGCACCAGAACAAGCATCTTCGAATGGAGATCGCCGTCGAACCCGAGTACGAGCAGAATCCGCACGACGCGTCGCATCAGATTCTCGCTCGGGAGTGGATCCAGTTCCGCGTCAACGACACTCGACATGACTTCACGAACAACCTCGATCGTCGCTCCACAGGCTTCCGTTGGTTCGCCTCCTTCTTCGCCGCGTTCTTCGAATTCGAAGCTGACGCGAACGTGATCGTCCTGCTCGACGAGCCAGGGCTGCACCTTCATGGCAGCGCCCAGAAGGACTTGCTCCAGTTCATCGATGAACGCCTCACGACAGATCGTCAGGCGCTCTACACCACCCACTCACCGTGGATGGTGCCCACCGACCTCGGACGCGTTCGAATCGTCGAAGACGCAGAGGATGCCGAGCTGTCCGGTGCGGTCGTGACCGACCAGGCAGCAACCCGCGACCCAGACACCCTGTTTCCGCTACAGGCCGCGCTCGGCTACGACGTCGCTCAGAACCTGTTCATCGGCGATCACAACCTCGCCGTCGAAGGAGTGAGCGACTTCATCTACCTGACGCTCCTGTCTGACCACCTCGCCAGCATTGGTCGGTCATCGCTTGACCCCGCATGGCGAGTTCTTCCGTGCGGGAGCGCCGACAACATCCCAGCCTTCGTCAACCTCATTGGGCCCCACCTGGCGGTGTCGGTGTTGCTCGACAGCGGTCACCGGCCCAACCAGCGAATCGACAACCTGACGAATGCCGGCATCCTTGATGCGCGTCGCGTGGTCACGATGGGAGCGGTGTTGGGCCGAACTGAGGCCGACATCGAGGACCTCTTCGAGGACGGTGAGTACCTCGACTTGTACAACGTCACGTTTCCAAAGGCAAAGGTCAAGTTGACGGATCTCAAGGGAAACGATCGGATCGTTTCCCGAATCGAGAGGAAGCGTGGCTCCGCGTTCAACCACGGACTGGTGGCACAGACCATGCTGCGTGACCAACTGATCGTCCTGGCCAAGCTCAGCGGCGACACGCTCGACCGAGCTGAGCAGCTCATCCTTGCGATCAACGGAACAAGGTAGTCACCGATCTCCCCCAGCGATCAGCCGCCCTTGGCAGAGGTGATCGGCGCACCAGCGGCCAGTCGTCATTCGGCCGACGCCGCAGCCGAATGGAGCCGCTCCGCCTCGGTGTGGTTGCCGAGCCGAGCGTGGGCGGACGCAGTCATCTCTACAACGGATCCGGCGTCCAAGAGCGAGTCGACGATCGACAGGACCCGAGCACCAAGTCGGGCCGCGTGATCCAGCTGGCCTCGCTCGAGGCACGCGTTCAGGACGGCCTCGCCTACCCGAACAGCGACCTCGACGATCGAGGCTGCAATGCCTTCGCTGTAGGCCCACGAGTAGCCGGCGCTCGCGCGGAAGGGCGGGCCGTCGATCAGGTCGACGGCCCGCTCGAGGAGCTCCAACGCCTCGTCCGGCTCCGCAACCTCGGCACGGCGGGCGAGCGCGACGAAACGGTCCCAGTCGGTGACCACGCGATCCGACAGCCGGTAGGTGTACTGGTTGTCTCGGCCGAGCGGGAAGAGCATCTGGCCGTCGCTGCCCGTGCCGAGCTTCCGGCGGAGTGACGCCATCGTGTTCACGAGCGTCTTCGGCCGAGCACCGTCCGGCCAGATCATCGTCGAGATCGTGTCGGCGTTCTCGCCATTGCGGTGGAAGGCGAGGTAGATCGCGAGGTGTAGCTCGGTCGGCGTCAGCGGTTGCTGCGTGCCAACTGCTCGGACTTGGCCGAGCACCTTCAGCTCGATGTCGAAGTCCTCGTCGTCAGCGTCGACGAGGACTTCCTCTGGCAGCTTCGGCAAGAGCAGCACTGGCGCCTCGGCATCGACGAGCTCAAAGGTCGACGCTGGCTCCTCGGCGGCCGCCGGGTCTCCGGCGGGCACGATCTCCTCGATCAGCTCTGCAGCTTCCTCCGTGAGACCTACGCGCTCGAGCTCGAGGCCAAGTGGTTCCAGCGTGAGGGTGGATTCGGTGAACCGCAGACGCCACGAAACCGTCGGATCGTCTCCCAAGATGACGACAATGGCGCCGAGATCACCGTTGGCGAGACCGACCAGGCGGGCGACGGCCTCGGCTCCGACACGCGCCACATCGACAACGACGACGACCGGTTCGTGGCTGTCCTGAGGCTTCGCTCTCGCCCGCATCGTGAACAGCGACGTGAGGCGACGGCTCGAGAGAAGCGCACTCGACGCATCGGCCCGGTCGCGAAGCCAGGCCTCCGCTTCGTCGACGGTGGCGAGGCGCACATGCTCAGGCTCGCCGGCGACCCTCGTCGCGTCGGACACGAGGAGGACCGTCGGCGCGTCGGCGAAGGGGCTGGCGCCAAGCTCCAGTGAGAGGTGCCGGACGAAGTCGTCGACCTCGTCCTCGCTGCCGACCAGTGCGAGCGCGCCGCAACACTCGAGGTTGAGCATCACGTCGGCGCCGGCATGACGACCGATCGTCACCAGAGCGGGACACGGATGCGGCGTCCCCCGCACGTCGAAGTCGTCCGGTCGGCTGCGAGTCCAAGACCATCCGCCGTCCGGCGACGTCCATGGCTCCAGCAGGTCGGGCGAAGGTGTGTCCCACATCAGCTCGACCTCGTCTCCGGCAAGACGAAAGAGCCGAGGAACGGGGTTCGTGCGGCCCGGCGTCGGGCGCACTCGTGCGGCCAATTCACGCAACGCGAGCGACGCCCACTCGACCGTCGTCAGGTTGTCGGTCAACCGAATCGCGACGCCGAGCTGCGCCGCTCGCCGTCCGGCTCGAACCGTTCGTTCACGCAGTGGCTGACGCCGGCGTCGGCGCGCCGCCAAACCCAGGATCGCCGCGGCGAGAGCGGCGCCGCCGGTCCAACCGACGAGCTGGGCAACCGACGGACCCGGCACCTCCTCGTCGGCGTCGACATCGCCCACGGCTTCGTCGGTCATCGACTCGTCTGGTGCCGTGGTCGTGTACGTCGGTGTCGACGGCTCAGCCATCGTGGTCGACGGTGTGGCGGCCGCCGGTGGCACTTCGTCGACCGCCGGCACCGGCGATGGCGACACCGGTGCACTGGTCGGAGTCGGCAGCGTCGTGGTCGGCGGGGCGGACGTCGGCGACGCCGGCTGCTCGTCGGATGACGGATCGACCCTCGGTTCGATCACCTCGGCGCCGCCGAGCGGGGGCAGCGTGATGACCTGCCCGGCGTAGATCAGATCTGGGTTCTCGATCTCCGGATTCGCGTCGACGACTTCCCAGATCAGCTCCCCAGTCGCGTGGCCGTAGTGGCGATCGACGATCTCCCACAGCGTGTCACCACGCTGCACGGTGACCGCCGACCACGATGATTCGCCCCTCGGTACGGGCGCCGGCTCGTCCGGGGCGATCACTGGCGCGTCGGGCAACGCCGGCAACGTGATCTGCCAGCCGACCAGGATCAGGTTCGGGTCCTGGATTCCCGGGTTGGCAGCGATCACAGCGTCCAGCAACTCTCGGTCGAACCTGCCGTAGTGAGCGGTGATGATCGACCACAACGTGTCGCCTTCCTCCACGACGTGGATCACGGTCAACGGCTCCGCAGCAGGGAGGTCAAAGCCTCCGAACTCGGCGCCGAGCACGATCTGCGTTGGGAGGGCATCCACCTCGGCCACCTGCGTGACCGGAGCAGCAGGCGCCGCCATCGCCAGCGAAGGAACGGTCGCAGCAGAGAGCGACGCAGCCGTGCCCAACTCGAGGAGCCGGCGGCGGAGCGACGGTAGGGCGATCGCACCGGCGAGACGACTCACGAGCCGGTGGATCCTGACAAGCCTGGCCACCGCGGCGAGCTCGGCCACCAGCGCGAGCACCGAGACCACCAGTACGTAGGCAGCGAGCACGATCCCCGCCATGCGCGCAACTTCGACCAGTGCATCGACCGGATCGACACGATCGAGCCATCCAGACACGTCGGCGAGGTCCACCGGGTCAGGAGTTGCTGCACCCGCTCCGATGAACGCCGCCAGCGAGGCCCCCGACACCAGGACGAAGCCCAGGGGACGAAGCACAGTTCTCACGAGAACCTCCCGACGATGACGACGGACATGGCGAGGAACGCCGAGACCGACAGCGCGGGCCCGAACGGCACAGCGCGGCGGCCCGCTCGAATCGCAACGCAGAGCGCCACGTGAAGCAGTACGGACACGAGGTAGGCGATGACCACCGAGGAGATCGCCAGCATGCCGAGGCCGGCGCCCACGAGACAGCCGAACTTCACGTCACCGAACCCGAGTCCCTCCGGGCGCACGAGATGTCCGAGTAGCAACGGTGCGCCGAGCATCAGGCAACCGAGCAGCGCTGTAACGATTCGCCCTGAGACCGCCGCTCCAACAAGCGTGACCACGAGACCCGGGAGCACGACCCGGTCCGGGAGTCGTGCCGTGCGGACATCAATCGCCGCAGCAGCAGCAACGATCGTCGTCCACGCAAGGAGCGTCACCGCTACCGAAGGCGGCTGTGAGGCAAGGAGCAACGTCGCCACCGCAGTGGCGCTCAACCCGACGGCGGCATCGACGACCGTTCGCTGTCGAGCGGGCACGGTGGCGAGCGCGACGACCGCGGTCACGACGTCAGCTCCCCTCGGTACTCGTCGACCGGATACGGCTGAGGCGCGGACGTCAGCGAGATCGGCCCGAGCGGGAACGCGCCCAACGGGATGCCGTTCCACGACAGGTCCCAGGTTCCCGCCCACGTCGAGGTCAGCGTCAGCTGATACGAGCCCATCGTCTCCGGCGTCCACGCAACGGATGGCGCTTCCTCGGAGCCGCACGAGGTGCTCGACTCGCTCATGCCGGCCGGTCCGGAGGCGCTCCACCCCACGTACACCAGCGACACCTGACCGCTCGCCGTCCAGCCGCGGAGGTTGACGCCGGTCGCGACTTCGCCGGGGTCCTCGCACCAGAACCACGAGTCGAGTCCGGTCAGCCCGCCGATGGCAGGATCAGGACTTGCGACAGGATCGAGCGCCAGCACCTTCGCGTTTGCGTCTCGAAGCTCGCCCGGTGTCGGTGGCGGAGGCGGCGGCTGCGGAGGCTGCTCGCCCGGCCACTGGCAGATGTAGTCGAGGTAGAGCAGCTCTTGCGTGTCCTCATTCACCAGAGTGACCACGTAGCCGCTGCCGATCTCCGTGATGTCACCGACGTCGCGGACGCAGCCGATGCCCCGGGCGATCAGCTCACCGACGTTCATCGCAACTCGGTGCCAGACCAGTGGGAGGTCGTCGCCGAGTCGACGCGCAAGCGGTGGCGCCGGCGAGGCCACCAGGATGCACTTCAACAGACCGCTGACGGGATCGAGGTTGCATGTCTGCTCGTCGGCATCCGCCACGCCTGGCGCGACGGAGGTCGCAGCGACGATCGCTGCTACCCCGACCGCGCACCGGACAGACTTCACGCAGGAACCTCCCGGATGAGTTCCTGCGAGACCAGACGCCATGGATCGTCGACCGGCCCGACGCGTGCGAGGATGTAGCGCCCCTCGGAGTTGAACCCGACCGCCGTCTCCGCCTCGACGTTCGCGACCGTGTTTCCTCCGGCATCGACGATCCGTCCACCGTTCGCCGGGCGCTCGACGACCGCGACGACGGTGACGAGCAGGGAGGTCTCGAGGGTGTCTCCGTCGAACTTCTCCACTCGTGAATCGAGAACGGTGAAGGGGTCTGCCTCGACGACCTTCCATCCCTTCGTCGCCAGATCTCCGAGCTGCACGTTGAGTTGCTCGAAGCACTGCGAGTCGTCTGCGCAGACCTCGCCGATCCGGGCCACGTCCGGCTGCGCGTACAGCGACTGGCGTCGGCGGCCGAGGTCCTCGATGATCGCCCGGAAGTCACCGCTCGACGCTGGAACCGACGTTGAGGCCGTGGTCGGTGCCGAGGACGAGGTAACCGTCGACGAGGTGTTGGTGGTCGTGGGAGCGATGGTGGACGTCGTCGTGCTCGAGGTCGACGAGGTCGTCGTCGACGTTGACGGGATCGCCGAGGAGGTCGACGGCGTTGCGTTGCCGTCGTCGTTGCCACTGCAGCCGGCGAGTACAGCGAGGACGAGCAGTAGTCCGGTCAGTTGTTTCATGGGGTTGCCTCTCGAGGTTGTCCGACGGCGCGGACGTGGACGACGAGGGGGTCGCCTCCCCCGAAGATGCGAAGCAGCCCGACGTCGACGCCAGCGGTGAGCTCGACGACGACCCGATCGGTGTCCGCATCGACCAGCACGGACGTCAATCCATCGAGGCCTTGTGCAGCGAGGCTCTGGTCGGCAAGCGCCTCGGCCCGATCAGGGTCGAGACGTCGCTCACCCGTGGAGCGGAACAGCCCTTCGTCGAGAGCGTTGGCGCCGGCCTGCGCCGCCTGGTCAGCGGCAGCAGCGAGGTTCCGTCGGGTCGAGAACCCGCTCCAGAGGTCGAACGAGATCGCACCTAGGAACATGACAACGAGCACCAGGCCGAGGGTCCAGACCGTCACCGACCCCCGGTCGTTTCGCAACCTGCGGCTCATGGCGCCGCCTCCCCGCCGAGACTCCGGTAGTCATCGATCCTCGCCGAGCTCGTCGCCGTCCAGGTGAACGAACCCACCGTTCCGACGAGTGGCACGTCGATCGCAGGGACGGCGACGGTCACTGATGCCGTCACCGTGCATGCTCGACACCAGTCGCCGGAGAACTCGACCGACATGGAGCCGGGCGGCAGGCCGTGGTTGGCAGCTGCTGCCGCAACTGCCTCGCTTGCTCGCTGCATCCCGGTCGCAGCGTCCGGTGCGTTGGCGAGCGTCGTGGCTGCCTCCTTCGCCGCCGCCCGCGCCACGGTCTGCCGCTCGGGCCACTGCGGCACGAGCATCACCACCATCGAAATGGGCAGGAGTAGCAGCCCGACCGCGAGCGGCAGCTCCACCGCTGCCGCTCCGCGATCGCGGGCATCGTTGGACCGTGGGCCGATCACCGGTCCTCCTTCGCCGCCGAGGCGGTGAGCACGGCGTCGTAGTCGGTGAGGGGCCCGAACCACCCGTCGAAGTGAACGAAGGCCGTCACCACGATCCGTTCACCGTCGTCAGCACAGCTCACTTCGATGCCTTCACCGAGGGTTCCCGCGAGGAGATCACCCAGTACGTCGGCGGCTCGCTCTTGGCATGTCGACACGCTGGTCGCACTTCGAGCACCTGCGCGAGCTGCCTCGTCGAGCGCCGCCCGGACCGTGCCCTTCCCGTACTGGAACACGATGACCTGGATGATGCCGACCACCACGACCAGCGCGACGCCGGTCGCAGCGACGAGCGCGATGAACGTGGCCCCGCGGTCTCCCGAACATCGGCGAATGCGGGAGCGTTCCGCGACCTCGTCGGGCCGCCCGTCACAGGTCAGCAAGGTCATTCGCTACACGCCGAGTTGCGTCCGCACGTAGTCGATGAGGTCGACACCGAGTGCCTGCAATGCCGCACCGATGGCGACGATGGCCACGGTGGACATCGCCGCCCACCCCAGCACTTCCACAGTGGAGGCGCCGGAGTCGTTCGGCTGCCCGGCGCGTCGGGCGTGGAGCGCGACGAGCCGGGATCGCAGATTGGTGGTGAGTCGGGTGAGCATGGTGGCTTCCTCCTGGATGGTGTGTGGGCAGTCGGTCTCCTCAGCGGCCGAAGACGATGTGCGGGATCGCAGCAGCGACGAACAGGATCAAGATCGGCCCGATCACCATGACGAGTGGCAGCGCCATCGCTGTCTGGCGCTTCGTCATGGTTCGATGCAGGTCCTCGCGGCGTGCCGACCTGAGGTCGTCCGCCAGCGAGAGCAGGGCGTCGGGGTCGCCACCGGCAGTCCAGGTCGCTGCAAGGAGTCGGTAGAGCCGCGCGGCCGACGGCTCCGGCGTCGATTCGGTGAGCTGATTGAGCGCGTTGCTCGGCGTCGTCCCACTGCGGATCTGAGCAGCGGCTTCGGCAAGCTCTGCGGACACCTCTCCCCCGGTCCGTCGGATCAGACGGTCCACCGCGCCGGAAGGGGTGTCCCCGGTACGGAGGTATATCGCCAGGAGCTGGCACATCGTGTACAGCTCGGCGCGCATCCGCTCGCGCCGCTTGCTGATCCGCCGATCGAGTTGGCCGCGCCAACGGGTCGCACCCCAGATCCCTGCCGCGGCGGCGAGCAGCATCACCGTGCCGGCGCGTCGTCCGAGCGCGAGCCCGAGGAAGGCCCCGACCGCCAGGGCGCCGGCTGTATATGCCAGCTGACGAGTCCGATACTGCTCGACGGTCATCCGCATCCCGGCCTGGCGGAGCCGCAGCTCGGCCGACGTCGAGGACGAGGCATCCACGAGGCTCGCAAGTCCGTTCGCAAGTCGGCGCACGATGGGCCCGAAGACGAGTCCGACGGCGGTGCGCCCCTCCTCGGCCGCGCCTCCCGCACGCTCGGGCTTCACCGTGCCGAAGCGACTCCGGGCCGGGGCCGAATACGGCGCAACTCGAGTGCTGAGCGGACGCGGGTGGCGGACGACTGCACGGGCGAGCGCGCCTGCCGCGATCGCTGCCATCAGCGAGATGAGGAGAACTCGCGTTTCCATCTCAGCGCTCCCCCACGTGCGGGACGAGAACCCGCTCCTCGGCAGGGATACGTCCGAGCGCCGCGATCAGCTTCCATCCGCCGACCGCCATGAGGACGCCGAGCGTCACCACGATCCAACCGCCCGGAGTCCGGTAGAAGGATCGGTAGCCGTCGTTGGCCGTCACCAAGAAGACCAGGACAAGGAACGGAAGGATCACCGCGATCACGGCCTGTGACCGAGTCTCCGTCTGCCCGGTCGTGATCTGCTCCTGGAGCTGGAGATCGCTCGTGACGTTGTCAGCCAGCGACCGGAGCACGGCGACGACGACATCACGGCCGTGCTCGTGCGCAGCGATGAACGCCTCGATCACGCGATCGGACACCGGGTCGGCAAGCTCGGCTCGGACGAGTTCCAACGCGGTGTCGGGGTCGAGCGC
>WBZL01004969.1_pt1 | contig 11227 bp, 9 predicted proteins | sample 5204291 | NCBI WGS metagenome assembly WBZL01 (sample SAMN12344345, study PRJNA552823) | activated sludge metagenome | biome: Activated sludge suspended growth; feature: Nitrification reactor; material: Wastewater; isolation source: activated sludge from nitrification reactor of wastewater treatment...
TCGCCATCGACGTCAGCTCCGTGCTCCGACGCACGGTCTGCGAGCTCTATTCCAACCTGGTCACCCGCCCGACGGGTGCCACGGTGCGCAAGGCCATCCAGGAGGCGCTCGTCGGGCTCCCGGAGCCGAATGTGACGGTGATCGATTTCTCGCACGTCACGCTCCTCGATTTCTCCTGCGCCGACGAAATCGTTGGCAAGCTCCTCGATGCCCAGCGCCGCGCCGACGAGCAGCCCCGGACCTACTTCCTGATCCGCGGGCTGCACGAGCCCTACCTCGAGGCCATCGAGGCCGTGCTGGAGCGCTACAACCTCGCGGCGCTCGTCCAGGATCCGTCCGGGAACGTGCACCTGGTGGGCACACTGGACGACGGGGCGCGCCGGGCATGGCACGTGGTGCGCCAGCGTGGTGCCATCATCGTCGCTGACCTCGAGGCCGAGCTCGGGGACGCCATCGGTGCTTGCGAGGAGGTGGTGCGCGAGCTGTCGTCGCGTCGCCTCGTCGTGCGTCACGACGACGGGCGGGTGGCCCTTCCCCAGGCCTCGTGAGCCAGCTGCGGTCGTCACCGCCCCTGCATGTCGTCGGATTCGAGGCGACACGGCGTGGTGACGCGGACCGTGGCCCGCTCGTGCGGATCCGATCGGACGAAGCCGTCGCCCGGCTCATCGACGACGGCGAGCTCGTGTACCTCGTGGGGCCTCGTCGCAAGGAGCTCGTGCCCGTGGCCTACGACGACACCCTGCCCCGCGGCGCGGTCGTCGTGCGAGACGTCTCCGGCGTGAGCGTCTCGGAGGTCATCCGGCTGGACAAGCGCCCTCCGCGGCCGACCTGACCCGGCGCCGTTACCTTTTCGTCGGTCAAAGTGTCCGATGGGGAGAGAGTGGTTTCCCCCGACCTCGACCGACCGCACGTGATTCGCTTTTCCCACGTCTTCAAGGAGTACCCCCGGACCGGCGTCGCCCTCAACGACGTGTCGTTCGCCGTGAACAAGGGCGAGTTTGTCTTTCTCACCGGTCCGAGTGGTGCTGGCAAGAGCTCGATCCTGAAGCTCATCTACATGGACGAACTCCCAACGCGGGGAGACGTCTCCGTGAGCGGGACGCACTCCACCGGGGTGAAGCGCCGCGCGATCAGCCTGCTGCGACGCAAGCTCGGCGTCGTCTTCCAGGACTTCCGCCTGCTCGAGGACCGGAGTGTCGAGGCCAACGTGGCCTTCGCGCTCGAGGTGATCGGGACACCGGCCGAGCGGATCCGTCCGCGGGTGGCGCGTCTGCTGACGCAGGTGGGGCTGGCGTCCAAGGCGACGAACCTGCCGCGCGAGCTGAGTGGCGGTGAGCAGCAGCGCGTGGCCATCGCCCGCGCCCTGGTGAACGACCCGATGGTGCTCGTCGCGGATGAGCCGACCGGCAACCTCGACGAACGGGCGACCCGCGGCGTCTTCCAGCTGCTGCGCGACATCAACACCGCGGGGACCGCGGTGGTCATGGCCACGCACAACCTGGAGCTGGTGAAGCGGGAGAACATGCGGGTCCTGGAGATCAACCGCGGGCAGGTGGTCTTCGACTCCAACGACGAAAAGGGGCGTGCCCCGGAGCTGACACCATGAGCCTGGCCGTCCGCGAGGCGATGATCGGGTTCCGCCGCGCCCCGATGCTGAGTGTCCTCTCGATCACCACGATCGCCTTCTCGCTGCTGGCGTTCGGCCTCTTCTCCCTCGTCGCGCTCAACCTGCGGTCGGCGCTTGCGCAGGTGGAATCGCGCGTGGAGATCCGCGGATTCCTGGACGAAGGGGTGAATGCCGAGTCCGTGGCCGACGCCATGCAGGCGATCGGCGCCTATCCCGAGGTGGCGCGCGTGGAATACGTCACGCCCGAACAGGCCCTCGAGCGTGCACGCTCCGAGCTGCGTGAATTCCGCGACGTGTTCGAGTCAGGGTTCCTCCCGGGCTCGATCGACATCCGCCTGCGCGAAGGATCGCGTGACCCGGCGAAGGTGGCGGAGGTGGCCGAACGGCTGCGGGGATTCGCGTTCATCAACGACGTGCGATTTGGCGCCGAGTGGATCCAGAAGCTCTACACGATCCGCAACGTGGCCACGGCCGCGGGGATCATCCTCGGGCTGGCCTTCGCCGCCGTGGCCGTGATCATCATCTCTGCCACGATCCGCATGGCAGTGATGGCGCGGGCGCGGGAGATCTCGATCATGCGCCTGGTCGGCGCCACGGACGGGTTCATTCGCCGCCCGTTCCTGATCGAGGGCTTCATCAAGGGGGTCCTCGGCGGCGCCCTGGCGCTCCTTCTCACGTGGGTCGCGAGCCTCGTCATCAGCCGGTACTTCATCCAGACGGAGTTCTTTCCGCCGGGGCTGGCGGCACTGGGGCTAGCCGCCGGCGCGTGCATCGGGGTGGCGGGGAGCGCCATCTCGGTGGGTCGCCAGATCCGGCAGGTCTCATGAGGACGCGGGATGAGGATCGCTGGCGCAGGCTCCTGAAGGTTGGAGCGCGATGCCTCGTGGCGCTCGCCCTCGCGGCCGGCCCGGGCCGCGCGCAGAACACCGAGCAGCGCCTTCGCCAGCAGCAGAATGAACTCGAGGCGATCCGGAGGGAACGCGCCGACCTCCAGCGGCGACTGACCGAATTGCAGGGGCGGGCGCACGACCTGACGGAGGAAGCGTCGAACCTGCGACGGCAGGCGGACGCCACGGCGAGACTGGTCCGCCAGCTCGACGTGCAGCTCTCCGAGATCAACCGGGACGTGGAGCAATCCGAGGGCACGTTGCAGCGCGCCGAGCAGGAGGTGCTTCGCAAGCGGTACTCGATGAAGCAGCGCCTGGTTGACGTCTACAAGCGCGGTCCCATGTACACGACCGAGGCGTTGCTGGCCGCACGTTCGTTCGGCGAGCTGGTCGGGCGCTACAAGTACCTGCACGAGCTCGCGTTGTACGACAAGGCGTCGGTCACCCAGGTGGAGAAGCTCTACACGGAGATCGACCAACAACGGGCGCTCCTGGTTCGCCTGCAGACAGAAATCGAGCGCAACCGGGAGGAGAAGGCGCGAGAGGAAGCGCGGCTGCGCTCGATGCAGGGGCAGCGGCAGCGCACCCTGGTGGCGGTGCAACAGTCCGAGCAGCAGGTGCGCGAGCGCCTCGCACGCATCCAGCGCGATGAACAGCGCCTGGCGCAGCTGCTGGCGACGATGGAAGACGTGCGTCGCCGCAACGAGTCGCGCGCGAATGCGCCGGCGCCGGCGGGCAGCACGCTGAAGACGAGTGACCTGGGGCGTCTCGACTGGCCGGTGGAAGGCGACATCCTGTATTCCTTCGGTCGCGTGATCAACCCGAACAACACCGCGGTGCGGTGGAACGGCGTGGGCATCGGGGCGCGGTCGGGGACCGCGGTGAAGGCGGTGTCCGCGGGCACGGTCACCTACGTGCAGCCGATCGGGACGTACGGGCTCACGGTCATCATCCAGCACGGCGGCGGCGACTACTCGGTGTACGGCTCCCTGAGCCGCGCCGATGTCCGCGTGGACCAGCAGGTGATCAAGGGCCAGGTGATCGGGGCCGTGGGGGCGGCCGATCCCGAGATGCCGCCGCACCTGCACTTCGAGATCCGGCCGAAGGGGCGCGCGACGGACCCCCTGGGGTGGCTGCGCCGGCAATAGGCTCCGAGCGATGTGGGCCACCGCGGCAGGCAATAAGTTGTCCGCGGACTCGCAGCCCCGCCCCACGTGCCTCCTCTTCTCCTCGGCGCCCATACCTCCACGGCTGGGGGTGTGTCGAGTGCGATTCCCCGCGCACTCGCCATTGGCGCGACGGCGATGCAGGTCTTCACCAAGACCTCCAACCAGTGGAAGGAGCCGGCGATCGCGGACGAGGAACGTGCGGCCTTCCGTGCCGCCGTCGCGAGCGCCCCACTGGGGTTCACCAATGCCCACGACTCGTACCTCATCAACCTCGCCTCACCCGATCCGGTCCTCTGGACGCGCTCCCTGATCTCATTCACGAGTGAGTTGCGGCGGAGCGAGGCGATCGGTCTCGATGCGGTGGTGTCGCACCCCGGGAACTACATGGACGACCGGGCGAGCGGCATCGCGCGCAACGTGGCGGCGATCACCCTGGCCCTGGAGGCCGCGCCGGGTCGCGTACGCCTGCTGATGGAACTCACGGCCGGCAGCGGCACGGCGATCGGCGCCTCCTTCGAGGACATGGCGCTGCTGCTCGATGCCCTGCCGCGCGAGCTGCAACATCGGGTTGGGGTGTGCCTGGACACGGCGCACGTCTTCGCCGCGGGCTACGACCTGCGCGATCGCTACGACGACGTGTGGACGGCGTTCTCGGACACGATCGGTCTCGCGCGGCTCGGCCTGTTGCACCTGAACGACTCGAAAGCTCCCCTCGGCTCCCGCAAGGATCGGCACGAGTTGATCGGCGAGGGGGCCATCGGGGCGGAGGCGTTCCGGCGCATCATGACCGACGAGCGCCTCGTGGGGATCCCGAAGATCATCGAGACCCCCAAGGGGGCGGACGAGGTGAGCAATGACCGCCGGATGCTGGCCCTGCTGCGAGGATTCGCGGAGGAAGGGGCACCGGTCCCCCGACGCGGGGCGGCGACGCGTCGGCGCTGAGCTGGCGGCGCTGGCCGCCTGGCGGGGCGACGGCTTAGCTTGGGCGCATGGCCAGGGTCCGGCGCCGCTTGATCACTGAACGGGATGTCCGTCGCATCGCGGCCGACGGAGCGCGCTCGCTGGACATCGCCGGGACTACGGTGACGCCGGCCGCGCGGGACGCGGCGGCGGCCCTGGGCGTTTCCCTGGTGGCGTCGACTAAGGCGGAGGGCGCCCCGACGCCGGCCGGACCGGTCGCTGCTGCCGGAAGCCCGGTGGCGATCGTCATTGGAGCAGATCACGGCGGCGTGACGCTCAAGGACGCCGTCATCGCGCACTTGCGGGCGGGTGGGCGCGAGGTCGCCGATGTCGGCACCTTTGGCCAGGAGGCGGTGGATTACCCCGACTTCGCGTCGGCCGTCGCGCGCGCGGTGGCGGAGGGGCGAGCCGCTCTCGGGATCATGATCGACGGGGCCGGCATCGGGAGCTGCATGGCGTGCAACAAGGTGGCCGGCGTGCGGGCGGCGGCCTGCCACGACATCACCACGGCGACGAACGCACGCGAGCACAACCACGCCAATGTGCTGACCCTGGGCGCGGGATTGCTCGGAACGCGTCTCGCGCTTGAGATCGTGGACACCTTCCTTCGCACCCCGTTCGCCGGGGGGCGGCATCAACCCCGCGTCGACAAGATCGACGCCCTGGACCGCCGCGCGACGACCTGACAGCCACGCCGCTTGCGCGCCGGCCACCGCCGGGTGAGGCTTGGCAGATGCGAATGCGACCCCTCCTCCTGCTCTTCGTGCCTGCGCTCGGCGCGGCACAGGAAACCCCCACCCAACGGGCCGCCGCCTCGGATGTCGTGCGACGGATGGGCGAGCTCCACAAGGCCGTCGACGCGGCGACCCTGGCCACGCGCCTGACCACGCGGACGAGCCCGACGCGCGACGCCGTGATCGCGCGGGCGCAGCAGCTCTGGGACAGCGAGCTACAGGCGATGAGTGACGATATCACCAGGCACCCGGAGATCGGCTTCAAGGAAACCCGCTCGGTGAAGATCCTCGCGGACTACCTCACGAAGCACGACTTCACGGTGGAGATGGGGGTCGCCTGGCTCGGTACGGTTTTCGTGGCTCGATACAACAAGGGGACTGCCGGGCCAAACCTCGGCGTCATCCTCGAGTACGATGCCCTTCGCGGCACCGTGCGGGACTACCACGGCGACCAGCACAGTGCGCAGGGCCCGGTGGGGATGGCCGCCGCCATCGCGGTGGCCGAGTTCCTCACGCGCACGAAGACCCCCGGCACGGTGACCGTCGTTGGGACGCCGGCCGAGGAGATGATGCCGCCCCCGAGCAAGACGGTCATGCACGAGAAGGGGGTGTTCAATGGCGTGGACGTGTTTGTGCGCTCGCACTCATCGGTCAACACGCAGCGCCCCGCCCCGGGATTCGGCACGTGCTGCCTCAACATCGATGGCGTGCGGTATGTCTTTACCGGGGCGCCCGCGCACCAGATGATGTCGTGGGAAGGGCGCGATGCGCTCTCCGCCGTGGTCCGGTTCTTCAGCGACGTGGACGGCCTCCGCAAGAGCATCCGGCCGGAGGCGCGGATCCAGGGCATCATCCCCGAGGGTGGCAAGGCGCCTAACGTGGTGCCTGATCGTGCGGTCGCGGACTTCTATATCCGCTACCCGGACGAGGTGTACCTCGCCCAGATCCGCGAGCTGATCGACAACGCCGCCCGGGGCGCCGCCCTGGCCACGGGCACGAAGGTGAAGATCGAGCCCTACGGCAGCATGCGAGACGGCATCTCGGTCGGCGCGCTCAACGAGGTGGCCTTTGGCTACCTGCGGAAGTTCGGGGCCACCCAGGTGCTGACGGAGCCACAGAAGCCGCAGGGATGGGAGGAAACCGGCTCCGTCTCGCGCGATATCCCCGGGGTCGGGTTCAGCGCCCACTCGTCGTACGGGGGCTTTCACACGTACGAGATGGAAGCAGACGCCATGGCGGACGTCGGCCACCGGGGCTTCCGGTTCGACGCGATGGGGATGGCCGCGCTGCTCCACGACTTCGCGACGGACGCCGAGTTCCGGGCGAAGGTCAAGCAGGAGTTCACGGGGACCCGCGCCCTGTTTGCGGACTACGTAGAGGCGCTCAGGAAGGCATACCCGGTCCCGGTGGTGCCGTAGGCGCCCCCTCCGCCGGCACGCAGGGGACAGGGGGCCGTCGGCCCCCTAGATTCCCCGCCATGAAGCGCAAAGATGCCCTCGACTACCACGCGAATCCCCGCCCGGGGAAAATCGCTGTCGTCCCGACGAAACCGCTCAACAACCAGCGCGACCTGGCCCTCGCCTACTCCCCCGGAGTGGCCGAGCCCTGCCTCGAGATCGCGAAGAATCCCGAGGATGCCTACCGGTACACGGCGCGAGGCAACCTCGTCGCGGTGGTGACAAACGGCACGGCCGTCCTCGGACTCGGCAACATCGGGGCGCTGGCCGGGAAGCCCGTGATGGAGGGGAAAGGCAACCTGTTCAAGCAGTTCGCGGACATCGATGTATTCGACCTGGAGGTAGGGTCGGAAAGCCCGGATGACGTGATCCGATTCTGCCAGCTCCTGGAGCCGACGGTCGGCGGGATCAACCTGGAGGACATCAAGGCTCCCGATTGCTTCTACATCGAGGAGACGCTGCGGAAGACGATGAAGATCCCCGTCTTCCACGATGACCAGCACGGCACGGCGATCATCTCGGGGGCAGCGCTGCTCAACGCACTCGAGGTCGTCGGGAAGAAGATCGACGAGGTGCGCGTGGTGTTCTCCGGCGCGGGCGCCTCGGCCATTGCCTCCGCGGGCCACTACGTGCGGCTCGGCGTGAAGCGAGAGCACTTGATCATGTGCGACAAGTCCGGGGTGATCTATGCCGGACGCACGGAGCACATGGATCCGTACAAGGCGAAGTTCGCCAACGACACCTCCGCGCGTACGCTGCACGAAGCGCTGGTGGGCGCCGATGTCTTTGTGGGATTGTCGGCTGCGGGGGCCATGACGAAGGAGATGGTCGCCGTCATGGCCAAGGACCCGATCATCTTCGCGCTCGCCAACCCGACGCCCGAGATCCTCCCCGAAGAGGTGAAGGCGGTGCGGGACGACGCGATCGTGGCCACCGGTCGCAGCGACTACCCCAACCAGGTCAACAACGTCCTCGGCTTTCCATTCATCTTCCGCGGGGCGCTCGACGCGCGCGCGACAGAAGTGAACGAGGAGATGAAGATGGCGGCCACCCGCGCGCTCGCCGCACTCGCCCGGGAGGACGTTCCCGACTCGCTCTCGGCGCTGTACGGGCTTCGGAAGGTGAAGTTCGGCCGCGAGTACCTGATTCCCTTCCCCTTCGACCCGCGCGCCCTCCTGTGGGTCGCCCCAGGGGTCGCGTGGGCGGCGGTGGCCAGCGGCGTCGCCCGCGAGTTCATCGACCTCGAGGAGTACCGGCAGTCGCTCGAGAGCCGCCTCGGACGGGCCCGCGGAATCATGCGCGGCATCATCAATCGGGCGATGGCCGATCCCAAGCGCCTCGTCCTCCCGGAAGGGGAGGCGCGCAAGATGATCCGGGCTGCCAGGATCATGGCCGATGAGGGGATCGCGCTGCCGATCCTGCTCGGGAACGAAGAGACCATCCGGCGTCGCGCCGCGGCCGACGGGATTCCGCTCGATGAAATCGAGATCGAGGATCCGGCCCGATCTCCTCGCCGGGAGACCTACGCCCTGGACCTCTGGGAGCGTCGCCAACGCAAGGGACTCTCACTCGCCGAGGCGCAGCGCCTGCTGTTCAACAGCAACTACTTCGGTGGGGTGATGGTGAACCGCGGGGAGGCCGACGCCCTCCTGACGGGGATGACCACGACCTACCCCGAGGCCCTGCGTCCCGCCCTGCAGGTGATTGGCGCGCACCCGAAGACGGGGGTCGTAGCCGGGATGTACATGCTCGTGTTCGAGAAGCAGGTGATCTTCTGCGGGGATACGACGGTCAACGCAGAGCCGACCTCGGACCAGCTGGCGCAGATCGCCCTGGCGGCGAGCCGCATCGTCCGCCTGCTCGGGCAGGACCCGAAAGTGGCCATGTTGTCCTACTCGAACTTTGGCTCCGTGCGTCAGGCGGAGGCCGAGCGCGTGGCGGCCGCGGTTGGACTGGTTCGAGAGGCGGACCCCACGCTGATCGTCGACGGCGAAATGCAGGCCGATACAGCCGTCGACGGGAAGACGCTGGCCGAGAGCTTCCCCTTCTCGACCCTGAAGGAGGCGGCCAACGTCCTGATTTTCCCCAACTTGAGCGCGGGGAACATCGCCTACAAGTTGTTGCACCACCTGGGGGGCGCCACGGCAATCGGCCCGATCCTGGTGGGAATGGCCCAGCCGGTCCACATCCTGGAGCAGGGGGCCGACGTCCAGGACATCGTGAACATGGCGGCGGTAGCGGTCATGGACGCGCAGGAGCGGAACAAGGCCAGCAGCCAGCGTCGCGCAGGTCGCCCGAGCACCGCCCGGGCGTTTTCTTTTCTTTGATCGGCGGCCGTTCGTCCTTGTGGGGCCCGCCCGATCCTCCCGACCACCTGAACTCCTGAATTTCGCTTATGTCCTCTGCCAACCTCTCCGGCCAGGGCCTGACTCCCTCCGGCAAGGTGCACATGAACCTCGTGGCCCCCGAGCTCTTCCAGGCGGCGATCGCCCGCGGGGAAGGCACGCTGGCCGACATGGGGCCATTCGTCGCCGTCACCGCGCCGCACACCGGCCGGTCCCCCAACGACAAGTTCGTCGTCAAGGAGTCGTCGACCGAGGGTGATGTCGACTGGGGCAAGGTGAACCAGCCCTACCCCGAGGAGAAGTTCGAGCAGCTCCTGGCCGACGTGCTGGGATACCTGAACGGACTGTCGGACCTCTTCGTGCAGGACCTGTACTGCGGCGCCGATCCGGCGCATCGCCTGAGCGTGCGGTACGTGACGCCCAATGCGTGGCACGCCTCGTTCGTGCGCAACATGTTCATTCGCCCCGAGGCACCAGAGCTGGCCGCGTTCGCGGCGAACTTCACCGTGCTGCACGCGCCCGAGTTCCAGGCGGACCCGGCACGGCATGGGACCCGGACGGGCACGTTCATCGTGTTGCACCTGGCCCGTCGCACGATCCTCATCGGGGGCACCCGATACGCTGGTGAGCTCAAGAAGGCGATGTTCACCGTGATGAACTACCTGATGCCGAAGACGGGTGTGCTGTCGATGCACTGTTCGGCGAACGTGGGCGCGGGGGGCGATGTGGCCCTCTTCTTCGGCTTGTCGGGCACCGGCAAGACGACCTTGTCAGCGGACCCGGAGCGCGGGCTGATCGGCGACGACGAGCACGGCTGGTCCGACGCCGGCGTCTTCAACTACGAAGGCGGCTGCTACGCCAAGGTCATCAACCTCTCTCCCGAGGCGGAGCCCGACATCTACGCGACGACACAGATGTTCGGCACGGTGCTCGAGAACGTCGTGCTGGACGAGAAGCGCCGCGTGAAGTTCGACGACCAGTCGATCACGGAGAACACGCGGGCGTCGTATCCCCTGCACTACATCCGCAACCACGTGCCGAGCGGGCGCGCCGGCCATCCGCAGAACATCGTCTTCCTGACGGCGGACGCCTTTGGCGTGCTGCCGCCCATCGCGCGACTCTCACGCGACCAGGCGATGTACTATTTCATGTCCGGCTACACGGCGAAAGTCGCCGGGACGGAACGCGGCGTCACGGAGCCACAGGCCACGTTCTCGTCGTGCTTCGGCGCGGTCTTCCTGGTGTGGCACCCGACGAAGTACGCGGAAATGCTCGGCAAGCTCATCGACCAGCATGGGTCGCGCGTCTGGCTGGTGAACACCGGCTGGAGCGGCGGGGCCTACGGGACCGGGAAGCGCATGAAGATCGCGTACACCCGCGCCATGGTGCGGGCTGCCCTGTCGGGGCAACTGGATGCCGTGAAGACGTTCACCGACCCGATCTTCGGGCTCAATATCCCGAGTGAGGTGCCGGACGTTCCGTCGGGGGTGCTGAACCCGCGATCGACCTGGTCGGACGGTGCGGCCTACGACACGCAGGCCAACAAGCTGGCCGAGATGTTCCGCAAGAACATGGAGAAGTTCGGCGCCGTGGACCCGAAGATCGTCGCCGCGGGTCCGGGCGGCGCCAGGTAACAGCCCGTGCAGTCGTCGGTTGGCGAGGGTGTGCTCCCCGGAGCCACCCTCGCTCTCGTTTCATCCGCCCGCTTCCCCATCTCGCACTCCTGACGTGGACATCATCCGCGACCCGCTCTGGAACAACATCCGTGTGGACGACCGGGCCCTGCGCCTCGTGGACACGCCGGTGTTCCAGCGGCTGCGGCGGGTGCGGCAACTGGGCTGGGCGTACCTGGTCTACCCCGGGGCGACACATGGGCGCTTCGAACACGCGTTAGGCGCCTACCACCTCGCCGGCATCGCGCTGCAACGCCTCGAGGACGAAGGGGCCCTCGGCCTCGTGCCGGCCGAGGAACGCACCATCACGCGCCTCGCGGCCCTCCTGCACGACGTTGGTCACTACCCGTTTTCGCACGCCCTCGAGGAAATCGG
>WBZL01004970.1_pt1 | contig 11226 bp, 12 predicted proteins | sample 5204291 | NCBI WGS metagenome assembly WBZL01 (sample SAMN12344345, study PRJNA552823) | activated sludge metagenome | biome: Activated sludge suspended growth; feature: Nitrification reactor; material: Wastewater; isolation source: activated sludge from nitrification reactor of wastewater...
CATGCTGCTGGCGCTGCGCTTGCCAGAAGGCGAGATGCTCCACAGGGTAGGCGTACAAGGCCTTGTCCAGCCCGCCATGCACGCTGGGGTCGGCCTGCTCGTCGCCTTCCATCCCCAGCCGGCCCACAGCCACCGGGCCGGGCACCGGCGCCTTGGCAATGGCCGAGAGCACGCTGCGCTCACCCACGCGCAGGGGCCGGCAGACGCCACGGTTCGCATGCAGAAGGATCAGGCCATGCGCAGACATGTCACAGCGAGTGCTGGGTATGGAAATGTCCGCCGTGGTACAGCAAGGGCCGCACCCCGGCGCGGTGGCTGCAGCGCTCGACCTCGCCCACGAAGATCACATGGTCGCCTTCGGGGTACTGGCTGCGGCTGAAGCATTCGAACGTGGCGGCGGCGCCCTCGATCAGCGGGGTGCCGTCCAGACCGGGGTGGTGCGCCACACCCGCCCAGCGGTCGATGCCGCGCGTGGCAAAGCGCTCGGCCAGGGCCTGCTGGTCTGCGGCCAGCACATGGATGGCGTAGCGCACACCGGTGGCGAAGACCTCCATCGAGCCTGCCTGGCGCGACAGGCTCCAGAGCACCAGTGGCGGGGACAGCGATACCGAATTGAAGGAATTGGCCGTCAGCCCCACCAGGCCTCCCGAGGGCGCGCGCGCGGTCACGATGGTCACGCCCGTGGCGAACATGCCCAGCGTGCTGCGAAAGTGGCGCGAGTCGAAATCGGGGGGCAGTAGGGTGGGGCGGGGATGCACGCTGAACCTGGAAGGGAAGGGCGGGCTATTATCCGAGGCCTGAGGTTTTTGTGCTGTGCCCCACAGGGGTGCCCTTTGTTTTTGTGAGTGTGTGATGACAACGCTGGCCCCTTCTTCTGCTGCTGCCTTGGTGCGCCCGCGCCTGTCTGCCTGGTGGCGTGCAGGGGCGGCGGCCATGGTGGCGGCGGCGCTGGCGGGGGGCGCAGGGGCTTCGCAGACCGTCCCCAAGGAGAGTGTCTCGGCCTGTGCGCTGCTGCTCCAGCGCTTGCCGGGCGTGCGTGCCGAACAGTGCGAGGCCGCGCGACTCACGCCCAGCGGTGCCCGCTCGCGCCTGGGCACGGCGCTGTACTGGCGGGACATCCTGCCCCAGCGCCCGGACATCGATACGCTGCGTGTGCTGGTGGTGGGCGCCATGCATGGCGACGAGCTGACCTCGGGCGCGCTGGCCTTGCGCTGGATCGGCCTGGCCGAGCAGACACAGCGCCCCGTGCATTGGCGCTTTATTCCCGTGCTCAACCCCGACGGACTGCTGGCCAAAAAGCCTTCGCGCACCAATGCCCATGGTGTGGACCTGAACCGCAACTTCAACACCCCCGGCTGGAAGCTCGATGCCCCACGCTACTGGCGCGAGCGCACGCGCAAGGACCCACGCCGCTGGCCGGGCCCGGAGCCCCTGTCCGAGCCTGAATCGCTGTTTTTGCACACCCAGATGGAGGAGTTCAACCCCCACCTGGTTGTGAGCATCCACGCGCCCTATGGCGTGCTCGACTTCGACGGCCCCCACGAGCCGCCGCAGCGCCTGGGCCGCTTGCGCCTGGACCGCGTCGGCATCTTCCCTGGGTCGCTGGGGCACTACGGTGGCGTGCAGCAAAACATGCCGGTCGTAACCATCGAACTGGAACACGCCCTGGACATGCCGCGCGAGTCCGAAATGCAGGCCATGTGGAATGACCTGCTGCGCTGGATGGACACGCGCCTGTACCGCCCGTCGCCGGTGGAAGCGGCAAAGATCAAGGCAAATCGCCCTCTGGCGCCGTAAGTACGGCGCAAGCAGCTATGAAAATAATAGCATTCGTAGTGGCTGGCACGGTACCAGCGCACTGACGAAAGCCTGACGCGCAAGCGCCCAGGCAGGGAAAATGCGGTAGCAGCCCCATTCCATCCGCGCCTAAGCTGCGCCGTCACGCAAGAGGAGAAACCCATGCAAGCAATTCGCCACTGGATGGCCGCCACCCTGGGCGCGCTGGCCGTGCTGGCCGCACCGGCCGCCATCGCCCAGGCACCAGCCGCCACCGTCAAGGTGGGGTTTGATTGGCCCCTTCACCGGGCCGTCGTCCGACTTCGGCATTCCGCTGCGCCAGGGCATTGAGCTGGCCGTGGCCGAGATCAACACTGCCGGGGGCTACCTGGGGCGCCCGCTGGAGCTGGTGGTGCGCGACGACAAGGGCGACCCGGACACCGGGCTCAAGGCCTCGCAGGACCTGGCCAAGCAAGGTGTGGTGGCGACCATCGGCTTTTGCAACACCGGCGTGGCGGCCAAGTCGCTGGACGTGTACCAGAATGCGCAATTGCCGCTGATCATTCCCTGCGCCACAGGCACTCCGCTGACGGCCAAGTACCCGCCCGCGCAGAGCTACATCTTCCGCACCTCGGCGCGCGACATCATCCAGGCGCCCTTTGTGGTGGACGACATCGTCAAGCGCGGCTGGACCAAGGTGGCCATCTTTGCCGACACCACGGGCTATGGCGAGGCCGGTCTCAAGGACGTGCAGGACGCGCTGGCCGCGCGCAAACTGCAGGCGGTGCATGTCACGCGCTTTCCGCTGGGCGTGACCGATTTGGGCAAGGAACTGCAGGCCGCACGCGAGGCCGGTGCCAACGTGATCTTCAGCTACACCGTAGGCCCGGAGGAGGCCGTCATCGCCAACAGCCGCAAGGACATTGGCTGGAAAGTGCCCCTGGTGGGCGCCTGGCCGCTGTCCTTCCCCTTCTTCATCGATGGCGCCAAGGACGCGGCCGAGGGCGCGTTGATGGCGCAGACCTTCATTGCTGAGCCCAGCAATGAGCGCAGGGCGGCCTTTCTGACCAACTTCAAGCGCAAGCACGGCGAACGCATGGCCGTTCCCATGGCGGCTGCGCAGGGCTACGACGCCACCTATCTGCTCACCTACGCGCTGTTCGGCATCCGCGACGGCAAGCTCGACGGCCCTGCCGTCAAGAACGCGCTGGAGAACATCAAGCGCGTGTACTACGGCGTGGTGGCCACCTATGAGCGTCCCTTCACCCCTGAAGACAAGGACGCCATCACGCAGAACATGCTGGTCATGGGCAAGGTGCACAACGGGGCCATCACTTTTGCCTACCCTGAGGATGCCAAGCGCAACCTCATCGTCCAACGCAAGAAGTAGGGACGGCCCCTGAGCGCGGCTTGCGCGGCTTGCGCCGCTTCTCCTGCTCTCGCATGGCTACCCAAGGTGCGCAGTCTGTGTCGGGGTGTTCAAAACATGGTCTTATTAACCACAGTCCAAAAATATCAGTTTCACTTATAATGTAAGACCGTCCCTACCCTGCCAGCCGCACCATGAGTACCTACGACCCCGCAGCCCTGGAATGCCTGGCCGCTATTGTCGAGGAGGGGGGCTTCGAGCGGGCCGCCCAGCGCCTCAATGTCACCCAATCGGCGGTGTCGCAGCGTCTGCGGGCGCTGGAAGCACAGGTGGGCTCTGTCCTCATCGTGCGCAGCCGCCCCTTGCGGCCCACCTCCGCGGGGCAATTGCTGCTCAAGCACACCAAGCAACTGCGCCTGCTGCGGGCCGACCTGGAACGTGACCTGCAGGAGCTGGCGCCCAGCGCGCCGGGCAGTGGGCGCGAGGACGAGCGCATCTCCATCGCCATCAACGCCGACAGCATTGCCACCTGGGCGCTGGACGCGGTGCACGACCTGGTGCGCCAGCGCCTGCCGCTGGAGATCATTGCCGACGACCAGGATTTCACCCAGGAATGGCTGCGCTCGGGCCAGGTGCTGGGCTGCGTCACCACGCTCAAGCAGGCCATGCGCGGCTGCCGCATGGTACCGCTGGGGGCCATGCACTATGTGGCTGTGGCCTCCAGCAGCTTTGCACAAAAGCACCTGCCCAACGGCCTGACGGCGCACAACTTCCGCGAAGTGCCGTTTCTTTCCTTCAACCGCAAGGACGATATGGCTGCCGAATTCGTGGCGCGCACCTTCGGCCTCAAGCGCGTGGCGCTCAACCACTTGTTCGTGCCCAGCACCGAGGGCCAGTTGCATGCGGTCAAGGCGGGCTGGGCGGTGGGCGTGCTGCCCGAGCTGTTGGCGCGCTCGGCGCTCGCTGCCGGGGACATCGCGGACGTTTCGCCCGGTCATACGCTGCCCATTCAGTTGTACTGGCACTGCTGGAACCTCGAGTCCGAGGTGCTGGAAGCCCTCACCCAGGCCCTCATCGAGGCCTCGGCGCGCGATCTCGATCAGGGAAACTCCGGACGGTGACGCCGTGGTTGAAAAACAACCGAGTCAACTGTTTTTCAACCGGAATGCATAAGATCGGGGGATGCAACCGTCCCCCGTGAAACTCTCCTTCAAGGAGCAAATGCACCAGGCCCGTGAGGAGGCCATCCTCCAGGCCACCTGCCGCCTGTTGGGCGAAAAAGCCTACGATGCCATGACCATGGACGACGTTGCCAACGCCGTGGGCATCGCCAAGGCCAGCCTCTACAAGCACTTTGCCAGCAAGGAAGAGCTGTGCTGTGCCGCGATGGTGCAGATTCTGGGCAAGGTGCAGGCGTTTCTGGATACGGTCCCGGCCGAGCTGGCGCCCCAGGACAAGCTCCGGGCCCTGGTGCGCTGGTCGCTGGAGCGATTGATTGCCTGCGAGATGCCGCTGCTGCCCAGCCGCAACACCGCGCTGCGGGGTGTGCTCATGGCGGACAAGCGCTACCTGGACACCCTGATCGGCGTGAGCGACTGCATTGGCCAGTGGATCACCGAGGCCCAGGCCCAGGGTCGTATCGACCCCTCGCTGCCGCCCCTGGTGGTGCTCTACACGCTGTTTGCCCGCGCCTGCGACCCCGTGGTGAGCTTCCTCAAGGAAGGCGGCCAGTTCGACGATGCCGCCATCGTCGAACTCGTGCTCAAAACCTGCTTTGACGGTCTGAACAGCCGCTAACAGAAAAAAACCGCGCGCTCCCTGCAGAGCGGCGGCGTGTGGTTTGGACCCTCTCTCGATCAGGCGGCGGGCAGCAGCACCCGATCGATCACATGAATGACCCCATTGCTGGTCAACACATCCGTGCCGATGATCTGGCTGGTGCGTCCCCGGCGGTCGGTGATCTGCAGGTCGGCGCCGATCGTGAAGGTCTGTCCTTGCAAGGTGGCAATGGCGGTGCCCACGGGGACTTCGGCCTTGAGCACGCGCGCGCCCAGCACATGGTAGGTCAGCACCTGGGTCAGCAGGGGCTTGTTGGCGAACAAGGCTTCCTTGCTCAGGCCCAGTTCGGCCAGCAGTGTGGCAAAGGCGGCGTTGGTGGGCGCAAACACGGTCAGCGCAGCGGCGTTCTGCAGGGCCGACACCAGATCGGCAGCGATTACCGCCTCCACCAGCACACTGAACTCGGGCAGCGACTGCACCGTGTCCACGATGTCCTGGTTCGCCGGCAGCAGCACGCGATCCACCACATGCACCACCCCGTTGCGTGCGAGCACGTCCGTGGTGGTGATCTGGGACACGCGGTTGCGCCCATCGGTGATGCGCAGCGATGACCCTGCTTCCACCTTGAAGAAACCGCCGTCCAGGGGTTCAATGGCCTTGCCCAGCGGGACCTCGTTGCGCAGCACGCGCGTGCCCAGCACGTGGTAGCTGAGCACCTGCGTCAGCAGGGCCTTGTTGGCCAGCAGGGCCTCCTTGCTGATGCCCAATTCGGCAAGCAGGGCGGCAAAAGCGGCATTGGTGGGCGCAAAAACGGTCACCGTGTCGGTGGACAGCGTGTCGGCCAGGCCCGCAGCGACAACGGCCTCCACCAGGATGCTCAGGTCCGGGTTGCCTTTGGCCAAATCCACAATGTGGGGAATCTCGGCATGGTCGTCACCGCCACCGCAAGCCTGCAGCAGTGGCATCGACAGGCCCAGGGCGGCGCCCAGCAGCAAGGTTCGGCGTGGAAAGGCGTTTTTTTGCATGGTGTGATCCCTCCTTCGTGCGGGTAGCTATTACTGGGGCATGAGCACGGTGTCGATCACATGGATCACGCCGTTGCTGGCCTGCACATCGGTGGCCACCACCTTGGATTGGTTGACCATCACGCCAGCGCCGGTGCGCACGGTCAGCGCCTGTCCTTGTATGGTGGGAGCCTTGCCTTCCTTCACATCGGTCGCCATGACCTTGGCGGGTACTGCGTGGTAGGTCAGCACCTTGGTCAGCACGGCCTTGTCGGCCAGCAGCGCATCGAGCTGGGCCTTGGGAATCTTGGCAAAGGCTTCGTCGCTGGGAGCAAAGATGGTGAACGGCCCGGGGCCTTTGAGGGTGTCCACCAGCCCTGCGGCCTGTACGGCGGCGACCAGGGTCTTGAAATTGCCAGCGCCCACGGCGGTGTCCACCACGTCCTTGGCCCACGCGGACATCGTGGAACCTGCAACCAGTGCAAATGCGATCAGGGTCTTCTTCATGCTTGCTCCTTCGTTGGGGTACGCCCAAGGCGGGCGCAGGAGCACTGTACGACCAATTGGTATCATACGTAACCGTATGGTTATTATGAAACCAATTGGTCGCAAATCGAGGTCTGCGCAGGCGACCGCGCAGGATTCGGTCAGCGCACGATCAGCACGGGCACCTTGCAGTGGGCCAGCACCTGGGTGGTGACCGAACCCATGACCAGCGTGGCCAGTGCGCCATGGCCGTGCGAGCCCATGACCAGCAGGTCGAACTGGCCTGCATCCGCCAGTTTGGAAATGGTCTCGCCGGCAGGCCCGACCTTGGCTACGCGCTTGAGCTGAAACCCGTGGCGCTCCAGAAACTTGCCAACGGGGTTCAGCACCTTGTCGGCCTCATCGGCGTAGTACTGGTCCACCGCGGGTTTGCCCAACGCAGCGCGGGCGCGCGGAGGCAGTGCGGCCTGCACCGTCACGGCCGTGAACGTGTGCGTGGGCGCCAGGAGCTCTTCGTGGGTGGCCAGGTAGGCCAGCATTTTTTTGGTGAAAGAGCTGCCATCGACAGCCAGCAAAATATTCATCGATATCTCCACATGAGTGATGGACCAATCTCCATCATACGGCGATGCAGCAATGGGCCTGGAACAATGCCTGCTCGGCCTTGCGCCGATAGCCCAAGGGGTTGGCCACCACGCGGCAGCGGTGCAGCGAACCATCGGGCCGCAGCGCCTGCGCCACATAGTCGCTGGGGCAGTGCAAGTGGCCATGCAGCCACAGATCGGCATGGGCCAGCAGGTCGTCCAGCGCGTTGCAGAACGCAGCCGTGCCGGGGGTCAGGCCGTAGCGTGGGTCGCGACTGCGCAGGCTGGGTGCAAAGTGAGTGACCACTACCGTACGTCCGGTGTGGGCCGTTGGCAGGGTGGAGCGCAACCAATCCGCGCAGCAAAGGCCTTGGGCGCGCACCTGCTCGGCCAGCATGGGCACACCGTTCCAGGTGGTGCCGGTCTTGCTCAGGTAGTGATTGGCCGCACGCTGGGCCTTGCTGCGCAGCTCGAACTGCTGCGTAGTCGATGCGGTGGACGCATGCACGGCGAGTGCATCGAAGTCGGACCACAGGGTGGTCCCGACGAAGCGGACCCCGTCGATCAGCGCCGTCTCGCGCTCCAGCCACTGGATGCCGAGCTGGTCGCAACTGCGCCGCAGGCGGGCGTGGGCTTCTTCAAAATCCAGGCCGTCGTATTCGTGGTTGCCGGGCACAAACACCACGGGCACCGGCCATCCGGCCCATTGCGGCAGGGGCGAAAACCGCTCCAGCCCAAAGTGAGGCCCCGCCAGGCGTGAGCCGCTCTGGTACGAGCCCACGTCGCCGGCCAACACCAGCACATCGGCGTTCACGGCGGGGCTGCCATGAAAATCGGGGTTCGACTCCAGGTGCAGGTCTGACAGCAACTGGATCTGCATCGCCCGCTCCCCCGGCCAGCAAGGCGTCAGCGCTGCGCGCCGGATTGTGCCGCGGCGAACAAGGCGGCGAACTCGGCGTGGGCGATGGGTATGCGCCGCTCGTGGCCGGCCGCAGAGGTCAGGCGCAGCGACCATTGCGTGCGCGCGCCATCCTGGTAAGACTGCGCCAACTGCAGTGCGAGTGCGGGGTCGAGCACAAACTCCACCGCCTCATGGTGGGTGCACTTGCGCTCCAGCAGGTCACGCATGTTGCACACCACTTTCTCCGTCAGGGGCTGCAGCCGCACGGAACTGCTGGCGCCCGCCTTGTTGTCGAAAACGGCCGAGGTGTAACGGTGGTAGGCAAAGTCGATGTAACTCAAATGCGACACCACCCGCACGGTGACCGGGCCGCCAGCCACTTCGCGCTGGGCCGTGAGGTAGGTGAGGTTGGGAAAATCCTTGCCCTCCTGGTAGTGGGCACCTTCGGTGCTCCATACCGTGCCCTTGCCGTCAGGTGTGGGCGCCGACTGCATGCGCTGGGCATAGAGGCCCACGCGGAAGCGATGCGCCAGCGACTGGAAGGCTTCCTCGTTGGCAATGCTGCGGAACTCGTACTCGCCATGCTTCCAGGAACTGCCCTTCTTCAACAGGGTGTAGCTGGTGGCCACGCCCTTGGGAAAGAACGCGTGATAGCTGCTGCGCGCCGGGCTGGCGCCCTTCTCGGTGATGGTGCTGGGTTCGGAGCCTCGGCAGGGCGCGGGCTTGCCGTCGGGCTGCGCCAGCGTGGTGACAGGCGCCGTGCAGACACCGTCGGCATCGGTGGTGCAGGACCAGCGCGACACCAGCGTCTCGCGGTTCCAGAAGGAACCCAGGTTGGCCTCGCATACCCCGGAAACCGTCGTGCCCATCAGGGGCGCATCCTGCGCATCCAGCACCAGGAAGCGTGCCGTCCCCTGAACACTGGGAGGGGCGGCCAGCGCCTGCGAAGACAGCGCCGCCAGCGACAGGGCGCACAAAGCTGAGAAAGAGAGTTTCATGGGAGGGAAAGGGCGTGGGAACGGTCTGGCCAGGTGCCAGGAACGGCATGGTACCTGCACGCGGCCAGACCCAGGCAGCAAACACGCAGGCGCACCGGGGGAAATGAAACTGCCTGCACGCCCCGGGCCGGAACGAGCAGGCAGAAAGACAGGTTGCCCGGCACTGTGCACCGGGCCCCAGGAGCGATTACAGAGCCGCCAGGCGTTGTTCCAGCGCCGCCTTGGTCTCTACCAGTTCCTTGGGCATGTGGTAGGCCAGTTGCTCGAAGTGGGCGTCGTGCAGCTTGAACTCCTCCGCCCAGGCGGCCTTGTCGATGCTGGTGACCGTGGCGAACTGGGCGGGGGTGAAGTCCAGACCCGTCCAGGTGATTTCAGCGTACTGGGGTGCAATGCCGAACATGGTTTCCTGGCCCTGGGCCTTGCCTTCGATGCGGTCCAGCATCCACTTGAGCACGCGCATGTTGTCGCCGTAGCCGGGCCAGACGAACTTGCCGTCTTCACCCTTGCGGAACCAGTTCACGCAGAAGATCTTGGGCAGGGTGTGGCCAGATTCTTCGAGCTTGTGCTCCATGTCCAGCCAGTGCTGGAAGTAGTCGCTCATGTTGTAGCCGCAGAAGGGCAGCATGGCGAACGGGTCGCGGCGCACCACGCCCTGGGCGCCAAAGGCAGCGGCGGTGGTTTCGGAACCCATGGTGGCGGCCATGTACACGCCTTCCATCCAGGTGCGGGCCTCGGTCACCAGCGGCACGGTGGTGGAGCGGCGGCCGCCGAAGATGAAGGCGTCGATCGCCACGCCGTTGGCGTCGTCCCACTGTGCGTCCAGCGCGGGGTTGTTGGTGGCAGCCACGGTGAAGCGCGAGTTGGGGTGCGCGGCCTTGGCGCCGGTTTCGCGGGCGTGCGCGGGTGTCCAGTCCTTGCCCTGCCAGTCAATCAGGTGATCCGGCACCACGCCCGTGTCCTTCTCCATGCCTTCCCACCACACATCGCCGTCGTCGGTGAGTGCCACGTTGGTGAAGATCACGTCCTTGTTCAGCGAGCGCATGCAGTTGGGGTTGGTGTGCATGTTGGTGCCGGGGGCCACGCCAAAGTAGCCCGCTTCGGGGTTGATGGCGTACATCTTGCCGTCGGCATGGGGCTTGATCCAGGCGATGTCGTCGCCGATGGTCGTGACCTTCCAGCTGGCGAAACCGGCCTCGGGCGGCACCAGCATCGAGAAATTGGTCTTGCCGCAGGCGCTGGGGAAGGCGGCTGCCACGTGGTACTTCTTGCCTTCGGGGTTGGTCACGCCCAGGATCAGCATGTGCTCGGCCAGCCAGCCCTGGTCGCGGCCCATGGTCGAGGCGATGCGCAGCGCCAGGCACTTCTTGCCCAGCAGCGCGTTGCCGCCGTAGCCCGAGCCGTAGGACCAGATCTCGCGCGTCTCGGGGTAGTGCACGATGTACTTGACCTTGGGGTTGCAAGGCCAGCTCGTGGTGTCCTTCTCGCCAGCGGCCAGGGGGGCACCCACGGTGTGCATGCAGGGCACGAATTCGCCCTCTACGCCCAGCACGTCGTACACGGCCTTGCCCATGCGCGTCATCAGCTTCTGGTTCACGGCCACGTAGGCGCTGTCGGTCAGTTCCACGCCGATGTGCGCGATGTGGCTGCCCAGCGGGCCCATGCTGAAGGGCACCACGTACATGGTGCGGCCCTTCATGCAGCCGTCAAACAGCGGCTGCAGCGTGGCGCGCATCTCGGCGGGGTCCATCCAGTTGTTGGTCGGGCCTGCGTCTTCCTTCTTGGCCGAGCAGATGTAGGTGCGGTCTTCCACGCGGGCCACGTCCGAAGGATCAGACCAGGCCAGGAAGCTGCCTGGGCGCTTGGCGGGGTTGAGCTTCTTGAAGGTGCCTGCATCCACCAGTTGCTGGCACAGGCGGTCGTACTCTTCCTGCGAGCCGTCGCACCAATAGATGCTGTTGGGCTTGCACAGAGCGGCCATATCGGCCACCCAGGCCAGCAGGCGGGCGTTTTTGACGTAGGCAGGGGCGTTGAGATTCAGGCCCTGCATGGTGGGTGCGTTCATCGGGAGCTTCCTTAAGTTGAAAAACGGTTTTTTCAAAGGAAGCGCGCGTGGCGGCACAGCAAACTCAGCAAGACGGCACGGCACAGGGGCCCGGCGCTGCCTTTGAAAAAACGGCTTTTCTCCCAGGGCCAGGACAGGCCACAAGGCTCAGGCGGCGGGCGGAAAGAGTGGCTGGCAACCGGTGTTTGTGGCACCGGCCACCCCATGGCGGAGTCCGCAGGTCGGCTGGGATGGCAATTTTATGAAGCTGCGCAAAATTTGTCTGTC
>WBZL01004971.1_pt1 | contig 11224 bp, 10 predicted proteins | sample 5204291 | NCBI WGS metagenome assembly WBZL01 (sample SAMN12344345, study PRJNA552823) | activated sludge metagenome | biome: Activated sludge suspended growth; feature: Nitrification reactor; material: Wastewater; isolation source: activated sludge from nitrification reactor of wastewater...
GTTTGAGTTCAGGGAAGAGCAGGCCGACCATCCACAAGCCGAAGGCTTCGCTGATGGTGTGGTTACTGCGTGTGGATATGGCGTAGCTGATGTTTTTATAGATACGGTTCGTTTGCGCGGCAATTAGCAAAATGAATTTTGCTGTACGGTCGGGTGTGAAAGAAGGAGAATTGGAGAATTGGAAGTAGCCGAACGTCCATGCCATGAGGCGGAGGGCGATCTCCTGTCCGTCCATCCAGTTGGGTCCTGTGTTGGGAGGGTTGTGCTGTGCCCAGTCTTCGATGAGAGTCCAGAAGACTTCGGGGTATTTTTCATCGTGAGAGGCGGCGTAGGCGCGGACGAGGGTATAAACAAAGGCGAAGCGATTCGGTTCCCAGATGAACTTGATGTCAGCAGAGGAATCGTCGGAGATTTGTGACCAATGTTTCGCCATGTCATTCTGAGGGAGCGTTTGTTGCGACCGAAGAATCTCTGACTGTGAGAGGAGAGACCCTTCGCTTTCGCTCAGGGTGACATAATCGCGGTGCCAATTGGGAGGAGATCCAGTTTTGATGAATTGGTGGGAGAAGTATTTTATTTCGCCGTTGAGGATGCGATCTGCTTCGGCGCTGGCGGTTTGTGGATTCCAAGAAATATTTTCTGGCAAGCGTCGCGCTTCGACGGCGTGACGAGAAGGGCGTTCGCCACTCCGCTCACCGAGGAGGTGTACATAATCACTCCATTCACCCATCGGCATCTGCAAGCGGATGAGTCCCGTGCGGAGACGAAAGGCGTAGGCGACGCGAAAGGCTGACCAGCGAGGACCAAGCTCACGGTAGAGAGAAGCGAGTGTTCGGAGTTTCTTCAACATTTTGGGGGGAGATAAAAGTCAAAGGGCGAAAGAGGCATGTAGAAAGGAAATCCAAAAAATTAATCGGGTTTTGTCAGCGCAATCAGCGTTTATCAGCGTCCAAATTTAATTGCTTAGCATGTCGAGAGAGGATAATCCAAATGAGCGGAAGTCCGATGATGATCAATGGCGGGGCGAGGCGGCTTCCCGATGACCATTCGAATGACAGCACGCCCGCGAGAAGTGTGAGCATGAGATACAACGTGCTGACGATGTGATGCGGATACCCGCCGATGACGAGTCGTTGGTAGAGATGCGTGCGATGCGCGGCGAGGACGTTTTCGCGTTTGAGCGCGCGGCGGATGAACGTGACGCCCGCGTCCATGATGAACGTCCACATCAGGAGCGTGCCGAGCATGAGCGCGTCACCGCCCTGATCGGCGGAGAGCAAGGGCAGAACCGCAAAGGTATAACCGAGAAATGTGCTGGCAACGTCGCCCATGAAAATTTTCGCGGGATGCCAATTGTGCGCGAGAAAACCCAAACTGCTCGCGGCGATGGCAAGCGCGACCGCAAACACAAACGCGTTGCGCATGTTCGACGCGAGCATCATCCAACCCAGCCCGCTCGCAAACGCGACGCCGCCCGCGATGCCGTCAATGCCGTCCATGAAATTATAGGCGTTGACGAGTCCGATGATCCACAAAAACGTGATGATGACTCCGACGACACCCAAATGCAACTCGCCGAACAACGGGATGGTGACCGTTTTGAAATATCCCAGCCCATAGATCGAGACCGCCGCGACGAGTCCCTGCACGGCAAAGCGAATCTTTGGTGACAATGACGAAACATCGTCGCGCCAGCCCAGCCATGCGATGACGACTCCGCAGACGAGATAGATCAACGCGTGATTGAGTTCCGCTTCTTTCATTGACCATAAGCCTGCTCCCGCTACGAGGACGACGATCGCCACCCCTCCGCCGCGCGGCGTGGGCATGGAATGTGAACTCCGCGCGTTGGGATGGTCGAGGATCTGCCGCCGCTCCGCGTAACGGCGGATGAGATGGACGAGGAAGTAGGAGAGGATGGCTAAGATGGAGAATGCGATGAGGGAGGACATTGAGGATGATTGTAATGGAGAATTGGGGAATTGATTCGCTTCAATAGGCTGTTGTCTCTCCCTTACCCCGCCCGATGAGTATTTCAAGCTACTCAGCCGCCTAGTTCAACTCAACCCCTATCCCCTCCTCCAAACGCCAGCGGACTGAACCCGAAAGCGGCGGTATAATTTTCACAGATGAAACTGCCAAACGCCGCCCGCGCCGTTGTTGAAATCGAGAAATTGCGGGATTATTGCTTGAGCGCCAGTCATCCTCGCGGGAAACATAAAGCCCGCGTCTTTGCCACATCGCTCGGCATAACATCAGATGACGTAGAAGAACTCCGCGACGCAATTCTGTCCGCAATTGTTTCTGAAGATGCGACACCAACCGAGAGAGATGAGTACGGTCAACGTTATGTGGTAGACTTTACGATGTCAAGACAAGAAGGGCAGGCAACTGTCCGCACGGCATGGATAATCCGCACCAATGAAGATTTTCCACGGCTTACAAGTTGCTATGTCTTGTAGGAGTACGAAATGAAAAACAAAGTTAAATTACTTGATGTGGTTGCATTGACCGATGATCTCCCCGAACACGAGCTAAAACGCGGGCAGGTTGGGACGGTGGTTGAAATCCTCGCGCTTGATGCCTTTGAGGTTGAATTTGTTGATAAAGAAGGGCAGACCTATGCAGAGCTCGCAGTCAAGGCAGATAAGTTGCTGGTTCTGCACTACGAGCCAGAATTCGCCTGAGAACTCAAAACTCAGAGAGTAAAATCTCTGAGTTTTTATTTTCTCAACTCATTTTCTATTCCCTCCTCAAACGCCAGCGGACTAAACCCAAAATCCGTCTGTGCTTCGGCATAACTGAAATCTTTGTTCTCGTTCAGCCGCAGGACTTGTTCTGCTTTGATGGGGAATGGAATTCGCATCCGCTCGAAGAGACTTAGCATAGCAACGACAGGCTTCGAAGGGATGTGGAGTTTCCACACTCGCTTGTTCATCGCTTTAGCAATCGTATCAATGACTTCGTTGTACGCCAGCGGATGTTTCCCTGCGATGTTGTAACTTTTGCCAATCGTCTTGTCGTTTGATATGCAACTTACCACCGCTTGCGCGACATCGTCCACGAAGATGGGTTGTTGCAGAGATTTTCCATCGCCGAAAACAGGAATAATTGGAGAGACTCGTATAAAGCGAATCAGTCGCCACATATTTCGGTCGCGTGGACTGCCGTAGATCATCGTCGGGCGCAGGATGGTGTACTGTAGCCCGCTCGTTTCGATGGCAAGTTCCGCCGCCACGCGGACTTTCTTGCTCTTGGCATTCAACTGCGTGAAGATGGCAGTCGTGCTGATGAAGACCGCGCGTTTGATGCCTGCGTCTTTCGCGGCGCGGATAATCGAGTCCGCGTGACCGAAGCCGAGCGAGGCGATGTTGACGAGGGCGTCGGTCCCCTGCATGGCAGAGGTCAAAGCTTGGGTATCGGATAAATCTCCCAATGCCCATTCAATTTTGGGATCGGAAAGAGTCGAACGATCGCTGGAGGCGCGGTGAAGACAGCGGACTTCGTATCCGTTTTTGAGGAGAAGATGGACGACGCGTGAGCCAGTGAAGCCCGTCGCGCCTGTGACAAATAGTTTCATAATCATCTTTTGCCACAGAGACACAGAGAACGCAGAGAAAATCTATTAAAAAAATCTCTGTGGCTCAGTGTCTCCGTGGCTAATTCTTTTGCACTAACTTTTCGAGCAATTCCAATGTCTCATTCAGCTTATCACGTCGATCAAGATGCTTGACCAAATACTCGCGGGCGTTTTGTCCCATTTGTTGGACAATATCCACATTCTTTGAAAGATCGAGGATCGTTTCGGCAAGTGTTTCATCGTCATTCGGCTGGACGAAGACTCCGCCATACGACGATTCGATTAATTCGCGCGTGATTCCATCAATGACGAGCACAGTGGCGCGTCCCGCCGCCATGTAGTCGAAGACTTTGTTCGGGTATGTGGTGCGGAACATGGGAATATCCTGCAAGATGGCGAGACACACATCCGCAGAGGCGACGACACGCGGCATGTCCTTTTTGGGGCGGACGCCTGCAAAGGTGACGTTTGTGAGTTTCATCCGTTTCGCTTCGTTTTGCAGGCGTGGGCGTTCTTTGCCATCACCAAAGAGGACAAAATGAATTTTGTCGTACGGCTTCAAGCGTTCCGCCGCGCGGAGGATGGTGTCAATGTCGTTCGCCTGTCCCAATGCGCCTGCGTACAACACGATGAATTTATCCTGCAACCCCAGATCGGCGCGGATAGATGAGCCATCCACTCGCGGATTGAACATATCCACGTCTGTGCCGTAGGGGATGAAAGTGATCTTCTTTTCAGGCACGCCTTTGCCGATCATGTACTCTTTGTACGCGGGAGAGTTCACCAAAATATGGGCTGCACGCGCGTACAAGAATTTCTCCAGCCGACGTCCCAGCGCAATGACAATCGGATTCTTCAACACGCCCATGCTCACGCCGAATTCGGGCCACAGGTCGCGGACTTCGAGCAGGAACGGCTTGCGACGAATCCATGCTACGAACCACGCGGAAACGGCTTGAAAGATCGGCGGCGTGGTGCCTAGAACCAAGTCCACATCGTTTACCCGAAAAGAAGTCCACACCGAACTGAACATGAAACTGAAAAACGAAATCACGCGCCAAAAATAACTGCGATGCAGAGCGGGATAAATATACGCGCGTAAAACCCGCACACCGTCAATGATCTGCTCGGCGAAAACTCCTTTGCGTTCAACAGTCCGCTTACCCGTTTGATAGTTCAAATCGCTGGCAACGATGACCAGCTCGTGTCCGCGCGATTGCAAAAATTTTGCCAACTCGAAATGACGCGTGTGTCCTGGCTCATCGGGCGAGACGAAGGCTTGGTTGATCAGCAGTATCTTCATTGGGAGCGATTATAAATTATTTGCGTACCGAGGCGACGAACTGCCGAAGAACAACGAATCAACTTGAACTGGCAAAATGCGGCGTGAATAGAGGATGATCAAAATCTATAATACTCAGCACATCCATCAAGCATATTATCGTTTATAATGACCACGCAGGAGAAATTCCCCTGACAACATATATAAATTCGAAAGGAATATCTTATGAGTTTTTTCAGCAAAATCCTAAGCAAGTTGGGTATCGGTAAGAAAGAGGAAGAGCCCGCAAAAAGCGCCGCCGCCGCGGTTGCGCCCAAACCCGCTCCTGCCGCGAAACCTGTTACCACGCCCGCCTTCAGACCGCGCGAAATGGAAAAGGACGACGCGGTCCTGCGAGGTCCCGCGGCTGTCGCGCCGAAAGCCATCTCTGAGGTGGATGTGGTTGCGAAACTTGAGGGTCTCGCTCAGGCAAACCCCGCCAAACTCAATTGGAAAACCTCGATCGTGGACTTGCTCAAACTCCTCGACCTCGAATCCAGTTTCGATGCTCGCAAGGAACTCGCCACCGAACTCGGTTGCCCCGCCGATCTGATGGGCGACTCAGCCAAGATGAACACCTGGCTTCACAAGGAAGTCCTCAAGAAGATCGCCGCAAACGGCGGCAATATTCCGAAGGAATTGCTCGACTAAAAGAGTCGGATCGACTAACAGCGCAGACGGATATATAACGTCTGCGCTGTTTTTGTTTGCGGACGCGGCGCTTCGCCTCCTCCTTGCGGCTGGGTCGCCACTGGCGAATCAGCCCTCCCGTCGGGCTGACTCGGGCAAGTCATCCCATAAACATTCTTGCAAAGAATCCAGTTTGAGAGTCTTTGAGAGTCCAGCGGGATAGAATTACCCTTGCGAAAGGAAAGCAATCATGGAAATTCCAAGACACTGGAGACTCAAGAAACAACGCTACGGGCTGGTCGGCGAGGTGTGCCCGCATTGCGATTACAAAATTTTCCCCCCGCGCGACGTGTGCCCGAACTGCGGCGACGAAGCCAAAGACCTGTACACCTTCAGCGGCAAAGGCGAGGTGTATTCATTCACCACCGTGTACGAAGCCCCCGCAGGCTATGACGCCAACGCGCCTTACACTGTTGCGTTGGTAAAGTTGGATGAGGGCCCCATGATCACCGCGCAGTTAACAGACGTTGACAACAACGCCGTCGAGATCGGCATGCCCGTCGAAATGGTGACGCGCAAAATGCGCAACGACGGCGATGAACGAGGTTTAATCGTGTATGGGTATAAATTTCGCCCGCAAAATTTTGTACCCGCCGACTAAAGGATAGTACATCTGATAAAACAAGAACACCCCTGTCGACAGGGGTGTTCTTGTTTGGGTTTTCTGATTGAAATTCAAGGCATTGCGAGATATTTCCCCATCGCATTCAAGTTTGGCATCTCGAAACCAAGTTCAGCCGCAGATTGCATGACCTGGGCGTAGTGATATTTCGACTCCCTACGGCTGCCCTCACTGACGGCGTGAGCGGTATAACGCTGCATACTTTCATTCCGGCGGAAGTTCCGACGCAATAAGAAAGCCACCAGCCAGATAGGGAATTTGATATAGCCGATCTCAGGGTACTTCTTCAGATCCACGCCACGCTGGGCGCACAGATCGTACAATTCTTTTGTGGCTCGAATCGATTGGTAGACCAGTTCATTATCCGCGAGATAGGGGTCGATGACGCGATACTTCGCCAACCCAGCTGCAAATCCTATCACGCCTGCATTGTGGATCCATAACCAGTGCAGCATATTCTCCTGCATGTCGGGCTTCATATCAGCGCGGGTAAATACATTCTTTACTTGTTCCAGTCGTGCGGCAGATTGACCTTCCACCAGACCGAGATGAACCTCCGCACCCAGGTTCGTCCAGTAGACGCCATCCTTGACCGTTCCGCCGCCATCGGGGTAACCAAGCAAATAACGTTCACGCGGCAAGATCGCATCGTAAGCAGCCAGTCCATCCCAATTGCTGGAGAACAGAAAGAAGGTGGCATCCCCCGAAACCGACGCCAAATCCTTCATCGCTGCTTCCACCTGCTGACCGTTGGTCGGCACAATGATAAGCTCATAGCCGTCCGCCGGAGAAATCGAATCCACACAGCGGATCGGGTAATGTTGGATGGATGTGGGCGGATAGCCCTTGCGTTCGTCGAGCAGGTCGAGGGTGACGCCCTTTGGAAACTGACCAGCCATGCCAGGGCGAACGAAGTGTGTAACTTCCGCGCCCGCTTTTTGCAGCGCCCATCCGTAGATGACGCCGATGACACCTGCGCCAACGATCAATGTTTTCATGAGGCTGCTCCCTCAAAATTCTTAATATCGGTTTCGAATGCGCTCAAGGCAGGCATCGCCACGTTGAGTGCGCGTCCGCTGTTGAGCAGGTCGTAGTAAAACACTTTCACTTCTTCGATGTCTTCCAGTCCGTGCGCTGAACTGCGCTGGACGAGTTTGTTGTAGCGAAACAGCACTTTGATCACAATGTTGGCGACCCACATGCCGAACGGCGAATTGTTCATGTACATCTTTGCATCGGGGAATTTCGCCAGATTCACACCGCGGCGGGCGATGACTTCCAGCGATTCGCGCGCGGCGCGTAAGCCCTGTTCGCCGACCTGACGATTCTCCAGCACCGCTTCGAAACTGCCCGCTTTGACCAGCGCGGGCCACAACCCGCCAGTGATGGCATACTGTACCCAGAGATAATGCAGGATATTCTCATGGACAGTGACACCCACCTGCGCCGATTCGCACAACGCAACCACTTTATCCAAACTGGTATCGCGCCTGCCATTTACCTGCCCCACATCAACGCTGGCAATTGTGGCGATCAGTTTGTCTCTTTCGAACTTGCCGCCCGCCTTGGCATCGCCAAAGACGTAGCGTGAGGGCGGCAGGATGGCGTCTATCTCATCCGTCCCATCCCAGTTCTGGGTGAGGAGCAGGAAGTCCGCGCTCCCTGCCTGCGGGACGATCTGTTTTAGCGTTTCGACCAGGTGATAATGTTTGGTCGGGATGATGATCAGTTCATACCCATCAGACGGATCGAGCGTTTCGGTCACACGGATGGGATAATGCCCGGTGAAGTTCCGTTTGTGCCCCTTGCGGACGTCGTACATATCGATCTCAAATCCATTTGCAAATTGCGAGGCTTTTCCGGGGCGGACGAGATGCGTGACCTCGTGCCCCGCTTCTGCAAATGCCCAGCCGTAAATAGTTCCGATAATGCCTGCGCCGACGATCAGTGTTTTCATGTTTTATCTCCTTGAAAGAAATATGCCCATCGTTTATGGATGGGCATATCTTATCGAGAAGGAGGGGGGAGGTCATCCCTCGAAAGGATGAACGGGCGGGGGGAAAGGCTAGAGCAGTTTCAACTCCCTGGCACGCGCCACCGCCTCGGTGCGGTTTTTGACTTCGAGTTTCATCAGTATACTTTTGACATGACTCTTGACCGTCGAAAGCGCGACGACCAACCGCTCGGCGATCTCCTGATTCGAAAGTCCCGCCGATAACAGGCGCAGCACGTCCATTTCACGCTCGCTCAACAGGGCAGATGGACTCTGCATGGCGGCGCGTCGTTCAAAATCATCCACGAGGCTGATGGCGAACAGTTCGTCAGGATGTTTGGCGCGATAGATTCGCAGGAGGGGTAGCAGTTCTGTCTCATCCAGAAAGACGCGGCGCTGGTTTTGCGGTTCTGCCATTTGCAAGGCTTCCTTCAATATGGAATCCTTCTCAGGCGCATCTGTGGTTGGGAGTTGAATCTTCAGGAGTAGAATCTCGATCAGGCTGGTACGACGACCCGCGCGGGCATTTTCTTCGAGTTGCACAAGCAACCCTGCCGCATGTTCAAATTCGTGGCGTGTCAGCAGGATCCGCACAAGAACCAGCCACTGGCTTTCATTATCAAAGGTGACGGGAGTTGCTGAGGGAGCGAACTCTTGCGCCCATGCCTCGGCGTCTGCTAATTGTCTCTTTGCGAGAGAAAATCGCGCGTGAATGGAACGCAGGAATCCATTTTCATGTATGGGCATGGCAGAAGCAAACTCGCCCTCCAATTTTTTGATGAAAGCCAGCGCTTCGTCCAGCCTACCTTGTGTAAACCGCAGACGCGCCAAACTTAAATACCCGCCGATCTGAATCTCAGGGCTACCCCAGCGTTGACCGATCTCCAGTCCCTTCTGAAAAACAGACTCGGCTTCTTCGAACAGCAAATGCTCGTGCAGGACTCCGCCCAAACCCACGTATCCCACCCCAATCAATGGCAACCCGCTCAAGACGGAGTCTGATTCGAGGGCGATCACCTGCCGATGTAGTCGCTCGGCGCGGTCAAAGTCGCCTATCGCTTCATAGGTTTGGGCAAGCGTGCTGGTGGCAATCAAGTAGATGATGGGCTGGTGTCCGCGCTGACTTTCCTGAATGGTCTGCGTGAGCAATTGGATGGAACGCTCGATCTCACCCGAAAGCGTCGCTGCCGTTCCCTGACTGAGCAACACCCCACAGCGGATCGAGCTATCTTCGAGAGGGATCAAACGCAGGGCTTCCTGCGCATATTGATGAATGGCAGGCAAGTCCTGATGTACGGTAGCGAGGATGGCGCGGATGGCGGCGATCTCCCCCGCCATGACAGGCGACAGTTCCGCGCGTCCGTCAATCTCATTCAAGAGCAGTTCCACATCATCCAGTTTGCCGTCTGTGATCAATGCCCAACATTGAGCGACGACCAGCGCAGGGCGGGCAACCACAGACTCATGCGGCAATTTGGCGAGCCAGCCTTGCAAGGTGGCGCTGCCTCCGCGCATGACCAGGTTTCGGGATGTGGTTTCGATGAGACTCGCCGCCCCTTCCATTTCTCCAGCCGCGATGGCATGGGATACGGCTTCATCCAGAAAACCGTTCTTTGAAAACCAATCAAAGGCGCGGCGATGCAATTCTTTGATCTGGCCGGACTGTTCGCATTTCAGGCGGGTTTGCAGCACCTCCGCCCAGAGTGAATGATAGCGATACCATTGACGGGTCGTATCCAGCGGAAGGAGGAATAGATTGGCGCGCTCCAAAAACTCCAGCACAGATTGAGAGTCGTTTGATCCAAGAATCTGGTCGCAAAGCGGCGCAGTCAATTTTTCGAGCAGGCTGGTCTGTAACAAAAAGGATTGGATCGACTCGCTCTGGCGCTTCAAGACTTCGTCGGTCAGATAGTCGGTTACATAACGGTGACTGCCGCCGAACATCTGAATGAACGATGTCGATTCGGATTTGTCCTTCTGTTGGATGGATTGCAACGCCAACGCCGCCAATTGCAAACCGGCGGGCCAGCCTTCGGTGCGGTCGGTCAATAGTACGATCTCATCCGCCGACAACTCCAATTTCATGGCGGTGTTCAGGTAGTCCTGGGTCTCGTCCGTCGAAAAGCCAAGCGCGTCCACGTGGATTTCGGTGACCTGTCCACGCGCGCGCAGGCGGGGAAGGTCGAGCGGCGGCTCGTTGCGGCTGGTCATCGCGATGTGAAAATTGACGGGCATGCGCGCCAACAGTTGAATCAGAATGGCATGGATGCGTTCATTTTGGATGACGTGATAATCATCCAACACCAGAACCAGCGGCATCTTATCTTGTACGAGCGCATTGATGAAAGTGGTTGTCAGGATGTCGCCTGGCAGTTGATGGAGCGGATCACTTTGCAGAAGGGTTTGAATCGTGTCCGCCAGGTTGGGGATGTGAACCGTTAGCGCGTTCGCTAGATACGTCCAGGACTGCGACGGATCATTATCTCCTTCATCCAGTGTCAGCCACCCAAAGCGATACTTCCCTCGATCCAGCCAGTCGCTAAGCAGGGTGGTCTTCCCATATCCCGGAGGAGCAGAAATCAGGAAGAGGCGATGTCCAAGTTCAAGTCCCCGGTCGAGTTGATTCAACAATCTGGGACGCGAGACTCGAAATGTCCGGCTGTGTGGCATGGCGAGTTTGGTTTGAAGTACCGAATTAAGCATGTCGCGATTGTAGCGCAATTTTGAATAGATGGTTGTTGACGACCAATAATCCGAAAAAATCCAGCCATTCATAACATCAAACGAATTCCCGCGCGGTACAAATCAGGTATATAAATTCGTCGCCTAGATTTTCTTTCAAGGTTGGATCGCTCTATCGCACTGCCAGATTCGCGGCAGGGCGATTTTTGTTATACTTCACTCATGTCGCTTGAGTCTTCTCTCCGTCACCGCTTCGGCTTCGACTCCTTCCGCGCGGGACAGGAAGAAGCGATTCAATCCCTCCTCAACAAACAACACACTCTTGCCATTATGCCC
>WBZL01004973.1_pt1 | contig 11223 bp, 11 predicted proteins | sample 5204291 | NCBI WGS metagenome assembly WBZL01 (sample SAMN12344345, study PRJNA552823) | activated sludge metagenome | biome: Activated sludge suspended growth; feature: Nitrification reactor; material: Wastewater; isolation source: activated sludge from nitrification reactor of wastewater...
AACCGGTAGTGCTTCCGAAGATCAATACCAAAACATCCCGCAAATACCAGCCTGATTTCACCCGTTCGGTATTAGACCAGCCCATTAACGACCCGGGTGCCCCGATCGTTCGTTACAGCGACACGGAATTGGCCGAATTCAAAGACCTGATCATGCGCAAACTGGAATCGGCGAAAAAAGAACTGGCCTACCTGCAGGGACTGATCACCCGCAAGGATGAAACCGGTGGGGATATGGACGACAGCCGGTACATGACCATGGAAGATGGTTCCATCAGCATGGAAAGGGAACAACTGAGCCAGATGGCCAGCCGCCAGATCACTTTTATCGATCACCTCGAAAAGGCCCTGATGCGTATCGAGAACAAAACCTATGGCATCTGCCGCGTTACCGGCAAACTGATCGACAAAGCCCGTTTGCGTGCGGTACCGCACGCCACCCTGAGCATCGAAGCCAAGATGGGAGCGGTCAAGTAAATGCAAGCGTAAAATCGCAACATAAAAAAAGAGAATGAGTAATTTCATTCTCTTTTTTATTTCAACCCATCCTGCTATGTTTAAAAAATTAAGAACCGTTGTTTACCATGTAAACGACCTGCCCAAAGCCAAAGAATGGTACCAGGCAATCACCGGCGTTGCGCCGTATTTTGATGAACCCTTCTATGTTGGCTTCGATATCAATGGCTGTGAACTGGGACTCGATCCCGACATGACGGGTGTTACTGATGGCAACCATAGTTTTGTTTTCTGGAGCGTGGATGATATTGCCCAGGGTTTCGATAAACTGCTTGCGCAACAGGCCACGGTGGTACAGCCGATAACAGAAGTAGGTGGTAACATCAGGGTCGCTGTGTTCAATGATCCCTGGGGAAACGCGGTGGGAATTATCGAAGGGGCCTGAAAAACGATAGCGGATTCATGATACCGGATAGCAGGTATAAGATGTACATCCGGGATCGCTTTCTTACTTCACTTCCTGCATATCCACCAGCCGTTTGTAAAAGCCATCCTGCCGGATGAGTGAATCGTGGGTGCCGCGTTCCACGATCTCCCCTTTCTGCAGCACAATGATCTCATCGGCATGGCGGATCGTGCTGAGCCGGTGGGCGATAACGATCGACGTTCGGTGGCTCATCAGGTTATTGATGGCGTCCTGAACGAGGCGTTCGCTTTCCGTATCCAGTGAAGAAGTGGCCTCATCCAGGATAAGGATCGGCGGGTTTTTGAGAACAGCCCGTGCGATGGTGACCCGCTGCCGTTCGCCACCACTGAGTTTGCTTCCCCGATCGCCGATGTTGGTATCGTAGCCTTGCTCCTTTCCGGCGATGAACGTATGTGCGTTGGCAATCTTCGCCGCGGATTCGATATCCGGGCGGCCCGCGTTGTTCATCCCCAACGCGATATTGGCGGCGATGGTATCGTTGAAGAGTATGGGTTCCTGCGTTACGATGCTCATGAGGCTCCGCAGGGATTGCAATGAGTATTCCTTGATGTTTACCCCGTCGATCAGTATCTCACCGCTGCTTACATCGTGGAAACGGGGTACCAGGTCGGCCAGGGTGCTTTTGCCGGCGCCACTGCTCCCCACCAATGCTACTGTTTTTCCTTTTTCGATGCGGAGATTGATGTTTTTCAGTATGACGGCATCATCATACCGGAACCCTACATTGCGGAATTCGATACAATCGTTGAAGCTGTCGAATTTGCGGCCATTCGGGTTATCATCGACCGTAACAGGCGCCTTAAGCACTTCTTCGATGCGGTCGATGGCCGATGATCCTTTTTGCATATTGCTGAAGGCCGTAGAAATGGATTTGGCCGGATCAATGATGTTATAAAACAAGCCCATATAGGTAAGAAACAAAGCGCCGGTAAGGCCGAGTTCATTATTCAATACCAACCGGCCGCCGAACCAGAGTATTCCGGCAAATATCGCAACGCCCATCATCTCGCTCATGGGAGAAGCCATATCCCGGCGAAAGCCGATATGATTACGGGCTTTGAGCAACGCATTGCTGGTATCCAGGAATTTGCCCCGCAGCAGCCCTTCCACATTAAAGGCCTTGATGACCCGCAGGCCCCCCAATGTTTCTTCGATGATGGAGATGCTTTCGCCGTTCTTCTGCGCCACTACATTGGATTGCTTTTTCAGCGAGCGGCTCAGGCGGCCGATCACCAAACCCATCACGGGTATGCAGAGCAGGATAAAAAACGTAAGCTTGGGACTGATCGAAAATAAGACGAACAGGTTCACGATAATGGTAAGCGGATCCCGCAGCCATCCTTCCAGGGTTCCCACCACCGAGCCCTCAATCTCTCCCACGTCATTGGTCACGCGGCTCATCAGGTCGCCCTTTCGTTTCTCCGTAAAATACCCGATCGGTAATTGCAGTATCTTATTGTACAGGTCGATCCGGAAACGGGTTACAATCCCGTTCTTGATCGGACCCATGGCCCTGTAGGAAAGATAGAGGAAGAGGTTCTTGAGGAAGATGAAGATGATGATCAGCACACACACCACGCCCAGATCGTGCAGTTTATCGCCGGTATAAACAAGACTATTCAGGTTGTCGGTCACCCAGCGCATCAGGAAACTTCCCGATCCTTTCGCCACCGTTCCCTGCTGCACATCAAAGATCAGCTGCATGAAAGGAAGCAGCATGCCGATGGACACGATCGAAAAAACGATCGAAAGCAGGATGGTAATGATGTAGGTGACAATAGCCGGTCGGTAATGCCCGAGGTACTGAAAAACCCTTGAATACTTCTTCATGTGCAATAAATCACGGTATAAACGGCAAAGTAACTAATTTTACACGGTCTGCCATAGTAATTACCGTTCCGCCTGTATAAATGCAGAGCAGAAGGCGGCCACCATGGAGAAGACGATCAAACACCGTTATTATGTTAGAAGGTAAAAGACAAAAGCAGGTAGCCGGTTTGCTGAACAAGGAACTCAGCGATATTTTCCAACGCCTGGGTATTTCGATGATGGACGGGGGCATGGTATCCATTTCGTCGGTAAAGATCACACCCGACCTCTTCGACGCCCGTATATACCTGAGCTTTTTTAAGGTTACCGATCCGGTAGCGGCCCTCAAAAAGATCGAAGACCGGAACTGGGAGATCAAGAAAGAACTCACCGAGCGGGTGCGGCACCAGTTACGCAGCATGCCCAAACTCACTTTTTATATCGACGATACATTGGAATATGTAGACAAGATGGAGCAGTTGTTCAAAGAGATCAAGAAAGAAAAAGGATCATAGTATATGGTTCATTGTTCATGGTGAAACTGAAAGCAACGTTCCATGAACCATGAACCATGAGCCATTACCCCTATCATGTATTTCACGTTCGCCTGGAGATATTTCAAAGCAAAAAAAAGCGCCAACGCCATCAACATCATCGCGTGGGTAACGGCCGGCGTCATTGCTTTCGCTACCTGTTGCCAGGTGCTTGTCTTAAGCGTATTCAATGGTTTTGAAGACCTGGTCAAATCGCTTTACTCCTCTTTTTATACCGACCTGCGTATTGCGCCCGCTGCGGGCAAAACCTTTACCCTTACAGCACAGCAGATCGCTTCACTCAAACAAGAACCCGCGGTGCAGGGATTTTCGCTGATCGCGGAAGAAAAAGCGTTACTGAAGAATTATGATGCGCAAACGGTGGTGTACCTCAAGGGGGTGGATGCTAACTACGACAATGTATGCGGTGTTGCCTCCAAAACAAACCGGGGACGATACCAGACCGGTACGGCCGATGATCCAAGGCTGGTGGCGGGCTCCGGTATCCAGAATGCCATTTCCATCAATGTAAACCCGGCCCTTCCCTCCGATCCGCTTACCATCATACTTCCCAAACGCAATGCGCCCGGTAACGACCCGCTGCAGTCGATCAGCGAAGGGCATGTACGGGCGGCAGGCGTGTTCACCATACAACAGGAGTTCGACGATAAATACGTACTCACCAACATCGACTTCGTAAAACAACAAATGGGGTTTGGCCCCGATGAATACAGCGCCGTGGAAATAAAACTGAAGCCGGGCGCCGAAGCGGAGCAGGTGAAAGCCAGTCTTGCAACCGCCCTGGGAAAAACCTATAAAGTACAAACAAGATACGAGCAGAATAACAGTCTGTATACAACGATGAAAATGGAAAAATGGGCGATCTATGCTGTACTCACCCTGATCCTGGTCATCGCGGCGTTCAATATGATCAGTGCGCTTACCATGCTGGTGCTGGAAAAGAAAAAAGACATCAGCGTGCTGCAGAGTATGGGCATGTACAAAGGAGGCGTGTTACGGATATTTCTTGGAGAAGGTTTGTTGCTGGGATGCATCGGAACCGGCATTGGTATCGCGATGGCGGCCGTGCTGTGCTTTCTGCAGATACAATTCAAGATCATCAAACTGACCGGCGGAACCTTCCTGCTGGATTATTTCCCGGTAAAACTGGTTGCGTCCGATTTTATACTGGTAGCCTGTACAGCCTTGTTCATTGCCTTCCTGGCATCCTGGTTCCCGGCCAAGAAAGCGTCTGACCAGGCTTTAGAGCTCAGGTAGATCAGTAATCGCCCAGGGTTTCGGGCAGTTGCGCCAGGGCTTTTTGCAGTTGCTCATCGTTGGGGGCGATGCCGTGCCACTCGTGGCTTCCTTCCATAAAATCGATCCCCTTGCCCATTTCGGTCTTCATCAGTATCACGATCGGCTTCCCTTTTCCAATGAATGTTTTGGCCTGGTTCAACCCGGCCACTACAGCATCCACATCATTGCCATCCATTTCCAGTACCTGCCAGTTAAAGGCTTCGAATTTAGCCCGGAGGCTATCGAGCCCCATTACATCCTTGGTAGGCCCGTCGATCTGCTGTCCGTTCCAATCGATGGTAGCGATGAGGTTATCTACTTTCTTGTGAGCCGCAAAGAGGATGGCTTCCCAGTTCTGGCCTTCGTCCAGCTCCCCGTCGCCATGCAGCGAGTATACGATATGCGGATCGTTATTGAGTTTCTTTGCCAGTGCGGCGCCTACCGCAACACTCATTCCCTGGCCAAGAGAACCGCTTGCCATGCGAACGCCGGGCAGGTGCTCGTGTGTGGTGGGGTGCCCTTGCAGCCGGCTGTTGATCTTACGGAATGTGCTGAGTTCCTTCACGGGGAAATAGCCGCTGCGGGCCAGGGTACTGTAATATACCGGGGAGATATGCCCATTGCTCAGGAAAAAGAGGTCTTCCCCGATCCCGTCCATCTTGAAATCGGGATTGTGCTTCATTACGTTGAAGTACAGGGCCGTGAAATACTCCGTGCAACCCAACGACCCGCCGGGGTGCCCGCTTTGAACGGCATGTACCATGCGTACGATATCCCTGCGTATCTGGGTGGCTATGTCCTTTAAATTGCTCATTGGAAGATTATATTTCTGTTATGCCTGGAGCCAATGCGAAAGGGCTGTTTAAGCCCGTTTCCGCATTTTTCGGGTGCAAACCTACTTGAAAAAAGCCTCGGTGCAAACTTTAATAACAGGGTGGTATTAAATAGTTGATAATAAGTTTACATTTTCTTCGTTATTTGCATACCAGTATCAGGAAAGGCCGTTATTCAAAACTAATTACCCCTCCCGGTACCACTTCAGGCAACCCTTTTTTTTAAAATTGAGTCTATTAAATATCGTTTTAGTTTTTATCTCAAAACATATTTAATACTTTTGCCTTATAAACCAGAACCCTGAAATAACTACGAATGGATAATATCTTACTCAGTGCGGCACTGGCTTTTTTGATCACTTTTTTCGCGATCCCTGTAATCATACAGGTTGCCAAGGATAAAAAGTTATTTGACGAACCGGATGAACGTAAAGTACATAAGACCGTAATTCCGACTCTAGGCGGCCTGGGTATCTTCGCCGGTTTTATCATCGCCACACTGATGGGTGTTCCTTCCACTGTTACCTCCGAACTTCAGTATTTTGCCGCTGCCGCCACCGTTATTTTCTTCCTGGGTATTAAAGACGATATCCTGGTTTTATCGGCCAGTAAAAAATTCATCGGTCAGCTGATCGCCGCAGGCATCATCATCAAATTCGGCGGTATCCAGATCAACAACATGCATGGCTTCCTCGGTATCTATGAGATCCCGCATATCGCCAGCATTGTTCTTTCCATTTTCACGATCATTGTTATCACCAACTCATTCAACCTGATTGATGGTGTTGATGGGCTGGCCGGAAGCCTCGGCTTACTCACCACGCTTGTATTCGGCGCCTATTTCTATTATGCCGGGCAGCTCACTTATTCGGTGATGGCCTTTGCCCTGGCAGGAAGTATCATCGGGTTCCTGCTGTACAACTTTTCCCCTGCCAAGATATTTATGGGAGATACCGGTTCGCTCCTGCTCGGACTGATCAATTCGATCCTTGTGATCAAATTCATCAACGTGGCCGGTAACCCGGTTTCAAACCTGCCCATCGCCGCGGCTCCCGCCATCGGGTTTTCCATCCTGATGATCCCGCTTTTCGATACACTGCGTGTTTTCGGTCTGCGTATACTTGATCGCCGCTCTCCATTCAGCCCCGATCGTACGCACGTGCATCATTTCCTGCTGGACCTCGGTTTCAGCCACCGCATGGTAACCATTACCTGTGTATTGGTGAACATCGCTTTTATCGCCATGGCATTCTTCTTACGCGGACTCGGCACCACGGCCGTGATCGGTGTATTGCTGGTTTCGGCATTCATCTTCATCGGCATTATCTATTACAGCCGTCCAAGAACCAAGCAGCTGATCAAAGAGAACCTCTCCAACACGGAAGTGATCAAATCGCACAAGATCCTCAAACTCGCCTCCGAACCGGTGGAAGCCGAGTAGCCAGCGCATTAACCTTTCTTTTTACATGCGCCCCGCCTGAATACGACGGGAATAAGCGTAGTTTTTTATAGCTTTGCGGGCAATCAATCAAACCGTTATGTCGGAAGAAACGCAAAAGATACTCAGCGATACAGAACATTCGATGAACAAGGCGCTCGATCACCTGGAGGCAGAACTGGTGAAGATCCGCGCCGGGAAGGCCAGTCCGTCGATACTCGACGGCATCATGGCCGAATATTATGGAAGCCCCACACCCATCAACCAGGTAGCCAACGTTTCGGTGCTGGATGCCCGTACCATTTCGGTTCAGCCCTGGGAAAAAAATATGCTCCAGCCGATCGAACGGGCCATCATCGCCGCCAACATCGGTATCAATCCACAGAACGATGGCAACTCGATCCGCCTCTTTATGCCGCCGCTTACCGAGGAACGAAGAAAAGAACTGGTGAAGAAATGCAACGCCGAAGGTGAACATGCCAAGGTTGCGATCCGGAATATCCGACGCGACAGCATCGAACACATCAAGAAATTACAGAAAGACGGCCTGAGTGAAGACGCGGCCAAGGATGCCGAAGATGATATCCAGCAGGCGACCAACAAATTCATCGCCCTGGTGGAAAAACACCTGGTGGCAAAGGAAAAAGAGATCATGGCTGTCTGATTGGCCGGGTACCCCTACGCTCCCACACCGATAACAAATTAACTATGTTCCAGGATGCCATTGAAAAGGTGCTGCAGTTCACACGGCCCTTGCACAGCATTTCACGAACGTATGGAGGACTTATCTTACCCGGCAGTTCCACCTTCTTTTTTGTGAACGCCGAAGGCGTGGCCGTCACCTGCAGGCACGTGGCCGAAATGATTCCTGCAGCCGAGAACATCAACCAGCATTACCAGCGTTTCAAAGTGGAACGGAACAATCTTTCCGGCCCCGGCAAAAAACAATTACAGGCGCTGGAACAGCGGTACCAGTACCTGCCGGAGTCTACCATCCAGCTTAAGAATAATTTCCTCAATTGCTTCGATACGATCCGCGAGATCGCCTGTCATACGCACCCCACGCTGGATCTGGCCATCCTCGAGTTCAAGGGATTCAACAAGGTATTTTACACCAGTCATGCCCGCTTCCTGAAAGACAGCACCAAGATCAAACAGGGCATGTCGCTCTGCCGGATCGGCTACCCCTTTCCCGAGTTCAGCAATTTCAGGTACAACCAGGAGATGGATGATATTGAGTGGACCAATACCGGCAATCCCAATTCGCCTTCGTTCCCGATGGACGGCATCGTAACCCGTTTTGTGGCGAACAGCCCGAACGACGGCATCAGTGGCATTGAAATGAGTACGCCGGGGTTACGCGGACAAAGCGGTGGTCCGCTCTTCGACACCAACGGTGTGGTGTACGGTATGCAGTACGCCACCAACCACCTGCACCTGGGTTTCGACCTGCACGGACATGATATCATCAGTAATGGAAAGAGGATGAAAGTATCGAACAACCCCTTCCTGCACGTAGGCCTATGCGTACATGCCGATAAGATCAAAGCGTTTTTACAGGAGAAGAATATCCGTTTCAGCGAAGCGGATCATTGAGTTTTTTCAGCAGGTTTCCGGTTTGCGATGTATACCCCCGAAAGAATGATGGTAAGACAAATGAATTGTTTCCAGCCCACTTCTTCACCATAAATCAACCCCCAGATATTCGCCACCACCGGTATCCCATAGGTAACCATGGAAGCAAATACTGCCCCGGCTCTTTTCACCAGCATGTAGAAGATGATAGACGCCACAGCCGTTCCCATGATACCCAGTACCGCCGAAGCGCCGGTGGAATATAAAATACCCGGATCGGTCAGTGGCTTGTTGAAATAGCCTGTACCGGCCAGCACTACCAGGGCTGGTATGGCATTCAGCGTGAGGGCTACGGCAGCGATGCGCAGCGAGCCGATGTTTTGCAGGTGCTTGTGCACCATATTCACGTTGATGCCGTAAAACGCGGTGGCCAGTACCACATAGCCTACAAAGAGGAGATTTTGGTCGGCCTTGATGGGCCCTTTGCTGAGCAATAACAGTATACTACCGGAAAAAGACACTACAATGCCCATCACTTTATTGGCGGATGTTTTGGTTTGAAACAGCAGGGCGCCGGTGATGATCACGAAGATCGGAGTCAACGAGTTCAGGGTTCCGGCAAGGGCGCTGTCGATTCCTTCTTCGGCAATGCAAAAAAGATAGGCCGGCAAGAGGCTTCCCAGCAAACCGGAAAGAAATATCACCATTACTTTATCGCGGGGGATAAGACGGAATGTTTTGATCGCCGTGGGCAGCAGCACCAGCCCGGAGAAAACAATACGCAGGGACGCCACCTGGTAGGCGGAAAGACTTTTCAGTCCTTCTTTCATGAGGATGAAACTGCTGCCCCAGATGATGGAGAGAGCGATAAAAATGAACCAGTTCAGAAATCCCTTATTCACGTTTTTAGATTAAGGCGCAAAGTTGAAGTATTTATAACGAAATAGTTGCCTGCGGGTAAACAAATTCCGGATACCGGAAAATGAATTTTATGATGTGTCGGTATTTTACTACATTTAAATGCGCTAATCGTGAAGCTATTCTTAACCTTCAAACAAAACAATTATGGGATTCATCAAAGAATTTAAGGACTTTGCCATGAAGGGCAACCTGGTCGACATTGCCGTGGCCTTCGTAATGGGTGGCGCCTTTGGCAAAGTGGTTACATCTTTCACCGAGGGAATGGTAGCGCCTCTGATCGGTCTTCTGGGCGGAAAAGACCTCAGCAAACTTGAATGGGAGCTTAAACCCGTGGTAAAAGACGCTGCGGGTGCCGTTACCGATCCGGGCGTGATCGTCAAATGGGGCGTTTTTGTAACGGCCGTCATCGACTTCATCATTGTCGCTTTTGTGATGTTCCTGGTCATCAAAGCCATCAACAGCCTTAAGAAAAAACAGGAGGCCGCTCCCGCAGGACCTTCTTCCACCGATGCCTTGCTGATGGAAATCAGGGATGCACTGAAGAAATAATTTCCTTTCTTTGCCGGGCAGCGATCTTGCTGCCCGGTTTTTTTAAACCCCTCATTATGAAAACGCAACTTACCATGCTGCTGCTGCTGGCAGTGCTCCTTGGTCGTGCACAGGACCAAACCGTTAAAGATCTTAAGAACGAAGCCGCTAAATCCATCGCCAAAGACCCCAAGGACACAGTCCAAAAAACCTGGAAACTGGGAGGTCTTTTCAACCTCAACATCAACCAGGGCTCGCTGAGCAACTGGTCGGCCGGCGGCGATAAATTCTCATTTTCGATCAACAGCTACCTGAACCTCTTCGCTTTTTATAAAAAGAACAGGAGTTCCTGGGATAATAACCTGGACCTCGCCTTTGGCATGACCAATACCACCAGCCTCGGCTCCCGTAAAGCCAGCGACCGGATCGACTACCTCTCGAAATACGGGTATGCCCTCTCCAAAAAATGGTATGCAGCCGCTTTGTTCAACCTGCGCACCCAGTTTGCGAAGGGATATGCCTATTCGAAAACAGCCGCCGGCAAAGACACCTCAACAATCATTTCCAAATCCTTTGCCCCCGCGTATGTACTGTTATCGCTTGGTTTCGATTACAAACCCAACGCCGATCTGTCGATCTTCATTTCGCCCTTTACCGAACGCTGGGTGATTGCAACCGACCGGAATATAGCACCCCTGTTCGGTATCGATTCATCAAAAAAATCCAAAAACGAACTCGGCGCTTTTGCTTCTATCAACTACAACAAAAAACTCGGGAAGGCCTTTACATTTAAAACAAGACTCGATCTTTTCTCGAACTACAAACAAAAACCGCAAAATGTAGACATCTTCTGGTCGAACGTGCTCACGGCCAAGATCACGAAGTATATCAACTTTTCTTTTAATCTGGATATGATCTACGACGACAATACCCAGAATGTGAACCCGGCCAAGGGGCCCGCTCCCCAATGGCTGCAGTTGATGGGTATCGGGTTCGCCTATAATTTTTCGAACAAGTAGGCCGATCATTCCTTTAACATTTGTTTGCGGACCGCAAACGATGGCGCCCCATTTTCGTTAAGGTTTCTTAACAGGTTGCACCTCTGTTTTTGCCTATTTTTGCGCCATGATAAAACCCTTCGTTACTGTTCTGGTAACAGCGACCATTGTATTATCTGTTCAGGCACAAGACCCTTCCCTCCGCGAATTTCAGAAAGTGGCATTCAAAGAGCTTAAACTGCCCGAAAAAGACGGCTGGCAAAAAGCAGGCACGTTCATCATCAACGTGCAGCAGGGCGCTTTACGCAACTGGGTGAGCGGGGGCGAACAGAATACCCTCGGCATCG
>WBZL01004974.1_pt1 | contig 11222 bp, 8 predicted proteins | sample 5204291 | NCBI WGS metagenome assembly WBZL01 (sample SAMN12344345, study PRJNA552823) | activated sludge metagenome | biome: Activated sludge suspended growth; feature: Nitrification reactor; material: Wastewater; isolation source: activated sludge from nitrification reactor of wastewater treatment...
GAGTTCATCGCCGCCGAGGAGATGGAGCGCTTTGCCGGCATGTGGTGGAGCCCGGACTCCGATCGCCTGCTGATGACCAAGGTGGACGACAGCCCGGTCGGGAAGTGGTGGATCTCCGATCCCTCGCAACCCGCCGCCCCCGCAACGCCGGTCCGGTATCCCGCTGCCGGAACGGACAACGCGTTCGTTTCGCTGCACCTGGTCGATCTGGCCGGTGTCATGCGGGAAGTCACGTGGGACCGCGACGAGTGGGAGTACCTGGCCCGGGTGCGGTGGGACGACCGAGGGCCACTCGTGGCGTTGCAGGACCGGTCGCAGTCGTCCGTACTGACCGCCGCCGTGGACCCGGGGTCCGGGACGTTGCGGGAGTTGCGCCGGGACAGCCAGGGACCGTGGGTGGAACTGGTTCCCGGCGCCCCTCGGTGGATGGACTGGGGTCTGGCGGTGGTCGAGGTCAACGGCAGCACGGACACCCGCCGCCTTGTGGTGCTGGACGACTCGGGGACTCCGGCCTGCACCACACCGCCCGGTCTGCAGGTGCACTCGCTGAGTGCACACGATGCGGACTCCGTGACGTTCGTCGGGTCGGACGTCGATCCCAGTTCTTGCGATCTGTGGCGCCTGTCGCGGGATGGGACGCTGACACGGTTGTCCGAAGCCGGCGGCTGGGCGTCGGGGACGACCCGCAGCAGGTCGACTGTGGTGGCTCGCGCATCCCTCGATTCCGCCACGTCGGTGGTCACGGTGTCGGCTGGTGGGGCGTCGTGGGTGGTGCCGAGCCACGCGGAAGCCCCCGACCTGGACATCGCGCCGGTGTTCCTGACCGACGAACACGGCTGGAGCCGCATCGCGGTGTTGTTCCCGGCCGGTGGCCGGGCGGGAGAGTTGGAGGAACGGCTCCCCGTGATCATGTCGCCCTACGGTGGACCGCACAGCCAGCGATCCCTGCGGGCGGCAGGTGCGTTCGCAACGGAGCAATGGCTGGCCGATCAGGGCTTCTGCGTCATCGTCGCCGACGGTCCCGGTTCGCCGAGTCGGCCGTCCAACGAGTTCACCATCCACCGGGATCTGGCTGATCCGCCGTTGGCCGGGCAGGTCTCGGCCCTCGAACAGGTCGCAGCGGAGTTCGGCGACCGGATCGACACGAATCGCGTCGGGATCCGGGGCTGGTCTTTCGGGGGTTACCTCGCAGCGCTGGCCGTCCTCGAACGCCCGGATGTGTTCCACGCCGCCGTGGCCGGCGCGCCAGTCACCGACTGGGCGCTGTACGACACCCACTACACCGAGCGTTACCTGGGCACTCCGCACACGGATCCCGAGGCCTATGCCCATTCGTCGCTGCTGGGACGCGCGGCCGGCTCGGCCGGTCGACCGTTGCTGCTGATCCACGGCCTGGCCGATGACAATGTCGTCGCCGCGCACACTCTGCGCCTGTCCTCGGCGTTGTTGGCGGCCGGCGCGGATCATGAGGTCCTCCCGCTGTCGGGGGTGACCCACATGACCCCGCAGGAGGTGGTGGCGCGCAACCTGCTGCTGCGGGAACTCACGTTCTTCGCACAACATCTGCTGTCCGAGGCTTCCACTGACTCCGAGGCGACGGAGTGACCGTCCAGTAGGGATCCGACCCACCCGGTCGATACGCGGCGTTGTAATCCAGTCGCCATCGGTCGAGATCCACGGCTCGATGGTGGGTCCAGCACAGCAACGACAGGTCGTCGATGTCTGTACTGCCACCGTCCGCCCACGCCCTCACGTGGTGCACCTGGCAATCCGCGGGCGGAAGACCACAGATCGCACACCCGTGGTCGCGCACCGCCAGGGCCCGCCGCTGGGCGCTCGTGGCGATCCGCACCGAACGTCCCAAAGCCAACGGCTCCGGGTGGCTGGCCGACAGGGCCGCGGCCAGCCCCGACAGCGGCCTCGCCGAGTCGTCGACGACCACTCCGCTGATCTGACCCGCGCACAGAAGGAACCGCTGGGCCGCATCGCCGAGGGTCTGTCCTGCCGGCGTGATGCCACGGGACCCGGCGCCGTCTTCCCTACGCACGATTCGTTCCGCTTCGGTGAGGCCGATCGTGACAGTGGCGCTGACCGGCAAGCCGCTGGTCGACGCAGGGAGGTCGCCGTGTGCGGCACACCGGTTGGTCATCGTGATGACCGCATCGGCGCGCCGCTGCGCCTTGGATAGGCCGTCGCCTTCCGCCCGCTGAGCCGCCGCCAACGCGTCCAGGGCCGCCAGGAAAGTCTCCCCTTCGAGCGCCGGAAGGTCAGCGGTGATCATCACCATGCCGGCGTGTGACGTGGCTGTCACTGAACGCCGATCCCAGTTGCGCTGCTCCTGGGCCTCAGTGTCATCGGGACGCAGCAGGTCGAGGGCATGCTGCAAAGCCGCGGTCAGCGCCCGACGCGACAAGGCGGCTAGGCGGGGCGCCAGGATGTCGATGAGTTCGCCGGTCTGCTGCTCCGCGAGGGGCTGCACGGCGCGAGCGACCAGCGCCAAGTGTTCGCGGCTGACCTGTCCGGTCTCCCACAGGTCCTGCAGTTGCGGGTAGCGACTAGTCAACCGAGCGGCCTGCACCAGACCGGAAGCTCCCGTCGTCCAGCCAGCCTCCCGCTGCAGCAGGGCAGCGGGAGTGTGGGTCAACACGTCGTGGGTCTCGGCCGCCACCAGCCGCCGGCCCAGCTCCGCCTCGAGCACATGGCGGGCGCGGCCCAGGGCGACCACCCCGTCCTCGATGATGGGGCCGGTTCCCAGCTCGCCCCGGATCGGCTGCTGGGCAGCAGCCACGATCGAAGCGATCACCCGCTGCACCTCAGTGGGGCACTCCGGCAGTCCGGTAAGAACCACCCCGACCGGATCGTCGGTCGCTGCCGGCCGTGGCTGATCTTCCATGGAACAAACACCCCCTCTCCATTGGTATCCCTTGACCTCTGACCTGCTGTCTCCGTTCGGTTCCTGTTGCCAGGCCCCTCACCCCTCTGCTTGCAGCCCCTCTGCTTGCAGCCCCTCTGCTTGCAGCCCTCTGCTTCCAGGGCCCTCCGTCTTCGAACTTATGTTCGAGTATGCCAAGGGGGTCCGACAGGCCCGTGTCATGTCGCAGGGGTGCCGTCTGATGCACCTGGGGGGGCGGTGGCGACCTTCGGCGGGAACACCGGGCTTCTTTCAAAGGTGGCTCCTCGAGGCAGACGTTCTACCGGATCCGGCGCAAGTTGAGTCCCGCATAGTGGTGTAGCGCGGTAGCCGTGATCGTCGTGGGCGATATGCCTGACGAGGACGCGGTCACCGCGTGATCCTTCGAGTGAACCTTCCACAGCACTCTCGAACGGAGACACACGATGACCGCTGCTCACATTGTTGACCCTGCTGGCCTGCTCGGCGAAGCCCTTGCGGAAGCCAGTCCTGATCTGATGCGGCAGTTGTTGCAGACGATGATCAACGCGTTGTTATCTGCGGACGCCGATTCGGTCGTCGGCGCCGAATGGGGACGGCCCACCCCCGGTCGGACCGCGCAGCGCAATGGCTACCGCCACCGCGACCTGGACACCCGGGTGGGCACGATTGATGTGGCGATCCCGAAGCTGCGATCCGGCACGTACTTCCCGGAGTGGTTGTTGCAGCGGCGCAAGCGCGCGGAGGCGGCGCTGATCACGGTCGTGGCGGACTGTTATCTGGCTGGGGTCAGCACCCGGCGGATGGACAAATTGGTCAAGACGTTGGGCATCGACTCATTGTCCAAGTCGCAGGTGTCACGCATGGCTGCCGACCTCGACCACGTCGTCGACGACTTCCGGCATCGGCCGTTGGGTGCTGCGGGTCCGTTCACGTTCGTGGCCGCTGACGCGTTGACGATCAAGGTCCGCGAGGGCGGTCGGGTCATCAACGCCGTGGTACTGCTGGCCACCGGGGTCAACGCTGACGGCCACCGCGAAGTGCTGGGCCTGCGGGTGGCCACCAGTGAGACCGGGTCGGCGTGGAACGAGTTCTTCGCTGACCCCGTGGCCCGCGGCCTGAGCGGGGTGCGTCTGGTCACCTCTGACGCCCACGCCGGTCTGGTCGAGGCGATCGCTGCGAACCTGCCCGGCGCCAGTTGGCAAAGATGCCGCACCCACTACGCCGCCAACCTCATGGCCGTGACACCCAAAGCCATGTGGCCGGCGGTCAAAGCGATGCTGCACTCGGTCTATGACCAACCCGACGCCGCAGCGGTCGCCGCCCAGTTCGACCGGCTCATGGACTACGTCACCGAGAAACTGCCCGACGTCGCCGAACACCTCGACACCGCTCGCGCGGACATCCTGGCCTTCACCGCGTTCCCCAAAGACGTGTGGACCCAGATCTGGTCCAACAACCCCACCGAACGGTTGAACCGCGAGATCCGGCGTCGCACCGACGCCGTCGGCATCTTCCCCAACCGCGACGCCATCGTCCGACTCGTCGGAGCTGTCCTGGCCGAACAGACCGACGAATGGGCCGAAGGCCGCCGATACCTCGGACTCGACACCCTGGCTCGCTGCCGCATGAACCTGGTTCCCACCACCGAACCCGAGATAGGAGCAGACGACCTACCCGCACTCACCGCCTGAAACCCAAGAAGGATCGCAGCGCTACACCACCACCAGGGGCTTGACCCCGGCGCATTCCGTCGAGATCAGGGTGGCTTTCGGGCTAGACCGTGGCCCGATCAAAGTCCACGACAAGATGCGGTTCGCCCGACGACTGCAAGCGCCCCGCCCCGGGGGGACCTGCCCGGGCGGCCTGCCTCAAGAAGCTGAACACCTCAGGAACCCTCGTCCTCGCCCGGGTGTTGTACACGTCGGCGGGCGCCACGCCTTTCAACAAATCGTGGATGGTTGACGCATCGGCCGACCCGCGGACCAGAACCCCCAACCCCCCACCGTTGCCCTGACACATCACATGTCACCGATGTCCTGACACAGAACTGTCACCGATGTCTTGAGACATCACAGGTCCGACAGAGCCGGAACTCTCGCTAAGCCGGGCTATCGGCGCTGAACCGTCGTGCCCAGGCGCTGAACCGCTGATCACCGGTCAGCCAGTGCAGCTGCCGCAGCAGCGAAATGTGGATGCTGTGATAGTGCTCGCGGAAGACGTTGTGCGGCACGCAGTACGACGACAGGCCACCAGGGCGCCTGATGACCTTGGCGTAGTGCAGGGCAGTCGTGGCGGCACCGTCGAAGAGGGCAGCGGCAAGCCGGCTCCCGGTCAGCCGGTAGTAGTCGTACAGCCCCAACAACGCGAAGACATGCCCGTTGAAGGTGTAGTCCGAAGCCGCCACCTTGCGGTTCGGGTACTCCTGGAGCCATAGGTAGCCCCGTGCATCCACCATGCTCACCCACGGGTTCCCTCGAGACGGCCGCCGGAGCAAGGACCGGAAGGTGGCCCGCGCCGCCGAACGGTAGACCTGGCGGGCGGCCGGCTCCACCTCTGGCAGCTGCGCCAGTTGGCTGAAGAGGCTCAGCGCCTCACCCTGGGCCATCCCCGAATACCACGGTGCCCGCTCGACGAATCCGTGTCGTCGGGCCAACGCGAAGTCGAAGCGGTAGGGAAAGAACCAGGCCCGACGCGACGTGACGTGTCGCTCAACCTGACGATCTGCCTGTGCTCGCGCCGTCGTCAGGAGCCGGGGAAGGCCTTGCCGACGGTAGGCCTCCAGGGTCATGAGCCCCCACTGGCTCTGGATCACCGGGTGGTCGTACAACCGGCCGCCGACGTCGAACATCCTCACGCCGGCCGAGTCGACCGGACCCACCGGCCGGGTCATGGCCAATTGGCGCCACGGAAGCCACTCCGCCACCACGGGCCCCGGTCGCAGACCGCTGCGCACGAACTCGGCTCGACGGATCGAGGCGGACGGGTCGTGCCCGGGAGACACCGTCGTAGCACGCTGGTCTCTGCGCGGCCTCGCGCCCGGAGGGTAGGCCCGTCCTTCACCGCCGCCGGCGACGACCCACGCGCCGCTCACATCCTCAGGATCGCCCGGCTGGACGGCCGGAGCCGTGGCTGGCGCCGCGGACAGCACGCCCGCGCCCAGAATCCCGACCAGCAGCAGACGGAGCATCAGGGTTCGCCGACCACACCCGTCTCCGGAAGGACTTCGCCACCGACCGCACGGTGGTCCTGCCACCCTTCGTCCGGGGTCAACGGGAAGTGGCACGCCACCAATTGTCCCCCACCGATGTCACGCAACAGCGGCTCGTCGGTCGCACACACCTCTTGCGCCTTCCAGCATCGGGTCCGGAACCGACAGCCCGACGGCGGATCAGCCGGAGACGGGACGTCCCCTTCCAGCTCGATGCGCTCGCGGGCCCGCTGCGCCTGCGGATCCGGGATGGGAGCCGCGGAGATCAGCGCTGCGGTGTAGGGGTGAGCCGGAGCTCGGTAGATGTGGTCCTGGGGTCCGGTCTCGACGATCTTGCCCAGGTACATGACCGCGATCCGGTCCGCGATCTGGCGCACGACGGCCAGGTCGTGACTGATGAAGATGTACGACAACCCCAACTCGTCCCGCAGGTCGAGGAGCAGGTTCATCACCTGCGCCTGCACCGACACGTCCAACGCCGACACCGGCTCGTCCGCGACGATGATCTTGGGGTTCAGGGCCAGCGCCCGGGCGACCCCGATGCGTTGCCGCTGGCCGCCGGAGAACTGGTGCGGATAGCGGTTGATGAACTCGGGGTTCAGCCCCACGCGATCCATCAGATCGTGCACGGCTTCCTTCTTGGTCCGTCCGTTCAGCGCATCCGGGTGGATCTCGAAAGGTTCCCCGATGATGCTGGCCACCGTCATGCGCGGGTTCAACGAGGTGTACGGGTCCTGCAGGATGATCTGGATGTCTCGGCGCTTGAGGCGCAACTCCTTGGCCGACATGGACGTGATGTCCTCGCCCAGGACCTCGATGGTCCCCTCGGTCACCGGTTCGAGACCCATGAGCAACCGACCGGTGGTGGACTTGCCACAGCCGGACTCGCCCACGATCGCCAGCGTCTCGCCCTGGTTCAAGGTCAGGTCCACGTGGTCCACCGCGCGGACGTCGCCGATCTTCTTCTTGAACACGATGCCGCGGGTGATGGGGTAGTACTTCACCAGTCCGCTTGCGTCGATGACCCGTTCAGAGTTCGATGCCATGCTCGTACACCTCCTCGGCGAACCAGCACCGGCTCCCGTGATCGGGTGCGACCTCTACCAGCGGCGGGGGATCGCCTTGCCGGCACTTGTCCTCCGCCCGTGGGCACCGCGGGTTGAAGGCGCACCCCGGGGGCACACTGAACAGGCTCGGCGGCAGCCCCTTGATCGCGGGGAGCCGGCCTTCCCGGTTGTCGATCTTGGGGATCGACTCCAGCAGGCCGTAGGTATAGGGGTTGGCCGTGTGGGTGTAGATCTCGTCGACCGAGCCACGTTCCATGGTGCGGCCCGAGTACATCACCGAAATACGTTCCGCCACATCGGCGACGACTCCCAGGTCATGCGTGATGAGGATGAGCCCCATGTCGGTCTCGGCCTGAAGTTCCTTGAGCAGGTCCATGATCTGGGCCTGAACCGTCACGTCCAGCGCCGTGGTCGGTTCGTCGGCGATCAGCACCAACGGCTTCAACGCGATCATCATCGCGATCATGATGCGCTGGCGCATGCCACCCGAGAACTGGTGCGGATAGGACCCGTACCGCTCGTCGGCCCCCGGGATGCGCACCCGCTTGAGCACGTCGATGGTGGCCGCCTTGGCGTCCTTCTTGTTCATTCCCTGGTGGATCCGGAACATCTCGGAGATCTGCTCTCCGATGCTGATCACCGGGTTCAGCGCCGAGAGGGCGTCCTGGAAGATCATCGCCACCTGGCTGCCGCGGATCTGCTGGTACTCCTTCTCGGGCAGGCCGATGAGTTCCTTGCCCTGCAGTTTGATCGAGCCACCGGAGATCCGGGCCGGCGGAGTGTCAAGGATCCCCATGATCGCCTGCGCCGTCACCGATTTACCGGATCCCGACTCCCCCAGGATGGCGATGGTCTGACCGCGATCGAGGGTGAACGAGACACCGTTGACCGCTCGCGCGATCCCGTCGCGGGTGTGGAACTCGACCTTCAGTTCGTCGACTTCGAGCAGGAGGTTGGCCATCGCGTCACTTCCGCAGTTTGGGATCGAGGGCGTCACTGACTGCCTCGCCGAGCAGTACGAAGGCCAGGACGGCGATCGTCAGCATCCCCGCGGGGACGAACAGGGTCCAGGGGGCCTGGAAGAACGTGTTCTGCGCGGCGGCGATCATGGTGCCCCAGGAGAAGGCCGGGGGCCGGATGCCCAGCCCCAGGTAGGACAGCGTCGCTTCAGCGCCGATGAACAGTCCCAGGCTGATGACGGCCACGACGATGGACGGCCCGATCGCGTTCGGCAGGATGTGCCGCAACATGATTCTTCCGTTGGTGGCGCCCAGCGCCCGCGCCGCGAGGGTGTAGTCCTGCCCTTTGGCTTCGATCACCTTGCCGCGCACCATCCGCGCCGCCACGGGCCAACTCAGCAGGGTCAGCGCCAGGGTCACGCCCCAGATCCCCGGCAGGTCGATCGCCGACAGCAACACGATCGCGCCGATGATGTAGGGCACGCCCAGGAAGATGTCGAAGATGCGGGACAGGATCGAGTCGGTCTTTCCGCCGTAGAAACCCGCCATGAGCCCCAGGAACGCCCCGATCAGCGTGGTCCCGATGGCCGCGATCACCCCGACCGAGACACTGGGCCGGGCGCCGTAGACGCTGAGCGCGTAGACGTCACACCCCTGCTGGTCGGTGCCCAGGAAGTACTCCCCACCCGGTGGTTGGAGCGAGTTGCTCAGGATGCAGCCGCCGGTCAGCGACGACGTCTTGCTGTCGTCGGCGACCAGCCCCGGGAAGAACACCATCGTCAGGACGATGACGAGCAGGAAGGCCGAGATCCAGAACACCTTGCTGCTACGCAGATCCAGCCACGCGTCCTTGAACAGGGTGCGACTCTCGGGCTCTTCGTCCCCGAACGTGGACTCGACGTCGAGCTGGATGTCACTCATAGCGGATCCTCGGGTCGAGCACGGCGTAGAGAATGTCCACGATCAGGCTGGTCAGCAGATACACGATGACCAGGATGGTGGCGATGCCGACCACCACCACCGTCTCGTCCTGCCGGATCGAGCTGTACAGCTGTTGCCCGATCCCGGGAATGTTGAAGATGCCCTCGGTGACGACCGCGCCGCCCATGAGGGTGCCCAGTTCGATGCCCAGGAACGTCACCACGGGGATCAGACTGTTGCGCAACCCGTACTTCCGCATGATCGTGCGCCGCGGCAGCCCCTTGGCCTTCGCCGTCCGCATGAAGTCCAGGTTGAAAGTCTCGAGCAGCGATTGCCGGGTCAGACGCAGGACATACGCCAGCGACCCGGCCGCCAGGACGAACGCCGGGAGGATGTAACTGGTCGGCCAGCCCTGTGAGATCCCCGAAGGAGCCACCCAGCCCAACTTGACCCCGAACACCCACTGCAGGACGAAGCCGAGCACGAACAGCGGGATGGCGATCAGGATCAGCGCGACTGCCAAGGACACGTTGTCGAACCACTTGCCCTTCTTGATCGCCGCGTAGATCCCGATCGAGATACCCAGGACGATCTCGATGACGACTGCGGTGACGGCGAGCGTCACGGTCACCGGGAACCGCTGGACCACGATGTCCCAGACCGACTGGCCGCCGAACGTCTGGCCGAAGTCACCGTGCAGGACGTTCCAGATGTACTTGAGGTACTGGACGATCACCGGATCATCCAGATTGAACTGCTCGTTCAGGTAGGCGATGTACGCCGGGTTCTGCTTCTGTGCCGGCGTCAGGGCGTTGAGCGGATTACCTACCACCGACATGAGCAGGAACAACAGCAGCGTGGTGCCGAAGAACACCGGGATCATCTGGATCAGGCGTCTGATCACATAGCGACCCATGAGCCCTCGCTCTCCCAGCTGACCTCGTGAAACAGCTGACCGGACCCGGTGATACCGGGTCCGGTCAGAAGTGTAGTCATCCGGACCCTGGGCGAACCCAGGATCCGGACAATCGGACTACTGGTTGACGGTGATCGTCGACAGGTTGACGAAGCCACCGGGGTTGATGGACACGTTGCCGACCTTGGTCGAGTAGCCACCCACGGTGTTCCGCAGCTGGAACGGCCATGCCGGGAAGTCCGTCAGAAGGGTCTTCTCGGCTTCCTGCCATTTGGCGATCTGCTCGCTGTCGTCCTTGGCCTGCGTACCTTCCAGCAGCAACTTGTCGAACTGCTCGCTCTTGTAGCCCACGTAGTTGTTGGGGCTGTCCGAGGTGAAGTTCGCCGTGATCATGTTCTGGATCGTGGGGTTGTCCGCGATCCAGCCCGAACCGATGAGCGTGCCGTCCGGCACCTCCTTGTTCTCCTGCGCGTCCAGGAACGTGCCGAAGTCCTTGTAGGTGTCCACCACACACTCGACGCCCAGGTTCGCCTGGATCTGGTTACAGATGGCGGTCTGAACATCACCGGTCTCGTTGGCCAACTTGGTCACGTGGACCTTGGAACCCGACGGCAGACCGCCGGCCTTGTCCAGCAGCGACTTGGCAGCGGCTGCGTCGAAGACGCAGTTGTCACCACAGATGTCGGTGCCACCACCGGCGATGGTGCTGGGAGCGAAGCTCTGGCCGGCCTGACGGGTGCCGTAGTACAGCTTCTGGTTGATCTCCTCGGTGTTGATCGCCTTGGCGATCGCGATGCGCACGTCCTTGCTCTTGTACGTGGGATCGTCCGCGGCGAAGCCGTAGTAGGAGTACTGCAGGCCGCCCGGATCGTTGATGTAGCGATCACCGAGCACCGAAGACGCCGAGGCCAAGGAGTTCTGCGGGAGCGTCGTGGCCACGTCCAGGTTGTTCCCCTGCAGGTCGGCCCACAAGGCGTCGTTGCTGGAGTAGATGCGGACGTCGATGGTGTCCGCACTTCCTGCGGTCCCGTTGAAGTCCGGGTTCTTCACGAGCTTGCCGCCGGTGGCGTTGTCCCACGCGGCCTCAAGCTTGTAGGGGCCATTGCCGATCGGCTGCTTCTGGTAGGCCTTCAGATCCTTGAACGCCTCGCTGGGCATCGGGTAGATCTGCGGGCCGGCCATGAAGTTCATGAACAGGCTCTGGTTGAGCGGGGCGGCCAGCTGGATCTCGAGGGTCGTGTCGTTGACGGCCTTCAGA
>WBZL01004975.1_pt1 | contig 11221 bp, 11 predicted proteins | sample 5204291 | NCBI WGS metagenome assembly WBZL01 (sample SAMN12344345, study PRJNA552823) | activated sludge metagenome | biome: Activated sludge suspended growth; feature: Nitrification reactor; material: Wastewater; isolation source: activated sludge from nitrification reactor of wastewater...
CTCAACCTGTCGCCATCGGCATAGCGTGCACCGGCGTCAGTCACCCGGACGATGCGCGTGCTGCGCGCCAGCAGACGAACACCGAGCTGCCGCTCGAGTTCATTGATGGCTCGCGTCACCGCCGATGGCGACAGGTTGAGCCTGCGCGCCGCGCCGGCGAAGCCATTGGCATCAACCACGGCCACGAGTACCTTCATGTGCTGGAGTCTGTCCATGCAGTCGCCAACCCCCTTGCGTCAGGATCTGGCCGTTTTCCGGGTGACGGTGCGGAGGGACCCCCGCAGGCCATGTCTGAAGGATTCTAGCCGATTTATCCGGCCTTCCTTGACCTCCACCTGCAAACCCGGCACGCGGATAAACTCCCGTTCGTTGCTGGTCACCAGGATCCACCCTTCGGCACAGACGTGGGCGGCGAGCCACAGATCAGAGGGCTTCCCGCTCCTGCGGCGGGGCATCGTCGCGGCCATCGGCCATGAAGTCGGCGGCCAGGCTCACCAGCGCATCGAAGATCCCGGTGGCATCAACCGGCGCTGCGCGCAAAACGATTTCATCGCCGCGCCGGAAAATTTCCACCGGTTCGACCTTCAGACGGAATTCCTTGGAGAGACGAACGAGGCCGCGGCAGCGACCGGCACAACGGCAAGCAACGAGTAGAGGACCAGCCATGGCCGGCGGGGAAGATTCATGCCAGGCACGGCAATCCAGATCTGAACAAACGACAGGAATCTCGCACCGTTGGCGAGGCCTTACCGCTCGGACAACAAGCGCACCCGTACTCGCCCTTTTCCCAGATACGCGGCGAGCAGTCTGTAGGTATCCCGGTCGAACCGCCCCTGACCCGACTGACCCAGCAGGATTTGCTGGATCCCGGTCTCGCTGCGCGCGCTGCCCAGGTGCCGCCAGCCGTTCACGACGTGGACTTCCTCCACTTCCCGCAGCTCGTCCCGCTCGACGATGCCGATCGCTCCGGGGTAGGGCCAGGCGGCAAGCTTCAGCTTCGTCAGCGCCGACAGCATACGAGCGCTGTGCACGCCAAGAGCTTCCTTGCCCACGCAGGCACCCCGGCATTGCCCGACCTGGTGGGCGAAGCAGGGTCGTCCAGGCCGGGCGGGTCTTTCCAGCCCGAGGATGATCGGACACAGTTGATGCGCTGCAGCCATCTCGCGCAGGGTTTCGGTGGCTTCCCGACGGTTGGCAAAGAGGCCAAAAAGACCTTCCGAACGCACGAAATCGGCAGCCTGGCCACTGACCAGTGTGAGCCGGCATTCGCCTGGGACCACTTGCACCCACTGCCAGGTGCACAGATCCGAAGAGCGGCGCAAGCGACGATTGTGAATCGGTTGGCATTCCTTGACCAGTCGCGATTCCAGCAGCAGGGCGCCGAGTTCGCCGACCGTCTCATGCCAGTGCATGCGACGCACTTGCTGGCTGAGGCGCATCTCCTTGTAATCACGCAGATCGGACGCGAAGTGAGCCCGTACGCGCTGACGCAGGTTGACGCTTTTCCCCACGTACAACAGCGCGTCGTTATCGCCGTAAAACAGGTACACCCCGGGGGATTCGGGCAGATCGTCGAGCAGGGCAGGATCGAGATGAGGCGGCAGGCTGGGGCATTTGAGCTGCTGACGGACGGCCTCGGCCAGAGCCTCTTCGCCGCGATCCTGTTGCAACAGGCGCCAGAACTGCCAAAGCCGGTGGACGTCGGTCAAGGCGCAGTAGCGATCGCCCGTCGCCAGATCATGACGGATCATGAGACTGTCCAGCTTGTGTTTCTGGTGTGCCGGGAAAAGCTTGCGAGACAGGCGCACCGTACACAGCACGTCGGCCCGGAAGGACTTCCCCAGGCGCTGGAATTCACTCTTGACGAAGCCATAGTTGAAGCGGGCATGGCGGGCAATCAACAGACGCCCATGCAGGCGATCGGCCAGTTCTGCCGCGACCTGAGCGAAGGGAGGCGCGTCGACTACCGTCTCGTTGCGGATACCGTTGACTTGCTGGATGAACTCAGGGATCGGTCGCTGTGGGTTGACCAGGGTGCTCCAGGTCGCGACCCGGTCACCCTCTGCTTCGAGCACATCGATCCTCGTGATGCGGTCCCGTAGCGGATTGGCCCCGGTGGTTTCCAGGGCGATGAAGGCCAGCCGCGCGGGAATCATGGGAGCAGGCCCGGTGCGCGGCCGAGCCAACCGTTGAGCGGTCTCCCTGCCAAGGGTCCCCCCGCGCCGCGACGCTTGTCGAACAGACTGACTTCGAGGCCAGCCTGCTGTAGTTGCGAGGCACAGGACAGTCCGGCGATGCCGGCGCCGATCAGCGCAACACGCGGCGTCGAATTCATGGTTTTCCTGTCAATGGTCGACGCCAGATCCTGAGCTATCGCCTGTCTTCATGATCACGGGAATATTGTCCTGGACAATTTGCATTGGACACCCTATATTCTAGCCACTTCTGGTTTATTTTAACGTTTTTTTCATTGGTGTCCATTACAATTCCCCCGATGCTGCTCGCTGGCCTGTCAAAGCGTCCTGCACTTCTTTAGGGCGGGGGCGTGGTGGGCAGCAAAAGGACTGACGCGGAGATGTCATGGAAAGAATAGCCTTGGTCACGGGAGCGGCCGGCGGCTTGGGTCAATCGGTGGCGGCCAGGCTGGCTGAGTCAGGCTGGCGACTGATCGTGACCAGCCGGGATGGCGAGCGCCTGGCCGGCAGCTTCGGCGACAACCCTCTTCAGGTGGTCGCCGACTGCTCCAGCGTGGCCGGAGCACGCCACATTTTCGCGGTGGCCAAGGCACATCGGATGCTGCCCACGGCGTTCGCGCACTGCGTCGGCAACATTCGGCTGGGCGCATTGCATCGGCAGGCCGAGAGCGACTTTGCTGCCTGCCTCAACGCCAATCTGATCAGTGCCTTCCATACCCTGGCGGCTTTCGTCGGTGCCTTGCGCGACGCCAAGACTCCCGGGTCGGCGGTGCTGGTCTCGTCGGCTGCGGCACGCATCGGCACTCCCGATCACGAGGCGGTAGCAGCCGCCAAGGCCGGCGTCGAAGGACTGGTACGCAGTGCTGCGGCGACCTATGCGGGCAATGGCATCCGCATCAACGCCGTCGCCCCCGGCATCATGGACACGCCGGCCGCGACCGCCATTCTGGGCAGCGCGATGGGCCGCGACGCAGCGGCTCGCCAGTACCCCTTGCCGGGAATCGGTTCCGCGGACGAACTGGCCGAACTGATGGTCTGGCTGCTCTCGGACAAGGCGGCGCGGGTCACCGGTCAGGTCTGGTCGATGGACGCCGGCTTTTCCACCATTCGGCCACTGGTCAGGTAAGGCGGCATGGATCATCCTCATCCTGAGCCCCTTCCGCGCCGTGTCGCCTGGCTCGGTTACGGCGGGCTGCTGCCATTTCTCGTCCTGGCGTCCGCCAACCTCGGCGATGCGCAGCACGCGCAGCTCCGGAACGATGCGCGGCTTGCCTACGCTACGGTGATCCTGAGCTTCGTCGGCGCCCTGCATTGGGGATTCGCCATGACTCGGGATCTGCGTGCGAGTCTGCGGACATGGTGCTTCGTCTGGAGTGTCGTCCCGGCACTGCTGGCCTGGTCGACATTGTGGCGATCAGTATTCTGGTCCTGCACTGGTCGGCAGTGCTGACGGTCGCGATTGCCGCGTTCATCGTCATGGTGATGAAAGGTCCGGCTGACGTGGCGGACGTTGATCCCGTCGAGGATTCGGAAAGCCCGGATTCTTCGGATGGCCGCTAGCAGCCCTCGTGGCGATGGATTCCATGCCCAGTGTTCCGGGCTGCTGTCGGGTCGGATCGGAGGCATCCCTTACCAGGCGGCTCTGCAGCCACCTGCCGGCGAATGGACGATACTGCGACTGGCCGCAGCCGATTTTGTCCCGACCTGGCGAGGACGTGTCGTCGACCATCTGCCACCGCTTGGCCTCTCACGCGCACGACAGGTGGGTCTTCTGATCGCCGATCGACAGTTGGGTCCGTTCAGGCTCGATCTGCGGACGATCGAACGGGTTCGCTGAAGGAAGCACGACGATGTTCAAAGCGTTCATTCTTTCTCTTGTGCTCATCTCATCCTCCGTGCCGGCGGGTGCCGATGAGTCGTCCTTGCCGCTTGGCGAACTGGCCAAGCCAGGTCGGGTGCTGATGCTCAGGCATGCGCACGCGCCGGGAATCGGCGACCCGCCGAATTTCGTCATCGGTGATTGTTCTACACAGCGCAATCTTGATGCCAGTGGCCGGGCTCAGGCGCGACGGCTGGGAGAGCGTCTGCGTGCGGCCGGCGTGGCGAAAGCGAGCGTCTTCGCAAGCCAGTGGTGCCGCGCGCTCGAAACGGCCCGCCTGCTGGACCTTGGCCGGGTAGAGCCCTTGCCTGCACTGAATTCGTTTTTTGAAAGGCAGGACGATAGGCCAGTGATTCTCGACGGCTTGCGGGCTTTCCTCGCCAGGTTGCCCGTCGATGGCCCGCCGGTGATCCTGGTCACCCATCAAGTCGTGGTGAACGCCTTTAGCCAGGCAACGCCTCCCGCCGGTGGCGGCAGTATCTTCCAGCTCAACGGGACCGGCTCGCCGCAGTGGCTTGGCACCATCCCGATGGATGTGCCGGGGACTTCATGAAGAAGACCTCTATTCGACACACCTGCCTCGGACTGTTGTCCTGATGACCGACCGCGTCGGCGGAAGATCGGGTCAGACGGCCTGCCCAAAGCTGAACTGGTCGCCTTCGCCGCCAGGCCTGAGTTGGTCGGTGATGTCGAGATTGACGTCCCTTGATGAAGGTTCATATACGCTCGTCGGTGCCGTTGGATTTCTATCCTTTTGTATTTGGGAACGTCGGCGTCGACGATCTGAGCCCGGTCATGGGGCAGAGGGCACCCGCCATGACATTGCGCATCGGCTTACCCGCCGCAGGCGAGGGCTGCTTCGATCGCGAGATCGAACGGGCGCAGCTTCGGCGTGCACTGCCCGGCAACCACGTCGTCCTGAGCGCGCCGCGCCGGGTTGGGGTGCGTCGCGATCCGCGAAGATCCGCGGATCGACGAGCCATTCGGCAACCGCAGCCTTGCGCCGCGCCTGCCCGGCGCGGGCTCCGATTCCCGGATCGGCGCGGTGGCCTTCATCCACCGCTTTGGCGCGCTGCTCAATCCGTAGGTGCATTGCCACTGCCTGGTCATCGAGGGCGTCTGCTGCGCGCGCTCACCCGCCGCGGTGTGCTTGAGCCGGAAGACGCCGAGGCGATGGCGAACTGGGCGCACGGTGGCGGCTTCTCGCCCGACGCCAGCGTGCGCATCGAAGGCGCCGACCGCCCGGGTCTGGAACGTCTGCTGCGCACCTGCGCTCGACCGGCCTTCGCGCTGGAGCACTGGCGTGAAATCGACGCCGAACACCAGGTCCATGAGCGCCTCAAGCCGGGTTCCGGCGGCAGACGCGACCGGCTCAATCGCTGCGCCAATCGTCACGCCAAGCCGGTCGTCCCAGGGGACAGGGGAAGCACCGGGGGAAGCGGCAGCGATCCTCCGTCGCGCCGCCCGCACCACCTGGGCGCTGCTGCTGGCGCGGATCGATGCGGTCTTTCCGCTCGTCTGTCCACACTGCGGCGGCGAGAGGCGAATCATCGCCTTCATCACCGACGCCGCTGACGTCCGCGAGATCCTGACCCCTCTGGGCGAACCGACCTCGCCGCCACGTTACTATGGAAGTCGTGAGCGACTCTCGAATCTCCCCTCCCCCCTCGCGGGGGAGGGGTCGGGGGAGAGGGAAACAGTCATGACTTTCATCATCGGGGGTATCTTGAAGTCATGACCGTTTGATGAAAGCCCGTGCGCCCCCGCTCGGGGAGATGCCGGGCACCCACATGGGCGAGGACGAAGCGCAGGCCCAACCCGTGCCGGAGTACGAATTCGACCAGCGCATTGCCTGGCAGGTGCCCATGCGCAAGGGTCCAGACTGAAGCAAGACGAGTGCTCATCGCCCGTCGTGGGCGGACTCGTGCCTGTGCTCATCCGCCCCGGCCGGTCCGACCGGGCGGATGAGCACAGGCACTGAACGGGGCAGGATTCGGATGACTTTTCAGGGGGCTTCCGGGTCCAAATTCGAGATTGACGCCCCTTGATGAAGGCTCATATACGCTCGATGGCGGCGTTGGATTTCTTATCCTTTTCTTCTCGTCGGCCTAGATGAGCCACTCAGCAAGCACGAAAACGCTCCCCCGGAATGACCGCTGTCTCTCACCACCACGCCCTCGATCCGGTTGATTTCCCCCCGCATCGGCGTAAAGTGAACCTTATCCCTCTGCTCGATATAGCCATGGACCCCCCCCCCGAAAGTGCGGCGCACCGTGAAGCGCGCTGCCGAGGCCCCGGCAACCGCACCTGACACGCCCGCCGCGGCCATCTCGGCGAGCGACTTCCCCATCGTCGGCATCGGCGCCTCCGCCGGCGGGCTCGAAGCGCTCGAACAGTTTCTGAGCCATGTGCCGCCCGCCAGCGGCCTCGCCCATGTCGTCGTGCAGCACCTCGACCCGAACCACAAGGGCATCATGGTCGAACTGCTGCAACGCGCCACGATCCTGCCGGTGCGCGAAGTCACCGACCGCCTGACCGTCGAGCCGAATCACGTCTATGTCATCCCGCCGAACCGCGACCTGTCGATCCTGCACGGCGTCCTGCATCTGCTCGAGCCCGAAGCGCCGCGCGGCCTGCGCCTGCCGATCGACTTCTTCCTGCGCGCGCTGGCCGCCGATCGGCAGGAGCGCGCCATCGGCGTCATCCTCTCCGGCATGGGCTCCGACGGCACGCTGGGCCTGCGCGCCATCAAGGAAAACGCCGGCGCGGTGTTCGTCCAGGACCCGGCCAGCGCCAAGTTCGACGGCATGCCCAGAAGCGCCATCGACGCCGGCCTGGCCGACGTCGTCGCGCCCGCAGAAGAACTGGCCGAGCGGATCGTCGCCTACCTCAACCATGTGCCGCTGCTCAGCACGCCGGCGACTGTCCCCTTGAGCGACAAGGACCAGAGCGGCCTGGAGAAAGTCGTGCTGATCCTGCGTGCGCAAACCGGCCACGATTTCTCGCTCTACAAGAAGAGCACGCTCTACCGCCGCATCGAACGGCGCATGGGCCTGCACCAATTGCCCAAGCTGGCCGACTACGTGCGCTACCTGCGCGAGAATTCGCAGGAAGCCGCGCTGCTGTTCAAGGAGTTGCTGATCGGCGTCACCAGCTTCTTCCGCGACCCGGAGTCCTGGGAACAACTCAAGAACGAGGCCCTCCCGACGCTGTTGGCGGCGCACCCCGAGGGTGGCCTCCTGCGCGCCTGGACCACCGCCTGCTCCACCGGCGAAGAAGCCTATTCGCTGGCCATCGCCTTTCGCGAGGTGATCGATCAACTGCAACTGCTCGACCCGGGCGCGCCGCACTATGCGCTGCAGGTGTTTGCTACCGATCTCGATCACGACGCCATCGACCGCGCCCGCATCGGCGCCTACCCGGCCAACATCGCCGCCGATGTTTCGGAGACCCGGTTGCGCCGCTTCTTCGTGCAGGAGGAACGCGGCTACCGGGTGAGCAAGGAAGTCCGCGAGATGGTCATCTTTGCGCCACAGAACCTGGTGATGGACCCGCCCTTTACCAAGCTCGACCTGCTCACCTGCCGCAACCTGCTGATCTATCTTGAGCCCGAGCTGCAAAAGAAGCTGTTCCCGCTGTTTCACTACAGCCTCAACCCCGGCGGCGTACTGATGCTGGGCACCTCGGAGACGGTGGGCGCCGCCACCGACCTGTTTGCCGCGCTGCCCGGCAAGAGCCGGATCTACCGCCGTCAGGGCGCCGTGCGCGAGGCCGAACTGGTCGAATTCCCCACCGCCTTCGCCCAGAATCGTGTGCCCGCTACGAGCGCCGCAGGTGCGGCGTCGACCCGGGTTCTGGCACCGCAGCTGTCGGCTGCCAGCCTGCAGGCGCAAACCGAGGCGCTGTTGCTGTCGCGCTTTGCCCCGGCGGCGGTGCTTACCACGGCCCAGGGCGACATCGTCTTCATCAGCGGCAAGACCGGCAAATACCTCGAACCGGCCGCCGGCAAGATCAACAACAACCTCTTCGCCATGGCGCGCGAGGGCCTCGCCGGCGCGCTCAGCGCCGGATTTTCCCGCGCGGTGCGCGAGCACAGCGCGGTGACAGTGAAAGATATCCGAGTCGGCACCAACGGCGGCACCCAGCGCGTCGAAGTCACCGTGCAACCGCTCGCCGAACCGGCGGCACTGGCCGGCATGGTGCTGGTGGTGTTTGCCGATCTGCCCGCTGCCGACACACCGGCCATGGAGACCGGCAAGCGCGGCAACGGCACCCCCTCTGCACGGGCCCGTGCCTACGAGGCGCAACTGGCGGTGCTGGCGCACGAACTGCAACAGGCCCACGAAGACCTGCAAACCACCCGCGAGGAAATGCAAAGCTCGCAGGAAGAGCTCAAGTCCACCAACGAGGAATTGCAAAGTACCAATGAAGAGCTGCAAAGCACCAACGAGGAACTGACCACCTCGAAGGAAGAAATGCAGTCGATGAACGAGGAACTGCAAACCGTCAATCACGAGCTGCAGGCCAAGCTGGACGAACTGTCACGCGCCAGCGACGACATGAAGAACCTGCTCAACAGCACCAACATCGCCACCTTGTTCCTGGATGGCGAACTGCGCGTGCGCCGCTTCACCACCCAGGCTGCCCAGATCATCAAGCTGATTCCCGGCGATGCCGGGCGGCCGGTCACCGATCTTGCCACCGAGCTCGATTACCCTGGCCTGGCCGACGACACCCGCGAGGTGCTGCGCTCGCTGGTATTCCAGGAAAGACAAGTGGCCAGCCGCGACGGGCACTGGTTCAACGTGCGCATCATGCCCTACCGCACCCAGGCCAACCATATCGACGGCGTCGTCATCACCTTCATCGACATCAGCGCCGTCAAGCTGCTGGAAGCGCAACTGCGCCAGGCCCAGGCCGAACTGGAGCAGCGCTACGCCGATCAAACGATGGAACTCAAGCAGTCACAAGCGGATCTGAAAGAAGCCAAGGCGAGGAAATCATGAAGCCGCCCCCAATTGCCGTCCCGCCAGCGCCGGCTTTTGCCGACCCCGAGTTGCGCCGCCGTGCTGAAGCGGCGCTGCAACGGCAGCCCGCGCCGGACCGCGCACCAACGACGCAGGAGATGCAAAAGCTGCTGCACGAACTGCAGGTGCACCAGATCGAGCTGGAGCTGCAAAACCAGGAGTTGCGCGCGGCACAGGCGGCGGTCGAAGCCGGCCTGGCGCGCTACACCGAACTCTACGACTTTGCCCCGGTGGGTTATTTCACGCTTGATCGCCAGGGCGTCATCAGCCAGCTCAATCTGACCGCCGCCGCGCTGCTCGGCGCCGAGCGCGCAACGCTGTGTGGCCGGCACTTCGATCTCTTCCTCGAAAAAGGCGACCGCCGCGCCTTTGCCGACTTGCTCGGCCGGGTGTGGGCCAGCGCCATGCCGCAAGTCTGCGAAGTGCGCGTCGAAGTCGCCGGACAAGCATCGCGCATAGTGGAGATTCACGCCACGCGCAGCGATGACGGGCTGAGCTGCCGGATGGTGGAGATGGACATCACCGCGCGCAAGCTGGCTGATGAAGAATTGGACCTCCACCGCCATCACCTGCAGCAACTGGTCGAAGAAAAAACCGCCGAGCTTGAGCAGGCCAAAGTCGCCGCCGAAACCGCCAACATCGCCAAGAGCGCCTTCCTGGCCAACATGAGCCATGAAATCCGCACGCCGATGAACGGCATCCTCGGTATGGCCAACATCCTGCGCCGCGAAGGCGTGACGCCGCAGCAGGCAAAACGCCTCGACACCATCGACGCCTCGGCCCGGCACCTGCTATCGGTCATCAACGACATTCTCGACCTTTCCAAGATCGAGGCTGGCAAGCTCATTCTGGAGGAAGCCCCGGTCGCCATCGGCAGCCTGCTGGCCAATGTCGAGTCGATTCTTGCCGAGCGTGTCAAGGCCAAGGGAATCCACCTGCTGATCGAAACCGGGCCCCTGCCGCATCAACTCCTGGGCGACCCGACGCGCTTGCAACAAGCCCTGCTCAACTACGCCACCAACGCCGTCAAGTTCACCGAAACGGGCACGGTAACCCTGCGCGCGATGATGCAGGAGGAAACCGCCGCATCGGTCATGCTGCGCTTCGAGGTGCAGGATACCGGCATCGGCATCGCGCCCGAGGCCATGGCCCGGCTGTTCAGTGCCTTCGAGCAGGCCGACAACTCGATGACCCGCAAGTACGGCGGCACCGGTCTCGGGCTGACGATCACCCGGCGCCTGGCCGAGTCGATGGGCGGAAAAGTCGGCGCTGACAGTACGGCAGGCGTCGGCAGCACCTTCTGGCTAACCGTGAAACTGAAGAAGGGCGGCGCAGCGGCCCTGGCACCGGCGGTGTCTGATGCCGAAGCCGAACTGATGCGGCGCTACGCCGGTCAGCGCGTCCTGGTGGTTGAAGACGAGCCGATCAACCGGGAAGTCGCCTTGATACAGTTGGAGGTTGTCGGCCTACTTGCGGACACCGCCGAGGATGGCGAAGAGGCCGTCGCCATGGCGCAGACGACTCGCTACGCGGCCATCTTGATCGACATGCAGATGCCGAAACTGAACGGGGTAGAGGCAACGCGGCAGATCCGTCAGCTGCCCGGCTATCAGGACATCCCGATCATCGCCATGACTGCCAATGCCTTTGCCGAAGACAAGGCGCAGTGCCTGGCGGCGGGCATGAACGACTTTTTGAGCAAACCCTTCATCCACCAGGAATTGTTTGTGATCTTGCTGCGGGGGTTGAGTCGGCGGGAGGGGTGGCGGTCCCTTCCACCGGCTTGAGTTCGGAGATGTCCTGACAGAAGTCGATATAGCCGATGAAATCGCCAGCACGGTCAAAGCACGGGGTGCCGGCATCCTCGATCCAGCGCTAAGCGCTCAGCAAAAAGTCATCCGATATTTGGAGCCGAAGCCGTCCAGAATGGCATCGACGTCAGCCTCAAGCGTTGCGGCGCTGCGGTCTTTGAACGCCATCCACTCGTACTTCGTCTGGTGCCAGAGCTTCTCGATGCGGTTCAGTTCCGGACGGTAAGGCGGCAGGAAGTGAAGCGTGAGACCCTTCTTCTTCAGGAGAGCCAGCAGAGGCTGAATGGCCTTCGCCTGGTGGATGGAGGC
>WBZL01004976.1_pt1 | contig 11221 bp, 8 predicted proteins | sample 5204291 | NCBI WGS metagenome assembly WBZL01 (sample SAMN12344345, study PRJNA552823) | activated sludge metagenome | biome: Activated sludge suspended growth; feature: Nitrification reactor; material: Wastewater; isolation source: activated sludge from nitrification reactor of wastewater treatment...
CCGACGTGATCGCAAGCGGATGGGATTGCTCGCTGGAGTTCGGGGAAAGTAGGGTCAGACCTGACCCTGCTTTTCCCGCGCTGCGTCTAGGCCTGCGGATGGTGAGCGGGCTCTCGGAGCGAGGCGCGCGTCGCCTGGAAGCAGCGCGGCGCGAGCGCGCGTTGTCGAGCGTGGCCGACCTCGCGCACCGCGCCCGCCTCGACCGTCGTGACCTCGAAGCGCTCGCGGACGCCGGCGCCCTCGCCTCGCTCGCCGGTCATCGCCATGCCGCGGTGTGGGACGTCGCCGGCGTCGAGAAGCTGCCCGCCCTCCTCGCCGGCAGCTCCTTCGACGAGGCCGCACCCGACCTGCCTGCGCCCACCGAAGGCGAGGACGTGGTGGCCGACTATCGAACGATCGGCCTCACGCTCGGGCGCCACCCGGTCGCGCTCCTGCGCCGCGAACTCGCGAAACGCAGGCTCTCGACCTCCGCCGACGTGTTGCGCACGCCGCATGGGCGTCTTGCGCGCACCGCCGGCATCGTGGTCGGCCGGCAGCGCCCCGACACGACGAGCGGCGTCGTGTTCGTCACGCTCGAGGACGAGACCGGCTCGACCAACGTGATCGTGTGGCGCGACCTCTCCGACCGGCAGCGCCGCGAACTCCTGGGTTCACGACTGATGGCGGTCTACGGCAAGGTCGAGCGCGAGGGCGAGGTCGTGCACCTGATCGCCGGGAAGCTCGTCGACCTCACGCCGCTCCTGGGATCGCTGCCGACGAGGTCGCGCGATTTCCATTGAGATTCGAGCTTCGGATTCGGGGCCGGCCGGCCTTCCGCCCCTGGAAAGCGAGGCTGACCCGAACCTCTCCGCTCAGTGCGCCGCGACCGGATAGACCGCCCACCGCAGCCCCTCGTCGACGAACTGCGGCCAGTTGTGGACGACGGTGACGGCTTCGTCGCCGGAGGTCGTGTAGAAGTGCGCGCCGGTCGCGGTGTTGAAGAATCGGTGCACGCGCGCGGTGCCGGGATCTGCGCGGAACGCGTAGAACGCCGTGCCCTCGAAGACGAACTGCGGCCAGGTCGCCATCACATGGTCCTTCTCCGCCTCGTCGTCGGTGTAGAAGTGCACGCCGGTCTGCGTGTTGAAGAAGCGAAAGACCGGAACGGCGCCCGCGGCGGGCGCGGCGAGCAAGCGAAACTTCTCGCCTTCGTAGGCGAACTGCGGCCAGGTCGCGATGACGAAGTCGCGTTCGTCCGCGCTCGCCGTGTAGAAATGCGCGCCGGTCTGCTTGTTGAAGAAGCGGAAGACCGGAACGAACGGAAGTCCCGATGAGCGCGTGAGCTCCCACACGCCCGTGGTGGTCGCCGCATACACCGTCGCGCGCTGGGCAACGCCTCTCGGTGCGGCGACCCTGACGTCGAACGCGACCAAATCCTCGCTGCCCGCAACCGGCTGCGACGCGCTCGACTTCCACGCAGCAGTCCAGATACCGGCACTCGTCGCTGCGTAGACCTGCGGCGGGTCCGTGGTCCAGTCGACATCCGCGCCCCACGCGAACGAATGACTGCCGTTCACCGGCACCCATGTGGCGCCCCGATCTTCGGAGTACGAAATCGGCGGCCCGACCAGCATCCGACGACCGTCGGCGGGATCGATGACGATCCACGTTCCGTTCGCGCCCGCGACCGGGGACCAGGTCGACCCGCCGTCGGACGACCGGAAGAATCCTCCGGCGCTCCCGGCCCGCGGCTCGCCCAATAGCCAGGCGAGGTTCGCGTCCTGCGGATCGAACGCCACGCGCAGCGCCCCGCCACCCCCCTGGTTGAACGGCGTCGAGGCGAGGTCCTCGAACGTCGCTCCGCCGTCGCGCGAGACGCCGAGGCATCCCGGGTTGATCAAGGACGAGAGGATCTCGAAGTCGCTGAAGCGGATCAGCCGCGCGGAATCGCCGGGCGCGACCGCCAGGCCCTTGCATTCCATGCCGACCAGGGAGGGCAGGCCCCTCAGGATCCGCCACGTCGATCCACCGTCGAACGACTCGGCGAGCGCCTCGTCGATGACGGCGAGAAAGCGGCCCTCGTCGCCGACGCCGGTCACACCGAGCCCCTGGTAGCCGAACGGCCCGGCTGAAATCGAGCGCCACCCCGCCTCGCCGAACGCCTTCGACCGCCCGGGAACCATGACGTATCCGGGCTGCCCGCGCGCGATACGCAAATCGTCGGCCGCCTCGCCGGGAAGGTCGGTCTCGATCGCGCGCCACGGCCCGCCGCCGGATGCGCTGCAGAGGAGGCCGATCGAGTTGGTGAGGCAAAGCGTGCCGTCCGCGTCGACCGTGAACGAGCGTCCGGCGCCTCCCGGAACGTCGACCGGTGCGAACGTGGCGCCGGCGTCCATCGAGCGGACGAGCGTGGTCGAAAGGCCGTCGTCGGAGGTCAGCAACGCGACGACCCGGTCGCGTGCGACCGGATCCGGCGCAAGCGTCGCCGCGCAGCCCTGCGTCGCAAGCAATGCACCGGGCGCCCACGTCGCGCCAGCATCGTCGCTGCGGTAGATTCGCGCGCCGGTGTCGCTCGCGCCGAAGCGTCCGAGCGCGAAGAATCGCGTCGGGTCGACGGGCGAGGCTGCGAGGACCGCGCCGCACGCGAACGTCGGTGCGCCGGGCACCGGCGACCAGGTCGCTCCCGCGTCGGTCGATTTCGAGACGCCCTGCGGCGCCACGAGCAGCCACTCTCCCGCACGATCCGCACGCGCCGCCACATCCCAGGCCGGCGGACCCACCGTGAAATCCGCGTCCGACGCCCGTTTGCGCTGGAGCGCGCCGGCGTTGATCCCGAGCACTTCACCCGTCCCCCACGGCGCGACGACCAGACGGTTCCACTGCGAGCCGAAAGCCGATCCGGTGCGGACGATCGACCAATCCTGCCCACCGTTGGCGGTCCGACGCACGCTGCCGTCGGATGCGCCGAGCCAGACCTCGTCGGAACGGCTCGGGTCGGTCGCAAGCGCGCCAGGAGCGACCGGTACCGAGTAAGGGTATTGCGGCAGCGTCTGCGGCGGCAGCGAGAGGACGCGCGTGAAGGTGCCTCCGCCGTCGGTCGAGGCATAGAGCGCCTCGCTGCCGGACTTCCCGACGAACAGGTGCTTCGCCCTCAGCGGGTCGGCCACAGCGAACGGCCAGCCGTCGCGCGGGCCCGTCGTCGTCCACTCGTCCACGCCGCCAAGGACGACCGGGGAAAGCCCTGCGAAAGCGGCACCGCAAAGCACCAGCATCCACCCGCATCGACGCGGCATCTCATGCTCCCCTGAGTGCTGGATCATGCGCGGTACACACTAGCACACGCGGGAAAGCAGGGCTCGACTTTCCCTCGAGCCGGATCGGCCCACCGGCGCTCAAGACCGGCGCAACCGCCTCCGCCACGACGAAAACAGCACGCCCCGGTCCACCGGATCGGCCAGCCGGTCGGCCAGCGACGAGTACAGGAGCGAGGCCCGCGGCCGCTCAGGATCTCGTTCGAGGTAGCCGAACGCCAGGAGTTCGCGCTTCGCGATCGCGACCGCCTCGCGGACCTTCCGCGCCGGTTCGAGACGATGCTTGCCGATCGATGCCGCGCTCACGCGCGGCGCGACGCGCGCGATCGCGCCTGCGGCGTCGGTCGCGCCGGCGAAGGCGAGCACGCGCGCGGCGGTCGCCGCGAAGTCGCGGCACAGATCCTCGTAGCGAACTTCGAGGTAACGCTCTCCCAGCATCGCCCCGTACGCACGCGCAACGCGCACTGCGTTGCTCCAGTGCGCCGCGTTGTAGAGGTGGGCGCGCCGCCGGTACGCGGGTCCGTCGAGCCGCATGCCGCGCCAGGCGGCGATGCGGTCGGTGTCGAAGTGGACCTTGCGCCAGAACGCATTGTCGGGACCGCGGTGGTCGCAGAACGCGACGTCGCGACCGTCCCGGATCAGGTGGATCACGCGCAACCCGGGAAACAGGCGCGCGAACAGCGGCAGCGCGTACCCGCTCTCGCAGAGCTTCCAGCACCACGGCCGTCCTCCGCGCGGACCGCAGCCTTCGAGATGCCGCCGGAAGCACTCCAGCGCGACCCGAGCGGTCTCGCGCGCGTCGCTGCCGTCCGTCCACAGTGGGGCATAGTCCGGATAGTGTCGCCCGACGAGGTGCTCGACCAGCTCGAGCACGTCGAGCGAGTCTTCCGACTCGTTGCGATGCGCGCCCATGAACACGCCGCCTTCGGCGAGCAGCGCGGCGAGGAGCCGGCTCCCGGAGTGCGACTTGTTGCACACCATCACCGGTGGGCCGAACGGCGCGAGGGCGTCGCGGACGTGCTCGAGCGAGACGGGTGGGGTCGAGGTGTCCATGCGTGCGCGATGGAGAGCGGCCGGGCGACGGATAGCGCCGCCCGCGGAGTTAGAATGAATCATGCCGGAGCCTGCGCAGTCCGCACAGTGCCGCACGCCGGAGTCCTCGCCCGGGAACGATCCGGACTGTCCGCCACGTCCGGCACTCCGGCGGCTCCTGGACGATCTCGGGGTCACGGTCCGAATGGCCGGCGCGTCGATCTGGTTCCATGGCGCGTCGCACGAGACCGACGGCGAGTTGTTTCGTGCGTTGCTCGACGGCCGCGCCGACGTCGCCCTCGTGCTGACGGCCTGCAATCAGGCTTCCGCCGACGCGTTGCGCTGGCGGCACCCCAACGACCTCGTGACGACCTTGCCTCGCGGCATCGGCATCGCGCGATTCATACGACGCATGAAGCCGTGCGCGCTGCTGCTCCGCGACGGCGAATCGTTCTCGCCGGCGCTCGCAGCGCGGGTTCGTGCCGCCGGCGTTCCAATCGTCGATCTGCGGGGTGTACGGATCGGCTCGTCGACGATCGCATCGCTCGCCGGGCGGCTGCCACCGATGCCTGAACGTCGGCAGGAATCCCCCGTCACCTGGCAACGACCGACGGCGCGCGAGCGTATCGGCGAGAGCGCTGCGTGGCGCGCCTTCGCGCCGTTGTTCATGCGCCGCCGCATCGACGACCTGGATGCGCTGCGGCAACGCCTCCGCGGTCCACGGAGCATCCTGTGCCTCGGAAACGGCCCATCGTCGGAGGATCCGCGCCTCGACGGCTACGCGCACGACTGTCTGATCCGCGTGAACTGGCGCTGGCAGGCCCGGCGGTTCCTCGACCGACCCGACATCGTGTTCGTCGGAGATCCACGGACCTTTCGCCACGTGCCCCCGAGCATCTTCGGCCTGTGGAGCGTGCGCCACGAGCACGCGATGCTGCTGCGAAGGCTGACTTCCTGCGGTCCCGTGCCGATGACCTATTTCACGGTCGAGCGTCTCACGCCGCTGGCCGCGGAATCGCGCTGGCCGGCGCGACCGACCAACGGTGCGCTGGCGATCCTGACCGCCGCCCTGCTCGCGCCCGAGCGGCTCGTGATCGCCGGCATCGACCTGTTCTCGCACCCGGCAGGCCGTTACCCGGGCGAACCGCAGACGCGCAACGACTACGCGTCCGTCCACGATCCCGAGGTCGAACTCGACCTCATCGACCTCGCCCTCCGCGGGTTCCGGGGAGAGGTCGTGATCCTCTCCGACGCGCTGCGCCGGCGCCTCGACGCGCGCCGCGAACGGACGGCCCATGCCGCCTGAGCGTTGGACCCGGGCCGCGCCACCTCGGCGAATCCTCGTGGTCAAGCTCTCGTCGTTCGGCGACATCGTGCTCGCAACGACCGCGCTGCGCGCGATGAGGCGCGCGTTCCCCGAGACGGACCTGAGGCTCGCCGTCGAGCGGCGATGGGTGCCGGTCGCCACCGCCTGTCCCGACGTCGACGGCGTGTTCGAGTCGCCCGCGCGCTCGGGCTCTCCGATCCGCGAAGCGTGCGCGATCCATCGTCAGCTCGCCGTCGATCGCCGCGCGAACGGTCCCTTCGACCTCGCACTCGACCTGCAAGGGTTGCGGCGCAGTTGCGGCTGGGTGTACCTGTCCGGCGCCCGAATGAAAGCCGGTCACGGGCACACCCGTCCCGGCTGGGCGTTCTCGGTGCCGCCGGACCGGACCCGGCACGCGGTCCGCGTGATCGCAAGCACCTGCGAGCGCCTCGGCGTCGCCGCTGCCGACCTTTCGCCGTCGCTGCGGACCTCCGCGGCGGACGAGACCAGGCTCGACGCGATCCTCGACCACGAGCGGCTCCCGCGCCGGGATTTCGTGCTGCTCAATCCGATCTCGCGCTGGGCTTCCAAGAGCTGGCCTGTCGCGAAGGCCGCGAGCCTCGCGTCGCGCATCGCCACGCACACCGGGGAGCGGATGATCGTCACCGGTGGCCCCGAGGAAGCCGGACTCGCCGCCAGCATCGTGCGGATCGCGCCGGAGCACGCCGTCTCGCTCGCCGGACGCCTGTCGCTCGGAGAGGCGCTGTGCCTCTTCGGCCGCGCGCGCCTGATGGTGAGTTGCGACTCGGGTCCGATGCACGCGGCAGCGGCACTCGGAACCCCGGTCGTCGCGCTGTTCGGACCAACGCTGCCGGAGCACACCGGTCCCTGGGGCGATGGCCATCGCGTCGTGCAGGCCATGAAGCCGCCCGATCACCACGCCTACCGCCGCGCCGACGGCGCAGGCTACATGGATGCGATCGGCGTGGATCCGGTCGCTCAAGCGGTTCTGGAGAGTCTCCGTGCCCACCCCGCGCGCGCGGCGGACCCGTCATGAGCCGAAGCATCGCGGTCTTCATGCCGAACTGGATCGGCGACGCGGTGATGGCGACGCCGACGCTGCGAGCGCTGCGCCACCACGCCGGGCCCGCAGGAAAGCTCGTCGGCATCATGCAGTGGCCGATCGCCGCGTTGTTGGCGGGCACGAACTGGTTCGACGAGATCTGGTTGCGCGAGGGCGCGGACGCGGCGCCCGGGGTCGACTGGCGCGCTTTCGCGCGGCGCCTGCGCAGGGCCGGATTCGATCTCTCGATCCACCTGACGAACGACTTCGCTTCTGCGCTCGCTGCGCGCCTGGGCGGAGTTCCCCAGCGCGCCGGCTACGTCGCCAACCGGCGCGGATGGCTCCTCACCGAGCGGCTCCAGCGAAATCCGGCGGGCGGCGCCGGCCCCCGAGTTTCCACGCTCGATGCCTACCGGTCGATCGCACGCGCCGCCGGATGCGACGTCGACTCTGCGCGGATGGAACTCGCGACCACCCCCGCCGAGGAAGCGCTCGCCGACCGGGCCTGGGCGAGCCTCGGTCTGGCAGGGGGCGAACGCCCCGTAGTGCTGAATTCGAGCGGACGCTACGGGCCTGCCAAACGATGGCCCGAGCGGCACTGCGCCGCGCTCGCTTCGCGCATTGCCCGTGATCTCGGACTTCCGGTCGTCGTTCTCGCCGGTCCGGCCGAGCGGGAGAGCGCTGCGCGAATCGCGGAAGCCGCCGCGCATTCGCGTGTTGCAAGCATTGCCGATCCACGGCCCTCCATCGGCCTGTCGAAGGCCTGCGTGAAGCGCTCGCGCTGCCTCGTGTCGACCGACAGCGGTCCCCGCCACCTCGGCGCCGCGTTCGGCGTGCCGGTGGTCGCGCTGTTCGGCCCGACCGACCCGGCTTTGACGGACACGCGCCACGACGGCGAAGTCCGGCTGGCGGTCCCGATGGATTGCCGGCCCTGCCAGCGTCGCGAGTGCCCGCTCGGACACCACGCCTGCATGGAGCAACTCGACGTCGAATCCGTGTTCGCGGCGGTCGCGCGCGCGATCGGCGGTCGACCGGACCCTTCCGCCGGCTCCGCAGGATCCGCGCCGGCTGAAGCGCAACTGCGAGACACGGCGTGAAGATCGCGCTCGTCTGCGACACCTGGAACCCCGAGGGCGGGGGCCTCGAGCGCTACGTCGCGCAACTCGTTCCGCGGCTCGAGCGGCGCGGCCACGAGGCGCACGTCGTGGCGTTCCGCGCCGCACCCGCCCATCGCTTCGGCCGCCTGCACCTCGTCGAGGCGCCTGCCGGGCGCCTGAACCGTGCGCGCGCGGTCGAACGGGCGCTGCCCGCCCTGGGCGCCGATGTCGTGCACGACACCGGGGTCGGCTGGACCTACGATGTGCTGCAGCCGCTCGCCGGCGCACGCATGGCGAACCACCGCCGCGCCTTCGCGAGCCTGCCCGCCCTCCAGCGCTGGCGTCGGCGCGCGCGCCCGGCGCTGTGGCGCTGGCGGCGCGAGGTGCGCGAACTCGAACGCCGGCAGTACCGCGGAAGCGACGGCCTCGTGATCGCCTGCTCGTCGATGGTCGCGCGGGACCTCGCCGCGTTGCACGGCGTCGCGGACGAACGCATCCGTCGCGTGTCCAACGGCATCGACGTCGATCGCTTCGATCCCGGTCGCTGCGCGGAACTGCGATCGCCGGCGCGCGCGGCACTCGACGTCGACCCGGCGACCGCGGTCATCCTGTTCTCCGCCTACAATCCCCGGCTCAAGGGACTCGGACCTCTGCTCCGCGCGGGGGCGAAGATGATCCGCGGAGGCGTTCGACTCCGCATCGTCGCGATCGGCGGGGAACCCGATGCCGCGTTGCGCGCGGACATCGCTTCGCTCGGCCTCGGGAGCGCCTACTCGCACCTTGGTGACATCGCCGATCCGATCTCCTGCTACGCGGCGGCGGACGCGTTCGCGCTGCCGACCTACTACGACGCCGGGAGCCTCACCGCGCTGGAGGCCTGCGCCTGCGGCCTGCCGGTCGTGACGACCCGCCACAACGGCGTGGCCGAGCACTTCACGCACGGGCGCGACGGCTTCGTGATCGACCACGCCGACGACGTCGCCGCTCTCGCGCAGTCGCTGGAGCAGGCGATCACGCCGGGGACGAGGCAGCGCATGGGTGCGCCCGCCCGTGCACTCGCGATCGCGAATGACGCCGAGCGCAATGCGGACGGTGTCGTCGCGGCCTACCGCGATGCCCTGACCCGGCGCACCGACCCGAGGAAGCCGGCGTGATCCGCAGGACGGCAAGCGTGCTCGTTGCCGGTGGCACCGGTTTCATCGGGTCGGCGGTCGCGCGCCGCCTGCGGAACGACGGCGTGGACGTCTCGATCGCGGCGCGGGCGACGGGAGTCGACCTCATCGACCCACGCGCCGTCGCGGGCCTCGGAGCCTTCGACGCGATCGTCCACGCGGCGTGCCGTGCATCGGTACCCGAATCCTGGAGCAGCCCCGCGACGTTCTACCGCGACCACTTCCTGGTGACGCTCAACCTGCTCGAACTCGCGCGGAACACCGGCGCACGCCTGGTGCTCGCCAGCACCTACGTCTACGGCACCGCTCCGCCGGTGCCGGTGTCCGAGGAGGCGCCGGCGCGCCCGCACTCGCCCTACACGGCGAGCCGCTGGCACTCCGAACTCCTGTGCCGCGGCTATCACCGCGACCACGGTGTCGCGACGGACGTCCTCCGGATCTTCAACGCCTACGGGCCGGGGCAGCGCCGCGAGTTCGTCGTTCCGGCGGTGGTCGCGGGCGCGCTCGGAGGACGCATCGAACTCGCCGCCCGCGAGCCCCGGCGGGACTTCGTGCACGTCGACGACGTCGCGCACGCGGTCGCTCTCGCGCTGGCCCGCTCCGAGCGGTCGTACGCGGTGTTCAACGTGGGCACGGGAACCAGCCGATCGCTGGGTGAACTCGCGGCCAGGGTGGCGAGCCTCTCCGGTCGCGCCGTCGAGATCGTCTGTTCGGGGGTGCGCCGGGAGCACGAGGTGCCGGACGCCCGCGCCGACGTGAGCAAGGCCGCGCGCGTGCTCGGCTGGCGCGCGCAGATCGGCCTCGATGAAGGCCTCGCCGGTCTGCTCCGCGCGGAGCGGTCGGGAGCATGAGCGCAAGACGCCTCGTCGCTTACACCCACGGTGTCGACCATCCGGCCGCGCGCTTTCGCATCGGTCAGTTCATCCCGAGCTTCGAGCGCGCCGGTTGGGACGTCGCGCTGCGTCCGCAGAGCCCCGAGCAACCCCGGGACAGCCCGATCGCATGGCGGCCGGCCCGAACGGTCCACCAGCGCCTGCGTTTTGCCCTCCGGCGCAGGCGCCGCCTGAACGATCTCGCCGACGCCGCCGGTTTCGACGTGGCGTTCGTCAGCCGCGACCTGCTCGAAGGCGATCCGGCCTGGGAGCGCGAACTCGCCCGCCGCAACCCGCGCACGGTCTTCGACTTCGACGATGCGATCCACCTCGGCCGCAAGCGGGAGCACTTCGCTCGCGCCTGCGAGGGTGCCGCCTGGGTCACGGCGGGCAACGAGCATCTCGCGGCGGTCGCGAGGAAGTTCACCGACCGCGTGAGCGTGGTGCCGACGGTCGTCGACACCGATGCGATTCCGCCGCCTCCGGATCCGGCCGCGGGGCGGCCGCTCCGCCTGGGTTGGCTCGGCTCCGACCGCTCGATCCGCGAAACGCTGCACGCGCACGCCGCGATGTTCGCCGACCTCCAGGCCGAACTCGGCTTCGAACTGGTCGTCGTCTCGAAGCCGCGCCGCGAGATGCCCGACCGCCGTCTGCGCTGGCGTCACGTCGAATGGTCGCCCGCGACGGAAGCGCGCATCGCCGACCACTTCGACGTCGGCATCATGCCGCTCGTGGACGACGAGTTCCAGCGCCTCAAGTGCGGCTGCAAGCTCCTGCAGTACATGGCAGCCGGGCTGCCGTCGATTGCCACGCCGATCGGCATCAACCCGAGCCTCCTGGGCGGCGGCCGCGGCATCGCGGCGACCGACCGCGATGCCTGGGCCGGCGCCATCGCCCGGTTGCGCGATCCCGATCTCCGCCGGACGATCGGCGCGACCGCGCGCCCGTACGTGGAGCGCCACTACTCGGTCGCCGCCTGGTTTCCGCGCCTCTTCGACGTGGTCGAGAGCGTGCGGCTCGGCGCGACTCCTCGAACCGTCGCGCTCGCCGCCGACTGACGGTGCATCCCCGGGTCTTCGCCGCGTTCGACCGCCTGTGCCGCGAGCGCGGCGCGGGCGGTGACGTGCTGGAAATCGGCGCGATGCCGTCGGCGTCCACGCTCCTCTGCCTGCCGTCGCTTCGCGACGCGAGAACTCGCGTGGGCGTCAACCTCGCGGGCGACGCAAGCTTCGACGGCTTCCGCATCGTCGGGGCGAATGCGAATGCGCTGACGATGTTCGACGATGCGTCGTTCGACACCGTGATCTCGAATTCGGTGCTCGAGCACGACCCGCGCTTCTGGCTGACGCTTGGAGAGATGCGGCGCGTCGCGCGGCCCGGGGCGCTGAT
>WBZL01004977.1_pt1 | contig 11220 bp, 7 predicted proteins | sample 5204291 | NCBI WGS metagenome assembly WBZL01 (sample SAMN12344345, study PRJNA552823) | activated sludge metagenome | biome: Activated sludge suspended growth; feature: Nitrification reactor; material: Wastewater; isolation source: activated sludge from nitrification reactor of wastewater treatment...
AGCCGTTACCGGGAGGGGAATGAACGGTTACAATCTGGGTGGTGGCGATGCTCTCGTGACCCAGCAGGGCCTTGATGTCCACCAGTTCCACGCCGGCGTTGAGCAGGTCTTGAGCGAGTGGAAGAAGCAGTTCGAGGAAAAGGGTGATCCCGCCGACATGCCGATCGACGAGTGCAACACGTGCTCGTGCGTCGGCGGCGAGTGGCTGTGCACCGCGATCGGCTGCGATCCCACCGTGGGCTCCACGAGCGACAGCGGCGGCGGCACCTGCGATCCCGCCGACAACCCCACGGACGGCTGCAACGAGTGCACCTGCGCCGACGGCCAGTGGGAGTGCACCGATCGCGCGTGCCCCGAGACCCCGCCCGTGAGCATCTGCGGTCCCACCGATCCCACCGACCCGATCGTCGTCACCAACGCCGCGCTCGACGGCGACGTCCTGGTCGTCTCGGTCGAGCATGGTGGCGGGTGCGTCGCCCACGGCTACGGCTCGTGCTGGGACGGCTCGTTCGCCGAGTCCGACCCCGTACAGACGTGGCTGCAGATCAACCACGAGGACAACGACGACCCCTGCGACGCCATCGTGGCCCAGGACGTGACGTTCGACCTCACCCCCATGCGGGACGCGTGGATCGACGCCTATCAGCAGCCGAGCGGCACCATCGTCGTGCACGTGGCCGACTGGGGCTCGGTCGACTACACGTTCTGAGCCGCATCGTCGGCGTAGCCCCCGATCCCGTGCGCGCGCAGCAGGGCCTCCACCAGGGCCAGCGGCGCGCGCAGGCGCGGGTCGTCGGGCGCCCCGGCGAGCACCGCCGGCAGCGAGCGCCCTAGCCACAGCCGCACCGCTTCGTCGCGCAGGCGCGTGGCCAGCGGGCGACGCCCCACCCAGCGATAGCCGTGCACGCCGAGCTGCCAGTAGCGGGCCTCGTGTGCCGGGTGCTCGGCACCCAGGCCCAGCGCCTCGGCGAGCGTGCCCTCGTCGCGCAGCAACAGCGCCAGCGTGGCCACGGCCGTGCTCAGCCGCCGCACCAGGTCGGCCTCGCTGCGCCACGCCGCGTGCTCGCGCGCGCGTGCGCTCGATCGCCCGTGCAGCGCGTCGATCCACGGCAGCACCTCCGCCGCGGCCGGCGGCGCGGCGCGCCACGCCGGCTCGAGCGCGGGCAGGCCTCCGCCCCGGGTCATGCCGTCGGCCAGCGCCCACAGCGTGGCCGCCGGATCGTCGGGCACCTCGCGCTCGGCGATGGCGGCCATCCACGCCCGGACCTCGGCGCGCGAGGCCGTGTGCCCGGGCGCGCGCTCGATCGTGGCCGGCAAGCGGCGCACCACGATCACGGGCGGCAGCGCAGCGGCGTGGGTCCAGCCGGGCTCGGCCAGCGGCTCGGGCTCCCCGCCCCGCGGATCGAGCAAGCACGGGCACTCGGGCTTGGCCGACACGTGCACCGCGACCCCGTCGTCGACGAAGATCCGGGGGAACGATCGGCACCCCCACGGCTTGGCCTCGGCCCCGCCCTCGCAATGCACCGCGCACAGGCCGTCGGGGCGCAAGAACCCACAGGCGCCGTCGCGGGCCACCGCCGCCAGCACCGGCACGGGCTCCGAGCCACGCATCGGCGAGAACCACCGCTCCGGCGGCACCTCGCCCACGCGCCACGACGGCAGCACGCTCTGCACGCGCCGCGCCTCGTGGGGCAGGACCATCACCGTGCCGTAGAGCGCGCAGCACGTCCCCGCCCCGTCGCATCGCAGGCCCTCGCCGGGCAGCGGCACGACGGGCTTGCGCGCCGCCGGGACCTCCTCGTCGTCGCCCCCCTCGGCTCGTGCGGAGCGAGCCGCGGCCGCCCCCGTCCCCACGCGCGTCGCGGGCACGCGACCCGCTGCGCCCGCGGGCTCGTGCGCGCGCGAGCCCACGCGCGTCGCGGGCACGCTCGCGGCCTCGCCCGTCGCAGCGGCGGGCTCCGGGGGCTCGCCGGCCACCAGCAGGCCCTCGCGCGCGAGCGTGGCCAGCAGCTCGCGCACCGCCGCCACCCTCGCGTGCGCCCCTTCGCGACGCGCCGCCACCACGATCCCCTCGGGATCGCGCGTGCCATCGGCCGCCTCGAGCACCGCCCACTCGCGCGGGCCGATCTGCAGCACGCGATCGCGCCGCTGATCGTGCAGGATCACCCGCTCCTGGCCATCGATCACGTGCCGGCGCGCCAGCACGTGGCTCGCCAGCCGCGGTCGCGAGGGGAGATCGTCCGCGCTCATGGTCCGCGCATGCTACTACGAGGCCCTGCTATGCTCCGCCCCCATCATGGAGCGCGTGCTCGTCTTCGGCGCAACCTCGGCCATCGCCACTGAGATCGCGCGCCGCTATGCCCTTCGCGGCGCCCAGCTCTACCTCGTGGGCCGCGACCCCGCCAAGCTCCACGCGCTGTGCGATCGCCTCGGGCCCGCGGTCGTCGGGCACGCCCAGGCCGATCTCGACGACACCGCGGGCAACGGCGCGCGCGTGGCCGCGGCCCTCGCCGCGCTCGGCGAGGTCGACGTGGCCGTCGTGGCGCACGGCCTGCTCGGCGACCAGGCCACCACCGAGCAGACCTGGGAGGCGGCCGAGCAGGTGCTGCGCACCAACCTCTTGAGCGCCGTCTCCCTGCTCGTCCCGCTCGCCAACGCCATGCTCGCCCAGCGCCGCGGCCACATCGTCGTGCTCTCGTCGGTGGCCGGCGAGCGCGGCCGCCCGCGCAACTACACCTACGGCGCGGCCAAGGGCGCGCTCACGCTCTATCTCCAGGGGCTCCGCAGCCGCCTGTGGCCGCACCGCATCGCGATCTCCACCATCAAGCTCGGCCCGGTCGACACCCCCATGACCGCCGACCACCCCAAGAACGCACTGTTCGCCACGCCTTCCGCGGTCGCTCGCGACATCGTCGCCCACGTCGATCGAGGTCGCGGCGGCGAGACCTACGTGCCGTGGGTGTGGCGACCCATCATGGGCGCGGTGCGTCACCTGCCCGAGCCCTGGTTCCAGCGCCTGCGCTTCCTGTCGGGTCGCTGATGCCCCGACGCCCGCGGCCGCTCGGCTTGGCGCGGCCCTTCACCACGCGCCCCTCGAGCTCGCCCCTACGTACGGTGTGCTCCGACACATGAGCCATCCACCCCGCTCGGTGGTGTGGTGTGCAGAGCTCGAGTCGACACCTCGAAGCGTCCTCGAGCGTAGGGTTTCCCCTCCAATCGAGCCACGAGCGATGCTCCCCTCGCTGACGCGCGTTCGGGCGCGTCGTATCCTTCGATCGACGCACGCATGTCGACCCCGTCACCGTCCTCACCCACCGTTCTCGACCGAGGTCCCATCCCTGCGGGGCCCGTCGTGGCCCACGTGGGGATGCGCGTCGCCGATCGCTACCGGCTGATCGCGCGGCGCGGCATGGGCGGGATCGGCGAGGTGTGGGAGGCCGAGCAGCTCCTCACGGGCCGCAAGGCAGCCGTCAAGCTGCTGCTCCCCGTGTGGCAGACCGAGCCCAACGTACGCAAGCGGTTCATCCGCGAGGGCCGCCTGGCCAGTACGGTACAACACAGGAACATCGTCGAGATCTTGGAGGTGGGCGAGACCAAGGATCGCCAGCCCTACATCGCCATGGAGCTGCTCGAGGGCCCCTCGCTCGACGTGGTGGTGCAGCGCGGCGGGCCCATGCCGTGGGACCGGGTCAAGCGCATCCTCCTGCAGCTCTGCAGCGCGCTCGATCACGCCCACGCCCTCAAGATCGTCCACCGCGACATCAAGCCGTCCAACGTCATGCTCGCCCCGCGCCCCGGCGAGCCCGATCGCTGCAAGCTCCTCGACTTCGGCATCGCCAAGCAGAGCCTCTTCAGCCCGCAGACCCACCTCACCACCGAGGGCCAGCTCCTGGGCAGCCCCGGCTTCATGAGCCCCGAGCAGCTCCAGGGCCGCCCCACCGACATCCGCGGCGACGTCTACGGCCTCGGCTGCACCGGCTACTACCTCCTCTCCGGTCGCGTCCCCTTCGCCGGCGGCTCGGTGCCCGAGATGATCCACAACGCCCTCTACGAGCGCCCGCGCTCGCTCGACGACGTCGAGCTCGACGAGCTGCTGCGCCGCGACATCGAGGCCGTCCTCCACCGCGCGATCCATCGCGACCCCGAGGGCCGCTTCGAGTCGATCCTCGACTTCGTCGTTGCGCTCAACCAGGTGGGCCGCTCGCTCGAGCAGGCGCCGGGCTGGGCCCGACGGGCGGCGACCAGCCGCATCGCCCTCGACGAGGCGCCCGAGGTCGTGGCCCCCACGCCCGCGCTCGCGCCCGCGATCACCGTCCCCAGCCCGGGCGCGTCCGGCTCCGAGAGCTCGGGTGCGATCGCCGTCCCTGCCCTCGGCCCCGTCGTCACCAGCGTCGCCGGCTCACCGGCTCGCGCGCTCGTCTCCACGCTCGGCCACAGCTTCGGGCTCACCGGTCGCTCCACCATCGATCGCACCCAGTGGACGGGCCCCAGCGGCTTCGTCGAGCTCTCGCGCGTGCTGCCCGACATCGTCATCGTGCAGCTCTCGGGCACCATCGAGTCGGGTGCGGCCCGCCTGTTCCAGGAGCACCTCGGCCCCTTGCTGGAGCGCAGCCGCCCCACCCACGTGTTCTGGCACATGGGCGCCATCAAGACCTTCCCCTCCGACGTGCGCGACGCCTGCCTGCGCTGCCTGACCGAGCATCGCGAGGCCATCGAGTCCGTGCACGTGCTCAACGGCCCGGGCCTCGTGGGCATGTCCGTCTCGCTCGCCGCCGTCGCGGTAGGCGGCAAGCCCCACGTCTACGAGGATCAGGTCACGTGGCGCACCGCCCTCGACGCGTGGTCGATCGGTCGCCGCGGCTAGCTGCCCGCTCGACCGCCCTGTCCGCGACCGCCCTGTCCGCGACCGCCTTGCCCGCGACCGCCTTGTCCGCGACTGCCTTGCCCGCGACCGCGGCTCGACCATACAAAGCGCCTCGTCGTGAGCCCTCCCGCCGAGCCCGAGCCCCTCCTGCCCCCCCTGGCCGGCCTGCGGGTGCTCGACTTCACCCAGAACCTCCCGGGGCCCTACGCCACGCTCTTGCTCGCGGCCATGGGCGCCGAGGTGATCAAGGTCGAGCCTCCCCGCGGCGACACCGGGCGCTTGCTCGGGCGGCTCTTCGACATCGTCAACGCCGGCAAGAAGAGCATCGTGCTCGACCTCAAGCGCGAGGCCGATCGCGACCGCCTCCACGCGCTGCTGCCCCGCGTCGACGTGCTGCTCGAGGGCTTCCGCCCCGGCGTGATGGCCTCGCTCGGCGCGGGCCCCGAGGAGGCGCGGGCCCGGCACCCTGGCCTCGTCTACTGCTCGATGAGCGGCTACGGCCAGCACGGCCCCTACCGTGATCACCCCGGCCACGACCTCAACTTCCAGGCGCTCACCGGCGTCTGCGACATGATGCGCACCGCCGCCGATCGCCCGCTCGGCTGCGCCCTCCCCATCGCCGATCTCAGCTCGGGCCTGGCCGCCGTCGCAGCGATCCTCGCCGCGCTGCTCGGCCGCCAGCGCGACGGTCGAGGCCGCCACATCGACGTGGCCCTCACCGACACCGTGCTCTCGTGGGCCTACGTCTGGTCGGAGGGCCTCACCCCCTCGGGCGCCAAGCTCTCGGGCGCCCTGCCGCTGGCCCAGCGCTGGCTCGCATCCCGGGCCGCGGCCGCCCCCGCCGGCGCCCGCCTCGTGCTCGAGCCCGCCGCCCGCTGGCTCGCCCAGCCCCACGCGGCCCGCACCGTCGATCGCGTGGGCGATCGCCTCGCCGGCACCGCCACCTGGCGCAACCTCGTGCGGCTGCGGCTGCACGCGCTGCCCCACTATGCCCTCTACGAGTGCGCCGACGCCCGCTGGATCAGCGTGGGCATCGTCGACGAGCGCAAGTTCTGGGTCGCGCTCTGCGAGGGCCTGGGGCTGCCCGCTCCCGTGCGCGCCGCCCTCGTCGCCGTCCCGCTCGGGGCCCGCTTCGCGGCGGCCGAGCCCATGCGCCGCGCCCTCGCGCACGCCTTTCGCCGCCGCCCCCTCGCCCACTGGCTGCACACCCTCGATCGCGCCCGCATCCCCGTGGCCCCCGTGCTCCCCCTGCACGAGGCCCTCGCCGATCCCCACCTGGCTGCGCGCGTGCTCGACCCCCGCGGCGGCCCGGCCACACCCCTGCCCTTCGCCTGCACCGACCTCGGGCCCTCCCCCGCGCTCGGCCAGCACACCGCCGCCGTGCTCGGCGAGCTCGCCACCGAGCCCGGCTGATCCGCCCGCGCGACCGCGCCGCGGGCCGCTGCCGCGGGGCGCCGTCAGTCCTCGTCGCGATCGCTCGACAGCGGCGCGAACAGATCGTCCACGTCGTCCTCGGTCAGCTCGAGGCTCGGGTCGCCCGCGCACAGGATGGAGTTGGCCAGGTTCTGCTTGCGCCGCTGCAGCCCCATCATGCGCTCCTCCACGCTGCCCGCCACGATGAGGTTGTAGACGAACACCGGCCGCGTCTGCCCGATGCGGTACGCCCGGTCGGTCGCCTGCGCCTGCGCGGCCGGGTTCCACCACGGATCGTAGTGCACCACCGTGTCGGCCCGCGTGAGGTTGAGCCCCGCCCCCCCCGCCTTGAGGCTGATGAGGAACACCTCCGCGCGACCCTGCTGGAACGCGTCGACGACCGCCTGCCGATCGGGCGTGGCCCCCGTGAGGCTCACGTGCCGCACGTCGCGCTGGCGCAGCCCCTCGGAGATGAGCCGCAGCATGCTCGTGAACTGCGAGAACACCAGCACCCGACGCCCGCGGGGCAGCATCTCCTCGAGCATCTCCATCAGCGCCTCGTACTTCGCCGACTCCTCCACCATGCGGGCCGACGGCACCGGCACCAGCCGCGGGTCGCAGCACACCTGCCGCAGCTTCATGAGCGCGCTCAGGATGTCGATCGTCGACGCCGCGATGCCCTTCTTCTTGACCACCTTGCGCACCGCCGCGTGGGCGGCGAGGCGGATGCTCTCGTAGAGGTCGCGCTGGCCGCCCGAGAGGTCCACCGAGCGCACGATCTCGGTCTTGGCCGGCAGGTCCTTGGCCACCGTGTCCTTCATGCGGCGCAGGATGAACGGCGCCACCCGCCGGCGCAGCGCCTCGAGCCGCCCCTCGTCGCCCATGCGCTCGATGGGCACCCGAAACGCCCCGCGGAAGCGCTCGGCGCTGCCGAGGAGCCCCGGCATGAGGAAGTCGAACAGCGCCCACAGCTCCTCGAGGTTGTTCTCGATCGGCGTGCCCGTGATGCACAGCCGCAGCTCCGCGTCGATCGCCTTGACCGCCTGGTGGATCTGGCTGCGCACGTTCTTGACCGTGTGCGCCTCGTCGAGGATCTGCAGCTGGAAGCGGTGGCGCGCGAACACCTGCATGTCACGCAGCACCAGCGGGTAGGTGCTCACCACCACGTCGACCTCGTCGATGCGGTGGAACTTCTCGTGCCGCTTGGGCCCGTGCAGCACCAGCACCTGCAGGTGGGGCGCGAAGCGGGCCAGCTCGCGCTTCCAGTTGCCCACGAGGCTCGTGGGCGCCACCACCAGCACCGGCTGCCGCAGCCGCCCCGCCGCCTTCTCGGCCGCGATGTGGGCGATGGTCTGGAGCGTCTTGCCCAGCCCCATGTCGTCGGCCAGGATCCCGCCCGCCCCGTGCGCGCGGAGGTTCTGCAGCCAGTCGAGCCCCTCCTGCTGGTAGGGCCGCAGCGTGGCCCGCAGCTCGGCCGGCGCGGGCACCCGGGGCAGCTCGGCGTCACGCGACAGCCCCGCCCGGCGCCCCCGCAGGTCCACCTGCCCGCGCAGCTCGAGCTCCGCCTCGCCCAGCGCCGCGTCGAGCTCGTCGAGGTAGCTCGGCACCAGCTCGGGGATGCGCAGGCAGCCCTCGCCCGTGCCCTCCACCTCGTACAGCTCCCGCACCACCCGCAAGATCGCCTGCAGCCGCTCCGCGGGCACCGCGAGGTAGCGACGATCGCCCACCGGCACCGCCGTGTAGCGCTTGGCCCGGCGCAGCATGGCATCGAGCCCGGCGCCGCTGCTGGTCTGCAAGAGCTCGAGCAGCAGCGGCAGCAGGTCCACCTTGCGCCCGTCCACGTCCACGCCCAGCTCGAGCTCGAACCAGCTCGAGTCGTCGTCGGTCGAGGGCTGCACGTCGGCGTACCAGCGGGCCCCCTCGACCACGCGGCACTGATAGTCGTCGGCCACGTCCACCCGCCAGCCGAGCGCGCGCAGCCGTGGCACCGCTTGTGCCGAGAACGCGCACAGCGCGTCGATGTCCCCCGTCACGTCGACCACGTAGTCGGGATCGCTCTCGTCGAACGTGGCGTACGTGTCGAGCTCGGACAGCTCCACCGGCCCGAACCCCTCGAGCACGCGGCGCGCCCGGGCCTCCAGCGCACGATCGCGCCGACGCGCCGGCGGCTCGCCGCCCGGCGCCTCGACGAGATCTCGTGGATCCCCCGCGGCCACCAGCACCCCGTCGTAGTCGAACGCGAGGTGCAGCACCGCCGTCTCCACCTCCTCGTACTTGCTGCCCTGCCCGCCGCTCTGGTCCACCAGCACCGGCTTGCTCACCAAGCGCAGGCACGGGGTGCACGCGATCGTGGACGGGTGGAGCTCGGCGCCCGGGCCAACGGGGGAGGGAGATCGCTCGGAGGACGGCGTCGAGAGCGGGGGGGTCCGCACGGAGGCCGCATTATGGACAAAGCTGGATCCGTGTCCAGTTCTGAACGGATCTCGAGCAGATCGAGCGATCGATCCTCACGCGCCCGGTGACGTCGACCGGCGATTCGTGCGATGGGGAGCGCGGGAGCCCTTCGTGCCGCGTGCTCGTCCTGCCCTGGCGGTCCGCCTCGCCTTCGCCTACGTCGCCGTGTTCTTCTTCATGGGCACGTACGTGCCCTACTGGCCGGTCTGGCTCGCCCACCGGGGCATGTCGCCGAGCGAGGTGGGCATCCTGCTCGGCATCGCCCCGTGGGCGCGGGTGCTCGCCAGCCCGCTCGCCGGGCGCTGGGCCGACCGCCACGGCCGGGCCGATCGCCTGGTGCTGATCCTCTCGGTCGCCTGCATGCTGGCCCTCAGCGCCTTCACGCTGGCCCACGACTTCGGGGACCTCCTGCTGATCATGATTGCAGTGGGTCTCGTGCACGCACCGATCATTCCACTGCTCGACGGCCTCACGATCACCGCCGAGGCCGAAGGCCGGCTCCGCTACGGCCCCGTACGCCTGTGGGGCTCCGCCTCGTTCATTGCCGCCTCGTGGATCGGTGGTGCGCTGCTCGAGCTGCAGGGCGAGGCGGTGGTGCTGTGGATCCTCGTCGGGGCCGCCGCTTCCACCACCCTCGCCGCCGCCCACCTCCCCTACACCCCGCCCGAAGGTCCTGGCCACGGCCCCGCGAGCGCCCCATCCACGCCCGAAGGTCCCGTCCACGGGTTCTCCGTGCGGTCGTGGTCCTTCGGGGGCTTCCTCGCGGTCACCGCGCTCCTCCATGGCAGCCATGCGGTGCTCTACGCCTTCGGCACCGAGCACTGGCGTGCGCAGGGCCTCGACGAGAGCACCGCGGGCCTGCTGTGGGCCGAGAGCGTGCTGGCCGAGATCGTCCTCTTCGCGTACGGCTCACGGGTGGGCCGCTGGCTCACGCCTCGCGCCCTGTGGCTCGCCGCGGCCGGGGCAGGCGTGGTGCGCTGGGCGATCCTCTCCAGCACCATCGCCATGCCCGCGCTGGTGCTCGTGCAGGCCCTGCACGCGCTCACCTACGGCGCGCTCCACCTCGGCGCCATGACCTACATTCGAGAGCACGTGCCCGGGCCCGCACGCAGTCGGGCCACCACCCTCTACTCGGCCATCTCCACCGGCCTTGCGCTGGGCATCGCGCTCCCCCTCGCGGGCGAGCTCTACGCACGCTTCGGCGGCCTCGCCTATGGGGCGATGTCGATCATGTCCCTGCTCGCGATGGCACTGGCCGTGCCACTGCACACGCCCCGCCGAGCCGCCGCCTCCGCCTCCGCCTCCGCCTCCGCCTCCGCCTCCGTTGGGCAAACCCCCTGAGCCGCGGCCTTCTGTCGGGCGAGCCCGGTCCTCAGCAGAGCCCGGTGTCCTCGGCCCGGCACCCCACGTCGAACGCGAGCTCGACCGATTCCGAGACCGGCCCGCACGACGCATCGCCGCACACGGCGAAATCGAGCCGCGCCTCGATCGTCCGCGCGCCATGGGCCTGCGGGGTGAACAGCACCGAGAACTCGAGCGCCTGGTCGTCGTACCGGTGTGCATCCTCGTGGCGCAGCACCGAGGCCTCGAGCTCCACGTCGTCCGGCGCCCGCAGCTGGAGCTTGGCGGGGTACTCGAGGTTCATGTGCCAGGGGCCCGTGGGGCGAACCCGCACGTGCGCGATGCTCTCCTGCCCCCGCGTGGCCTTCGGCGGGACCTCCACGTCCACTACGTACCCGGGCTCGGGCGCGGCTTCCCGCGCAGACCCGCTCCCCGCCCGAGACCTCGGCCCGGAGGTCTGCGCCTCGCAGGCCAACGACGCAACCGCGCCCGCCAGGGCCAGGAGCACCACGAGGGTCGAGCGTCGAGCCGGCACGAGGGACCAACGGTGCGAGCCGCGAGAACGTTAGCCGCCGCCACGCGCGCCCAGAGACTCGAGGGCCTTAAAAAGGCATGGGCCGGCTCCTCGCGGAGCCGGCCCATAGATCCGGCAACGTCCTACTCTCCCACAGAGTTGCCCCTGCAGTACCATCGGCGCTGGAGGGCTTAACGACCGAGTTCGGGATGGGATCGGGTGTGGCCCCTCCGCCATAGTCACCAGAAAATCGGTGAGCGGAGCACACCCCGCCGCCACGCCCAAGGGGCGCCGCCGCGGGGGCTCATGTCGTCTTCGAGTGGCTGGCATTCATCGGACGCCTCGCCATCGGTTTCGCTCGAAACCTTGGATCCGACCCTGCGCCAAGTCGCGCCTGGTCTTGCTTTTGGCGAAATCTCTCTTCTGGCCAAGCCGAACGGCTCATTAGTACTGGTTAGCTCCGCACCTTGCGGTGCTTCCACATCCAGCCTATCAACGTCGTGGTCTACGACGTGCCTTCAGGGAATCCTCATCTTGGAATTGGCTTCCCGCTTAGATGCTTTCAGCGGTTATCCGTTCCGGACTTAGCTACCCGGCAATGCCGCTGGCGCGACAACCGGAACACCAGGGGTCC